>Ga0207667_10000486_pt1 | contig 52631 bp, 36 predicted proteins | sample KBSCornC52_FD_184301 | JGI IMG/M metagenome (GOLD analysis project Ga0207667, IMG submission 184301) | Corn rhizosphere microbial communities from Kellogg Biological Station, Michigan, USA - KBS Corn C5-2 (SPAdes) (version 2) | ecosystem: Host-associated > Plants > Roots > Rhizosphere > Soil ... | reverse complement strand
CAGGGCGACGACAAGGACAGCACCTGGGAGAGCATCCCGCTGGACCAGGTCGCCAGCCATCCGAAGTGCCAGTTCACCGCCGCGGGCGACCGCGAGTGGGTGGCCAACCTGGTCAAGCTGCACGAAGAGACCATCGAGCGCGCGCTGGAGATGGACGACGAGGCCTTCGACAAGCTGCTGCATGCCGGCGACGTCGAAACCTTCGTCAAGAGCGCCGATTTCAGCCTCGAACTGCTGAAGAAGGCGATCCGCAAGGGTTGCGTCAGCGGCAAGCTGGTGCCGGTGTTCTGCGGCTCCTCCTACCGCAACAAGGGCGTGCAGCAGCTGCTGGACGCGGTGGTCGACTACATGCCCTACCCGGGCGAGAACGGCGGCATCGCGCTGGTCGACGAAGACGGCCACGTGGTCGGCGAGCAGGGCGTGGTGGACGAAGCGCCGGCGCGCCTGCTGGCGTTCAAGGTCATCAACGACCAGTTCGGCAGCCTGACCTTCTGCCGCATCTATTCCGGCGTGATCAAGAAGGGCGACACCCTGCAGAACGTCACCCGCGGCAAGAAAGAGCGCGTCGGCCGCATCGTCGAAGTGCAGGCCAATGCCACCAAGGACATCGAGGAAGTGCGCGCCGGCGACATCTGCGCCTTCGTCTCGCTGAAGGAAACCGAGACCGGCGACTCGCTCACCGATCCGGCCCATCCGGTGCTGCTGGAGCGCATGCGCTTCCCCGACCCGGTGATCAGCGTGGCGGTGGAGCCGAAGAACCGCAACGACATCGACAAGCTGTCGACCGCGCTCTACAAGATGGTGAAGGCCGATCCGTCGCTGAAGCTCGAAGTGGACAAGGAAACCGGCGAGACCGTGCTCAAGGGCATGGGCGAGCTGCATCTGGAAATCACCATCGACCGCATGCGCACGGAGCTGGGCGTCGACGCCAGCATGGGCAAGCCGCGCGTGAGCTTCCGCGAAGCGTTCGGCAAGACGGTGGAACACACCTACACCCATAAGAAGCAGTCCGGCGGTTCGGGCCAGTTCGCCGAAGTGAAGATCATCTTCGAGCGCGGCGAGCCGGGCAGCGGCGTGGTGTTCTCCGACGAAATCGTCGGCGGCCGCGTGCCGCGCGAGTACATCCCGGCGGTGGAACATGCCATCACGGTGGAATCGCGCGAAGGCCAGGTGGCCGGCTATGAAGTGCTCGACTTCAAGGCGCGCCTGGTGGACGGCAAGTACCACGACGTGGACTCCTCCGCGCTGGCCTTCGAAATCGCCGGCAAGGCGTGCTTCCGCGAAGCGCACAGGCTGTCCAACCCGAAGCTGCTGGAGCCGGTGATGAAGCTCGAAGTGGTCACCGAAGCCGACTACCTCGGCGACGTGATCGGCGACATCAACCGCCGCCGCGGTTCGGTCAGCGACCAGGGCCAGCGTGGCACCAACGCCTATGTGCAGGGCTTCGTGCCGCTGGCGGAAATGTTCGGCTACATCAACTTCCTGCGCTCGGCCACCAGTGGCCGCGGCACCTTCACCATGGAGTTCGACCACTATGAGGAAGTGCCGGCCAGCATGGTCGCGAAGCTGATGGAAAAGGAAGCGGGCAAGTAAGCCTCGCGCCTGCTTCACCCATCAAGCCGCCGGGTTCGCCCGGCGGCTTTTTTTATGGCGCGTGTTTTATGAGCGCGCATAAAAATGGCCCCCTTGCGGGGGCCAGGCCATCCGTTGGGAAATAGCCTGTCGGGAGGGTTGAAAGGGGGGTCAAGACCGTCCCGACGGGTGACTAGATACTGGTCGCGACGTGAAGGCTCCGTCAGCGCGAACGAGGTCTGCATCACAACTTTGGAAATCGTGACGCAGCGCCCGTATTCCCCCTTATGTAAGCGATTTCATGCCCTGCCGATGAACCCGGGTGCAAGTCGTTGCCGAGCATCGGTTGCGTTCGATGTACTCCCAGGCTCCCCGCAAAGGGGGCTTTCTTTTGCGCGGGCATCGGCCATCCGGCTGGCAGGCAGAGCTTTCGCACCGAAGTAACCTTAAGCGTCGTCCCTACGAAAACAGCGCATCGTCGGTTAGCCACGGGGCAGGTGTCATGGGATCGAAGTGGAGTGGGCAAGCGCGGCATGTATTGCAACGCGTGGGCAGCTGGTGGCCGTACGGCGTGATCGTCGGCGTGCCGCTGGCGTTGGTCGTGGGCTTCGGCTACACGGGCGGCTGGCTGACGCAGAAGCGGCTGACCGCGCAGAAGCTGATCGATCAGTTCCAGGCCAATGCCGGTGTGCATCCGGGTTATCGCCGCAATCACGCCAAGGGCGTGTGCGTGGCGGGCACGTTCACCGGCAACGGCGCCTTGCAGGCGTATTCGAGGGCGCAGGTGTTCGCGCCTGGCGTGGTGCCGGTGGTCGGACGCTTCGCTATTCCAGGCGGCAATCCTTATGCGCCGGACAGCAGCGCGCCGATCCGCAGCATGGCGTTGCGTTTTACCCAATCCAACGGACAGCAATGGCGCACGGGCATGAACAGCATGCCGGTGTTTCCGGTCGGCACGCCGCAGGCGTTCTACGAACTGCTGCAGGCCCAGCAACCCGACCCGGCCAGTGGCAAGCCCGATGCGGCCAAAGTCGGCGCCTTCTTCGCCGCGCATCCGGAAACCGCCGCGTTCCGCGCCTGGGCCAAGGATGCGAAGCCTTCGTCCAGCTATGCGGTGGACAGTTATTGGAGCTTGAATGCATTCGAGCTGGTCGATGCGCAGGGCGCGCAGCATGCGGTGCGCTGGCGGATGGTGCCGGAGGCGAAGGCGGACGGAAGCACCGGGCAGGGCGAGGATTATCTCGCTGCCGATCTTGTTCAACGCCTGGCCGCCGGTCCGCTGCGCTGGCATCTGCTGGTGACATTGGCCGATCCCGGCGATCCCACTTCGGACGCGACCAGGTCCTGGCCCGTGGGCCGGCGCGAGATCGATGCCGGCATGCTGGAGTTGACGGCTACGACACCGCAGGACAGCGGCGCCTGCCGCGATATCAATTACGACCCGCTGGTCCTGCCGGATGGCATCCAGGCTTCCGACGATCCGCTGCTGCCGGCGCGCTCGGCCGCTTATGCGGATTCGTATCTGCGCCGCACCAGCGAGGAGGCGCATCTGCCCGGCAGCGCGACGGCCAGGAAGGAGGCGCACTGATGGCTCGCCCGACCGATATGTTCGTCCTGCCCGCGCGCATCCTGCATTGGCTGATGGCGGCGATGATCCTCGCCATGCTGTTTATCGGCGTGGGCATGGTGGCTTCCGTATCGGAACGCCACGATTGGCTGGTGCAACTGCACAAGCCCCTCGGAGTGGCGATCCTGGTGCTGGCCGTGGTGCGCCTGGCGGTGCGCCTGCGCCATCCGCCGCCGCCCTTGCCGGCAGATCTGCCGGTGCTGCAGAAGTGGGCGGCGCACGCCTCGCATTGGTTGCTGTACGCATTGATGCTGGCCCTGCCGCTGGTGGGCTGGGCGATGCTTTCCGCGGGCGGCTATCCGGTGATGCTGAGCCATTCGCTGCGCCTGCCGTCGATCCTGCCGGCGAATGCCGTGGCGTTCGCGGTGCTGCGGCATCTGCATGCGTGGCTGGCGGTGCTGCTGTTCGCCACCTTCCTGGCGCACCTGGGCGCCGCGCTCTATCACGGCCTGATCCGCAAGGACGGCGTGCTGGGCAGCATGGTGGGCTGGCGGCCACGCCCTTGAGCCCGCAGGGAGAGCGGCGGGCGTAAACGTTCTCGCCGCTTTTTATCCGGGAGTACGCGCTAAAACGTCGCATAAATGCAGACGTTCCTTGCACGTTCGCGCATCTAACCCTTGGCGCGCTACTCACCCGGCCATCACGATGGCTTGGTCACGATACGTTGACACCACAGGGGTGACACCACAGGGAGAATCATCACGATGAAGCTGCGCTATCTCGCATGGGGCCTGCTCGTTGCGGGCGTGTCGTTGAGTTGCAGTTCGGTCGTGTGGGCGGCGGGTCCCGCAGGCTCCGTACAGGGCATGGGTTCCGCCACGCCGGGTACGGTGGACCGCTCGATCAGTCCGCGTTGGCATGTCTATACCTTCGTCAAGGACGGCATCGAGTACGTCCAGGTCAACGATACGGCGGGGCGAGTCCGCGCCGGCGTGGCCGCGACGGCAGGCGTGCACCTGGTGCTGCCGATGGGTCTCGATGCCGAACGCGTTTCCACGCCGGAAGCGCCGTTGGCGGTGGGTGCGATCGGCGGTGCGGAAACGGTCTACAAGGATGGCCTGGTGTCAGTCAGTGTGGGCTTCAGCAATGCCGGCCAGTACGTGTGGACGGTGGCCGATACTGCTCCGGCGTACGGACGCTACGCGCCGCAGGACGGCGATCTGTCCAACTGCAAGCAGGATCCGAACAGTTGCCCGATCAATCGGCGGGTCACCGCCCCGGCGATGAATTTCTCCCCGGCGGACGGCGACGCTTCCAACTGCAAGCAGGATCCGAACAGCTGTCCGATCAATCGAGCCAATCCGCAACAGGCTCGGCAGCTGACGCCGCAGGACATCCCGACGGATTCCAACTGCAAGCAGGATCCGAACAGCTGCCCGATCAATCGAATCGAGGAACAGTGAGTTCCTGGCGCAGCGTCACCTGGACGCTGCGCCCATCCACCACCACGTCGCCGTTGAACAGCTGCGCCCGCAGGCGCAGCTCGCCCAGCCCCAGGCCCATCGTGCCCAATCCCTTGATGACTTTCTCCTGCGACGGCGGCGCGATCGGCACGCCTTCGCTGCGCACGCTCAGATGGATGGTGGTGCCACCGTCGGTGGTATGCGTATCGGTGGTCAGCGCGATGCGATCGCTGGGGCATTCCTTCAGCAGATAGGTGACCGCTTCTCCAGCGAGGCGGTAGAGCAGCGCGAGCGTATTGCGCGGCAGGCGGCTCCACTGGCCGTGCACATTGGCCTGATACGCGATGCCGAAACTCTCCAGCACCTGCACCAGCGGGCCTTCGCTCAAGGCATGCGGATGCCCCGCGCCCATCGGCGGCGACAACGCGTCAGCCAGTTCCTTCAGGCGCGAGGTAGTCATGGTCAGCGCGCGCTTGTAGGTATCCACCTCACCGCGGTTGGGCGAGTGGTCGAGCTGGATCAGCAGGTGGCGATGCGCGCGCGCCAGTTCGCCGCTGACATAGGCCAGCTCGAACGAGCTGCGCTGCAGTTTCATCTCGGACAGGTGCTGTTCCAGCCGCGCCTTGTCCATCTGGTCATCCACCGCCGCCAGCGCGCGCTCCAGCCGTGTGGTCTGCATGCCGAGCACGGTGGAGATGGTCAGGAACAGCGCCATCATGGTCTGCGTCATCAAGGTGGCGATATCGAACATCTCCGGCATCAGCGCGACGATGCCGAAGCTGGCGATGGCGCCGATCACCGCTGCGCCCTTCCAGCCCCAGGTGATGGCGAAATACGCCGCCGGCACGAACAGCAGCGCCTGGCCGACGAAGCGCAACGCGGTGTCCTGGGTGCCGGCCAGCGCCACCACCTCGACCGACATCGCCACCACGGTGATCAGCGACGCCTGCAGCAGGCTGCGATTGGCCATCCAGACGCTGCGCAGCGAGCGCTGCTCATGCCATTGCTGCGCGCCGGCGAGCGCCAGCGGCACCACGGCGAGCATGCCGCTGTAGGTGCCCAGGAAATAATCGGAGACCAGATCGGTCAGCGGCTTGCGGCCGAAGCGCGCCGCCTCGGGCATCAGCGAAGCGACCATCAGGCCGTCGGCCACCAGCAGCACGCTCGCGCCGAAGATGCACACCAGCACGCTGCCCAGACGGATATCGGGAAACGCAACACCGGGCAGCTTGTCCTGGCACAGGCCGACCACGGCCATCAGCAGCGCAATCGGCGGCACGATCGAGGCGAGATAGAACTCCCACCCGAACATGGCGATGCCGTCGTAAAGGTCATAGGCGAGCAGCAGGGTTTCGCTGACCAGCAGCGCCGGCCAATAGCGCCGCGGCGTCAACAGAAGGACAGCCAGTTTCAGGCCACTGGCGGGCACGAAATGGGCGAAGCCCACCTTGCGCAACAGCATGTAGGCGACGCCATAGATGATCGCGACCGCGAGCTGCCGCCCTAACCATCTCAGCCTGGATTCCATGTTCGCGCCGACCGCTCCGCTCCCCGATTCGATGGCAAAGTAGGGTCACTGGCGTGAAATGTCCGAGAAGATTCCCATAGCAACAATCGCTTGTTGCAAGGCCCATAGGGAATGGCAAAACAGCGTGAAAACGCGCTTAGTCTCGATAGGCACATTCGTCATGTGCGGCATGACATAAGCGTCGGGAAAATAGGCGATCGCATCACGCTTTTTTCTTGGCGTTACATCGGGCAAATAGCGATCGCCAAATAAAAAAACCGGCGTACACGCTGTCGCGCGCACGCCGGGCGACCGGGAGACCCGTCAATCGTGCAGGCCGTGCGCCTTCAGCACGTCGGCGATATCCATGCGCCAGATATTGCGCGAACCGTTAAGCGGGCCATTCAGGCGCTTCTGCAGCGAACCGATGTCATCGCGCTGCTTGGGGAATTGCACTTCGTCCTGGCGATTGCTGGAAACATAAAGCTCGCCGAAGCGCGGGCCGAGCGTCGGCGCGTTTTCCAAGGCCGGCGTATTGACGTCGCCGCCGAGATGTTCCGGCTTGCCCCAGCGGCCGTCGGCTTGGCGGAAGGCGATATAGATATCGGCGCTGCCCAGCGAATCGCCTTCGTTGCCGGCATACAGCAGGAAGCGGCCCTGCGGATCGATGCAGGGATCCATACGGTTGTGCTCGGCATCGCCCAGGTCCACCCGCTCCGGTGCCGAATAAGCCTGGCCGGCCGGATGGATCACATAGACCTGATAGAACTTGCCGGAATCCTGCCGGTGCGCGGAGAAATAGATATCGCCATTCGCGGCCACCGTCGGGTTGTAGAGCATCGCGCCCTCGTTATGCGCGCCATCCACATGCACCGGTTCGCTCCAGCGCCCGCTGGCCTGCCGTTCCACATACCAGAGATTGGTGCCGGCGAAATGCTGCCCGCCCATTTCCGCCGTCACCGGCGCGGCGCCGGCATGCGGCGGACGGTTGGAGACGAAGTACACGCGCTTGCCGTCAGGCGCGAAGGTCGGTTCGGAGTCGTGCCACTGGCCGGAGAACGGCGCCACTTCCGGCGTCGACCAGCCATCGCCCTGGCGGTGCGCGAGCAGGATGGTGTCGTCCTTCTCGGCGAAGTCGGAACGCAGGAACAGCAGGGTCTTGCCGTCGGGCGACAACGCCGCGGTCGTTTCCTGCAGGCCGGTGGAAATGACACCCGCGCCGAGCAGTTCGGCGGCGCCGACGGGCCCGGCGCAACCCAGTGCGAAGGCGGTCGCCCAGGCGATCGTAAGCAACTTCATGTGTGCTCCCGTGGATGGCCGGCCCATGCCGGCCCGTGCGTACGATGCGCGAGCCCGCGCGGCCGCGCCGCGCTTTTGTGACGAGCGGTTGCGGCGGCGTGGCGAGCGGTCCGAACGGACGCGCTCAGGCCATGCCCAGCGCCTGCCGCGCCTGGGCGCGGAAGCGGCGGCTCAGGTTCAGGCGCGTGCCGTCGCGCAGCACCACTTCGGCATTGCCCTGGAACAAGGGATGGATTTCGCGGATGCGTTCCACATTCACCAGCGTGCCGCGATGGATGCGCAGGAAGCGCTGCGGATCCAGCGCCTCCAGCAGATGGCTCAGCGTTTCGCGATGCAGATAGCGCACGCCGGCGACATGGATGTGCACGTAGTTGCCGTCGGCGCGGATCCAGTCGATATCGTCGGTGGCGATCACGCGGATGCTTTCGCCTACGCGCACGCTGATGCGCTGCGCATGGGCGGGCAGTGCCACCGGAACGCTGCCAACCGTAGCGGGCGCGGCGATCTGCAAGCCTGCCCAGACCCGGCGCACGCGCGCCATCGCCTGGTCGAAGCGCGCCTGGTCGATCGGTTTGAGCACGTAGTCCACCGCATCGGCGTCGAAGGCGCGCAGCGCGTGCTGGCCATAAGCGGTGGCGAACACCACCATCGGCAGCGTCTCCGGCTTGAGCTTGTGCAGCAGCTTGAAGCCGTCCATGCCGGGCATGCGGATATCCAGGAACACCAGCGCCGGTTCCAGCGCGGCGATCGCCTGCATGGCCTCATGGGCATTGCCGCATTCGCCGACGATCTGCACGTCCGTATGCGCGGCCAGCGCCTGGCGCAGGGCGAGGCGGGCCAGCACTTCGTCGTCCACCAGCAAGGTGCGGATCGGCGGCGCGCTCATGCGGCGTGCTCCGCGGTGTATTCGCGATAGGGAAAGCGCAACTCCACGCGCGTGCCGCCTTCGGCCCGGCGCGCCAGCGCCACGCTGGCCGCATCGCCAAACAGCACCTGCAGGCGCGTGCGCGTATTGCCCAGGCCCAGCCCTTCGGCCATGCCCTCGGGCAGGCCCAGGCCGTCGTCATCCACGCGCAGGTACAGCTGCGCGCCTTCGCGGCGGCTGAGGATCTGCAGGCGGCCGGGTTCGGGCTTGTCGAGCAGGCCGTGGCGCAGCGCGTTCTCCACCAGCGGCTGCAGGATCATGCTGGGCACGGCAGCGTGCACGGTGTCGGCGGCCACATCGAGCTGGGTGCTCAGGCGATCCTGGAAACGCACCTGCTGGATGTCGAGATAGCAGCGCAGCAGTTCCAGTTCGCGCGACAGCGGAACTTCCAGTGCGTGGCGTTCTTCCAGGGTCAGGCGCAGCAGGTCGCTGAGCCGCGAGATCATCTGCCGCGCCTGATGCGGATCGGCCAGCGCCAGCGCGGAGATCGCGTTGAGCGTGTTGAACAGGAAGTGCGGTTGCAGCTGCACGCGCAGGGTGCGCAACTGCGCGTGGGCGAGCTGGGATTCCAGTTGCGCACTGCGCAGACGCTCGTCGCGCAGGCGGCGCCGCGATTCCAGGCCGCGCAGCACCACCAGGATCACCCAGTACATCAGCAGCGCGAAGTGGTAGCTGAAAGCGAACTGCATCCGCACGAAGCCGCCGTAGGTGCTCACCGGCGCATGGCCAGGACCTGCGACATTCCAGAAGATCGCCATATGCGCCAGCAGCTGCGCCAGCGCCACCGCCAGGCTGGCAGGCACGTGCACAGCGGCGTAGCGCCGCCAGCCTCCGTCCGCGGCCTGCCGTCCCAGCCAGGCGACCAGCGGCACCAGCAGCATCCACAGATAGAAGTCGCTGAAGTTCCACGTGCCTACGCGCGACCAGTTCGGCGTCTCGCCTTCGCTGATCTGCGACAGGCCGCCGCTCAGCGTGTAAGAGGCGGCCAGCAGGGTCCAGAAGCCCAGCTGCATGGCTGCGCGGGTCCAGCGTGATGGCGTGCTTGCTGCGGCCACGAAGTTCTCATCGGCAACCGGGAATCGGCATCCAGTGTGGGGCGGATGCCGACGCCCGGGTAGTGCCGCAGGTCTTAAGGGGTGCGCGCGTGGCTGACGCCGGCGACGGCGCTGTGCCTGGCCAGCCAGCTGTGCAGATCGAACGCATGCACCCGGCGGTCTGGCCCATTGAAGTACAGCGTCGCATGGTCGGGCGACAGCCGTGGCTCGATGCCGGTCAGGCCCAGCGGCTCCGGCGCGCTCCAGCTCTCGCCGCGGGCGAAGGCGATAAACAGTCCGCTGCCCGCCAGGCTCGTTGGCGCGCGCTTGGAACTGAACACGATAAAGGACTGGTCCGGCGCCACCGCCGGATCGAAGTCGCCGGTCACGCCATCGCTGAAGGGCAGCGGCTGCGGCGCCTGGTATTGGCCATGCACGTTGCGGCTGCGGAACAGGCGGAAGACGCCGCCGTTAGCGCCCGCATCGCTGCGCATGAAATAGAGCGTGCCGTCGGCGGCCAGCGCGGGCGCAAACACCGATGAGTTGGTATTGAGCAGCGCGGACATGCGCTGCGGTGTGCCCCAGCCGTCCTTGGTGCGTGCGACTTGCCACAGGTTGCCGCCGTGCCCCGCGTAGTGCTGGCCATCGTAGTCGCCATCCAGCGCCGTGCCGCCATCGTGCTCGGGCCGGTTGGAAATGAAGACCAGCGAGGAGCCGTCCGGCGCCATCGCCGGCTCGATGTCCTCCCACTGGGTGGAGAACGGCAGCGACTGCGGCGCCGACCAGCGGTCGCCGTCGCGCGTCGAGTAGAACAGTCGGGCGGTCTTTTCCACGTCGCGCGTAAAGACCACCGAGCGCCCGTCCGGAGCGAATGCCGGCGAGACGTCCCTGAGGCGATCCCACGGACCCGCGACCGGCGCGCCATCGCGCGCGTGTGCTTCCAGCCACGGCGCCAGCGTTATCTGCCACAGGTTGTCGCCGTCCTTGTTCCAGTCGGCATTTTCGCCGGGCACGCGGCGGTCACTGACGAAATACAGCGTGCGCCCGTCCGGTCCCAGCTGCGCGCCCATGGAGCGGGTGCCGCCGTTGACCGCGTTGCCCAGATCCTGCGGCGCGCTCCAGCCCTGCGGCGTGGCGAAGGCGATCGCCAGGCGGTAGGGCTGATCTTTCTCGCGCTTGATGCTGGCCACCATGAAGGAGCCGTCGTGCGCGATCGCCGGATCGCGCACGATCAGGTTGTCCGCGCCGAAGGCCACGGGTTCGGGCGACTGGTAGCGGCCGTCCTTGCGCACCGAACGCAGCAGGCGCAACCCGCCGTCCGCACCGCAGCCGATGTAGTAGAGCGTGCCGTCCGCGCCGACGTCGGGCGCGAATACCGAGTGACAGCTGTTGATCGCATCCGGCAACCGCTCCGGTGCGCCCCAGCCCTGGCCCTGCCGCGCCACGCGCCACAGGTTCAGGCCGTGACCGGGGTAGTTCTTGCCGCCCATGGTCATATCGAGCGTCGGGCCCTTGCCATCGGCCGGGCGGTTGGAGGCGAACACAAGGAAGGAACCGTCGGGCGCCATTGCCGTATCGGTGTCAAGCCATTTGCCGGAGAACGGCGCGGTCTTCGGCGCTGACCAGCTATTGCCTTCGCGTTGCGAGAACAGGATGGCGTAGTGGTCGCCGGCGCCGCGCGAGAAAAAGACCGTGGCGCCATCGGGCATGAAGGCCACGGAGCCTTCATCGCCGGCGCTGGAAATCACACCGGGTGCGAACACCGTCGGCGCGGTCGGCTGGTCGGTTGCGGCGGCGGTGCCGCCGAGGGCGAGCAGTAAGGCGAGCGGGAGCAGGCGGCGCATCGGTCGTGCCTCGTCGGGGAGATACCCGCGAGGCTAGGGAGGCGCCGCGCCGCGGTCACGCCTTGCGTGACAAGCGGTACGCGCGGCGTGACCAGCGGTCGCCCCGCTCAGGTGGACATAATCAGGTGGACATGGCTTTGCCCATCTTGCCGCCCGCGCCCAGCCGCCATTTCAGATTCACCCCGAGTGTTCCCGCCACGATCAAGCCCAGCCCCGCCAGCTGCACCGCCGTCAATCGATGCCCATAAATCAGGTAATCCAGCAGCAAGGTCACCAGTGGGTAGACGAAGGCCACCACCGCAATGGTCACCACCGGCAGGCGCGGATACGAGGAATAGAACAGCATGTACACCACGCCGCTATGGATCACCCCCAGCCCGAGCAACCACCACCAATGCGTGCCGATATGGAAGACCCCGGAACTGGAAAACCCCGCCAGCATCAGCACGCCCACCCAGCATTGGATCATCACCAGCGCAAACGGCCGCTCGCGTCCTACCTTGCGCGACATCAACAGCGATGCGCCGCATAGCACGGCGCCGAGCAGGGTGAGGCCGATGCCGATCAGGTACGAGGTATCGGCATCGCGCCACAGCTTGGCCGGATCGGTCGAGCAGACCACGCCGAGAAAGCCCAGCAAGGTCCAGCCCAGATCCGCCGGATGCGTGCGCTCGCCCTGCAGCAGCGCGGCGAGGATCAGCATCACGAACGGGAAGAAGTGATAGACCAGGGTGGCGACGCCGATCGACGAGCGCGCCATGCCCGCGAACAGCGCCACCCAGTTGAGCACCAGCAGAATGCCGCTGAATACCGCGCCGCGCAGCAGCGCGCGGTCCTGCCATAGCCCGCGCAGATAGCCGCGGGCAAGGCCCAGCACCAGCAGGAACAGCCCGCCGAACAGGCAGCGGTAGAACACGGCGGTGACGGCGTCCTGTCCGCTCTCGTGCACGAACACGCCGACGGAGCCGATCAGCAGTTCGGCGATCAGCAGCTGGAACAGGGCCGCGCGCGAGTCGTCGCGGCCGGGCAGGGAGGTCATGGCGCGTTCTCTTTGGATGACGGTGCCAGCGTAGGGCTCGCGCGCCGACCGATACAGATTCAGTTACGATAAAAATAGACAAGTACAGATGGAGCGCCGCCATGCTGCTTTACGAACGCCTTGCCGGCGAATTGCGCGGCCAGATCCACCGCGGCGCGCTGCGCGCGGGCGAGCGCCTGCCATCCATTCGGCAACTGGCGCATGGCCATGGCCTGAGCGCCGCCACCGCGGTGCAGGCCTGCCTGCAGCTGGAGCGCGAAGGCCTGGTGCTGGCGCGTCCACGCTCCGGCTATTACGTGCGCGCCGCCTTGCCGCCGCCGCCCGCCGCGAAACCATTGCGGCGCCGCGCTCCAGGCGCGGTGAACAATCCGGCGCTGCAGAATGTGCTCGACATGCTGGCGCGCAGCGACGTGCTGCCATTGCACAGCGCCACGCCGTCGCCCACCCTGCTGCCGCAGGCCGCGCTCACCGCCGTGCTCAGCCGCAGCTTGCGCCATCAGCCCGTCGCCGCGCTCGATTACTCCCCGCCGCAGGGCCTGCCCGCGCTGCGCCGGCAGATCGCGCGCCGCTATGCGCAACTGGGCGCGGACGTATCGCCGGACGAGATCGTGATCACCGCCGGTGCGATGGAGGGCATCAACCTCGCGTTGCGCACGCTGACCGCGCCGGGTGACGTGGTGCTGGTGGAGACGCCGACTTATCACGGCATCCTGCAGGCGGTGGCCGCGCTGCGGCTGAAGGTGCTCGAGGTACCAGTGCTGCCGGGGCAAGGCATCGACGTCGCGCGATTGGACCAGTTGCTGCAGCAGAGCCGCGTGCGTGCGGCCGTACTTGTGCCGAACTTCAACAATCCGCTGGGCAGCCTCACCAGCGACGCGGCGAAGCAGGCGCTGCTGGCCAGTTGCGCGCGCCACGGCACGGTGGTGATCGAGGACGACGTCTATGGCGACCTGGCGTGGTCAGGCGAGCGTCCGTCGCCGCTGCGGCGCTGGGATACGCGCGGCATCGCGATCGGTTGCGGTTCGTTCTCCAAGTCGCTGTCGCCGGGCCTGCGCCTGGGCTGGATGGTCGCCGGCGCGTGGACGGATGCGCTGGTGCGCGCGAAATATTTCTCTACCGTCGGCGCGGCCAGCCTGCCGCAGCTGGCGATGGCGGAGTATCTGCAGAAGCACGATCTGGAACGCCATCTGCGGCGCCTGCGCCGCGCCCTCGCCGATAACGGGCAGCGTCTGCACGAGGCGATCGCGCGGCATTGGCCGGCGGGTACGCGCGCCAGCGAGCCGCGGGGCGGCTTGTCGCTGTGGTTGCAGTTGCCACGGGGCGGCGATGGGCAGGCGCTGTTCGAGGCGGGACTGGAGCAGGGTATCGGCACGTCGCCGGGTGTGCTGTTTTCCAGCCGCGGGGATTACGCTGATTGCCTGCGCCTGAGCTGCGGCATGCCGTGGGATGCACGGCTGGAGCTGGCGCTGAAGAAACTGGGCCAGCTGGCGGCACGCCAGCTGGCCTGAGTGGACGAGGGTTTATTCCTCGTCTTCTTCTTCCTCTTCGTCCTCTTCTTCTTCGTCTTCTTCGAAGGCGGAGAGTTCTTCGACGCGCACGAAGTTCGGCGCTTCGTCGGCGAGCGCGATGGTGCGGCCGTCGGCGCACAGGGGGCGGACGCTGCGGCGGCGGGTGCCGCCGGCGTCGGATTCGATCAGGGCGAAGCAGACGATGGCCTGGGCGCTTTCTTCGCCGCCTTCGTCGTAGACGGCGACCCAGCCGGTGGCGGGCATGATCTGGATGATGTTGTCGAGGTTCGACATGGGGGTTCTCGGGTGGCGGAAGCCGCTTAGCTTGCCGGGTGGGTGTGGCGCCTGCAAGCGCGGCGGGCGCTTGCTCGTCATTCCATCGCCGTCCGGCGCCCGCTTTTAGCTCGTCATTCCAGCGCAGGCTGGAATCCAGTGACTGTGACGTTTGATTGTCGTGCTGACGCGCACGTGTCTCGCCTGTCGGCGAGTGTTTCGTGCCGCTGCCGCGACACGAGTTACTTTTTCTCTGCTTGCCCAGAGAAAAAGTAACCAAAAAGAGAGGGCACCCTGCGCGGCGCCCTCCGCAGCTTCGCTGCTGCGGGTTCGTGAGGGCTGGCCGGGCTTTTTGACGGGACATCCATGTCCCGTCAAAAAGGCGGGGACTCCTGTCCCCGCCCCCTGCGGGGCCTTCTCGTCCAGCCCTCACCGCCGTGCCAAGGGGACCCTGAAGATCAAGAGCCAGAGCAAAAAAAAGCGCACAAGCGGAACGCGGCGGGCTGCGCCGCCTGCTCTTCGTTCGATTCTCGCGACGCCCTGCATCTCCCTCTCCCCTCCGGGGAGAGGATTGGGGTGAGGGGCCGGGGCTCGCCTCAGCGTTTCCTATTTTCAATGCTCAAGGGTGAGAACCGACGGTAATTGGCTATCCGGATGCATCCGCAGCAACTGATAAGCCACCCCGCCCACGCCCGTCATCAGCCCCGGCATGAAGATATCCCTGGACAATCCGCAACGCGGCCCATGATCTTCCAGCCCAGTCAGCAGCATCTCTTTCAGATACGCACTGGTTAATCCTTCCGGTGCTTCACCCGCCGCGATGGCATGTTCCAGCAACTCCCACGCGCTGAAATCGCCATGGCACAGGCAATGGTCCAGGCCTATGCCAAAACGCCACGTCGCGGAGGCCGCGCGGCGCAGCAGCAACCGCGTCGACGGACGCTCCGCAGATGGATCCAGATTCATATGCGCAAGCCCGATACCTATCGCGCCATTGCACCACGCCGCCGTAGTCGCGGCATTTTCGGTTTTGCGCAGATCAATCCAGTTCTGCGCATCCGCATCGAACAAGGCATGCTCGAAGGCGAATGCGGCGTCCGCTGTTTCCTGGTAGTGGGTTTTCCCGGAAGCTCGCGCCAGCTTGCTCAACGCCCAGCCCATACCCGTTGCGCCATGGGAAAAGCCGCCCACGCCTTCGGGCCAGCGGCTGTCGCTCCAGTAAATGCCTGCGTTATCCCTGCGCCGCGCGCGCTCGCAAAGCATGTCGCCGAGCTGGCAGGCGATGGTCAGGTAGCGGCTGTCCTTCGTTGCGTTGGCTAATGCCAGCAGCGGCGGAATCGCGCCCGCCGTACCGGCGAGGAGATCGTTCGTGGTATCGGCTGCCGCTGCTTCGAGGATGTGGTCGGCCAATGAGCAGGCGCGCTTCAGGCTATGGCTTTCATCGATGCCCCATTGCGCAAGGATGATCCATGTCCATATCTGCGAACCCAGGCCGACGAATCCGCCGGGGAGTCGTGGCCGCAGTTTGATTGCTTCGCCTTCCAGGCGCTGGCGCGAGGCTTCGGCCAGATCGAGCGTATGCAGGATGCTGGTCAGCAGCAGATCGAGGCCTTCGACCGGGTTGGCGCGTTTCGCGGCGGTCTCGCGCAGATACGCCGCCACCAGTACCGCAATGCCGGAGATCCCGTTGTAGAGATCCTGCTCGATCGGCTGCATCGACCAGCTGGTCGCGCCGGCGACGGGAGCGATCCAGGCGACGCTGCCGTCTTCGCCATGGATGGCCTGGGCTGCGATCTGGCGCAGGATCGTTTCGGCCTGATAACGGCGGCGATGATCGAGCTGTCCGCCGCGCACCTGTTTCGGCAACAGCGAGTCTTCATCGGGCAACAGTCCATCGCCGATATAGGCACTGACCAGGGCGGCCTGCACGATATTTCTCTGCAGTTGAAGATCGGCCGCCCGCCAATGATTCAAACTTGCTTCGATCAGATTGCGCCGGGCAAGCCAGCGGCTGCCGCCAGGCCCTTCCAGTTCGCCAAGCCGGGCCAAGGTATCGAAGTAGGGAATATCGCCATCGATCAGATCATCGAGCTCGGCTTCGATCACGGCCGGATCACCTGGTGCGATCGGCATGTTGTCAGCCATTTTCTTCAGCAGGTCGTAGGCGCGCTGTCGTGCCGGACCTTCCTGATGCAGCGAAACGGGATGCCACAGCATGCGGCCTAGTTCGGCATAGGCTTCGCTGTGCCTGACGACGACGCGGACGCGGCAATCCGCAAAATAATCCAGGCGTTGTTCGAGCCGACCCGATGCATCGAGCCGCCGCAGATGCGCCGCCATCTCGTCGAAACCATGCAGCACCTCGGGCCAGAATCTGGCGAGTACGGGTTCGCGGCTTGGATGATTCTGCGCAATAGGCGCTTCGACCATAGCCATGCCCAGATGCGCTTCATCGGTGCCGGCCTTCGCAATCTGCGGCTGCGGCAGCAAGGGTTGCTCGCCGCGCAGCATGCCGATGCCGGAGTTGTCGACGCCGCGCCAGCCCAGGCCTTGCGCACGGCTCGGCAGCAGGCCGATGCCCATGACGTTGCCGCGCAGCAGCTCGGCTGCCTGATCGTAGGCATGCCCTAGCCCGGATGGACGCGGATCAAGCATCGGGGTGAACAGCGTTTCGCAATCGGTGACGATAGGGGAAGGGCCTGCGGCGATCAGGTTTTCCGCATGCAGATCGCTGCCGCCCAGGATGTGCATCAGCGCCAGCCAGTGGCCGATGCTTCGATAGAAATCGCGCAGTTCCGCATCGTCTTTCGCGTAGCGATGGGTGACGAATTCGGTCCAGCCGTAATCGGAAAAGGCGATGGCACGCGGTACTTGCATGGTCGAGGCGATGCCATCTTCCACGACAAGATCGGCAATGAATCGACCGAGCGCGATATCGACCGCCAGCGAGCGCGGCTTATAGACCAGACGGCCGCCTTCGGTGCGCAGCAGCGCCACCGTCTCGGCGCCACGATGAGAATCACCAGCGCCGAAGGCGAGTTCCAGCAGTTCGCCCGGCGTATCGCCGCATAGCGATGCGAGATGCGTACGGTCAGACGCCCAGCGCCGTGCGAATCGAAGCGACGCCTCGCAGCGATGCTCGACGATGCGATCGACTCGCTTCAGCAGCGAAGGGTAGTGGGCAACCAGCTCATGCCAGAATTCCAGGCGGGAGGACATCGCGCTGAATTGCTGCCAGCGCTGTGCGCTGTCTTCGGCGTCCAGGCGCCCGGTAACGCGTGCGGCATTCAATTCGAGCAGCAGCAGCCGGCCAAGCTTGCCGTGCAGTGCGCCGATAAGCGATTCGCGCGTGGCGGCGACGACAGTGGCGCATTCGCGGGAGCCGAGACCTTCGATATCCGAAAGCCGGGCTGCCAGCCGGGCCAGTGCCGGCTCGGTCAGGCAGCCCAAAGACGCTGCAAAATCATCCTTGATCACAGAGTTATGGCGCGCTATCAGCGGCAGCAGTTGTCGTTGACGCGAGTTCCGAGGGTGCAGGGATAGGTTGTCGTCATGGCCTGCGTCGCGCTTACGATATCCGACTGCGCGAATTGGCCGCCGATAAACAGCGGGCCGGCAGGATTATCGATATCCGGGTTTTCACGCCATTGCCTCACCAACGCGGTGCCTTCAGTAGAATCATTCATATAAAGCTCCCAGTTGTGTCGCAAGTGAGTACTCACGGTGTTTGCCGGGCGATGGCATTGCTCAAGCCCCTCGTTCATGCGCGCTCGGCCGGCGGAGTATCCGCTCGCCAAGTTATGCCGCGCAACTGCATGTTCTTGCGTGATTTGTCCGGGCTGATGGATCCAGTGCATGGCATGCTTATTGCCAATCAGCTCATTGCCACACGCGATCCTATTCCGATCAATGCAGGTCGGCCGATGAGTTATTCGGCAATGGATTAATCGGCTTTTCTCAAAGCGCGATCAGAGTCGCAACCGGCCAGTCGATCAGCTGGATCCGCCAGGCAGGCTGGCGCTGAGGCGGGCACCATCAGCGCCCAGATGCAGACGATGATGTTCGACTAACGCCCGGCGTTCGTGCGCGAGGCGATAGCTTTCGCGCAGCCGGCCGTAACCCAGCAGATGCAGTGAGGTCGACCAGGTGATGCGCGCCACATCCAGCAGTGGACGGAAATGGCTGTGGCGGAACTGCGGGCCGTAACGCGTGGGAATCGGCACCGAGATGACGTCGACGCCGACTTCGCGGCAGGCGCGGATCAGCAGCGAGGCTTCGTAGGCAAAGCCATTGGTGGCCGTATCGGCCAGTTCGAGCACCGCCGGCGGATACCAGCGCTGGCCGCTCTGCGTATCGGAGATACCGCGCGCGCAGGCCCAGGAAATGCCCCAGTCGGCCACGCGGTTGGCGACGTGGCGCGCGCGAGGCTGGCGTTCGGTGTCGAGCAGGCGCGCGCCGATCACCAGGCTGCCGGGATGGCGCTTGGCGGCGGCCAGCAGATACGGCACGTCGTCGGCCTGATGCTGGCCGTCGCCGTCCATGGTCAGCACCGCTTCGAAGCCGGACTGCCGCGCCGCGCGCAAACCCGTGCGCAAGGCTTCGCCCTTGCCGTGCTGGCCGTCGTGGCGCAGCAAGGTGACGCCACGCTGGCGCGCGACGATCTTCGGCGTGCCGTCGGTAGAGCCGTCATCGACCACGCACACCGGCACGCCCAGCCGCAGCGCGCCGGCCAGTACACCGGCAATGGCGCGTTCCTCGTTGTGGCAGGGGATGACGATGCACCAGCGCGGCAGTGAAGACGACATGACGTGCTCCTGGACGGCACGAAGGCAAGCCAGTGTCGGCATTGGCGGCGTGGGAGAGCGTGAAAAAGGTGTGCGTCTGGCCGTTAACGCACGAACAGGCGCACAGATTCGCCCCGGATCAATCCGCTCGCGAGGGCCCGCCGTATTGCAGCGTGTCCGAGATATCCGTCGCCGCCTGGCGCAGATGCTCCAGCGTCAGCTTCTCGCTGATCGCCGAAGCGCGGCGCTCGATAAACGGCACCGTCAGCGCGCACACCGCGCTGCCATGCTGCAGCACCGGCGCCGACAGGTCAGTCACGCCGTCGACGATATGGCTGGCCGCGGTGGCGTAGCCGCGGGCGTGCACCTGCGATGCGTGCTTGAGCAGCTTCTTGCGATCCAGCTCGGGTTCGTGCGCGGCGATCATGTCCAGCCACAGCTTCTGCACTTCGTCGGTCTGGAACGCCAGCAGCACGTGGCCGGAGGTGGCCTGCGACATCGGGCGGCGATGGCCGACGCGCACCACCAGGCCGATCTCGCCGGGCGGGTCGATGCGCGCGATCACCACGATCTGCTCGCGCGACGGCACCACCAGATGGCAGGACTGGTCGACCGCGTGGGCAAGGCGGTGCATCACCGGCAGCGCGGCTTCCACCGCGGTCTTCAGCGGCGGCTGCTCCATGCCTAAGCGGAACAGGCGCGGCGTGATCGCGTAACCGGAGTCGCCCTCGCCGCGCATGATGTAGTCGCGCTCCTCCAGCACCTGCAGCATGCGGAAGATCTCGCCGCGCGAACGGCCCACGCCCTCGGAAACCTCGGCGATGCTCAGCGGCACCGGCGAGCCGGCGAGCAGTTCCAGGATGTCCAGGCCTTTGTCCAGCGCGGGCGCGCGGTACTTGGGTGTGCTCTGCTTCGGCATGGTGCGTGGATTCCCCTCGATGAGCCCCGGACGACGAGCGGCCGGAAGATCGGCAAGATTGCCTCAGCGCGCCGCGCCATGCCACGCACCGGACTCCCGTTGCTGCGTTGCATCTTGTGTTACGGGTGAAATTGCTGTTCATATTTGCACAATCTGTCGGGACTTGTCCCTGAGCGGACACCAGCCAGCGGGGTAGGCAGTTTGGAGACGACAACGGAAACGCCGCCCTTGGCGGCGTCCTCATCAAGGGTGGCAAGCCGTTCGCTGCTCCCGCTGGCGCTGATCGTCAGCCTGTTTTTCCTGTGGGGCGTGGCCAACAACCTCAACGACGTGCTGATCCCGCAGTTCAAGAAGGCGTTCGTGCTGAACGACTTCCAGGCGGGCCTGGTGCAGAGCGCGTTCTATCTGGGCTATTTCCTGGTGGCGATGCCGGCCGGCATGTATATGCGGCGCTTCGGCTACAAGAGCGCGGTGGTGTTCGGCCTGGCGCTGTACGGGCTGGGCGCATTGCTGTTCTGGCCGGCGGCGGAGCTGGGCACCTACGGCTTCTTTCTGTTCGCGTTGTTCGTGATCGCCAGCGGGCTGGCCTTCCTCGAAACCTCTGCCAACCCGTTCGTGACCTTGCTCGGTCCGCGCGAGACCGCGGCGCGTCGCCTGAACCTCGCGCAGGCCTTCAATCCGCTGGGTTCGATCGCGGGCATCCTGATCGGCCAGCATTTCATCTTCTCCGGCGTGGAGCACACGCCCGAACAGCTGGCCGCGCTCAGCGCCGCCGAACGCGCGGCCTTCGTGGCGCACGAGACGGCGGCCGTGCAGTTGCCTTATCTCGCCATCGGCCTGGTAGTGCTCGGCTGGGGCTTGCTGATCCTGCTGACGCGCTTTCCCGCCGTGCATGCGGTGGAAGAGGGCGCGGCGCCGCACGACCACGGCGTGCTCGCGCGCCTGCTGGGCGATCGCCGCTTTCTAGCCACCATGGCCGCGCAGTTCTTCTACGTGGGCGCGCAGGTCGGCGTGTGGAGCTACCTGATCCGCTACGTGCAGGCGACCATGCCCGGCACGCCGGCCAAGCTGGCGGCCAATTACATGCTGGTGTCGCTGGCCTGCTTCATGGCCGGTCGCTTCGCGGGCAGTGCGCTGATGCGCTATGTCGCGCCGCGCCGATTGCTGGGGCTGTTCGCGGCGGTGAATGTGCTGTTGACCGTGTTCGCGGTGGCGATGCCGGGTTCGCTCGGCGCTTGCGCTTTGGTGGCCTGCAGCTTCTTTATGTCGGTGATGTATCCGACCATCTTCGCGCTTGGCGTGGAAGGCCGTGGCGATGACGAGCGCAAGCTTGGCTCCGCCCTGCTGGTGATGACCATCATCGGTGGCGCGGTGCTGACCGCGGCGATGGGCGCGGTGTCGGATGCGGCGGGCATCGCGCGCGCGATGCTGGTGCCGGCGGCGAGCTTCGTGGTGATCCTGCTGTTCGCGCGCCTGCGCGGTACGGCGGAACGCTGACATGCCGCTGCAGTATTTCGCGCTCGACCTGCAGGACGATCCCGAGCTGATCGAGGAATACGAGCGCTGGCACAGGCCTGAACACATCTGGCCGGAGATCGTGGTATCGATCCGCGATGCCGGCGTGCGCGACCTGGAGATTTTCCGCACCGGCAATCGCCTGGTGCTGGTGCTGGACGTTGCCGAGGATTTCGACGGCGCCGCCAAGGCCGCCGCCGATGCCGCCAATCCCAGCGTGCAGGCATGGGAAGAGCTGATGGACAGCTTCCAGCGGCGGCTGCCGTGGGCGAAGCCAGGGCAGAAGTGGGTGCCGATGCAGCGGATCTTCGCGCTGCGCGATTGCCCTTGAATCCTGCGCGGATCGCGGCGCAAGGCCGCGATCGATGATATTCACGCATCATCGTATTTGGACGTCTAAAGTTTGGACGTCTAAATGACGCTGGTAAGACGAATGTCATGACCCATAGGACGCAAAAGATCGTCAACTATGTATTGCGCGAAAATTGAGTGACGCACATCGCAACTCGCAAAAATGGCGCCTATAACTTCCGCAATACTTGACCTAATCTCGCGTGCGCGTCATGGGCAACCCACATCGATACCGCTCGATGACGTCAACCGATCGTTGCGCTTCGATCCTTTCAGGAAGAAAGGTCTGCGATGCGCACGATTCCATAGAGCGCAGTGCCACAGGGGGCAATTCAGCATGCGGCGTCTCGCGTAACACGCAGTGGCAGGCAGGTCGTCGGCGCATGAGTCAAACCGCGCCGCGGGTGAGTGCTGCCGCACGTCAGCGACGTTGCCGAACAGGCTTCTGGGCACGATGCGGAAGGCACGCAGCGTGAACCAGAAATCGCAAACCACTCTGTGGAAAATCGCAATCAAGCCGTGCACGGAAGTTCGTAGATAGTGCTCGTGCTTCAGTCTTGCAATCACCGTGGTCGCGCTTTTTCGCGGCATGGAGCGGTGACGCCAAAGAGAGATGGAAAGGGGGGCCTTCCCAAGGAGGGAAGCGGCATACGCAAGGGATTCGTATCCATCCAGATGGACAAGACGTGGGAGTAATCGACATGACGTTGGTCGAGTCGGAGCGACACCAGCGCCCGCTGTTCCAGGGGGAATTCCAACCCATCGCACCGCGGCCCTGTGCCGCCCCACCCGAATGAGCAACTGATCCGGTCCGGATTCCGGAGACCGTTGCCGTGACGCGCGCGAAGCACACCGCGCGCGGATAACACGGGGCCGCGGAAAACCGAACATGCGCGCCAAGCGCGCCGATGGTGCGGAGCCTGCCGGTTCCGCGCCCGGAGCCCTTTGCGTCTGTGTTTCAGGTTGGCCGCTGCTCCTTGCATACCCCGCCCGATGCAAGAACGAGGAGATGGTTATGAACAAGATCCACAGCAAAGTCTGGAACCGCGCGCTGAACCAGCTCGTGGTCGTCTCGGAGCTAGCGACGAGCAATCCCGGCGGCAGCGCGCACGGCGCCGTCCGCCATCGATCGCGGCATCGATTGAGCGCGAGCCTTCTCCTCGGGTTGGCGGCTTTGGGTGGGAGCGCGTGGGTGTTGCCGGTGCATGCGCAGTCGGTGGATTGCACTGCGGCGCCGTTCAATGCCTACAACAGCACTGCTTCGTGCATGGGCTACACAGCCAAAGCGACCGCCGATGGAGCCACGGCGCTGGGCTACGGAGCGCAAGCCACCAATGTCTGGTCGGTCGCGGTGGGTTACCAGACGGTCTCGTCGGCGCAGTACTCGATAGCGATCGGACGGACCGCATCGGCCACGGGTACCGGTGGTGCGGTCGCGATCGGCAGCGGCACGGTCTCAAATAACGTCAATACCGTTGCTTTGGGCGTCAACGCCACAGCCAGCGCCGCCGGCGCCAGCGCGCTCGGCACGTTCGCCGTGTCGTCGGGAGGAAACTCCACCGCGCTTGGCGTCAGCTCCTTAGCCAGCGGCGGCTTTGCACTTGCCGGAGGCTGGTCAAGCGTCGCTGCCGCTACCAATGCCGTGGCCTTCGGTCCGAGCAGCTCGGTGGACGTGAACTCGGTCAATAGTGTTGCTATCGGCTATCAGACCACTGTCGTCAATTCGAACAATGCCATTGCCCTCGGCTCCGGCTCGAACGTGAGCGGGGGAATTCACGCGGCGGCAGTCGGCTGGCAGGCCTATGCGACCGCCCTCAACGCGGTCTATCTGGGTGCCCGCACCGCGGGCTCAGGCGCATCGGCGGAATCGGCCATCGCCATCGGTACGGATGTGAGCAGTTCGGCAACCTATGCCATCGGCATGGGCATACAGGCGAACGCGAGCCAGAGCCAGGCGATCGCCATCGGTTACCACGCGCAAGCCTCAGGCGTGTCTTCCATCGCACTGGGTGGCGATTCCACAGCCAGCGCGGTGGCGTCGGGAAACAACTCGATCTCCATCGGCTCCGAATCGGCTGCCTCGGCCAACCGCGCAACCGCCATGGGTTTCCTGGCCAAGGCAAGCAATACGCAGGCATTGGCTGTCGGCGACGGTGCCAACGCTTCGGGTTCGCAGAACACGGCGCTTGGTGCGGGTGCGGTGAGCTCTGGTACGAGCGGGTCCACCGCGCTGGGTGTCAACAGCACGGCCAGCGGCGTCAATAGCACGGCGGTAGGCGCGTTCTCGAGCGCAAGTGGCGCAACCTCCGCTGCCTTTGGTCCGGGCACGTTGGCTACGGCGAGCCGCTCCACCGCGTTCGGACCCAATGCCAAGGCCAACGCCGCATCGACCGTGGCTTTCGGGGATACCAGCACGGTGGCAGCTGCGGCCGGTACCGGCTCCATCGCCGGCGGCCGTAACTCGCAGGTGCTGGGCGGCACCGGCGCTGTCGCGCTAGGTGAAGGCCAGACCGTCACCGGCAACGGCGCGGTGGCAATCGGCGATCCGAATACTTCCAACGGCACCGGCGCCGTGACGATGGGCGCCAACAATGTGGCAGCGGGCGATGCCGCCGGCACCACGGCGGCGGCTGGTGCGGTAGCGATCGGCAATTCCAACCAGGCCCTTGGCCAGGGCTCGGTGGCGCTGGGCAATGCCAGCAAGGCGCTGGCGGCCGGCGCGGTGGCGTTTGGCGATACGGCGGTGGCCAATAACGCAGGCGACGTCGCGCTGGGTTCCGGTTCGACCACCGCCGCGGCGGTGGGCACGGCCAACTACGTAATCGCCGGTACCACCTACGCCTTCGCCGGCACCACGCCGACCCGCACCGTCAGCGTGGGCGCCAATGGCAGCGAGCGCACCATCACCAACGTCGCCGCCGGCCGCATCGGGCTGAACAGCACCGACGCGATCAACGGTTCGCAGCTCTATGCGGTGACGCAGGCGGTGAATGCTGTCGCGGCGTCGGCGTCGCCGGTCCACTACTTCAGCGTGAACGACGGTGGCACACAGGGCACCAATTACCTCAACAACGGCGCCACCGGGCGCAATTCGCTCGCCGCCGGTGTGAGCGCCGCTGCCGCCGGCCAGGAATCGGTGGCGGTCGGTGCGCAGGCCGCAACCACCGGCAACCAGGGTGTCGCCATCGGCTTCCAGTCGACCGCGGCGCTTGGCGGCGTAGCGGTCGGCCCGCTGTCCGTGGCTAACGCGCAGAACGCCACCGCACTGGGCTTCAGTTCGCAGTCGAATGGCCTCAGTTCGCTCGCGGTCGGACCGTCTTCCCATGCCTTCAACGATCTCGGTGCCGCGATAGGCCCGGGAACCAGTGCCACCGGCGTGCGGGCGATCGCGGCAGGTTCGCAATCGGTCGCCAACGGAACGGCGGCGACGTCGTTCGGCGCGCAGACCAATGCCACCGGCAACAATGCGCTGGCGATCGGAACTTCGGCGAAAGCGCAAACCGACGATTCCACCGCGATCGGCCATACGGCGACCGCGAACGGCATCGGCAGCGTTGCGCTGGGCGTGAACGCCAATGCGAATGCAGCTTCCGCGCTGGCGTTCGGACAGGCGGCTACCGCGTCCGCCACCAATGCGACCGCGATCGGCAATGCCTCGCGTGCGTTGGCGGCTTCCACCATCGCGCTCGGCGACGGCAATACGGTCGCCGCCGCGGCTGGCACGGGCTCGATCGCGGGCGGTCACAACTCGCAGGTGCTGGGCGGCACCGGCGCGGTAGCGCTGGGCGAAAGCCAGACCGTCAACGGCAATGGCGCGGTGGCGATCGGCGATCCGAATTCGGCCACCGGCAACGGCGCCGTCACGGTCGGCTCGAACAACACCTCCAACGGCGATGGCGCCGTGGCGATCGGCAACGGCAACAACGCGCAGGGCGTCGGTTCGGTCGCGCTGGGCAATGGCAGCTCCGCGCAGGCGGCCGGGACGGTCGCGCTCGGCAATGGCGCCAATGCGTCGAACGCCAACGCCGTGGCGCTGGGCTCCGGCTCCACCACCGACGTGGCAGTGGGCACGGCCAACTACGCGATCGCCGGCACCACCTACAGCTTCGCCGGCATCACCCCGGGCAGCACGGTGAGCGTGGGCTCCGTCGGCGCCGAGCGCACCATCACCAACGTGGCCGCCGGCCGCATCAACGGCAACAGCACAGATGCGATCAACGGCTCGCAGCTGTTCGCCACCAACCAGGCGGTGGACAACCTGAGCAACGTGGTCACCGCCGGCGCCACGCACTACTACAGCGTCAATGACGGCGGCACGCAGGGCGGCAACTACGCCAACAACGGCGCCAGCGGCCTCAACGCCATCGCCGCCGGCGTGGGCTCGACGGCCACGGCCGATCGCAGCACCTCGCTGGGCCAGGGCACCGGCGTGTCGGTGCTGGGTGGCGTGGCGCTGGGTGCCGGTGCGGTGTCCGACCGCGCGATCGCGCCGGCTTCGGGCACGATCATCGTCGGCACCAATGTGATTCCGTACAACACCACCGACCGCAACCTGCTCGGCGCCGTGTCGATAGGCAACACCACCGACTTCCGCCAGATCACCAACGTGGCGGACGGCACGCAGGACCAGGACGCCGTGAGCCTGCGCCAGCTGAAGGGCGCGATGAGCTCGTTCTCGGTGACGCCGATCAAGTACTTCCACGCCAATTCCGCCGCGACCGATTCGGCCGCGATCGGTGCGGAGTCGGTGGCCATCGGCCCTCAGACCACGGTCAACGGAGATAACGGTGTCGGCCTGGGCAACGGCGCGATCGTGCAGCAGACCGCGCCGGGCGGCACGGCGATCGGCCAGAACGCCACGGTGAACCTGGCCGACGGCGTGGCGCTGGGCACCAACTCGACGTCCAACGGCATCCAGGCGATGGCGCTGGGCGCGGGCACGCAGGCGGCGTTCGCGGGCAGCGTGGCGCTGGGCGCGGGTTCGAAGACGGCGGCGGCGGTGGGCACGGCCAACTATGCGATCGCCGGCAACACCTATAGCTTCGCCGGTACCACGCCGGGTTCGACGATCAGTGTGGGCGACGGTGGTGCAGAGCGCACGATCACCAATGTCGCGGCGGGCCGCATCAGCGGCGGCAGCACGGATGCGATCAACGGCTCGCAGCTGTACGCCGCTACCCAGGCCATTGACGCGCTCAACACCAGCGTCGTCGCCAACGCGATCCACTACTACAGCGTCAACGACGGCGGCACCCAGCAATCCAACTACGCCAACAACGGCGCGACGGGCGTCAATTCGGTCGCTTCCGGCCCCGGCACCTTGGCTGCGGGTGTGGGCTCGGTCGCCATGGGCCACAACTCGCAGGTGCAGAGCGGCACCGGCGCGGTGGCGATCGGCGAAGGCCAGACGGTAAACGGCGATGGCGCCGTGGCCATCGGCGATCCGAACACGGTCACCGGCACGGGCGCGGTGGGCATGGGCGCGAACAACACCGCCAATGGCAATGGTGCGGTGGCGCTAGGCAACGGCAACAACGCACAGGGCGTCGGCTCGGTCGCGCTGGGCAATGCCAGCAGCGCGCTGGCGGCCGGCGGAGTGGCTTTCGGCAACGCGGCGGTGGCCAACAATGCCAACGACGTGGCGCTGGGTTCCGGTTCGACCACCGCCGCCGCGGTAGGCACGCCCAACACCGTGATCAACGGCACCACGTATGCGTTCGCCGGCACCACGCCGGCCAGCACGGTCAGCGTGGGCAACGTGGGCAACGAGCGCACCATCACCAATGTCGCCGCCGGCCGCATCAGCGGCAGCAGCACGGATGCGATCAATGGCTCGCAGCTGTTCCAGACCAACCAGGCCTTGAACACCGTGGGCACCACGGTGACCAACCTGGGCGACTCGATCGCCAACAGCTACGGCGGCAGCACCACCTACGATCCGACCACCGGCACGCTCAACACCAACATCACCTACGCCGGCAATAACTACAGCTCGCTGCAGCAGATCTTCAACCAGATCAGCGGCGTGGTGAGCGGCGGCGGCATCAAGTACTTCCATGCCAACTCCACCCTGGCCGATTCGACGCCCACCGGTCTGAACAGCGTGGCGATCGGTCCGGTCTCGGCGGCCAATACGGAAAACGCGGTGTCGATCGGCAACGGCGCAACCGCCGGCGCCAACGTGGGTGACGTGGCGCTGGGTTCCGGTTCGACCACCGCGGCCGTGGTGCAGACCGGCAGCGGCACCATCGCCGGCAACACCTACACCTATGCCGGCACGACGCCGAACAGCACGGTCAGCGTGGGTGCGCCGGGCGCCGAACGCACCGTCACCAATGTGGCGGCGGGGCAGGTCAACGGCGGCAGCACGGATGCGATCAACGGCTCGCAGCTGTTCGCGACCAACCAGGCGATCGATACGCTCAACAACACCGTCACGGCCAACGCCACGCACTACTACAGCGTGAACGACAACGGCACGCACGGCGGCAACTACGCCAACAACGGGGCGACCGGCGTCAATGCCATGGCCGCAGGTGTGGATGCCACGGCAGCGGCTGACCGCTCGACGGCGTTGGGTCAGGGCACGGGTGTGTCGGTGCTCGGCGGCGTGGCGCTCGGTGCGGGGGCGGTGTCCGATCGCGCGATCGCGCCGGCTTCCGGCTCGATCATCGTCGGCACCAATGTGATCCCGTACAACACCACGGATCGCAACCTGCTCGGCGCCGTGTCGGTGGGCAATGCAACGGACTTCCGCCAGATCACCAATGTGGCGGACGGCACGCTGGATCAGGACGCGGTGAGCTTGCGCCAGTTGAAGGGCGCCATGTCCTCGTTCTCGGTGACGCCGATCAAGTACTTCCACGCCAACTCCACCGCGAGCGATTCGCTGGCGGCGGGTGCGGAATCGGTGGCGGTCGGTCCGCAGACCACGGTCAATGGCGACAACGGCGTGGGCATCGGCAACGGTGCGATCGTGCAGCAGACCGCGCCGGGCGGCACGGCGATCGGCCAGAACGCCACGGTGAACCTGGCCGACGGTGTGGCGCTTGGTACGAATGCCACCTCCAACGGCATCCAGGCGATGGCGCTGGGCGCGGGCACGCAGGCGGCGTTCGCGGGCAGCGTGGCGCTGGGCGCGGGTTCGAAGACCGATGCGGCGGTGGGCACGGCCAACACCACCCTGGCCGGCACCACGTACAACTTCGCCGGCACGACGCCGGGTTCGACGGTCAGCGTGGGCAGCGCCGGTGCGGAACGCACGCTCACCAATCTGGCCGCGGGACGCATCAGCGGCGCCAGCACGGATGCGATCAACGGCTCGCAGCTGTACGCCACCAACCAGACGCTGCAGCAGCTGTATACCAGCTTGCAGAACCTCACCACGACGGTGAACAACCTGCCGCAGCAGGGTCCGGGCACCACCATCAACACCTACCAGACCAGCGTCGACAACACCAAGAACGCCACGGCCACCGGCAACAACTCCACTGCCGTGGGCGCCGGCTCCACCGCCACCGGCGACAACAGCGTGGCGATCGGCGCCAACTCGGTGGCGAACACCGCCAACACGGTGTCGGTGGGTTCGGTCGGGCATGAGCGCACCGTCACCAACGTCGCGGCAGGCGTGAACAACACCGACGCGGTAAACGTGGGCCAGCTCAACGATGCGATCGAGAGTGCCAAGAACTGGTCCAAGAGCTACGTCGACCAGCGCTTCCAGAGCGTCGACCGCGACTTGAACCGCATCGGCAACCGAGCCAATGCAGGCATCGCCTCGGCGATGGCGATGGCCAGCCTGCCGCAGGCCTACCAGCCGAACCAGAGCTCGGCCGGCGTCGCGGTGGGTACCTTCCACGGCGAAAGCGGCATGGCTGTGGGCGTGTCCACCATCACCGAGAGCGGCCGCTACGTGTTCAAGCTCAACGCCACCACCAACTCGCGCGGCGATACCGGCGCGGGCGTCGGTGCAGGCGTGGTGTGGTGAGGGCGGGCGTGATCATGAGCGATATCCAAGGAGCCAAATCCATGCGTACTTCCATCAAGCACATCGCCGCGGCCTCGTTCGCGCTTGCACTGACCTTCACCCTGGCCGCCTGCGGCAATGTCAGCCATGACATTGCCAAGGACGGCGGCTCGGCCGGCCAGACGGTCTGGCCGGAACCGGGCGACACCACGCCCATGCACAAGGGCGGCACCTTCCCGAACCTGGCCAACCTGCGCCAGATGAAGGCCGGCCTCAACAAGCCGCAGGTGTCGGACCTGATCGGCTACCCGCACTTCAGCGAAGGCGTGTGGGGCGTGCGCGAGTGGAACTACCTGTTCAACTTCCGCAAGCCGGACAGCGACGAAGTGACGGTGTGCCAGTACAAGGTGCTGTTCGACGAGAACAAGCTGGCGCGCAGCTTCTACTGGAAGCCGGAGTCCTGCGCGGCCCTGCTGGAGGAACCGAAGCCGGCGCCGGCTCCGGCACCGCGCGCGGCAAGCAAGCCGCGCGTGCTTTCCGCTGATGCCTTGTTCGCCTTCGACAGCGCCGAGCTGTCGCCGGCGGGACGCCGTACGGTGGACGATCTCGCCGCGGAGTTGCGCGAGCAGGGCGGGGTGCTGCGTTCGGTGAGCATCGCCGGCTATACCGACCGCCTGGGCAGCGATGCCTACAACCAGAAGTTGTCGCAGCGCCGCGCCGAGTCGGTGAAGGCCGAGCTGGTGCGCGCCGGTGCGCCGGCTGACCGCATCAGTGCCGAGGGCTTCGGCAAGGCCGATCAGGTGAAGGACTGCCCGGAAGGCAAGCGCGCGGAACTGATCGCCTGCCTGGCGCCGAATCGGCGGGTAGAGGTGAAGGTCGACAGCGAGCAGTGAGTCCGAAGGTGCAAGTTGTCTGGTAAGGAGATCGGGGTTCGCCATAAGCGAACCCCGATCTGCATCAGCTCAGTGTATGACCCACTGCTGCGGCGCCAGGCCGTTGTCGGTCCATAGCTGCAGCTGCGTGCCATGCGTAGTGGAACCGGCCGGATCATCCAGGATCAGCGATCCCGAGGCCTGGTTCAGCAGCTTGTAGCTGCCGTTGCCCAGGTCCATGAACTGCCAGTTCTGGTTGGCGTTGTTGGCGCAGCCCCACAAGGTGACCAGATTTCCCGGCGAGGTGCTGCCGCCGGTGTTGTCCACGCACAGGCCGGTGGCCTGGTTCTGGATGCTGAACCAGCCGCCGCCCTTGGCATGCACGGTCCAGTTCTGCACGGACAGGTTGTTGCAGTCCCACAGCTCCGCGCTGGTGTTGTTGGCGGTGGACCAGCCGGTGTTGTCCAGGCATAGCGCCGGCGCCTGCACGCTCTGGAAGCTGTGCACCGAACCGTCGGCGGGCAGGCGGTTCCACGGCTCGCTGGCGAAGTAGGTGATGCAGCCGCCGTTGAGGTAGTCCGAAGCCAGTTCCAGGATGCTGGAACCGTCCGCCGCCGGCAGCAGGGCGGAGGAGTAGTTGGGGCAATAGTTGTCGTAGGCGCCGGGCACCTGCACCGGCGCGGCGATGGTGTACCAGTTGCCCGCGCCGTCCAAGTTGGTGTTGACGAACAGCACCTTGCCGTTGGAGGGCGAGACGCTGCCGTTGGACTCGTACATCACCTGGCCCACCAGCAGGATGGCGCCGTTGGACGACAGCACCGACGGACTCCAATGATTGAGCGGCGCATGCTCCAGATACTGGCCCGCGGCGGTCTGCACTCGCGTGCCCATATTGGAGGGATCGCCGTAGTTCCAGCCATCGGTCGAGGTACGCGAGAACACGGTGCACGCCGCCGGGCCGCACAGCTCATTGCTCATGAAGTAGTGGCCGTTCGGCAGCTTGCTCACCGTGATCATGCCGGGGCGATCGCCCTGGATGGTGCTGCGTATGGTGTCGGTCCTGTCCTGCCAGCTGCTACCGTTGTAGGTGCGGATCTGCGCGAGTTTCTGGCTGCAGCAGGGATCGGTCTCGTCGGACCAGAACATCACCAGCGCGCCGTCGCTGGCCACGCTGAACTCCGGTTCCCACAAACCGCCGTGGTTGTTGTCGGCGGCCAGCGCGGGTGTGCTGTGGTAAGTCCACGACACGCCCTGGTTGGTGCTGATGTAGACCTCCACGGCCGGGTTGCCACCGGAGAAGTAGGAGCCCGCGGAGATCAGCGTGCCGGCCGCCAATGAACCCACCTGCTGCGGCAGTTCGTACAGCGTGGCGCAGCAGCGCTCGCTGCTGCCCGGCGCGGTGGGCACGGTGGCGATCTGGCTCCAGCTCGCGCCGTTGTCGTTGCTCTGGAAGATGATGCCGTTGGTGCTGGCGGCGAGGCGGCCGTAGGTATTGGCGGGGCCGTGCTCGAGCCGGATCACGCGGGGGTAAAGCGTGCTGCCTTGCAGGACGGTGCCGGTTGCGGCGTGGGCCGTGCCGATGGCGGCGAGCAGGCAGACGCAGAACACATGGAACCACCAGGAACGGATGCGATGCATGACGTTCTCTCCGGATGAGTTGGTGGCGTGTCTGGAAAGGTGTTGCGTGAACGGGCCGGTCGTCCGACCTCGCCTTATCGTGATGATCGTGCTTGTGACTTATCCCAAGTTGGAATCCTTCTCCCTCCGGGAGAAGGTGGCGGCAGCCGGATGAGGGTACGGGCGGAGTGCAACACATCACTCCGCCCGTACCCTCACCCCAACCCCTCTCTCCCACAGGGACTACCTTCGGGTCGCCGGAGGGAGAGGGGCTAGTCATCAGCGGCCGATATCGCGCAGCCGCTTGCCCGCCATCAGGTTCCGCTCGATCTGCTCCAGCGTCACGCCCTTGGTCTCCGGCACCAGCCAGAACGTCAGCACGATGAACACCGCGTTGAGCCCGGCATACAGCCAGAACGTCGAGGCATTGCCGATGGTGTTGAGCAGGCTCAGAAAGGTGAAGCCGACCACCATGTTGGTGATCCAGTTGGTAAACGTGGACACGCCGATGCCGAAGTCGCGGCCCTTCAGCGGCTGGATCTCCGAGCACAGCGTCCACACCAGCGGGCCGGCGGACATGGCGAAGCCGACGATGAAGAACAGCAGCATCGCCACGCAGGTGTACTGCTCGGTCTGGCCGTTGATGCCGCCGTTCATCAGCGCGCCCACCACGCCCAGGCCGATCGCCATCACGGTGAAGCCGGTATAGAGGATGGGCTTGCGGCCCCAGCGGTCGATCAGCGCGATGGCGATAAAGGTGGCCAGCACATTGGTCAGACCGACCAGGGCGGTGAACCACATCTGCGCCGCCGTGTCGTAGCCCATTTCCTGGAAGATGCGCGGCGCGTAGTACATCACCACGTTCATGCCGGTGAACTGCTGCATCAGCTGCAGCAGGGCGCCGAGGAACACCGAGCGGCGGAAGTTGGGGTTCTCGGCGAACAGATCCCAGCTGCGCTGCGGGGTCTTGAGCTGCTCCTCGATATCCGCGGCCTCGCGCGCCACCACGGTCTCATCGCCGCGCAGGCGGCGCAGCACGTCGATGGCCTCGTCGCGGCGGCCGCGCATCATCAGCCAGCGCGGACTGTCGGGCAGGCCGAGCACGCCGAGCAGGAACAGCGCGCCGGGAATGGCGATCACGCCGAGCATCCAGCGCCACGCACCGTGGTAGCTGAGCGCCGTATCGGAAAGAAAGGCCACCAGGATGCCGATGGTGATCATCAGCTGATAAGTGGAAATCATCGCGCCGCGGATATGCTCCGGCGCCACCTCGGCCAGATACAGCGGCGCGGTGAAGGTGGCGATGCCGATGGCCAGGCCCAGGATGACGCGCGCGGCGATCAGGGTTTCCGGCGACCAGGCCAGGCCGCACAGCAGCGAGCCGATCACGAACAGGATCGCGCCCAGGATCAGCGAACGCTTGCGGCCCAGCGCCGAGGACAGCCAGCCGGCGCCCAGCGCGCCGAAGGCGGCGCCGAACATCATGGAGCTGACGATCCACTCGATAGTGTGGTCGCTGAGGGCGAACTCGGCCTTGATGAATTGCGATGCGCCGGAGATCACGCCGATATCCAGCCCGAACATCAGGCCGGCCAGCGCAGCGAGCACACAGGTATAGATCACGGTGCCCTTGGCATGGGCGGCGGGTGATGCGATGGCTTGGGAGTTCATGGAACTGGCGACCTCGCTGGCGTGTAGGGTGGTCCGTCGACGGGATGCGACGGGCAATGGCAGAACTTCAGGAGGGCTGCCCGACGCCGGGCGGCGCTCCACGGAAACGGGGTTCGGGCAAGCCGCTGACGCCGCCATCCGCCGCGAACAGCGCGCCGGCCAGCGGTTGCGCGGCCAGCGCTTCGGCGGACAAGCCATCGCGTGCGCTGGTGACGTAAAGCGTATCGAGCTGCGCGCCGCCGAACGCGGGGCGCGTAGGCTGTGCGGCCGGCACCGCGACGATGCGGTCCACGCGGCCATCCGGCGCGTAGCGCACCACGCGGCCCAGGCCCCATTGCGCATTCCACAGAAAGCCTTCGGCATCCACCGCCGAACCGTCGGGCTCGCCGCGGTCGTCGTCGACCAGCGCGAACGCCTGTGGTTCGCCGCAGCGCTCGCCATAGTCGCAGGAGCGGATCACGCGCGAAGGCGAATCGCAGAAATACATGGTGCTGCCGTCGGGGCTGAAGGCGACGCTGTTGCTGATGCCGACGCCCGGCAGATTAAGCCGCTGCAGCGTGAGGTCGGCGTTGAGGCGGTAGAACGCACCGATCGGTTGGCGTGCTTCGCCGGCGACGGGCTCGTGCAAGGTGCCGAAGACGAAGCGCCCCTCGCGGTCGCAGGCGCCGTCGTTGAGGCGGGTGGGCAAGTCCGGTTCGACATCGACGATGGGCAGCAGCGTTTCGTCTTCCGGATGGAAGAATGCGAGCCGCGAAGCCAGCCCGAGCAGCAGCCAGCCATCCGCTTCGCACAGCGCCAGGCAGCCGAGGCGTTCGGGCATATCCCAGCGGCGCGTTTCGCCATCGGCCGGCCGGTGGCGCCACAGCGCCGCGGCCTGGATATCCGTCCAGTACAGCGCCTGCTCGCGTTCGCACCACAGGATGCCTTCGCCCAGCGTATTGGCCGGATGGTGCACGACGCGCGCGTTCATACCCAGCCTCCGTCGACGATAAAGGACTGGCCGGTGCACATGCGGCTGTCGTCCGCGCCGAGGAACAGCGCGGCGCGCGCCAGGTCCTCGGCCATCAGATAGCCGGGCAGGCACTGCACGCGCTTGATCTCTTCCTCGCCGGCCGCGTCCAGCCACAGGCGGCGCTGCTTCTCGGTGATCACCCAGCCGGGCACCAGGGCGTTGATGCGGATGTGGTCGTGGCCGAGTTCGCGCGCCAGGCCGTTGACCAGGCCATGCACCGCGGACTTGGCCATCGCATAGATCGGATAGCCGGCGTTCTTCTTCATCCAGCCGGTGGAACCCAGGCAGATCACCGAGCCGCCGCCGAGCGTGCGCATATCGTCGAGCACGGCCTGGGTGGCGAAGTACTGGTGGCGCAGATTGATGGCGATGCTGCGGTCGAACTGCTCGCCGCTGGTGTCGCCGAAGGTATGGCGCACGTCGTTAGCGGCGTTGTTCACCAGCACCGACACCGGGCCGTGCGTTTCGCGCGCGCTGGCGATCGCCGCGTGCAGCGCGTCGAGGTCGGTGATGTCGCAAACAAGAAAGCGCGGGGCATGCCGTTCGCCGGCAAGACTGGCAGCCAGGGCTTCGCCATGCTCGCGGTCGATATCGACAAAGGTCACGCGGCTGCCCTGGCGCGCGAAATGTTCCACGAAGGCGGCGCCGATACCGGTGGCGCCGCCGCTGACGAAGACATGGCGATCGAGCAGGCTGGGATAGCTGGCGAACTGGCTCATGCTCACCACTCCGCCACGCTGCCGTCGGCATGGCGCCACAGCGGATTGCGCCAGCGGTGGCCTTCGGCCGCGCGCTCGGCGACGTATTCCTCGTTCACCGTGATGCCGAGGCCGGGGCCGTCGGGCATGCTGACGTAACCGTCCTGGTAGGCGAACACGTTGCGGTCGGTGACGTAGTCGAGCAGGTCGTTGGAGGCGTTGTAGTGAATGCCCAGGCTCTGTTCCTGGATAAACGCGTTGTGGCTCACCGCGTCGATCTGCAGGTTGGCGGCGAGCGCGATCGGGCCGAGCGGGCAGTGCAGGGCGATGGCCACGTCATAGGCCTCGGCCATCGCGGCGATCTTGCGCGTCTCGGTGATGCCGCCGGCATGCGATGGATCGGGCTGCAGGATGTCCACGCCGCCGATCTGCAGCACGCGCTTGAAGTCGTAGCGCGAGTACAGGCGCTCGCCCAGCGCGATCGGCGCGGGCGAGATCGCGGCCAGTTCCGGAATACATTCGAGATGCTCGGACAGCACCGGCTCCTCGATGAACATCAGCTTGTACGGCTCCAGCTCGCGCATCAGCACCTTGGCCATCGGCTTGTGCACGCGGCCGTGGAAGTCCAGGCCCAGGCCGATATGCGGGCCGACCGCGTCGCGCACCGCCTGCACGTTGGCGATGACGCGCTCGACCTTGTCGAAGCTGTCCACATACTGCATTTCTTCGGTGGCATTCATCTTCACCGCGGTGAAGCCGCGCGCCACCGCTTCCATTGCCGCGCGCGCGGTGTCGGCCGGGCGGTCGCCGCCGATCCACGAGTACACGCGGATGCGGTCGCGCACCGGGCCGCCGAGCAGGTCGTATACCGGGCGGCCCAGGTCCTTGCCCTTGATGTCCCACAGCGCCTGGTCGATGCCGGCGATCGCGCTCATCAGGATCGGGCCGCCGCGGTAGAAGCCGGCGCGGTACATCACGCTCCACAGGTCCTCGACATGGTGCGGGTCCTTGCCGATCAGATAGTCCGACAGTTCATCGACCGCCGCCGCGACGGTATGCGCACGGCCCTCGACGACCGGCTCGCCCCAGCCGCTGATGCCCGCATCGGTATCGATGCGCAGGAAACACCAGCGCGGAGGAACGAGGAAGGTAGTGAGGCGGGTGATCTTCATGCACGGTTTCCTTGCGAAGCAGCTTGTAGTTGGCGCCAGGCGCCGGCGAAGTCGCGCGCGCGGGCGGCGACGTCGGCGGCAGGGCGGCCGGGGGCGTAGAGCGACGAGCCGATGCCAAAGCCGGCGGCGCCGGCGGCCAGCCATGGCGCCATGTTGTCCGGTGCGATGCCACCGACCGGCAGCACCGGCACGTGTTTGGGCAGCACCGCGCGCCAGGCCTTGAGCACGGCGGGGGAGGACTGCTCGGCGGGGAACAGCTTCAAGGCATCGGCGCCGGCGGCGAGCGCGGCGAAGGCCTCGGTGGGCGTGGCGACACCCGGCACGCAGTACAGGCCCGCATCTTTGGCGGCACGGATCACCGCGACGTCGGCATGCGGCATCACGATCAGGCGGCCGCCGGCATCGGCGACATCTTTCACCCGCGCTGGATCGAGCACGGTGCCGGCGCCGACCAGGTAGCCGTCGCCGAGCGCATCGGCCAGGCGGCGGATGCTGGTGCAGGGTTCCGGCGAATTGAGCGGCACTTCCAGCACGCGGAAGCCGGCGCCGGTGAGCGCGCCGCCGATCTCCACGGCTTCGTCAGGATGCAGGCCGCGCAGGATCGCGACCAGGGGGAGGTCTTGCAGCCAGGTATGCATGGGGGAGGAGGTACTCATAAGGTATGCGCCGGTGCAGCGATAAGGCCAGCCGCGGCGGCGATGCGCCACAGGCCGTCGGCGGTGGTGCCGTCCGGCGCGCGCGTGAGGCGCAGGCCGAAGACCTCGGCGGCGCGGTGGTAGCGGTCGCACAGCGGGCCTTCGCCGACCATCGGGACGACATCGCCCGCATCGGCCCAGCCGGCGGCCAGCGCCATGCGCATCTCCTCGCCGAGCAGCAGGCCGGAGAGATAGTCGGGCACGGCGGCGGGATCGAGCGCGCCGTCGAGCATCAGCGCGCGAGCGGAGAACAGCCGCGACAGCGCGCCGGCCGGGCCGCTGTCGCGCGCGGCGGTGGCGCCGCGGCGGAACGCTTCCTCGTCGTCGCGCGCCTCGGGCAGTGCGGCGCCCAGGATCGAATGCTGGCGCAGCAGGCCATACAGCTCGCCGGTCATCACGGTGGCGAAATCCGTAACGATGCCGTCGCTCAAGCGCACCCATTTGCTGTGCGTGCCGGGCAGCAGCAGGCGCGTGGTGGCGGGTTCGCGCGCCAGCACGCCGGCGATCTGCGTTTCCTCGCCGCGCATCACGTCGGGGCGATGCGGATCGTGCAGGCCGGGCACCAGATAAAGCGTGTGGCTGGTGGACGCGGAAAGGCGGGTCAGATGCTGCGCCAGCCGTTCGACGCCGGTGGGCGTATCGAGGTACGGCACTTCCTGCCAACCGTTGCGGCTGCCGACCATGCCGCAGGCGAGCACCGGCACATCGGGCCAGTCGCGAGTGGCTAAGGAGAACGCTTCCGGAAATCCGCCACCCGGCAGTTGGCGAATGCCATGGGGCAGGGCGTGTGTTTCGAGGATCTGCCCCTCTGTGCCGAACAGATAAGCACGCAGATGAGTGCTGCCCCAATCAAGACCGATCAGCTGAGCACTCACGCGGAAGCCTTCCGGCGCGCGCGCGGGCGGCTGCGGCGCATGTTGTCGCGCGAGTCGGCGATCATCGACAGCATCACCTTGCGCGCGACCTCCGGCTGCTTGCGGCGGATCGCCTCCAGCACCTGATGGTGATAGGGCAGCGAATACTTGAAGTCGCCGGCGCTGCGCGCGGACAGGCTGAAGAACGCGCTCAGCGCGGTTTCCACCACCGAGAACAGCGAGTGCAGCAGTTCGTTGCCGGTGGCGTGCAGCACGGCATCGTGGAAGCTCACGTCGGCTTCGGTCCAGGCATCCAGCGTCTGCGCGGCATCCATGGCGCGGTAGGCGGCGTCGATCTCGGCCAGCTGCGCGGCGGTACGGTGGCGCGCGGCGGAAGCGGCGGCGGCCGGTTCGATCAGTTCGCGCATCTCCACCAGCTTGTCGACGAAATCGTCGGTGGGCATCGAGGCGCAGCGCCAGGCCAGCACATCGGAATCGAGCTGGTTCCAGTGGCGTTCTTCCTGCACGCGCGCACCGACGCCGGTGCGCGAGGCGATCAGGCCTTTGGCCGAAAGCACCTTCAGCGCTTCGCGCAGCGCGGTGCGGCTGACGCCGAGGTTCTCGGCCAGGGTTTCCTCGCGGGGAAGCACTTCGCCGGGTTTGACCCGGCCGCTGACGATACGCTGGCCGAGTTCGTGCATCACGTGTCCGTACAGCGTGCGAACGACGGGCAGCTTCTTCATGAATTCCTCGTTCCCCATGGTCTTTCTGTATGAGACGCGGCGGCGCCGCGAATGCCCGGCTTATGCCTGCCCGGGTCGTTTGTCATACAAACGGACTATAAGCACTTAGCTCGGTTCCTGCCAAGCGTCGCGCGTGTTTTCGGACTCTTCCGCAGGTAGACGGCCATACGCGGCGGATGACGCATTGCGATATTTCACAGCTCGCTTGCGAAAACCATGGCTCGCAATAACTCGCGCAATGGCCTGAAATGACACGCGGCCAGGCCATGCACCCGTTCGATGCTGCGTCGCGCAAGCGGGGAAAACCGTGCCAAAGATCCCTTGCACGATAATCATACAATGTGATTGCATGCCCCGTCCCGTAAGGGTGGCGAAGGGGAAGTCAGACATGCGACGTGCGATGCTCCTGGGTTTCGTGGGCACGGTTTCTTTGGGTGCGATGGCAATGGCGACGACGGTGCAGGCGGTGGAAGCGAAGCGCGAAATCTTCGGAGCGTTGCCCGACGGCAGCAAGGTCGACGCCGTGGTGCTGGACAGCGGCCATGGCGTGCGCATCCGTGTGATCGCCTACGGCGCCAGCCTGCAGGAAGTGGTCGCGCCGGATCGCAACGGCAAGGGCGCCAACATCCTGCTGGGCTATGCCAAGTTGGACGACTACCTGAAGACGCCGCAGTACTTCGGCGCCACGGTGGGCCGCTATGCCAACCGCATCGCCAAGGGGCATTTCGTGCTCGACGGCCACGCCTACAGCGTGCCGGTCAATGACGGCGCGAACTCGCTGCACGGCGGCAGCAAGGGTTTCGACAAGGTGCTGTGGACGCTGGGCGAAGCGAAGAGCGGCGCGGATAGCGCCAGCGTCACGCTGACCTATGTCAGCCCCGATGGCGACATGGGGTATCCCGGCAAGCTCACCGCCACGGCTATCTATACGCTCGACGCGCACAATCGCCTCACCATCGAGTACCGCGCCACCACCGACAAGCCGACCATCGTCAACCTCACCAACCATGCGTATTGGAATCTCGCCGGCGAGGGTTCCGGTTCGGTGATGGCGCAGAAGCTCACCATTCCGGCGGAGACCTTCCTGCCGATCGACGCCGGCTCGATTCCGCTCGGCCAGTTCAAGCCCGTCGCCGGCACGCCCTTCGATTTCCGCCAGGGCAAGCCGATCGGCCGCGATATCCGCACACCCGATCCGCAACTGCTCAACGGCCGCGGCTACGACCACGATTTCGTGATCGCCCGCGACGTGGCGAAGGAGCCGCGCCTGGTGGCGAAAGTGGAAGACCCGGCTTCGGGCCGCGTGATGACGCTGAAATCCACCATGCCGGGCCTGCAGTTCTATTCCGGCAATTTCCTCAACGCGACCAGCGCAGGCACGGGCGGCCAGGTTTACCGCCAGGGCGACGCGTTCGCGCTGGAGCCGCAGTTCCATCCCGATACGCCCAACCAGCCGGCGTTCGGCTCGGCGCGCCTGGCGCCGGGGCAGGAATACCGCCACACCATCGTGTACGAGTTCGGCACGGAGCCGGTGCAAGGCAAGCATTGACGGGCGCCTGACGCGCCCGCCGCAGCGATCGAACAGGACGCCCCGCGCGGGCGTCGCGGGAGCGCTTTGCCTGCTGCAGCCGACAGGCCTCCGGCAGGGACCGGGGATCATCTTGAGACGGGGAGTTTCGCAATGAAGCATGCATTGATGGCGACGGCACTGGGACTGGCGGCGCTGCTCGCCACGCCCTTGTCCTTCGCGCGCGAAAGCACCGCGCGCTGGACGCCGGCCGAAGCCAAGGCCTGGTATGCCAGGCAGGCGTGGCCGCTGGGCAGCAACTACCTGCCGTCCAACGCCATCAACGAGCTGGAGATGTGGCAGGCCGACAGTTTCGATGCCGCGCGCATCGACCAGGAACTGGGCTGGGCGCAGCAGCTGGGCATGACCACCATGCGCGTGTTCCTGCACGATCTGCTGTGGCAGCAGGATGCGGCGGGCTTCAAGCAGCGCATCGACAAGTTTCTCGCGATCGCCGACAAGCACCATATCAAGCCGATCTTCGTGTTGTTCGATTCCTGCTGGGATCCGGAGCCCAGGCTCGGTCCGCAGCATCCGCCAATTCCGGGCGTGCACAACTCCGGCTGGGTGCAGAGCCCGGGCGTGGCGATGGCCGATCCCAGCCAGTACCCGCGGCTCGAACAGTACGTGAAAGACATCGTCGGCAGCTTCGCCAAGGATCCGCGCGTACTGGCCTGGGACGTGTGGAACGAACCGAACAACCCCGGCGGCGGCAACTACGACGCCAAGGAACCGAAGGACAAGTTCAACCTGGTCGCCAAGCTGCTGCCGCAGGTATTCGCCTGGGCGCGCAGCGCTGCGCCGACGCAGCCGCTGACCAGCGGCCTGTGGGAGCACGAGGACTGGTCGGATCCGGCCAGGCTCGATGCGGTCGAGCGCACCCAGGTCGAGCAGTCGGACGTGATCAGCTTCCACAACTACGGCTGGCCGGAGGAATTCGCGCGCCGCGTTAAGCAGCTCGAAGGCTACGGCCGTCCGCTGATCTGCACGGAGTACATGGCGCGCGGCAACGGCTCGACCATCGACGGCGTGCTGCCGCTGGCGAAGAAGCTCGACGTGGGCATGGTCAACTGGGGCTTCGTCGACGGCAAGTCGCAGACCATCATGCCGTGGGATTCCTGGCAGCGGCCGTACACGCTGCAGCCGCCGACGCTGTGGTTCCACGATCTGCTGCACGGCGACGGCACGCCGTACCGCCAGCGCGAAGCCGACATCCTGCGCACGCTATCGCACGCGCCGCGCGGCGTAGTGCCGGCGGAAGCGGCCACCTACCAGGCCGGGACGTTGCTCAAGACGCGCTAAGCCACAACGCGCGCCACATCGGCGTGCCCGCCTGACCGGGCCGCCTTCATTGCTTACACAACGCATGCCGCCGGCACGCGCCGGCGTCGCTTTGACTCCGAAAACCGGGGAGGTTCATTCCATGACTCGCTACCGCATCCCGCTGTCCCTGCTGGCGATCGCCATCGCTGCTGCACTCGCGCCCGCTTATGGCGCCGATACCAAGCCGAACGAGCAGGGCGCCGATCCGCAACAGTCCACCGATCAGACGCCGCCGGCGACCGCCAAGAAGAAAGCCGGCAGCGCCGACCAGGCTTCCACCCAGAACGCGGTGAATCTCTCCGGCGTGGTGGTGACGCCGCTGCGCGAAAGCCTGCAGAGCGCGCAGACGCTGAAGCAGGATGCGCGCATGGTGGTGGATTCGATCGTTGCCGAAGATATCGGCAAGCTGCCCGACAACAGCGTGGCCGACGCCATGCAGCGCATCACCGGCGTGCAGATCGCGCAGGGCTTCCAGGGCGAGACCAGCTCGGTGGTGATCCGCGGCCTGCCCAATGTGATCACCACCTTGAACGGCCGCGAGATCTTCAGTGGCGTCGGCCGCGCGTTCGCATTCCAGAACCTGCCCGCCACCGCGGTGAAGACCGTGCAGGTCTACAAGACCAGCGAGGCCAGCCTGCCGGACGGCGGCATCGCCGGCATGGTCGATATGCAGCTCTATCGTCCGCTGGATTTCGACGGCAGCAAGGTGGCCGCGACGCTGACCGGCACGCACAGCAAGTACGGCGGCCACACCGATCCGAACGGCAGCCTGCTGCTCAGCAACCGCTGGCACACCGACGCCGGCGAATTCGGCGCGCTGCTCAACGTGGGCTACGACAAGCAGCGTTACGAATACAACGCCGTGTGGGCGGATTTCCCCAAGGTACTCACCGGCAGCAATGGCACGCCGATCCGCACCGCGGGCGGCGATCTGATCTCCGCGCCGAACGGCTGGGGCGCCGACTACAACATCGGCAGCCGCAAGCGCCAGGAAGCCAACTACGCCCTGCAGTGGAAGCCGAACAAGGATACCGAGATCTACGTGGAAGGCCTCTATACCTGGGATTCGGACCGCTACAACCAGCCGTACTACTTCAGCTTCCCCGTAGGCGTGGTCAATCCGTCCAGCCTGTCCGTCACCAACCATTGCTATGCCAACCAGCTCACCGGCTCGCCGTACTACGGCCAGCGCATCTGCGACGCCTCTAGCGGCGTGTGGACCGGCGACACCTATGCCGCCACCAGCACGCAGGCGCACGAGCAGTGGGGGCATGACATCCAGAATTCGATCGGCATGAAATGGCATGGCGACAAGCTCAATCTGTCCACCGACCTGTCGTTCAATTCCAGCTCGTTCCACGACCAGACCTTTATCGTCGACACCTTCCTGAAGGGGCCGATCACTACGGTGTGGAACGGCGCCCAGAACTGGACGCTGGGCGGCAACCCGCAGTTGAACCCGTCCAACTACTACCTCAACGGCCTGTTCCAGACCTGGAACAACCAGCGCGGCGAGCAGACCGCATGGCGCGGCGACGGCACCTACGACCTGGGCGGCGATTTCTTCCAGTACATGGACTTCGGCCTGCGCTACTCCAACCACAAGGCGGAGTACCGCGGCAGCGTGGAGATATCCACCCCGCCGCCGGGCGGCACCGGCCAGATCGCGCTCAACCCGAACCCCGCCAACCAGGTGGTGGCGCGTTACCCGAGCGGGTACTTCTGCAACCAGCCGACCACGGATGCGATTCCGGTGTCCTGGCTGAGCGGCTGCTACAACTTCCTGGTCAATAACGCCGATGCGATCCGCGGGCTGTACGGCCTGCCTGATGGCCTGGCGCCGGAGAATTCCGGCCGCTTCTATCACATCCAGGAAAAGTCATACGCCGGCTACCTGCAGTTCGGCTACGGCAGCGAGCTGTTCGGCCTGCCGTACGACGGCCTGATGGGCATGCGCGTGGAGCGCGTGAAGCGCCATCTCGATGCGTTCTCGTTCGATGCCGCCACCGGCATCTACTCGCCGCTGACGGCTTCCACCAGCGCGCCGGTGTATCTGCCCAACCTCAGCTTCAACCTGCATCTGCGCGACAACCTGCAGTTGCGCGTGGTGGCGGCGAAGACGCTGACCTATCCGGGCTTCGGCCAGCTCAACCCGTCGATCTCGCTCAACCCCGGCACGATCAACCGCGCCGGCGCGGCCAGCAGCGGCAACCCGAACCTGAAGCCGATCCGCAGCAATAACTACGACGCCTCGCTGGAGTGGTACTTCGGCCCGGCCAGCTATGTCAGCGGCGGCGTGTTCTACCGCGACATCAACGGCTATATCCAGAACTACATCACCGACGTGGTGATCGGCGGCCAGCCCTATCAGCTCAACTCGCCGCAGAGCGCCGGCTCCGGCCATCTCGACGGCGCGGAGTTCGCGTACCAGCAGTTCTTCGACTTCCTGCCCGGCGTGTGGAACGGCCTGGGTGCGCAGTTCAACTACACCTATATCGAGGGCTCCACGCGGTCGCCGCAGTACATCGGCGGACCGATCACCGCCTCGCCGCTGCAGAACGTTTCGAAGAACAACTACAACGCGGTGCTGATGTACGAGAAGTACGGCTGGTCCGCGCGCCTGGCCTACAACTACCGCAGCCGCTACATCCAGGGCTTCAACCAGCCGACCGTGGCGGGCGTGAACGACGAGATCAAACCCGCCAACCAAGTGGATTTCTCGCTCGGCTACGACGTCAACCAGAACTTCACTGTTGTGCTCAACGCGACCAATATCTTCGGCGCCAACCTGCACCAGCGGTGGGGCGACGGCACCACGCGGCCGCGCGATATCCGCTACCAGGACCGCACCATCGGCCTGGGCGTGCGCTTCAAGATGTGATTCCTCCCCGGCGGGCGGCGATGTGGCGTGGCCGCCCGCCCTTTTTCTTCGGTGGTCATGATGCAAAGAACCATATTCGCGCTGGCCTTGGCGCTCGCCTCGCTTGCCGTGCATGCCGACGAACGCGTGGTTGGCGAGCGGATTGCCGACGGCACGGGTTACGCCTCGGTGGTGCGTACGGAACACGACGCCGCGCTGGAGCATGGCCGCCTGCTGATGGTGTTCGAGCAGGACGGCATGGCCGGCGTTCCGCTGTGGGAAAGCCGCGACGAAGGCGCGCACTGGCGCTTCCTGATGAATGTCACGGACCAGCCGCATGCCGCGGACAAGCAGTGGCAGCTGCGCTGGCAACCGCACATCACCGAGCTGGCGCGTGCGACTGCCGACTTGCCGGCCGGTGCGCTGCTGCTCTCGGCCAATGGCACCCGCAACGACGAGCATGGCCGGGTCTATGCGGAAGACCTGCAGATGTATGTGTCCACGGATGGCGGCAAGAGCTGGCGCTATCGCAGCTCGATCGTGCGGGGCGGCGGCCGTCCCGAGGACAAGGACAACAAGGGCGTGTGGGAGCCGAACGTGCATCTGCTGGATGACGGGCGCCTGGTCGCCTATTACTCCAGCGAGCAGCACAAGGCCGAAGGCTACAACCAGCTGTTGGCGCACAAGGTGTCCATCGACGGTGGGCGCAGCTGGGGCAAGGAAGTGTGGGATGTGGCGATTCCCGGCGGCGTGCAGCGGCCCGGCATGGCCATCGTCACGCGTCTGAGGGATCGGCGTTATGCGATGACCTACGAGAATATCGACGGACCGCGCAACGGACAGGTGTTTATCAAGTTCAGCCGCGATGGCCTGGATTGGGGCGATCCGCAGCGGCATGGCGAGCCGGTGATGACCTTGTCGGGCTTCTGGCCGGCGGCCTGCCCGGTGCTGCAATGGTTTCCGCAGGGCGGGCCGGAAGGCGTGATCGTGGTGTCCGCGCAGCGTGCGGGTGGCGGTGGCGACGAAGGCGGGCGCGCCTTGTACTGGAACAACGCCTCGGGGCGCGGTCCCTGGTGGGAAGTACGCGCGCCGGTGCAGAAGCGCAGCGGCAATATCCATGCGGGCTGGACGCAGGCCTTGCTGGCGCGTGGCGACGGTTCGTTTCTGCATGTGACTTCCTCATCCGCGGCCGATGCGCCGGAGCACGCGTCGCGCAACGAAATGCTTTCCGCCATCGCGCCGCTGCGTTTCGATCGCTACGAAGCGGAGGATGCCGAGTTGACGGGTGCTGCCGTGGTGCCTGATCCGGCGGCTTCCAATCAGCGCAAGGCGAGGTTGGGGCAGGGGGAGTCGCGCTTGCGTTTTCTCGTGCACGCCACGAGTGGCATGCACACGCTGCGGGTGCGGTTCACCGATATGGGGTTGCCTGCCACGCCGGTGCTGGTGGTGAATGGCACGCCGGTGCCCGCGACGATCGACAAGGCGGCGGAGGGCGGGCAGATGGCGACGGTCGCCGCTTCGCTGCTGCCGGGGTTCAATACGATCGATATCGAAGGCGGCGCGCACGTGCTGGACATCGATTATCTGCAAGTCGATGGCGATGCCTCGGCACCGTCAGGAGGCAAGGGCAAGTGATCCGCCACGCTTTGCTGTTCGCGCTGTTCCTGGCAACCCCGCTGGCGCAGGCCGCCAAGCCGATCGGGCCGCTGCTGCCTTCCGGTCCCGATCCCTGGGTGGCCCAGCGTGACGGCTTCTACTACTACATGCACACGCAGGGCGATCGCATCTCGCTGTGGAAGACGCGCGATATGGCGAAGCTGGCGGATGTGACGCCGATGACGGTATGGCGCGCTCCGGCAAGCGGCCCCAACTCCGCGGCGATCTGGGCGCCGGAACTGCATTTCCTCGGCGGCAAGTGGTACCTGTACTACTCGGCCGCGGACAAGGCGCATGACGACGATGCGCATCGGCATGTGTTCGTGCTGGAGAACGCGTCAGCGGATCCCACGCAGGGCAGTTGGGTGGACAAGGGCATGCTGCGCACCAGGCTCACCGGCATCGATGGGACGGTGTTCGAACATCGCGGCAAGCTCTATTTCGCGTACTCGGCTTATGTGGGCGACCACAGCGATCTGGTTATTGCGCCGATGCGCGATCCGTGGACGCTTGCGGGGCCGGAGGTGGATATCGCGATGCCGACCTTCGCCTGGGAAATGCAGGGCGGAAGGAAGATCCTCGAAGCGCCGGAGTTTCTGGCCGGTCCCAAAGGAAAGATATTCCTGACGTATTCGGCCAGCGCCTGCTGGTCGGATGATTATTCGATCGGCATGTTGAGTGCCGATGCAGGCGCAGATCTGCTCAAGCCCTCATCCTGGTCGAAATCGCCGACGCCGGTGCTGAAGAGTTCACCGCGGGACGGTGTCTATGCGACCGGACACAACGGCTTCTTCAAGGCCGCCGACGGCACGGACTGGATCGTCTTCCACGCCAATGGCGGCGCCGGTTGGAAATGCAGCTCGAAGCGCGCGCCGTATATGCAGAAGTTCAGCTGGGACGATCAAGGTCGACCCGTATTCGGACCGATATAGGTCCAACCTGCGCCAATCGTCGTGCACGCTTCACGACATCGCCTCCGCCCCCGGCACCTGTGCCCACACGACCTGATTCCTCCCCGCACGCTTGGCGGCATAGAGCGCCACATCCGCCGCACGCAGCATCGCTTCGGCATCGCCATAGCGGGCCAGTTCGCTCGATGCAATTCCCGCACTCACCGTGACAAAGCCGCGCACCCCGCGCACGTGCAGCAGGCGCAGCGCTTCCACCCGTTCGCGCAGACGCTCCAGCAAGGCGCCGGCGGCATGCGGCATATACCCGCTCATCAGCACGACGAACTCCTCGCCGCCCGCGCGGGCCAAGGTCACACCCGGCATGGACGCGGCTTCGCCGGCAAGCGCCTGGGCGACGGAGGCCAGGCACTGGTCGCCGGCCAGATGTCCGTAGGTATCGTTGAAGGCCTTGAAATGATCGATATCGAGCATCGCCACCGCCAACGGCGTATGCGCTTTCCGCGCGCGCTCCCACTCGCGATCGAAGGCCTGATAGAAGCCGCGGCGATTCAGCAGCTGGGTGAGGTCATCGCGCAAGGCGGCGCGGCGCAATCCGTGATGCAGCCGCTTGAGCTCGTCTTCGGAAGACAAATGCCGGCCCAGCATCAAGGCCGCGCGCAGCGCATACGAGGCGATACCGGCGATCAGCGCGATCGCCGCCAGCACGGGGTTGCGGTGCAGGTATCCGAAAGCGAGCAGGCATAGCGCCAGGCTCAGCACGAAGGGGCTGATGCTGGCGGCGAGATGGCGCACGCGCGTCGACGGCCGGTAGCCGCGCAACCAGTCGCCGCGATGCCGGCTCAGCAACACGCCCACCAGCACGAACGGCACGCTCAGCAGCAGCTCCGGCAGGTACGACTCGCTGGAAAGCACGAAGCGGTTGTGCGCCGCCGGTGCGAACAGCTCGATCCAGGCGAAGGCGGCGAGCACGATAAAGAAGCGACGTTCGTCGCGGCGGCGTGCGCCGAGCAGGCGCAGCGTGGCGAACGCGGCCACGAACAGCCCCATGCCGTCGAACATCCACACGATGGCGCGGGCGTTGTCCGGCTGCGCTTCGGCGCCGGCGACCAGCGCGCGCACCAGGCCGTAGAACATCAGCGCGATAAAGATCGCCAGCGCCGCGTCGACCAGTCCGGTCCACCGGTACAAGGGCGGCACCGGATCGTAGGTGGCCGCAAGCGTGAGCAGCAGGCTGCCGAGGCAGAAATAGAGGGTGGGATCGAACGCCACCAGGGTGCCTTGAGGATTCACCAGCGAATCGACGAACAGCAGGACGAAGGCGGCGGCCTGGCTGAGCAAGGCCGCCAGCAGCAGCGACCATAGTGGCCGGTTATGCGGCACGCTCAGGCGCACGCGCCGCAGTCCCAGCAGCAGGGTGAAGCCCAGCACCGCCAGCACCAGGGCGTAGCTCAGGCTCAGCACGTGCGACGGTTCGAGCGCCAGCACGGCGAGCTGCGCCGCCAGCAGCGGCGTATACAGACGCGGAGCGAGGGCCTGCATATTCATGGCGCGTCGCAGGGGCGGTGGGTGCGGTCCACTTAAGCACGAATCCCGTCGATGGGATACCGCCTGATGCGGGAATAGGACTAGAGGCCAGTCGATGCGCCTACGTGGCGCGGGTCATGCCGCGCGCGATCGAGCGGGCCATCCGCACGGGATGCGTCGGCATCCGCCTACATACCCGGCCTTCCCGCCGCTGCAATCTATCCCTGCCCGGACTTGCTCCCCAGCAGGTCCGGGTCGCGGATGCCCGGGTCCTTCCCCCTCCGTCCCGGGCCGACGTGGGTCCCCCCTTTCCGGGGGGACCGCCTTTCCCCACGCCTGCAATGGAGTACCGGCCATGCGACTCGGCAAACCAATCTTCCTGCGCGGACCTTCGCGCGCTGACGCGATACGACAACGACGCCTAGCGATCGCGAGTCGGGTCGTCGCCGTGCAGCGGCAGGCTGACCCGCACATGCAGCCCCGTGCCGAAACGCGAATCCAGCAATTGGATTTCCGCGCCATGCATCTGCGCCGCGCGCTGCACGATGGAAAGCCCCAGGCCATAGCCGTCACCGCGCGTGCCCGGTTCGCGATGAAAGCGTTCGAACAGGGCGGGCCGCCGCTCGGGCGGAATGCCCGGACCGTTGTCGACCACATCGATCACGGCCATCCGCCCGGCCAGCGCCAGCGCCAGCTCCACCATGCCGCCGGAAGGCACGTGGCGCATCGCGTTCTCCAGCAGATTGCGCAGCATGGCCTTGAGCGCAGCCTCGTCGCCGTGCACCACCAGCCGCCGCGGCAAAGGAGCAAGCACCAGTTCGACCTGGCTATAGGCGATCACGGAGACCATTTCGTCGATCACATCGCCAACGAGGTTCACCAGATCGACCGGGGCCATGGCGCGGCGGCCCTCGGCCGATTCCAGCCGCGCCAGCGCGAGCAGCTGCTCCGTGCGCCGGGCCAGGGTGACCAGGCATTCGCGCGCGTCGGCCAGCGCATCGTCGGCGGCGCCGGGCTCGCGAGCGCCGATGGCGGCATCGAGGTTGATCATGGTGGACGCCAGCGGCGTGCGCAGTTCGTGCGCGACGTCGGCGCTGAAGCGGCGCTCGCGCTCGAGTGCGTTTTCCAGGCGGCCGATCTGCTCGTTCAGCGCATCCAGCAAAGGGCGCAGTTCCGCCGGCGCATGCTCCAGCGTCACCGGCGCGTGGCTGCCCGGCTCGCGATGCAGCAGCCGCCGGGCCAGCGTATCCAGCGGCCTGAGTCCGCGCCGGATGGCCCAGCCCATCAGCAGGGCCAGCAGGGGCAGGCCGACGAACAGCATCACGCCGTACTGGACCCACAGCGCACGGCTGATCTCGCTGCGGCTGTCATAGCGTTCCGCCGTGCGGATGAGTTCGCCGCCGGTATTGCCCGGCAGCTGGAATACACGCCAGCGGCGTCCGCCGAAAGGCACGTCGCGGAAAGCCTTATCGTCCGCCCGCGGCGCCGGCATGCCCTCAAGATTGGCCGTGGTAGCCAGCAGCCGGCCGTCTGCACTGAATACCTGGTAGCCGACTTCCGGCTCATAGGAGTGTTTGCCCTTGCCATGTCCCGTCGGCACGCGCGACGGCGTCGGCACCACGACGGCCTGCCCGTTGACCGGCATGCCGCCCGCACGCAACAGCACGTCGAGCGTGCGCGCGGACTGGGCCAGGCGCCCGTCGAGCAGCTCCTGCACTTCGTCCAGCGTGTAGCGATAGCTGAGCGCACCGAGCAGCAGCATCGCTGCGGCAAGGATGGCGATCACCATCCAGCGCAGGCGCGAGCGCAGGCTGGGAAAGCTCATGGCGGATCCAGCGGGATGGTGTAGCCGAAACCGCGCACCGTCTTGATCGCATCGAAGCTCAGCTTGCGGCGCAGGCCATGGACCAGCACATCGAGCGCACCGGAGCCCACTTCGTTGTCCCAGCCGTAGAGCGAGCTTTCCAGCTGTTCCCGGCGCACCACGCGGCCGGCGCGTTCCATCAGGTATTGCAGCAGGGCGAATTCGCGGCGGCTCAGTTCCACCTTCTTGCCTTGGTAGGTCACCTCGACCGCGGCCGTATTGAGCACCAGCGGGCCGACCTCGATGCGGTTGTCGGCCATGCCTTGGGCACGGCGCGTGGTGGAGCGGATGCGCGCAGCCAGTTCGTCCAGGTGAAAAGGCTTGACCAGGTAGTCGTCCGCGCCCGCGTCCAGGCCGCGGATGCGCGATTCCAGATCGTCGCGCGCCGTCATCACGATGATCGGCGTGCGCAGGCGGCCGCCGCGTGCTTCGGTAAGAATCTCGAAGCCGTCGCGGTTGGGCAGGCCCAGATCCAGCAGGACCAGGTCGACCGAAGGATCGTTCACCGCCGCCATGGCCTCGCGCCCATCGCGGATCCAGGTAAGCGTATAGGCGAGCTGTTCGAGAGCCCGCTGGATGGCTTTGCCGAGGAGCGGATCGTCCTCGATAAGAAGTATGTGCACGAAAGCACCCAGGACCGCGGATGGCGCGAAGTATCCGGGAAAATGATCGAGCCGTCGCATTAGCGCGGGCTTAGCGCCGCCGCTCAGGCGGTCTCAGCCGCTTCCAGGTGCGGCCGGATCAGCACCTCGAACCAGGCGATAAAGGCGTCCAGCCGGTGCGAGCGCTGGCGCCGGTGCGGGTAGAGCAGGGCGATGGGCATGGCCGCGGGCCGCCAGCCGGGCAGCACTTCGACCAGGGCGCCGCTGTCGAGCAGATGGCGCACGTCGAAGCGCGGGATCTGGATCAGGCCGAGGCCGGCTTCGCAGCAGGCGATGTAGTTCTCCGCGTTGTTGACCACCACCTGGCTGGGCACGCGCAGTGTGTGCTCGCGGCCTTGCGCCAGGTATTCCCACGGCTGTTCGCGGCCGTTGGTGGGCGAGGCGTAGCCGATCATGCGATGGCCTTGCGCCAGTTCTTCCGGTCGGGTGGGCGTGCCGTGGCGGCGCAGGTAGTCGGGGCTGGCGCAGTTGATCAGGGCGAGCTGGCCCAGCGTGTGGCGTACGAGGCTGCTGTCGTGCGGCTCGCCCACGCGGACGACGCAGTCGATGCCTTCGCGGACCAGGTCGACGACGCGGTCGCTGGAGCCCAGCCCCAGCTGCAGGCGCGGATGGCGGCGCAACAGTCCCGGCAGGGCTGGGGCAATCAGGCGGCGGGCGATGCGGCTGGGCGCGTCGATATTGAGGCGGCCGGCGACTTCCTGGCGGCGGGTGCGGAACAGGGCTTCGACGTTTTCCGCTTCGGCCAGCAGCAGGCGCACGCGTTCGAGCAATTGTTCGCCGTCGGCAGTGAGTTGGACGCGGCGGGTGGTCCGGTGCAGGAGGCGGGTGCCGAGTTCGGCTTCGAGGGCCTGCACGGCGGCGGAGACGGAGGCGCGGGGGAGCTCCAGCGCATGGGATGCGCGGATGAAGCTGCCCATGTCGGCGACCTGGATGAAAATGCGGTATTGGTGGAGTCGGTCCATGGTGGGAAGTCCGGCGCCGGTGGCGCTTGATGATACGGCGGGGTGCGCTCGTGTTATCGGGCGTCCTGGGGGCGGACGCTTGAATGGTGCTTTTGCTCGTCATTCCAGCGCAGGCTGGAATCCGCTTTCAGCTCGTCATTCCAACACAGGCTGGAATCCGCTTTCAGCTCGCCATTCCAGCGTAGGCTGGAGCCTGCTTTTAGCTCGTCATTCCAGCGTAGGCTGGAATCCAGTGACTGTATCGCTCGATTGTCGTGCTGACGCATACGTGTCTCGCCTGTCGGCGAGTGTTTCGCCCCGCTGCCGCGGGCCGAGTTACTTCTTCTTTGCTTGCCCAATCCCCTCAAGGGGGACCTCGAGAAGAAGTAACCAAGAAGAAAGGGCACCCTGCGCGGCGCCCTC
>Ga0207667_10000485_pt1 | contig 52690 bp, 53 predicted proteins | sample KBSCornC52_FD_184301 | JGI IMG/M metagenome (GOLD analysis project Ga0207667, IMG submission 184301) | Corn rhizosphere microbial communities from Kellogg Biological Station, Michigan, USA - KBS Corn C5-2 (SPAdes) (version 2) | ecosystem: Host-associated > Plants > Roots > Rhizosphere > Soil ... | reverse complement strand
CCGCGACCGCCTCGGCCTCGGCCTCCAGGTGCTCCTCGAATCGCACGACGATCGGCGTCTCGCTCGCGGTCGGCGCCGGGGTCAGCTTCTCGACCGGCACCCGGGATGCCAGCGAGAGCGGCGCCACCAGGGCGTTGGCGGCGTCGAGGATGCGGTGCCCGTTCCGCCAGCTGGTCGAGAGCGGATACGCCCGCCCGCTCGCCCCGAACTGCGAGCCGAACTGCTCGAGGTTCGAGGCCGAGGCGCCGCGCCATCCATAGATCGACTGGTTGGGGTCGCCGACCGCCATCACCGGATGCCCGGCGAACAGCTCGGCGAGCAGCCAGGTCTGCACCACCGAGGTGTCCTGGTACTCGTCCAACAGCACGACGCGGTAGCGGTCGCGGAGCTCGGCCGCGACCACCGGCTGCTTGTGCACGATCTTCAGCGCGAGTGCGACCTGATCGGAGTACTCGACCGCACTGCGGGTGAGCTTGGCCGCCTCGTACTCGCCGACCAGGTCGACCAGCACGTCGAGCGCACCGACCGCCGACGCCATGCCGTCGACCGCGGCGTAGGCGCCGCGACCACCGGGCGGCAGGTCGGCCACCGACGCGAATCGCCGGGCGAACCGGCGCACCTCGTCGGGCTCGGCGATGTTCTCGGCGATGGCGCGGCTCAATCCCAGCACCGCGTTGGTCACCGGGTCGAGGTTCTTGTCGAGCTCGGGCAGCAGGGGATGCCGCGATCGGGTCACCGTGGCACGGGCCAGCTGCCAGGCGCCCGCTTCGCCGAGCACGGCTCCGTCGCCCTCCCGCCCGACCAGGATCGCGTTGTCGCGGAAGATCGCGTTGGCGAAGGAGTTGTACGTCGACACCGACGGCGCCTGGAACGGATCGTGATCGGGGGCGGTCAGCCCGGCCGCCGCCAACTGTTCGATGCGATCCCGGATGCGCACCAGCAGTTCGCCCGCCGCCTTGCGCGTGAAGGTGAGTCCGAGCACCTGGCTCGGCTGCACATGCCCGTTGGCCAGCAGCCAGAGCACCCGGTTGGCCATGGTCTCGGTCTTGCCACTGCCCGCGCCGGCGACGACGAGGGCCGGGGCGAGCGGCGCCTCGATGACGGCCCGCTGCTGCTCGGTAGGCGCGGGCAGCCTCAGCTCGCGTGCGATGTCGAGCGCCGAGTAGCGGCTCGGCGGCGCCAGCGGAAGGGCCGCGTCGCTCGGCGGCTGCGGGGCCGCATCGCTCGGCGGGGTCAGCGGAAACGCCTCCTCGCCCGGCAGCGGCGGCTGCGACGACAGGTCAGTCACTCGACACCGCCCGCACCCGGTGCAGCCTCAGCCGCGGGATCGTGCCGTAGCCGCCGTACTGCTCCAACTCGAGCCTGCCCTCGAACTCGGCGGCCGCGATCAAGATGGCCGCCTGCCGGATGCGCTCGCGTACCGCCTCGAGGCCCTCGGCATCCAGGGGCGCCTGATGACCGTCGCGGTAGCTCTTCCCGTCCTTGCCCTCGCGCACATAGAGCAGCTTCGCGCCGCCGGAAGCGTGGTCGCCGTGCGCCGCCAGGGGTTCATCGAACTTGCCCTCGGCGTAGGCCAGCTGGTAGGCCCCGAGCTGCGGATGCGCGGCGATCGTCGCGGGCGAGGTGATCGGCCGGCCGGTCTTGAGGTCGACGATCACCACCTCGCCATCTGAGCTGCGCTCGATGCGGTCGATGGAGCCGTTGACCACGATCGCCGGGCGCGGCGTGCCGTCGTCGCGCGGCTCGGCGCCGGGGAGCTCACCGTACTCCAGGGCGAAGCGGCCCTCGGCGGCGACCAGCTTCTTGCCGGCCTTGTCGAAGTCGGCCAGGTAGTCGGCCAGCGCCTCGGTGAAGGTTCGTGCCAACTTGCGCTGCCGCTCGGCCAGCCAGGGCGACTCGAACACCAGCTCTCCCCAGCGCGACTCGACCGCCGACCACAGCTTGTCGACGACCGGGTCGTCGGTGGTCTCCATCGCCCAGTGCAGGATCGTGCCGACGCCGGCCACCACTCCCGAGTCGCCGCCCGCGATGGTCTCGAGGAACCAGTCCAGCGGCGATTCCTCGAGCCGCTCCATGCGGGAGGGGGACACCGGGATGCTGCTGCCCTCGAACAGCGGACCGATCGACGAGATCGGCTCGAGCCCGTGCCAGTCGTCAGGGTTCGCGCCGGGCAGCCCGAGCCGCGCCAGTTCGGCGAGCGATCCGGCGGCGGCCGCGGCATCCGCGCGCGTCGACCTCGGGTCGGCCAGTGCACGGCGCAGCCGACCGGTGAAGCCGCGCAACGAGAGCGGCGGCTTGGTCGCCGAGTCGATCAGCGGGGTCTCGGCCTGCAGCAGCGAGAAGAACACGCTGCGCTGCTCGTCGTCGTTGGCGACGGCCGAGAGGATGACGCGCTCCCGCGCCCGCGACACGGCGAGCGCGAACATGCGCAGTTCGTCGTCGAGCACCAGCTTGCGGTCGTCGATGGCTCGGTCGGCGGCTCGGTCGGCGGCTCGGTCGGCTGCGCGGTCGGCCACGCCGCGGTCCGACCCGTCGCCCGCGGTGTGCAGCGCACGCAGCAGGTTCTGCGGCTCGAGCAGGGATCCGCGGGCGCGCAGATTCGGCCACACGCCCTCCTGCAGCGCGGCGACCACGACCGTGCGGAACTCGAGCCCGACCGCCCCGGAGGGTGTGGTCACCAGCACCGCGTCTCCGATGCGCCGCGGTGTCAGCACGTCTTCGGGCACCTCGGCGTCGAGCACCTCGCTCAAGAACTCGAAGGCCGGTGCATCGGGGCGGCGCTCGGCGAAGCGCTTGGCGGCGGTGAAGAGCGCGACCACGGCATCCAGATTGCGATCGGCTTCGGCGGCGACCGGTCCGCTGCCCAGCGCCTGGTCGTGCCAGGGCTTGGCCAGCCGACTGCGGTCCCAGGCGAGCCAGAGCAGGTCTTCGATCGTGCCGTCGCTGGCCCGCAGCTCGGCGATCGTCTCGGCCAGGCGCTCGGCCTGCCGCGCGGGCCGGCTGTCGATCGTCGCGAGCCGTCCCGGCGCGCTCAGCGCCTCGACCAGCAGCGCATCGCTGGTGCGCGATCCGCCACCGGCGAGTTCCTCGGCGCGCAGCGAGAGACGCAACCGGCGCAGCCCGAGGGCATCGAGACCTCCGTACGCCGAGAGCAGCAGCTCGACCGCCAGCTCGGGCGTGAGTTCGCTGCGTCCGACCCCGAGCTCGACCAGCGCCAGCAGCCCGCGGGCCGCCGTCTCGTCGCGCAGCGCGACCCCGCCGCTCGCCGTGCGGGTCGGCACCTCGGCGAGCGCCAGCGCCCGCGCGATCCCCGGGGCGTGCGCACTGCTGCGCACGATCACGGCCAGCTCGCCCCACGGCACGTCGCGGTCGAGGTGCTCCTCGCGCAGCAGACGTGCGATGGCGGCCCACTCGCGCGCCGGACTGGTGGCCTCGATGCGCGAAAGCGGAACGTCAGCCGCCGATTCGGCCGCGGCGGCGCGTGCCTGCCGCTGCCGCCCGGCCGCCGCGGTGCCCAGGCGGCCCTGCACGATCACCGCCGAGGTCAACGCGCGAAGCGGCTCGGGCTGGCGGTGCACGATCGGCAGCACGAGCTGCCCGAGTTCCGGGTCGCCGAGGAGCGCGCTCAACCGGCCCAGGGCGTCGGGCTCGCCGCCGCGGAAGGCGTTGGTGGCGACATCCGGATCCCCGAAGGCGATCACGGCGACGCCACGATTCCGCAGCGCGCGCAGCATCGCGAGCGTGGATTCGGTCGCCTCCTGCAGGTCGTCGACCACGATCAACCGCAACGACGCCACGCGGTCGCCGACGCCCGCCGACTCGTCGATGCCCAGCTGGATCGCGGTGACGGCGAAACGCGCCAACTCGGCCGGGTCGAGTTGGGCTTCGCGGCTGGATGCGACGATCCCGAGGTATTCGTCGATGAAGTCGGCCGCCGCGACCCAGGCCGGGCGGCCGGTGCTGCGACCCAGTTCGCGCAGCCGGGCCGGATCCACGTCGTACTCGGTAGCGCGCGCCATCAGCTCGCGCAGCTCGGTGCGGAATCCGCGCAGTCGGCGCACCGCGGGCTCGAGGGGTTCGGGCCACCTGGGGCCCGAACCGCTCTCGAGGTGCCCGTCGAGGATGGCGGCGATGTCGGCATCCTGCTCGGCCGCCGTGACCAGCCGGGGCGGCGTCGCCCCCGCCGCCTTCGCCGCGGCCCCGACCAGCTCGAAGGCGAACGACGAGACGGTGCGAGCCAGTGGGCCATTGGTCGGAGCGCCGACCCGCAGCGCGAGCCGGTCGCGCAGCCGGGTCGCCGCGGCGCGCGAGGGCGCGAGGACGAGCACCGAATCCGGCGACCATCCCCTGCGGTCGATCCGATCGGCGACCAGCTCGACGATGGTGGTCGTCTTGCCCGAACCGGGCGCCCCGAGCACCGCGGCGGATGCCGCATCCGGCAGGTCGACGACCGCGCGCTGGCCCTCGTCGAGAACGACCGCGCGTCCGGCATCCGGAGCCGCGCGCTCGAACCGGATCGCAGTCATGCGCCCACCGTACCCGGCCACTCCGACGGCGCCCGTTCTGCTGTGGGTGAACCCCGCCGCCTCGCCGGCGGGGCATCCCGTACTCTCCCTATGTGGACATTCGCATCGGTATCGCCAACAGCCCCCGCGAGCTCAACATCGAGTCGTCGCAGACTCCGGCCGACGTCGAGAAGATCGTCTCGGCCGCTCTGGAGTCCGAGGCCAAGTTCATCAAGCTGACCGACGAGAAGGGCAAGCTCTACATCGTTCCGGTCGCCTCGTTCTCGTATCTCGAAATGGGCGGCGAAGAGCGCGGCCGGGTCGGCTTCGTCGCGTAGCCCGTTCTCGCCGAACGTAGACTGACGCCGTGGAACAACTCATCTACGCCGCGGTGATCGGCGCCTTCATCGGGCTGATCCTGCACTACCTGCTTCCGGGCCGGCATCTGACCGGGCTGTTCCTGCTTCCCGCGGTCGGCGCGGCCGCCACCTGCGTCGGGTGGTCCGGGTCGGTCTGGGCCGGGCTCAAGCTCGATGGCGGATGGATCTGGGTGGTCGCGCTGGGCGCCGCCGCGGTGGCATCCCTGCTGGTTGGTCTGCTGCTGCCGCGGGCGCGCAAGATCGCCGACGAGCAGCGGCTGCACCACCTGTCGGGCGGCCGCGCCTAGGAACGCGGCAGCGGTCTCGATACGCGGCTTCGCCGCTACTCGACCGGCAAGACGGGCTAGGCGACCGGCGAGACGTGCTAGGCGGTCAGGCCCAGCGCATCCATGCGGCGGGTGTGCGCCGAGATCAACTCGGTGAAGACCGGCTCGATGCGCTCCTCGCCCGGCAGCTCGCCGCCGATCGCGAGGGATGACCGGGCCACCAGCATGGTGTCCCCCACCAGACGGCGCCCCCACATCGCCAGACGCGAGGCCAACCGGGCGCTCGCGTCGATCGCGGTGCGCAGCTCGGCGACCAGCACGTCTTGTCCCTTGTCGATGTCGAGCAGCGCCGATACCCGCTCGCCCAGCGCGCTCGGCAGGCCGGCCGCGAGGCCGGTGAAGAAGTCGGTCAGGAATCCCCCGGTCAGATAGCAGGTCACCAGCGTCTCGGGCCAGTCGGCGCCCTGAGTCCGGCGGCGGAAGTCGTCGAGCTCGGCGCGGAACGGCTCCATGGCCGCGACCGGGTCGATGTGAGCGGCCTGCAGCTCGCCGATCAGGGCTTCGTGCGCCTCCAGCACCTCGGCCGTCGCCCGGCTCAGGCTGGTCTTCGCCTCGGTGGTCGGGGCCAGCGCGACCGCGCGACTCAGGTTCTCGAACAGCACCAGCGTGAGGTAGGCCAGCTGACCCAGGTAGACCTTCGGCTTCGGGGTGAGCTCGGCCAGTTCGACCCGCGCGACGGCGATCGCCTCGGAGCGGGGGTGCACGTGCGGCGCGGCCACGCGCGGTCGGTTACCGCGCCCGAACAGGCGTTGGATCAGGCTGGGCACGATCCCAGACTAACGGGTGCCAACCCGCGGCCCGCGTGAGGCATGCTCCGGCCCGGTAGACTTGCGTTTCTCGACTTCAGACAGGTTTTTTCGTGACTTTCACCGATCTCAACATCGACCAGGACATGGTCGACGCGCTCGCTGCGAAGGGGATCATCGAACCCTTCCCGATCCAGAGCCAGACCATCCCGCTCGCCCTCGACGGGCAAGACATCATCGGCCAGGCCAAGACCGGCACGGGTAAGACGTTCGGCTTCGGCCTGCCGCTCATCCAGGCGCTCGGGCTGCATCCCGAGCCGGGCGTGCAGGCGCTCGTCGTGGTGCCGACGCGCGAGCTCTGCGTGCAGGTGGCCGAAGACCTCAAGATCGCGGCATCCAACCGCGACACCAAGATCGTCGCCATCTACGGCGGCAAGGCCTATGAGGGCCAGGTGGAGCAGCTCAAGGCCGGCGCCCAGATCGTGGTCGGCACGCCCGGCCGCCTGCTCGACCTCGCCGGGCAGCGCTTGCTGAGCCTCAAGAACGTCAAGGTCATGGTGCTCGACGAGGCCGACAAGATGCTCGACCTCGGGTTCCTGCCCGATGTCGAGAAGCTGTTCGCGCAGACCGAGCCGACCCGCCACACCATGCTGTTCTCCGCGACGATGCCCGGCCCGGTCGTGGCCCTGGCCCGCCGCTTCATGAACAAGCCGATCCACATCCGGGCGACGGATCCGGATGAGGGTCTGACCCAGGCGAACATCAAGCACGTCATCTACCGGGCCCATTCGCTCGATAAGGACGAGGTGATCGCCCGCATCCTGCAGGCCGAGGGCCGCGGCAAGACGGTGATCTTCACCCGCACCAAGCGCGCCGCCGCCAAACTGGTCGAAGAGCTCAACGACCGCGGTTTCAACGCTGCCGCCGTGCACGGCGACCTCAACCAGGAGCAGCGCGAGCGCGCCATGGCCGCGTTCAAGGCCGGCAAGAAAGACATTCTGATCGCCACGGATGTCGCGGCCCGCGGCATTGACGTCAACGACGTCACGCATGTGATCAACCACACCGTGCCCGACGACCCCGACACCTACCTGCACCGCGCGGGACGCACCGGGCGCGCCGGCAAGACCGGCATCGCGGTCACGTTCGTCGACTGGGACGACCTGCACAAGTGGGGGCTGATCCACCGCGGCCTGCAGTTCGGCCCGCAGGAGCCGGTCGAGACCTACTCCTCGTCGCCGCACCTGTACAGCGACCTCGACATCCCGCACGACGTCAAGGGACGCCTGCGGGCGTCCACCCTGGTGCACGAGCCGCGCGCCCGCACGGCCGGCTCGACCGGCGAGCGCGGAGGCTCGAACTCGGGCGGCGGCGGAACCGGCTCGCGCGCACCGCGTCAGCGCACCCGGGGAGGATCGGGATCGGGTTCGTCGGGCGGCTCGGGTTCGTCGGGCAATGCGCATGCCGAGGGCAAGCCCGCTCACCGCGAACCCGGCGGCGGCGCCCACGACGGCACCGCACCGACTCGACGTCGTCGCACGCGTCGCCGCACCGGCGGCTCGAACGGCGGCGCCGCCACGCCGCCCGCGGCCTAGATCGCGCGGCATCCCGGCGAGAAGTTCCGCGCCGGGCAAGAAGGAGGGGGCTCCTGATCCCCCGACCCGAAGCCCCCACGGGATCTCGCGGTGCGAACCCGATACGCATCGCGACATCCGCCCGGCGCCTAGTGATCCGCTGGGCATTAGGAGAGACCGGTTTTCCGCGCAACTATGACGCGGATCCGGGCGGCGATTCGTGCCGCGCCCTTGATCGCCCGCCCGGCGTTCGTCCCGCCTAGCCGCGGAACGGCACGGCGCCCGTTCCATGCTCCACGATCTGCTCGTAGACCTCGCGGCTGGTGGTGTTCTCGGCCAGGCGGTTCGGCTTGCCGTCGCCGTGGTAGTCGCTCGAGCCGGTGACAACCAGTCCGAACCTCTGCGCGGTGTCCGCCCACTTCTCGGGCGAGCCCTGGGTGTTGTCGCGGTGGTGCGCCTCGAGGCCGAACAGGCCGGCATCCACCAGCTCACGCAGGCGGGAATCGTTGAGCAGCCGCTCGGGGCCGCGTGCTCCCGGATGCGCGATCACCGGCACCCCGCCGGCCTCGGCAATCAGCCGCACCCCGACGACCGGCTCGGGCGCCTGATGCGGCTGGTAGTAGCCGCCGCGCCAATGCAGGATGCTCTGGAACGCCGCGCTGCGATCCGCCACGTAACCGCGCGCGACGAGCGCGTCGGCGATGTGCGGGCGGCCGACCGTGGCGCCCGGCGTGGTCTGGGCGAGCACGTCATCCCAGCTGAGATCCGGGTAGTCCTTGACGATCCGCGACACCATCGTCTCGGCGCGGTGCAGCCGCTCCTCGCGGATCTCGGCCGTCGCCGCCACCAGCGCCGGGTTGGTCGGATCGACCAGGTAGCCGAGCACGTGCACGCTCGCGTACTGCAGCTGGGTGCTCAGCTCCAGGCCGGGCAGCACGGTAATGCCCGTGCCGCGCGCGGCGTCGAAGGCCTCGATCCAGCCCGAGGTGGAGTCGTGGTCGGTGATCGCGATCACATCGAGGCCGGCGACCACGGCGGCTCCCACCAACTGGGCCGGAGTCTCGGTGCCATCGGACACGCTGCTGTGCGCGTGCAGATCGATCGGTCCCGACATCCCTTCATCGTATGGCCGGGCCATCGGCACCACCGGTTAGGCTCGTCAGGCCATGACCCGCCGCGTCCTCGCCGCGGCGATCATCCTGATCGTCGCCGCCGCCCTGCTGATCGCCGTGTGGCCGCAACTGTTCGGGCTCGAGCGCCAGGCGGGCATCGCGCAACTGGTGTCGCTGCGCGGACTCGCCGCACTGGTGGCCGGTGTCGGCGTGGTCGCCCTGCTGCTGATCGCCCTCCTGTCGCGACATGCACGCCGTCTCGCGGCATCCATCGCCCTGCTGCTCCTGGTCTTCACGGGCGTCACCGCGGCCGTGCTCGCGACCCGGGGAGCCACCCCCGCCGGATTCCAGACCAAGGCGGCCGCCGACATCACGGTGCTCAGTTGGAACACCCTCGGCGACTCCCCCGGCGCCGCCGAGATCGCGAAACTCGCGCTCGCCCAGCACGCCGACATCGTGAGCCTGCCCGAGACCAGTGCCGAGACCGCCGACGCGGTGAGGCAGCAGATGACCCGAGCCGGCTCGCCGATGCGCGAGCTGCACGTCAGTTTCGACCAGGTCGCCAAGGCGCACACCACCGCGCTGCTGATCAGCACGAAGCTCGGCGAGTACCGGATCGATGCCGGGCACGGCTCGACCGAGACCCTGCCGAGCGTGATCGCCGTCCCGGTAACCGGCGACGGTCCGACGATCGTCGCCGCGCATCCGGTCGCGCCGGTTCCGGGCGAGATGGCCAACTGGCGGCAGGGCCTCGACTGGCTGGCGCAGCGCTGCGCAGCGGGCGACGACGTCATCATGGCCGGCGACTTCAACTCGACCCTCGACCACTACTCGGGCCTGGGCACGCCGACGTCGACCGGCGACGGCGACCTCGGCGCCTGCCACGACGGAGCACGCGCCGAGGGCAGCGCCGCCGTCGGCACCTGGCCCACCTCACTGCCCGCCCAGCTGGGTGCGCCGATCGACCATGTGATGGCGAGCGAGGGCTGGACCTTCGTGGGATTCCGCGTGATCGGCAGCGAAGACGGCGCCGGAAGCGACCACCGGCCGATCCTCGCCCAACTGCGCCCCGGACACTGACCGGAACTCCGCCCGGGTGGACAATGGATGCCATGGCCGACTCCACCCCTGCGCCCACCACCGAGAACCCGAACGCGAACCGGTCGACGACGCCGGTGTCGACCACGTTCCGCGACTACATCTCGACGAAGTGGGCCGAGCGCACCGAGACCCTGCCCGAGCCGCGCGAGGTGGCCGCCTTCGCCGCGGCGCGCCGTCAGCGCATCTCGGCCATGCACCCGGGCGAGCGCCTGATCATCCCGGCCGGTCCGGCCCGGGTCCGGTCCAACGACACCGACTACGCGTATCGCGCGCACTCGGCGTTCTCGCACCTCACCGGCTGGGGCGCCGACGCGGTGCCCGACAGCGTGCTGGTCATGGAGCCCACGGCCGGCGGGCACGACGCGACCCTGTACTTCCGCGCAACGGCGGGCCGCGACTCTGACGAGTTCTACGCGAATGCGGCAATCGGCGAGTTCTGGCTGGGGCCCCGCCCCTCGCTCGCGCATGTCAGCGCCGATCTGGGAATCCCCACCCGCGAGCTGGGCGAACTCGAGTCGCTGCTCGAGTCGACCGGCGCGACGACGCGCATCGTCCGCGAGGCGGACCGCGACCTCACCGATCAGGTCGATGGGCGCCGCCTGCTGGATGCCGAACTCGGCGACGACTCGCTCGGTGCCGATGGCCCCGATAGCGATGGCGACGCCAAGCTGCTGCGCGACCTGAGCGAACTGCGGCTGGTGAAGGACGCCTGGGAGATCGCACAGATGCGCGCCGCGGTCGCCGCCACCAAGCAGGGCTTCGACGACGTGATCGCCGACCGCCCGGCGATCACCGCGCATCCGCGCGGCGAACGCCTCGTTGAGGGCACCTTCAACCGCCGCGCCCGCGCCGAAGGCAACCAGGTCGGCTACGACACGATCGCCGCGAGCGGGGCGCACGCCTGCATCCTGCACTGGACCCGCAACGACGGGCCGGTCGTGCCCGGTGACCTGATCCTGCTCGACGCCGGCATCGAGCTCGACAGTCTGTACACGGCCGACATCACCCGCACCCTTCCGATCAACGGCACCTTCTCGGAGGTGCAGCGCCGGGTGTACGAGGCGGTGCGCGAGGCGGCGGATGCGGCGTTCGCGATCGTGCGGCCCGGGATCCGGTTCCGAGAGATCCACGCCGAGGCGATGAGGGTGATCGCCACGAAGACCGCCGAGTGGGGATTCCTGCCGGTGTCGGCGGAGGAGTCGCTGGTCCCCGACGTCCAGTACCACCGCCGTTACATGGTGCACGGCACCAGTCATCACCTCGGGATCGATGTGCACGACTGCGCACAGGCGCGCCGCGAGCTGTACCTGGAGGGCATCCTCGAGCCGGGCATGGTCTTCACCATCGAACCGGGGCTGTACTTCCAGCCGGACGACCTGACCGTGCCCGAGGAGTACCGCGGCATCGGCGTGCGCATCGAGGACAACATCCTGGTCACCGAGAGCGGCGCCGAGAACCTGTCCCTCGCCATCCCGCGTACGGCGGATGACGTCGAGGCGTGGCTGGCGGGGTCGGGCGCCTAACCGGTACCCCGCCTCCCGCATCCCGTCTCAGCGCCGCAGCCTGTCGCGGGCGGCCCGAAGCAGTTCGCGTTCACGCTTGCGCGCCTCGCGCAGCTTCTTCTCGACCTCGCGCCGCGCCTTGACCGCTTCCCGGTACTTCTGATCACGGGATGCCTCGACGTCGCGCTCGTCGGCCGTCACATCCGCGGCCGCTGGTCCGCCCCCGGGGGCGCCCGCGGTGCGCCCGGTGAGGTAGGCATCAACCCCGTCGAGCAGGCGCTCAAGACCGAATGCGAAGGATTCGTGTCCGGGAGCGAAGACTCCCTCGGCGAGCGCCGCATGAATCGACGGGAATTCGGTCTCGGTCACGAGCGAGGCGAGCAGTGCCGCGTCGCGTGCCTCGGCCGCCGCGTCGCCATCCGGTCCGGGGCCCCGGCGCGCCGTGCCCTCCCACCGCGCCTGGGCCTGCACCGCGAGTACCACGGAGGCCTTCTCGTCGTAGCTCAGCCCGGTCGCGGCCAGGGCCTCCAGCCCCGCATCGAACCAGGCCAGGTTGTTGGGAGTCGGCGTCATGCTCGCGATCGGGATGTCGAGCAGCCAGGGATGTTCGAGATAGCCAGCGAGCTGGCCCTGCTCCCACGCCGCGAGCGCCGCTCGCCAGCCGCGGTCGCCGGCCGCAGCCTCGCGGACCGCCTCCGGCGGCACCCCGACGCCGCTCTCCTGCATGAGCAGCACCAGGTCGTCTTTGGCGCTGACGTAGCGGTACAGCGACATCGGGGTGAACCCGAGCTCCGATGCGACGGCGGCCATCGACACGGATGCGAGTCCCCCGGCATCCGCGAGCTGCATCGCCACCTCCACGATGCGCTCGATGCTCAGCTCGCGCTTGGGACCGCGCTGCGGGTTCGCCGCGACCCCCCACGCCAGCGCGACCGCGCGCGGGAGTTCCGGCTCCGCCGTCTGCTCGCTCATGACCCTCTACCGTTCCGCGCTTGACACGCTGGACTTAACTGTGTATCACTTAAACAGTTTCGTGTGCACCATAAACAGTTTATGGCATATCGCGAACCTGGACAAGGAGCACGCCATGACAGCAATGATCACGCTCCGCGGGGTCGGCAAGCGCTTCGGCAAGACCGAGGTGTTGCGCGATCTCGACCTCACGGTCGAACGCGGAACGGTCTTCGCCCTGCTCGGCCCGAACGGAGCAGGCAAGACCACCATCATCAACATCCTCAGCACGCTGATCGCCCCGGACACCGGCACGGCCACCGTCGCGGGCTTCGACGTGGTGCGCCAGCGCAGCCAGGTCAAGCGCAGCATCAGCGTGACCGGTCAGTCCGCCGCGCTCGACGAGGTGCTCACCGGAGAGGAGAACCTGCGCATGATGGCCGCCCTGAGTGGGCTCAGCGCGGTCGACGCGAAACGGAGAACCCGGGAGCTGCTCGACCGCTTCGACCTCGGCTCGGCCGCACGCAAGCGGGCCAAGACCTACTCGGGAGGGATGCGGCGCCGCCTCGACCTCGCGATCAGCCTGCTGCTCACTCCCCCGGTCGTCTTTCTCGACGAACCCACGACCGGGCTCGACACGCGCAGCAAGTTCGAGCTCTGGGACAGCATCCGCGGCCTCACCGACATCGGCACCACCGTGCTGCTCACCACCCAGTACCTCGAGGAGGCCGATCAGCTGGCCGATCACATCGCGGTGCTCGACGGCGGACGCATCGTCGCCGAGGGCACGGCGGGCGAACTCAAGGCACGGGTCGGCGGCGAGGTGCTCGCCCTGCACGATGCCCACGGCGAGGTCGTGCGCGAACTGCCGACCGACGGCAGCCTGGCCGGGCTGCGGGCAGCGCTCGCGACCCTCGACGCCAGCAACGACGACGAGGCCGTGAGCCTGCGCCGTCCGAGCCTCGACGACGTGTTCCTCGCGGTCACGGAGGCGCGCGCATGAGCCTCGTGGCAGAGGGCACCTTCATCAAGCGGAGTGTCATCCACGCGATCCGCACTCCGGACGCGCTCATCATGGCGACGGTATTCCCGATCATCATGATGTTCCTGTTCACCTACGTGTTCGGCGGCGCCTTCGACGCCGGCGGCAACTACGTGCAGTACGTGGTGCCGGGCATCATCCTGCTCTGCGCGGGGTTCGGTGCGGCCTCGGTCGCCGTCGACGTCGCACAGGACATGACCACCGGGATCATCGACCGCTTCCGCACCATGCCGATCCGCGCCTCGGCGGTGATCACCGGCCACATCGTGACCAGCCTGATCCGCAATCTGGTCGCCACCTCGATCGTGATCGGCGTCGCCATCGCGGTGGGCTTCCGACCGGATGCCGGCCCGCTCCAGTGGCTGGCGGCCTTCGGGTTGATCGCCCTCTACATCCTGGCGATCACGGCCCTGTTCGCGGCGATCGGACTGGCGGCCTCGAGTCCGGAGGCGGCGAGCGGCTACGGCTTCATCGTGATGTTCGTGCCCTACATCTCCAGCGCCTTCGTGCCGGTCGCGACCATGCCCGTCTGGTTGCGCGGGATCGCGCAGAACCAGCCGCTCACACCGATCATCGAGACGATCCGGGGGCTGCTGCGCGGCACGCCGGTCGGAGACGATGGGTGGATCGCCCTGCTCTGGTGCCTCGGCATCCTGGTCGTCGCCTCGGTGTGGACCGCGGTGGTGTTCCGCGCCAAGTCGGGCCGCCGCTAGCGCGTCGCGGCGCCGCTCCTACTCGGGGAGCGGCGTCGCGATCGCCTCCTTGGCGCGAGCCGAAAGGTCCTTCGGCACCAGCACCTGGTAGTTCGACGCGAGCACCTGCTTGGTCGAATCGAAGTCGCGGCTGCGGCGATTGACCGCGTAGGTCACCAGGCGGAAGAACAATCCGAACGCCGCACCGATCAGGATCGCCGCGACGAACAGCCCGATGTTGAACACCGGCGTGACGAAGGTGAAGAGGAAGCCGAGGAACAACCCGAACCAGGCGCCGCTCAGCGCACCCTCGAGGGCGGCCCGGCTCCACGACAGCTTGCGGGTGACGCGTTCGACCGACTTGAGGTCGTTGCCGAGGATCGACACCTGCGCGACCGGGAAGTCGGCCTTGGCGAGGTGGTCGACGATCGCCTGCGCCTCGGGATAGGTGTCGTAGGTGCCGATCACGTCTCCGGTCGGCACGCGGAGGAAGTCTTGGGGGCGGGAAGCGGGGGTGGGAGTGGTCACGGGCAGAGCTTAGTCGTGAGCGCCCGACCCCCGCAGAAAGCGCCGGCGCACGATAGGAATAGGGTTTCTCTGTGAGCGCCGCACGAGTCTTCGTCGCCCGATTGGCCGGGTGCTCCGTTTTCGACCCCGCGGGCGACAAGGTCGGCAGGGTGCGCGACGTCCTGGTCGTCTATCGCAGCACGCAATCCCCCGCCGTCGTCGGTCTGATCGTCGAGATCCCGGGCAAGCGCCGGGTGTTCCTGTCGATCGGGCGGGTCACCAGCATCGGAGCCGGCCAGATCATCACGACCGGGCTGATCAACCTGCGCCGCTTCGAGCAGCGCGGCGGCGAGGTGCGCGTCATCGCCGAGCTGCTGGGCCGCAAGGTGACCCTGAAAGACAAGTCCGGCGAGGCCACCATCGAAGATGTCGCCATCGAGCAGACGGCGCCCGGCGAGTGGGCGGTCTCGGACCTGTTCCTGCGCCGACCGCGCACCGGCGCCTCGCCATTCGGCAAGGGACCGACGCTGTTCGCCCCCTGGGACCGGATCAGCGAGAAGAAGACCGGCGGCGAGGCCCAGTCGGCCGAGCAGCTCATCGCGACCTACTCCGACCTGCTGCCCGCCGACCTGGCGACCACCCTGCTCGACCTGCCGGAGGAGCGCCGGCTCGAGGTCGCCGAAGAGCTGCCGGATGGCCGACTGGCCGACGCGCTCGAAGAGATGAGCGAAGAGGATCAGGTCGAGCTGATCAGCCGGCTCGACGACGATCACGCCGCCGATGTGCTCGATCAGATGCAGCCGGATGACGCGGCCGACCTGATCGCGCAGCTCAGCGAGGAGCGCGGCGAGGCCCTGCTCGGCCTGATGGACCCGGAGGAGGCCGACGACGTGCGCTTCCTGCTCTCCTACGCGCCCGACACCGCGGGCGGTCTCATGACCACCGAGCCGATCATCGTCTCGGCCGACGCCACCGTGGCCGAGGGGCTCGCCCTCATCCGCCGCCACGAGCTCGCCCCGGCTCTCGGCGCAGCCGTCTGCGTGACTCTTCCGCCCTACGAGCCGCCGACCGGTCGCTTCCTCGGGGTCGTGCACTTCCAGCGGATGCTCCGCTACCCGCCCAACGAGCGGCTCGGCACGCTGCTCGACCCCAGCCTCGAGCCCGTGACGGCCGACACCAGCGCGGCCGAGGTGTCGCGCATCCTGGCCAGCTACAACCTGGTCCAGCTGCCCGTCGTGGATGAGAACCACCGACTCGTCGGGGTGGTGACCATTGACGATGTCCTCGACTATCTGCTGCCGGACGACTGGCGAAGTTCGAACAGTGCGGATGACTCCGACGAACCCGAGCCCGTGAGCACTTCGACCGCAGCCATTCCGACCAGGAGGAGGGCATCGCATGGCACGCACGACTAGTTCACGCCGCGAGACCCGTCTCGACAACCCCAAGGGCCTGCGCACCAACTTCGCCTCGCGCTTCGGCAGCGGCGGGTCGTTCAACAGCGGCGACCGCTTCGGCCGCTTCTCGGAGTCGTTCGCCCGCGCGATGGGCACCACCTGGTTCCTCTTCGGCCTGACCGTGATGGTGATCATCTGGCTGATCTGGAACTCGGTCGCTCCGCGCGCGATCCAGTTCGACTCCCACCTGACCAACTTCACCCTGCTGACCCTGATCCTGTCGCTGCAGGCCTCCTATGCGGCGCCGCTGATCCTGTTGGCGCAGAACCGTCAAGACGATCGCGACCGGGTGCAGATCGAGCAGGACCGGCAGCGCGCCGAGCGCAATCTGGCCGACACCGAGTACCTGGCGCGCGAGGTCGTCTCGCTCCGCCTGGCGATGAAGGATGTCGCCACCAAGGACTTCATCCGGGCCGAGCTGCGCGCGCTGCTGGAAGAGCTGGACGGCCCGTCAAAGTCGGAGGCCGGCAGCAAACCGGCCACCAAGTCGAGATGAGTTCCGAGGCGCTGCTCGCGGCACTCGGACGGGTGCAGGATCCCGAGATCCGGCGCCCGATCACCGAACTCGACATGGTGCGCGCGGCCACGGTGGCCGACGGCGTCGCGTCGATCGAGCTGAAGCTGACGATCGTGGGATGCCCCGCCGCCGATCGCATCGAGGCCGACGTGCGGGCTGCCGCGGCAACCGTCGAGGGGGTCGACCGCGTCGAGCTCGACATCGGAGTCATGACCGTCGCCGAGCGCGAAGCGCTCACCACGAGGCTGCGGGGCACCAAGAAGCAGCAGTTCGGCCCGGACTCCCTGACCAAGATCTTCGCGATCTCGAGCGGAAAGGGCGGGGTCGGCAAGTCCACCGTGACCGCCAACCTGGCGGTCGCCCTCGCGGCACGCGGTCTGCGGGCCGGGCTGGTCGATGCCGACGTGTTCGGGTTCTCGATCCCCGGCATCCTCGGGATCGCCGGGGCGAAGCCCACTCAAGTCGGCGACATGATCCTGCCCCCGATCGCGCACGGCGTGAAGGTGGTCTCCATCGGCATGTTCGTCGAGGGGCAGGCGGCCGTGAGCTGGCGCGGACCGTTGCTGCACCGCACCATCCAGCAGTTCCTGACCGACGTCTGGTTCGGCGATCTCGATGTGCTGCTGGTCGACCTGCCGCCGGGAACCGGCGACATCGCGATCTCGCTCGGGCAGCTGCTGCCCCAGGCCGAGGTGGTGGTGGTGACCACGCCCCAGCCGGCCGCCGCAGAAGTGGCCGAGCGCAGCGGACTCGTGGCCCGCCAGACCGGGCAGACCGTGATCGGCGTCGTCGAGAACATGGCCGGGCTCGCGCAGGCCGACGGCAGCGTGCTCGAGCTGTTCGGCAGTGGCGGCGGCGATGAGCTCGGGGCACGCCTCGGCGTGCCGGTGCTGGCGCGGATCCCGTTGAGCATCGCGCTGCGGGCCGGCGGCGACGCGGGCGAGCCGATCGTGCTGAGCGACCCCGACGACCCGGCGGCACGGGCCATCCTGTCACTCGCGGACGCGCTCGCGACACGCGAACGGGGGCTGTCTCAGCGACACCTCCCGTTCACCACCTCGCAGTAGTCTCGGGGCATGCAGCGGCAGCACGTCTACGACGTTCCGCGCCCGAGTCTCGAGGGTGCGGGATCGCCCGACGAGAAGCGCGCCTATCTGGCCCGCGTCGACGAGGCCGTCGCTCTCGTCGAGCAGGGCCGCGAGGCGGTCGGGATCGTGCTGTCGCGCGAGACCAGCGACCGCCGGTTCAACGGCGCCCAGATCATCGTGGTCGAGCTCGAGATCGACGACCCGCTCGAGCCGGGTTCTCCGCGCATCCTGGTCTACGAGCACGTCTTCGGCCCCGCGACCGCGCGGCGCTGGCGGCCGGGCCGCGAGATCCCGATATGGATCGACCCGCGTGATCCTGATCGGATCTACGCGGGTCGGTGACTCACTGGCGGGTCGAGTAGCGGCGCTGCCGCGTATCGAGACCCCCGTCTAGACGCGACGGGTGGGAACGCGGCGGTAGCCGTCGCGCGAGGCGAGGACACCGGTTCCGGCGATGGCCGCGACAGAGCCCGCGGCAAGCACGATCAAGAAGGTCATGTCTTGAGTACACTGCATCCGATCGTTTAGCACAATCGAACGTTTCTGCATTGCCAATGTAGTCTGCCTTAATCGTTGTACCATCAGAGCATGGATGTCCGCCGTCTGAGTCTGCTGCGCGAACTGGCCGAGCGCGGCAGCGTCACCGCCGTCGCGACGGCGCTGCACCTGACTCCCTCGGCCGTCTCCCAGCAGCTCAAAACCCTGGAGCGCGAGGCCGGGGTCCCGCTCACCGAGCGGGCCGGCCGTGGCCTCGTGCTCACCACCGCCGGCCATGCGCTGGCGCAGACCGCGCAGGATGTCGCGGTCGCGCTGCAACGCGCCGAGGCATCCTGGGCCGAGTTCGTCGAGCAACCGCGCGGCGAGGTCTCGGTCACCTTCTTCCCCACCGGCGGCGAGATGCTGCTGCCGGGATTCCTGACCAGGGTCACCGATGTGCCGGGCCTCAAGGTCGTCTGCACCGACCAGGATCCGCTGCTCCCCGACTTCGCCGACCTGACCGCCGACCACGACATCGCGGTCGCCGATGCGCCGGGCATCCTGCCCGGCTGGCGCGAGCGCGGGCTGGTCACCGTCGAGCTGATGCGCGAACCGCTCGACATCGTGCTGCCGGACGGGCATCCGCTGGCGGCCAAGGCAGAGCTCGCCCCGGCCGATGTGGTCGACGAGAACTGGATCGGCACGCACGAGGGCTACCCGTTCGACCGCATCCTGCAGCGCATCGGCGTGCTGACCGGGCACGAGACGCACATCGTGCAGCGCTTCGTCGACAACAGCATCGTCGAGGTGCTGGTGGCCGCCGGTCACGGGATCGCGATCCTCCCGCGCTTCACCACGCGCGACCGCGAGAACGGCCTGGTCACGCGCCCGCTGGTCGGCGTGCGCTCCGAGCGCGGGATCTGGGCGATCATGCGCCCGGACCGGGCGGTGCGCCCCTCGGTGCGGCTGGTCGTGGACGCGCTCCGCGACGAGGCGGCGGCGTTCCTCTCCGCCCACGCCAACTAGGCGGCGTCAGCTCAGCAGCTCGGCCATCTTCTGCGCGAAGGTGCGCGCCACGGCGAGTGCATGGCCGACGGTCGCATCGTTGTCGAACAGCGCCGAGAGCACGAGCTCCTGGCCGGGCACCCGCAGCTGCACGACGTGGCCCTTGCCCGACGCGATGATGATGTATTCGCTCGCGCCGATCTTCAGCTCGTGGGTCACCGCGTCGCCGAGCGCCTGCATCGAGCTCGCCATTCCGGCGAATCTCGTGCCGTCGGTCTCGCCGGGCAGACGCGCCACGTCGAAGCCGTCGTCGGTGAGCAGCGCGGCATAGGTGAGCGAACTGGACGCACCTTGCATGTCGGTGAGCAGGCCCGAGGCCGCCTTCACCACCGCCGGCTTGGTGTGCAGTCCTGGGCTCATGCTGACTCCGCTTCCGTGATCATGCCGAACATCGCCCGCATCTCGATATTGGCGATCAGCGAGAGCAGTACATTCACCATTTGATCACGTTCGCGCGGATCCACCGTGAACACCGGGATCAGCAATCCCGGGTTCGTGCGTTCCAGGGCCTCGGCGAACTGCGCGAGCGTCGGCCCGGCGACGACATCGGCCCGGGTGATGCCGATCACCACCCCGCCACGGTCGTAGAGCTCGCGGAACTCATCGAGGAAGAAGGTCATCTCGCCGATGGGGTTGGGGGCATCGCTGTTGACCAGCAGGATCATGCCCTTGGCGCGCTTCTTGAGGATGGTCCACATGAAGTTGAAGCGCTGCTGCCCCGGGATGCCGTAGAGCCGCACCTTTTCGTCGCGATCGACCAGGATCTCGCCGTAGTCGAGCGCGACCGTCGTGGTCTCTTTGTCGACGATGTGGCGTTCGGAGTTGTTCGCCTCAGTGCGAACGACCTCGATCTCGCTCAGGCTCTGGATCGCGGTGGTCTTGCCGGCGCCCATCGGCCCGGTGAAGAGAATGACGTGCTCAGCCATCGGCTCGTCCCAGTCGGGTGCGCAGCCTGCTGAACAGGCTCTGCTTCTTGGCCGCTGCGGTCTCCGGCGCCACCACGGCCGCGGGGGCCTCGGCGGACCGGGCCAGGATGCGCATCAGGCTGAGCGCGTTGACCAGCCGCTGGGCGTCGGTCACCGCGACACCGGTGTAGCCCGCCAGCTCTTGCGTGCTCACGTAGGCGTTGCCCAGCACGGCGATCATCTTGACCTGGCTCATGTCGTGCGAGTGCTGGGTCAGGTTCGGCCAGCGGGTGAGCCGGTAGCGCTCGCCGGGCGACAGCCAGAAGGCCGGGGCGCCGTCGAAGGAGTTGAGGCCGATCTGCCAGAGCAAGCCGTCGAGGTCGGTGCCGGGCAGCTCGAACAGCGGCGGAGCGCCTGCACCACCCGGGATGGTCTCCAAGCCGGTGTGCACGGCATCCACCGGGAAGTGATCGAGCGGCGTCGACCACGAGAACGCATGGCGCTCGAAATCGATCAGCAGCGGACCGTGCATCTCGATGTTCATCTTGAGATTCATCGGGGTCTTCAGAACCATCACCGAACTGATCGCGATGGCGGCTTGCGTCCAACCGATCGAGACGGGAAAGCTGCCGGGCTGCGGGGCCGGCTCCGGGGCGACGTAGTTCCCGTCAATTGTCATAGTGCGCACCTCGCGCCTCAAGGAGGCCTATAGGCGGATCAGCATATCCGCTTCGGTTGCCTTGAACCGCGCCATCGCGAGACTCGACTTGGACTTGTCTCCGATGAGATACGTGAAGATCGACGGGTTGTTGGGAAGCGGATGGATGATCTGGACCTGGCTCGAGAGCGAGATCAGCATGTCATCGATCTTTTCCTTCGTCCCCAGCGCCCTCGTGCTCGCAAGTCGAGCACGGAGGATCACGGATGCATTCGCGGCCGCCAGATCCATCTCGACTCCGGATCCGGCCTTGCCCAGTATCATCCCGCTGTCGCTGTCCACCACGGCAACACACAGGGCTCCGTCGAAACTGAGCAGGGTCTCGAGCACGTTCTCGAGGCTGGGCTTGTTGTCGACCGGCTCAGCGGCGGCAGGAGCGGCAGCGGGTGCTGCGGCGGCAGCGGCAGGAGCGGCGGCAGGAGCCGCGGGGGCGGGAGTCGCCTCGGCCTTGGCCGGAGCCGCCTTCGACGCCGGAATGAAGTCATCGAGTTTGGCCGACCACCCGGAGAAGTCGGGCTCGGAATAATCGGGGCGCTCGTCCTCCTTCTTGCGACGGAGAACCTTCAGCGGAGACCGTGACTCAACACTCATGATGGGACTTCCTTGTCTGGCGGGCGGTTATTCCATGGTGTCGAGCCATGGCCGCGTGAGAAACCCCCACTTGTGGGCATTTAGGGGGACACGCGCCGTCAGACGGCAGCCGGCGCTAGAGCTCGAGCTGCTGGTCGCACTCGGCCACTTTGTAGCGGGCCAGAGCCATGTTGGACTTGTTCTTGTCCATCGCCAGGTACAGGAAGATCGAGGGGTTCGCCTTCAAGGGGCGGATGATGTCGTACTCGGTGCTCATCGTGATGATGATGTCGTCGATCGCGTCCTTGGACTTGAGGTCTCCGAGAGACTTCAACTGGGCGCGCACCACCTCGGTGTTGGCGGCCGCGGTGATCTCGAGGTCGGAGTCCGATCCTGCATGGCCGAGCACCATTCCGGTCGCGCTGTCGACGAGCGCGGCGGACCGCGCTCCGGCGAGCTCGATGAGGCCTTCCAGGGACTCACTGACATTCGACATATTCGGGTTCCTCGCTAGCCACAACGGTGTAGACACTCATGCTAGTCATGACGACCCGTAACGGGCGACGAACATGGCAACGGCGCTTTCGGCGAGGCGCGCCAGGCGAACCGGATCGGTATCGCGGTTCTCGCCGAGCAGCTCCCATTCGTTGAGCGGTTCGGCGATGGCGAGCCAGGTGAATTGCTGCGCCGCGGTGAGCGGATCCGCCGGCCGCAGCACGTTCCGGCGCTGCAGTTCGGCGATGGCGTCGGCCAGCATCCGCATGTTGCGATTCCAGCTCTGCTCGACGTAGGCACGGCCGACCTCGGGGAACCGCTGCGATTCGGCGGCCACCAGCGCGCGCATCCTCAGCACCGGTGCGCTCAGGATGCCGTTCTGCAGCGCGCGGGCGAACTGCAGCAGGCCTGCCGCCGGGTCGTCGGCGGCCAGGAGCTGCTCGACGTGCGGACGCATCGCGTCGCGCCCCCTCCGCACCCAGTCGGCGACGACCGCGGCATAGAGCGCATCCTTCGAGCGGTGATCGCGGTAGAGCGAACTCTTCGAGATCCGCGCCCGCGTCGCGATGGCATCCATCGTCGTCCCCGCGAACCCCTCGGCGAGGAACGATTCGCGCGCGATGTCCAGCAGTTCGGTGCCGTCGCTGCCCCTGGGACGTCCGGCCATCGGTGCCTCCGATTCAGTACTTGACAGTACTATATCGTGCTCGTACCCTGTCTTCACGAGCGATCTACTACGGGAGGCAGCAGCGATGATCGTCTGGGGCATCGTGCTCGCCGCGGTCGCGGCGTTCGTCCTGAGCAGCGTCTTCTACTCGCTCGCGCCGGCCAGGCACCTGGAGGGACTGAGCAGACGGCCCCGGATCTGGCAGGCCGCGCTCGAGCTCGTGCGCAGCGCCGTCGTCGCGGGCCTGGTCGCCGCGCTCATGGCGGCGGCCGGCTGGTCCGGTGCGGGCGCCGGAGCGCTGCTGGGCCTTGCTCTCTCCGTGCTCCCGATCGTGCTGCTGTCGGGCTCGGTGCAGTGGGAGAAGGTGCCGATCCCCCGTGCCGCCATCCACGCCATCGACTGGGTGCTCAAGCTGACCGCCGTCGGCGCTCTCGTCGGGCTGTTCCGGTGAGCCCGCAGCGCAAAGCGGCGCGCCGATGACCGCCTCCGCTCAGCCGCTCGACGTCCGTTTCTCCGCGGTTCTCGGCAAGGTGCGCCCCGGCGACACCTGGACCTGCGTGCAGCTCGACGGCTCCGCTCGGCTGTTCGGCACCCGCGGCCTGGTGAAGGTCGTCGGGACCGTCGACGGTGAACCGTTTCGCGGGGCGTTCATGGCGCTGGGCGACGGCACCCACAAGCTGCCCATCTCGGCGCGGGTGCGCCGCGCAATCGGCAAGAGCGACGGCGACACCGTCGAGGTGCATCTCACGGAACGCCTGAGCTGAGCCGTCAGGTGGCTTCGCCGTCGTAGGGCGCCGGGCGGCCCTTGCCGAGTCGCCGCTGGCGCTTCTCGTACGCCGACTCGACGTAGCGCGCCGCCGGCTCGGTGGGCACCGGATCGGTCGACGCCGATGTCCCGACATCCGTCGCCGACTCGCCATCGCTCGCATCGGGAGGTGCTGCGGTCACCGGATCTTCCAGGAGAGCCTCGCGGATGATGCGGCGCGGATCGTACTGCCGGGGGTCGAGCTTCTTCCAGTCGACCTCGTCGAATTCCGGGCCCATCTCTTCGCGCATCCGGTCTTTCGCGCCATCGGCCATCGTGCGAAGACCGCGCACCATCCGGGCGAGTTGGGCGGCGTAACCGGGGAGTCGATCCGGACCGATCAGGAAGACGGCGATCACCGCGATGATGATCAGCTTCTCGAAGGTCAACCCGAAGGACACCCGGCCAGGATACGTGCTCCCGCCTGAGGCCGCCCTAGAGTGCAACTGTGGCCGACAAGGAACTGAGCTGGAAGTTCGCGGAGGACTTCGTCGTCGAGCCTCCGGCGATCGTCGCGGCCCGGCAGCACTCGCTCGAATTGGGCATCGACCCGGTCTCCGCAGCGACGGGCGCGCAGCTGGCTGTGCTCAGCGCGGCGAGTTCCACTCACTCGATCCTCGAGATCGGCACCGGCGCGGGCGTCAGCGGGCTCTGGCTGCTGACCGGCGCTCCGGATGCCGTGCTCACCTCGATCGACATCGAACTCGACCATCAGCAGGTCGCGCGTACCGCGTTCGCGGCCGGCGGCGTGCCGGCCAACCGCATCCGGCTCATCACCGGACGAGCGGGCGAGGTGCTTCCGCGCATGAACGATGGCGCATACGACCTGGTCTTCGTCGACGCGGACGAGGGATCGGTGCTCGACTACGTGGAGCACGCCCTGCGCATCGCGCGCCGAGGCGGCCTCGTGCTGGTCGCTCACGCCCTCTGGCGGGGCCGCGTGGCCGACCCGGCACGGCGCGACGACACGGCAGAAGACTTTCGCGCACTGCTCGCCACGATCGCCGAATCGACCGCCGTCATCTCGGCGGTCAGCGGAGCGGGCGACGGCCTGCTGCAGCTGGTGAAGGTCGCTGACTAGCTAAGCGGCACCCACGACGCTCACCAGAGCGTCGCGCAGCTCGGAGGCTTCGGCGTCGTTGACCGACACGACGAGGCGACCGCCACCCTCGAGCGGAACCCGCACGATGATCAGGCGACCTTCTTTAACAGCCTCCATCGGTCCGTCACCGGTCCTCGGCTTCATGGCTGCCATGTGGTGTCCCCTTTCGATGGTTACCCTCCATTATCCCGCATGCATGCGGGGTCGGCACACCACGCCTGCGCCGCCAGGCGTTACGGAGCCATTACGTCGCGTTCCTAGGGTCGGACACAGATCATCCGTCGATTGGAGCCACCAGATGTCCCCCTCGCGTCAGCTCATCGCCCTGCTCGGTGCAACCGCGCTGCTGGCGGCGCTCGCCGGATGCTCGGTCTCGGGTGGGTCGTCCGGCACGGCAACCGGCGGCGCATCGGGCGGCCCCTCCGCCGCTGCCGGCGCGAGCCCCGGGCCGACGGGCATGACCGCGATCCCCGCCGCCTGCCCCGACCAGGGCGAGGTGTCGACCGATCTCGGCCTCAGCCTGACCGGCGGAGGCGCCGACGCCTCGTCGGGCTGCGTCTACTATTCGGCCGGCCACACACTCCCCATCGTCTCGCTCAACTTCGCGCTGACCCCGGGGCTGACCCCGGATGCCGCGGTCGCCAAGCTGAAGTCCGAAGAGCCGACCACGTCGGCATTCGGCCCGGTGTCGGGCGTCGGAGACGCCGCGTACTACGACACGCCGCCGATCGCCAGCGGCACGAGTTCCTACCTCGTGGTGCTGAGCGGGCAGGTGAGCTTCCACATCGTGGTGACGAGCGTGATCCCGTCGGCGAAACTCTCCACCCTCGCGAAGCACATCATCGCGAACGGCTGATCACGGCGGGCTCCAGTCGACGTCCGTGTAGTACCAGCAGATCGCCATCCACCCGACCTGTCCCGCGATGCCGAGCACGACGAGGGCGACGCGGAAGACCGGTCGGCGGACCAGCGCCAACGATCCGAGTGCGGGTGCGAACGGCATGAAGAGCCGGAACGTGCTGGACTGCGGGAAGAACACGGCCAGCAGGTACACCGCGTAGCCGACCAGCCAGAGCCGCAGGTCGACCCCCAGCCGCCGCAGCGGCGGAGTGAACAAAGCGAGCCCGGCGAGCCCCACGAGGACGACCAGAACGATCGGTCCGACGATGGCGGGCTCGGGAAGGATCAGCCACCGTGCCCACCACTGGAAGCCCTGCACCCACGGAGCGAACGGCAGCAGGTCCTGATAGCCGATGAATCCCACCCGCCACGACAGCTCGGTGTCGGTGTACGCCGACGGCACGCCGGTGCCGATCCACGCCACCAACGGCCAGAGGACGCCCAGGAACGCGCTCGCCAGGCCGGAGACGATCACCGCGATCCGCTCCCGCCACGGGAACGGATCGCGCTCCCGGGTGACGAATCGGACGATGAGGTGCAGCAGCAGCATGACCGCGAAGGCGAGACCGCTGGGGCGGGTCAGGGCCGCGATCCCGATGATCGGGATCATCAGGTAGTAGTGGCGATCCTGGAACAGCAACAGGGCGAGGAACAGGAAGAACAGCTGCATCGACTCGGCGTAGCCCACCTGCATGATCGGCGAGAGCGGCGCCGTGCAGAACAGCACCACGGCGAACAGCGCTGTACCCTCGGGCAGCACCCGCGCCATCAGCTTGTAGAACAGCAGAGCTGCCCCGAGGGCGAATGCCACGGACACCAGCACGCTGGCGTATTCGAACGGGATGCCGACGAGCAGGAAGCCGCGCACCACAGCGGGATAGCCGGGCAGGAACGCCCAAGCGTTCTGGGCGACATGACCGTCGCTCCCGATCGGAAGGTGCGCGGGGTATCCCGTGATCGAGACGATGCGGTACCAGTCGGAATCCCAGATCGCCGCGAAGGAGAAGTAGTCGGGCTTCGGCCCGGTCCAGTAGGTCGGTCCCTGCAGGTTGGCGAAGACCAGGATGATCGCGGTCGTGACCACGCGGGATGCCGCGAAGATCACGATGACCTTCGCCCACCAGTGGCGCCAGAGGGCTACGAGGCGCTCAGCCACGCCCGCAGGCCCTGCTCGCAGCGCTCGATCTGGTCAACGGGAACACGCTCGTCGTCCGCATGCGCCAGCAGCGGGTCACCCGGTCCGTAGTTGACCGCGGGGATGCCGAGCGCCGCGAAGCGGGCGACGTCCGTCCAGCCGTACTTGGGCTTGGCGTCACCGCCCACCGCGGCCATGAACGCCTGCGCGATCGGATCGTCGAGACCGGGACGCGCGCCGGCCGCCACATCGGTGACCTCGACCTCGAAGCCGGCAAAGAGCTCGCGCACGACGGCCTCGGCCTGGGCCGCGTCCCGACTGGGCGCGAAGCGGTAGTTGATCGTCACCACGGCCTCGTCGGGGATCACGTTTCCGGCGACGCCGCCGCTGATCCCGACCGCGTTGAGCCCCTCGCGGTAGACCAGGCCGTCGACCTCGATCGACTCGGGCCGGTATGCGGCCAGCACGGCGAGCACCGGGGCAAGCGAATGGATGGCGTTGTCGCCCATCCACGAGCGTGCGGAATGCGCGCGCCTGCCCCGGGTGCGGACGTCGGCGCGCAGCGTCCCGTTGCAGCCGCCCTCGACCTCGCCACCGGTCGGCTCCCCGAGAATGGCGAAGTCGGCCGCCAGCAACTCGGGATGATTACGGGCCACCCGCCCGAGCCCGTTCAGGCTCGAGTCGACCTCTTCGTGGTCGTAGAACACCCAGGTGACATCGACGACCGGCTCGGCGATGGATGCCGCGAGCGCGAGCATCACCGCGCAGCCGCCCTTCATGTCCACTGTGCCCCGGCCCCACAGCACATCGCCGTCCGACCCGGATTCGAGGCGCGAGGGCAGGTTGCCGTTCACCGGCACGGTGTCGAGGTGGCCGGCGATCACCACCCGGCTGGAGCGACCGAGGGCGGTTCGGGCGATCACCGCGTCACCGTCGCGCAGCACCGTCAGGTGCCGAAGGGCGCGCAGGGCAGCCTCGACCGCATCTGCGATCGGGCCCTCGTGACCCGACACCGACTCGAGGTCGACCAGTCGGCGCGTCAGTTCGACGGCGGGCAGCCCGAGGTCGAGCGCGGCGGGCAGGGGCGCATCAGGCAGGGGCGCGTCGGGCGACGGCGCGGCGGGCGAGGGCACCGTGACAGCCTACGGTCTGGCGCGCCGATACCCTGGGAGCATGACCGCCGCCTGGGGCCATGGCCTCGCCACCACAGCCGCCGCGGGCGCGGGTGCCGGAACCGTGCTCGATACCTGGTTCCCGGCGCCACGGCTGGGCGCACTGCCGAGCACGATCGATCCGCACATCGCTCCGGCCGACTTCGAGTCGTGGGTGGGCGACGACCCGCGGCGCGAGGTCAGCGTCGACTACCTGAACGTGGCCATCGACACGGATGCCGCGCCCGCCTCGACGCCGGACGCCTACCTGCGCCTGCATCTGCTGAGCCATCTGCTGGTCGCTCCGAACACGATCAACCTCGACGGGATCTTCGCCCATTTGCCGATCGTGGCCTGGACCTCGGCCGGCCCGATGCTGCCCGAGGCCTTCGCCCGTCTGCGCCCTCAGCTGCAACGCGCCGGCATCTCGGCACACGGCATCGACAAGTTCCCGCGCCTGCTCGACTACGTCGTCCCGGATCGGGTGCGCATCGCCGACGCCTCGCGCGTGCGCCTCGGCGCCCACCTCGCGCCGGGGACGACCGTGATGCACGAAGGCTTCGTCAACTACAACGCCGGCACCCTCGGTGCATCCATGGTCGAGGGGCGCATCTCGCAGGGGGTCGTGGTCGGTGACGGGTCCGATGTCGGCGGCGGGGCATCCATCATGGGCACGCTCTCCGGGGGCGGCACCCAGCGTGTCGCCATCGGCGAACGCGCGCTGCTCGGCGCCAACTCGGGCGTCGGCATCTCGATCGGCGACGACTCGGTGGTCGAGGCCGGTCTCTACGTGACGGCAGGCACGAAGGTGACCCTGCTGAACCCGGATGCCGAGCCCCGCACCGTGAAGGCCGTCGAGCTGAGCGGCGTGGCCGGCCTGCTGTTCCGGCGCAACTCGCTCACCGGCGGCGTCGAGGTGCTGCCGCGCTCGGGCCGCAGCGTGGAGCTCAATCCTCAGCTGCACGCCTAGCCCGCAGCAGGTCGTCCAGGTCTTCGCTGAGACCCTGCAGCGCGGCATTGCGGTCCATCGCGCTGAGGGGCGCGCCGCGAACCGGGTCGTCGAATGCACGCACGCCGCGCGCGACCGACACGGCGAACTCGTCGAGGAAGGCGGCGTGGGCGCGGTCGGCCACCTCGCCGAGGACATCCGGGTCGACCGCGAGCTCGTTCAACCGCGCGGCCAAGCCCTCGGAGACCTTGGCGCGGCGCTTGAGCATCTTGGCGTCGCGGGCACGGAAGTCGCTGGCGTCGTCAGCCGCGCCCGGCTTGTCGGCGACCGTCTCGAGAATCGCGCGGATGCGCTCGGCATCCTTCTCCTTCTCGGCGGCGACCTTCAGGATTTCGGTCGTGACGCGCTGCCGCAACCGCTCCTCGTTGTAGTCCTGACCGTCGCGCAGCGATCGCACGATGAGCCGATTGGTGACGGCGAGACGCACGGCCGCGAGGGCGACGAGCACGCCATCCTCGATCTGCGCCTCGATCTTCGGCGCAGGGGTGGGGATCGGGTCGGTGTAGGTGCCGACGTTCACACGCTTGGTCCGACGGAACAGCTTCATCGGCAGCAGACTACGCGCGAGTCGCTGGCTCCACGGTGGTCATCGCCCCGTGGGCCAGTGGCGCTCCGGCGGCCCGACGTAGAGCTGCTGCGGACGGCCGATCTTCGTGGCCGGATCATCGTTCGCCTCGCGCCACTGGGCGATCCAGCCGGGAAGCCGGCCGATCGCGAACAGCACGGTGAACATGCGCGACGGGAACCCCATGGCCTTGTAGATCACGCCGGTGTAGAAATCGACGTTGGGGTAGAGCTTGCGCGACACGAAGTAGTCGTCGGCCAGGGCCGCCTGTTCGAGTTCTTTCGCAATGTCGAGCAGCGGGTCTTGCACGCCCAGGTCGGCGAGCACCTCATCCGCGCTCTCTTTGACCAGCCGCGCGCGCGGGTCGAAGTTCTTGTACACCCGGTGGCCGAAGCCCATCAGCCGGATGCCCTCCTCCTTGTTCTTCACCCGCTCGATGAAGCGGCTGACGCCCTCGCCCGAGTCGCGGATGTCGCCCAGCATCCTGAGTACAGCCTCGTTGGCACCGCCGTGCAGCGGGCCGGAGAGCGCCTGGATGCCGGCCGAGATCGATGCGAACATGTTCGCCTCGGTCGAGCCCACCAGCCGCACCGTCGAGGTGGAGGCGTTCTGCTCGTGATCCTCGTGCAGGATCAAGAGCCGGTCGAGGGCCTTCACCAGCACCGGGTTGACCTGGTAGATCTCGGCCAGGTTCCCGAAGTTCAGCTTGAGGAAGTTCTCGATGAAGCTCAGCGAGTTGTCTGGGTAGAGGAACGCCTGGCCGATCGCCTTCTTGTGCGCATACGCCGCGATGACCGGCAGCTTGGCCAGCAGCCGGATCGTGCTCAGCTCGACCATCTCGGGGTTGCGCGGGTCGAGCGAATCCTCGTAGTAGGTCGAGAGGGCCGAGACCGCCGACGACAGCACCGACATCGGGTGCGCGGTGTGCGGCAGGGCCGAGAAGAAGCGCTTCAGATCTTCGTGCAGCAGGGTGTGGCGGCGCACCTTCTCTTCGAACTCGGCGAGCTCGCTCGCGCTCGGCAGTTCGCCGTAGATCAGCAACCAGGCCACCTCGAGGTAGGTCGAGTTGCGCGCGATCTCTTCGATCGGATAGCCGCGGTAGCGCAGGATGCCCGCATCTCCGTCGATGTAGGTGATCGCGCTGCGGGTCGATGCGGTGTTGACGAATCCCTGGTCGAGAGTGGTCAGGCCGGTCTGCTTGGTGAAGTTGCCGAAGTCGATCGCATCCTTGCCATCCACCGCCGGCAGCACGGCGAAATCGGCCGTCGCCCCCTTGTGGGAGAACGTGACGGTGTCGGGATCGCCGAGGGAGTCGTTCACGGCTACAGCCTATTCGGTGCCCGCGGCTACTGCGGCACCGGCCAAAGGGCGGGATCAGCCTTTGGAGAGTTGATCCAAACGACGCGCGGCCGCCGCGATCCGCTCGTCGCTCGCGGTGAGGGCGACGCGCACGTGCTGCGCGCCGGACGGGCCGTAGAAGGTGCCGGGCGCGACCAGGATCCCGAGCTCGGCCAGCGATGCGACGGTCGCCATCGCATCCTCTCCGCGGGTCGCCCACAGATACAACCCGGCGCCGCTCTCGTCGATCCCGAAGCCGGCCGTCTCGAGGGCGGTCAGCATCGTGGCGCGCCGGGCGCGATAGCGTTCGCGCTGCTCGGCGACGTGCCGATCATCGCCGAGGGCGGCGATCATGGCGTGCTGCACCGGAGCGGGCGGCATGAGTCCGGCGTGCTTGCGCGCCGCCAGCAGCTCGTCGATGAGGTCGGAGCAGCCGGCGACGAATCCGGCGCGGTACCCGGCCAGGTTCGACTGCTTGCTCAGGGAGTAGACCGAGAGCACCAGGCGCCGGCTGTCACCGATCACGCGCCGGTCGAGGATCGTCGGCGCCGGCTGATCGCCGCTCCAGACCAGCTCGGCGTAGCACTCGTCGTTCACGATCACGGCGTCCAGTTCACGCGCCCGGGCGACCGCCGCAGCCAGGTACTCGATCGAGTTCAGGTGGCCGTCGGGATTGCCAGGACTGTTGAGCCAGATCAGCCGGGTCTCGTCCGGCCACTGGGCCGGGTCGTCCGAGGCAAGCGGGGTGGCTCCGGCCAGCGCGGCGCCCACGGCATAGGTGGGGTAGGCGATCGACGGGTGGACCACGACGTCGCCGGCGCGCAGACCGAGCAGCACCGGCATCCAGGCCACCAGTTCTTTGGAGCCGATGGTCGGCAGCACATTGGCCACACCGAGCGTGACGCCGCGCCGCCTGCGGTACCAGTCGACGATCGCCTCCCGCAGCGCGGGAGAGCCCGCAGTGGCCGGATAGGAGTGCGCGTCGGTGGCGGCCGCCAGCGCATCGCGCACCAGCTGCGGCGTGGGGTCGACGGGCGACCCGACCGAGAGGTCGACGATGCCGTCAGGATGCTGCCGCGCCCGGTCCCCGAACGGGATCAGGGCATCCCAGGGAAAGTCGGGTAACGCGAGCGGCGCGCGCTCGGCCACTACTGGCCTTGGGGAGGCAGGGCGGCGATCAGCGGGTGATCCCCGGCGATCACGCCCACCTTCGCGGCGCCGCCGGGAGAGCCCACCTCGGCGAAGAACTCGACGTTGGCCTTGTAGTAGTCGGCCCACTTGTTGGGCAGATCGTCTTCGTAGTAGATCGCCTCGACCGGGCACACCGGCTCGCAGGCTCCGCAGTCCACGCATTCGTCGGGGTGGATGTAAAGCATGCGGTCGCCCTCGTAGATGCAGTCGACGGGGCATTCGTCGATGCACGCACGGTCTTTGAGATCGACGCAAGGGAGGGCGATGACGTAGGTCACCCGCTCATTCTATCCAGAGGTCAGGCGGGCCTCCGGCGCCCGCGGACCGGCACCAGCAGCACGATCACGGCGAGCACCGCCGGACCGAACGCCCAGAGGTAGCCCAGCGGCCCATCGAGAGCCAGCGCCGTCCCACCCGCTCCCGGCAGCGCGAGCACCGCGCTGGCACCGACGACGCCCAGGGCGGCTGCTCCGGCCACGATCCTGCTGCCGAACACCAGCCGGAAGCCGGCGACCAGCGCTGTGACGACGGCCAATCCGGCGACCAGTCCCCAGGGGGCGGCCACGCCATGGGTGAAGGTGGTGATCACGCCGACCACGATGCCGAAGAGGACCCCGAACACCGAGCTCAGTGCGGTCGCACCGGCGCCGGCCGGGTCGATCGTCGGCTCGGGTCCGGCCGCGACGGCGGCCTCCGCCTGAGTGGTGCTGGGCATGTCCTGCATGGTCTGGCCTCCCGGTGGACAACACTAGTGCGCCGAGGTTAGGGTGAGATAAGTAAGGCAAGCCTCACCAAAGAATCCATCTCTCTCCCGAAAGCAAAGCCCGTGCTCGCGAACGCACTGATCGGTCTGCGCGAAGGCCTCGAAGCCGGCCTGGTCGTCGGCATCCTCGTGGCGTTCCTCAACAAACTCGACCGGCGAGATGTGCTTCCCAAACTCTGGGCCGGCATCGCCGGCGCGATCCTCATCTCGCTGGCGGTCGGTGCGGTGCTCACCTTCGGGCCGTACGGCCTCACCACCCAGGCCCAAGAGGCGCTCGGCGGCAGCCTGTCCATCGCGGCGGTCGGCCTGGTGACCTGGATGATCTTCTGGATGGCGCGCCACGCCCGCCACCTCAAGGGCGAGCTGCAGGGTCAGCTCACGAGCGCCCTCGCGGGCTCCGCCGCCGCGATCGTCGTGCTCGGGATCGTCAGCGTGGGCCGCGAGGGGGTCGAGACGGCCCTGTTCATCTGGGCGAGCATCACGTCGAGCGGGCAGGCGCTGCTCGGCTCGGTCGGGGCGCTGCTCGGCATCGTCGCATCGATCGTGATCGCCTATCTGATCTACCGCGGCTTCGTGCGCATCAACCTGTCGCGCTTCTTCTTCTGGACCGGGCTGTTCCTGGTCGTCGTCGCGGCCGGGGTGTTCGCCTACGGGCTCGGCGACCTCCAAGAGGCCGGCATCCTGCCCGACGGGGCCGCGGCCTACAACCTCAGTGCGGTCATTCCGCCCTCCAGCTGGTACGGCACACTGCTCGGCGGCTTGTTCCAGTTCAAGGCCGATCCGAGCTGGCTGCAGGTGATCGGCTGGCTGCTCTATGTCGCCGTCGTGCTGACGTTCTTCCTGCGGGTCAGCCTGGCCAAGAAGCCGGCGACCGGCTCTGCACCGAGCGGCGCACCGACGAGAGCGGGTGCCGCGGATGCCGACCGCCTCGCATCGGCTCACGCCGGCGACCGGCTCTAGCGCTCGACTCCCGCCCGCCTTCGACAGGAGATCCATGCCCATCCGCGCCTCGGCCGCCCGGCTCCTGGCAGCCATCGGCATCGGCCTCGCGTCGGTTCTCGCACTGGCCGGTTGCGTGCAGAACCACGCAGGCGCCGCGACGCGCCTGACCGTGACGATCGCCGACCGCAGCTGCGCGGTCTCTCAGTCCACCGCCTCGGCCGGCACCGTCGCGTTCGTGCTGACCAACAGGGGCACCGATGTCAACGAGTTCGAGATCCTGGCATCCGATCGGAAGCGGGTCGTCGCCGAGAAGGAGAACATCGCTCCCGGTCAGACCGTGACCCTCGTCGCTCAGCTGGATGCGGGCCGTTACTACACCGGCTGCAAGTTCCAGCAGTCCGGTTCGATCGTCGGGCGCGCCGAGTTCACCGTGAGCGGCGCGTCGACGACGCTCGAGGGCAGCCCGGCCACGACCGCCGCGGTCCACGACTACGTCGAGTACGTCCGATCCCAGGTGCAGCAGCTGACGCCCGCCGTCGCCCGGCTCGTCTCGGCGTACCGGTCCGGCGACGATGCCGACGCGCGAGCGCTGTTCAGCGGCGCGCGTGTCTTCTACGAGCGCATCGAGCCCATCGCCGAGAAGCTGGGCGATCTCGACCCCCGGATCGACTACCGCGAGGTCGACGCGGTGGCAGAGGGCCTCGACTGGACCGGTTTCCACCGCATCGAGAAGGACCTCTGGCCCCCCGCCGCCGGCGCCCTGAACTCCGATGGCACCAGCGCGACCCTCGCCTGGACGCCCTCGACCGCGTCGGAGCGCGCGACCATCGGTGCGCGGCTGGTCACCGATGTCCAGCAGCTGCGTTCACTGGTCGACAAGCCGGGATTCACCGTGACCCTGGCCGACATCACCAACGGCGCCATCGGCCTGCTCGACGAGGTCGCCGCCAGCAAGATCACCGGTGAGGAGGACTGGTGGTCGCACAGCGACCTGAGTGACTTCCAGGCCAACGTGCAGGGCGCGGACGCTGCCTTCGAGAGCGTGAAGGCCATCGCAGCCTCGCGAGGTGCCGCCGGGACCGACCTGGTCACCCGCATCTCGTCGCAATTCAGGGCACTGAACGCGCTCCTCGCCCGGTACGGCAGTCTCGAGTCGGGCTTCGTCCCCTACGACCAGGTCACCGATGCGCAGCGCAAGGAACTCTCCGACCAGGTGAATGCCCTGGCAGAACCGCTGTCCCGGCTGACCCACACGGTGCTCGGGGTCACCGGGTCATGACGCGCGACGAGTCCGATCAGGCGCTGAGCCGGCGGAGCCTGCTCGGCCTCGCCGGCGCGGGCGCGGCCGGCCTCGCCCTCGGTGGAGCGACCGGCGCGGCCACCGCGGCCGCGATCGGCGCCGCGCCGAGCCCCGACCCGGCCACCCGCTATCCGTTCTACGGAACGCACCAGAGCGGGATCATCACGCCCGCACAGGACCGCCTGCACTTCGCCGCCTTCGACATGGCTGCCGGCGCGACCCGGCCCGACCTGATGTCGCTGCTCGCGGACTGGACCGACGCCGCCGCCCGCCTGACGCAGGGCATGCCGGTCGGCGACGGCGCGGTCACCGGCGACCTGCTCGCACCGCCCGACGACACCGGCGAGGCTTTGGGCCTCGCTCCCAGCGGTCTCACCATCACCTTCGGCTTCGGGCCCGAGCTGTTCACGGATGCCACCGGCGCCGACCGCTTCGGCATCGCCTCCCGCACTCCCCCGCTGCTCGCCCGGCTCCCGCGCTTCGCGGGTGACGCCCTCGTCCCGGCGTCCAGCGGAGGCGAACTCTGCATCCAGGCGTGCGCAGACGACCCGCAGGTCGCCGTCCACGCCATCCGGAACCTGAGCCGCATCGCGTTCGGCCGCGCGTCGCTGCGCTGGTCGCAGTTGGGCTTCGGACGCACCTCATCGACCTCCACGACGCAGGCCACGCCGCGCAACCTGTTCGGATTCAAGGACGGCACCGCCAACATCAAGGCCGAGCAGAGCGCCGCAGTCGACGCCGACGTCTGGGTGGCGGGCGGCGACGGCCCCGCATGGCTGACCGGGGGCAGCTACCTGGTGGCCCGCAAGATCCGGATGCTCATCGAGAACTGGGATCACACGCAGCTCGGTGAGCAGCAGCGCGTGATCGGGCGCGACAAGGGCACCGGCGCTCCCCTGTCGGGCGGGTCGGAGTTCACCGAGCCGGACTTCCACGCGACCGGTGCGGACGGGACGACCACGATCGACCGGGACGCCCACGTGCGGCTCGCTCATCCCGACGTCAATGGCGGCACGCGCCTGCTGCGGCGCGGCTACAACTTCGTCGACGGCAACGACGAACTGGGGCGCCTGAACGCCGGGCTCTTCTTCATCTCGTTCCAGCGCTCGCCGGAGCAGTTCGTCGCGATCCAGCGCCGACTGGCCCGCGACGCGATGAACGAGTACATCCGGCACGTGGGCTCAGCGATCTTCGCCGTGCCGCCGGGAGCGCGCGCCGGGCACCCGATCGGGTCCGGTCTGTTCAGCTGAACCAGGTCGATCGGATCAGGCGCGGCCCCCTGGCCCGTGCGTCAGCCGTTCGAGGAGTCGCTCGACTTCGTCACGGTGTAGTTGGCGACGAAGCCGGTCTTGTCGTCGGACTTGCTCAGCAGGACCGCGACGTTGTACTCGCCCTTGGTGAACACGCCGGTGGCGCCGGAGTCGGTCTTGCCGCCGATCTCCTCCTGCTTGAAGCCCGCCCCGGTCAGCTCAGAGGCGATCTCGTCGAACGAGTCGATGCCTGAGACCTTGATCGTCACGTTCCAGGCCTTGTCCTTGCCGGTGCCGAGCGAGAGCCCGCTCACCACATCGCCCTTGATGACGGGCACGTCAGAGGTCGGGAAGTCGCTCGGAAGCTTGCCCGTGCCCGCCGAACCGAGGCCGGGGATGCTGATGCCGCTGCCGTGCGAGCCGGGCAGGTGAATCAGGCTGCAGCCCGACAGCATGAGCGGCGCCGCGAGGGCGAGCGAGCCGGCCAGGGCGATGAGCGGAAGGCGACGACGTCGGGTGGTGGTCATGGGTTCCTCGTTCTCTCGGTGCGGGATGCGCGCTCAGTGTATTGGGGGCGCTGAACGCCCCACAATCCGATTTCGCGCTACTGAACCGACGAACGACGAGGCCGCCCGGGTTGACAAGCCGGGCGATGCTCAGCCGGTGGTGGATTGCGTGACCGTGTAGTTGGCCACCCACCCCGTCTTGTCATCCGCCTTGGTCACCACGACCAGGACCGCGAAGGGGTCTTTGAGGAACGTTCCGGTGCCGCCCTGGGCGTCACCGGCGTCGGGCTCGCTGTCGACCTTGAACCCGGCGCCCTCGAGCTGGCTCTTGATGTCGCCGTACGCGCTCGCGTCCTTGACCTTGATCGTGGCGTTCCAGCCCTCGCCGTCTGTGGACTTGGTGTTGCCGATCGAGGCGCCGGTGAGCACATCGCCGGAGATGACCGGAACCGACTTGGGCCAATCGGAGGGCAGTTTGCCCGAGCCGAAGCTGCCGACGCCGGGGATGTTGATCCCCGTGCCGCCGTGACCGGGGAGCAGACTGCAGCCCGAGAGCAGCAGGGGGGACGCGACCAGCAGGGACGCGGCGAGGGCAACGGTGAGGGGGCGGGACGCCCGCATGCGTGTAGTCATGCGGTCAGTCTCGACCGCCCGCGTAACGTCGGCGTAACCCCGCTCAGCTCACGCGTTGGCGTCCTGGCGCTTCAACCGCGAGGTGCGCCGGGCACGGGCCGCCTGGTCGAGCTCCACCTTGCGGATGCGGACCACCTCGGGCGTCACCTCGACGCACTCGTCCTCGCGCGCGAACTCCAGGCACTCCTCGAGGGTGAGGTGGCGCGAGGGAGTCATCCGCTCGAAGTTGTCGGCGGTCGACTGCCGCATGTTGGTCAGTTGCTTCTCTTTGGTGATGTTGACGTCGAGGTCGTCGGCGCGCGAGTTCTCGCCCACGATCATGCCCTCGTAGACCTCTTGGGTCGGCTCCACGAAGAACGACATGCGTTCCTGCAGCGCGACCATGGCGAACGGGGTGGCGACGCCTGCCCGGTCGGCCACGATCGAGCCGTTGACGCGCGTGGTGATCGTTCCTGCCCACGGCTCGTAGCCGTGCGAGATCGCGTTCGCGATGCCGGCGCCGCGGGTGACCGTCAGAAACTCGGTGCGGAAGCCGATCAGGCCGCGCGATGGGACGATGAACTCCATGCGCACCCAGCCGGTGCCGTGGTTCGTCATGCCCTCCATGCGACCCTTGCGGGCCGCCAGCAGCTGCGTGATGGCGCCGAGGTACTCCTCGGGGGTGTCCACGGTGAGGTGCTCGAACGGCTCGTGCACCTTGCCGTCGATCTGCTTCACGACCACCTGCGGCTTGCCGACCGTGAGCTCGAATCCCTCGCGCCGCATGTTCTCGACCAGGATGGCCAGGGCCAGCTCGCCGCGGCCCTGCACCTCCCATGCGTCGGGACGGCCGATGTCGACCACCTTGAGCGAGACGTTGCCGACCAGTTCGCGATCGAGACGGTCTTTGACCAGGCGCGCGGTGAGCTTGTGCCCCTTGACCTTGCCGACGATGGGCGAGGTGTTGGTGCCGATGGTCATCGAGATCGCGGGCTCGTCGACCGTGATGGCCGGCAGCGGCCGCACGTCGTCGGGGTCGGCGATGGTCTCGCCGATGGTGATGTTCTCGATGCCTGCGATCGCGACGATGTCGCCTGCGTGGGCCTCTTCGGCGGGGTAACGCTCAAGGGCGCGGGTCTTCAGCAGCTCGGTGATGCGCACGTTGGAGTGCGAGCCGTCGTGGCGAACCCAGGCAACCGTCTGACCCTTGACCAGCTTGCCCGAGAAGACCCGGAGCAGCGCGATACGCCCGAGGAACGGCGACGCGTCGAGGTTGGTCACCCAGGCCTGCAGCGGCGCCTCGTCGTCGTACGACGGCGCGGGCACGTGCTTCAGGATGGCGTCGAACAGCGGTTCGAGGTCGTCGTTGTCCGGCAGGGTGCCGTTCTCGGGCTTGTTCCAGCTCGCGGCGCCGTTGCGACCGGATGCGTAGACCACCGGGACGTCGAGCAACGCATCGATGTCCAGGTCGGGCACGTCGTCGACCAGGTCGCTGGCGAGGCCGAGCAGCAGGTCGTGGCTCTCTTCGACGACTTCGTCGATGCGGGCATCCGGTCGGTCGGTCTTGTTGACGAGCAGGATGACGGGCAGCTTCGCCTCGAGCGCCTTGCGCAGCACGAACCGGGTCTGCGGCAGCGGGCCCTCGCTCGCGTCGACGAGCAGCACGACGCCGTCGACCATGCTCAGCCCGCGTTCCACCTCGCCGCCGAAATCGGCGTGGCCTGGGGTGTCGATCACGTTGATCGTCACGGGGCCCTCTGTGGCGTGCACGCCCTTGTAGGTCACCGCGGTGTTCTTCGCGAGGATCGTGATGCCCTTCTCGCGCTCGAGGTCGTTGCTGTCCATGGCGCGCTCGTCGACGTGCGCGTGCTCGCCGAAGGAGTTGGTCTGGCGCAGCATGGCGTCGACCAGGGTCGTCTTGCCGTGGTCGACGTGGGCGACGATCGCGACGTTGCGCAGATCAGAACGGGTGGCCATGGCCATGGAGATACCTCGAAAAAGGGAAGGGAGGGGGCCGAACGTTCGGCGGACGAACAGCGCGGGGCGCGCACGCGCACCCGGCCGACCCTTCATTCTAGCCGACCGGCGGCAGAACCTCCGGTTCAGGGCCGATTTGAAGGCGCTCCGGATGTCGCGGTGGGTCGCCAGGTCCAGGCATCCCAGAACACCGACGCCGCAAGGGGCGAGCGGGTGACTCCGGCCACCCGGGCGTCGACGGCGGTCAGAGTCGGATAGGCGTAGAGCGGCATGCCGTACGCCTGCGACCAGATCCGGGTGTCCAGCTTGGTCAGGATCGCCGTCTGCTGCGTCGGATCGTCTGTGCCGGCGAGCTGCGCGATGAGCGCATCGGAATCCGGGTCGCGGTAGTGGCTGAAGTTGGCGAGGTCGGCATCGCTGCGGAAGACCTCGGCCTGGGCGGTCGGCCCGAGCCGCGTGGTGTCCCAGGCGAACAGTGCCGCGTCGTAGCTGCCGTCCACGCCGAGCAGACCCTGCCAATCGGGGCTGGAGCAGTCGGTCACGACGAAGCCGGCCAACGCGGCGCTCTGCTGGATCAGCTGGAACTCGGCGACCCGCCGCGGGCTGGTCGGGTCGTACAGGACGCAGACCTCGGGGCTGACCACGCCCGCGTCCGCCAAGAGTCGGCGGGCGCCCGCGATATCGGGGGAGGCATATGCCGCCGAGCCATTCTTGGCGATCGCCTGGGCGTAGCCCGGCGATCCGTACCGCAGCACGAAGGAATCGACGGGCGGCGCCTTCAGCTGGTCGCCGCCCGGCGCGCTCGTCGACGACAGGTGGGCGATGATCTGCCGGCGCGGAACCGTCTCCAAGAACGCGCGCCGCACCCGCTCATCGGCGAAGGTGCCGTGCTTTCCGCGCGAGAACTGCAGGTCGAGGTGCTCGTACCGCGCTTCGGCGCCGGTGCTGACCGTGACACCCGGGATCTCGGCGAACGCCTTCGCGGCGGCGGCGGTCGCGGTCGGCGTCGCGATGTCGACCGCGCCGCGGGCCAGCAGCTGCGCGGTCTCGAGCGGATCCGTCGACACGCGCAGTGCGAGCTTCTCGAAGGCCGGCCGGCGGCTCCCGGTGTACCGCGGGTTCGCGGCCAGCGTCACGCGCGCGTCCGAGATCTTCGCGATCGTGTAGGGACCGCTCGAGACCAGCAAGCTGGTGTCTTGAGGCGTCGTGGACAGGTTGTATGCGTTGTTCCAGGCGTGAGCCAGTGCGTGCAGCCGGGCGTCATCGTGTTTCTGGATCGCCTCCAGCACCGCGGTCTTGCCCGCCTGGGCGTCGCCGGCCTTCGTGTGCAGCGCCTGCCGCGCGAGCAGGTGGGCAGGCACTCCGGGCTCGAGCACGGTGCTCCAGTCGGCGAGCGGCGACGCGTAGGTGACTGTCAGCGAGCGCCCGTCCGCACCGACCACCGGAGTCGTGGTCGCCTTCTCGAGCCCACCGCCCACCCGGCCGTCGAAGTACACCACACCGCGCGGGAAGTCGCCGGAGTAGCGGCCGGTTGCGGCATCCACGTAGCTCGAATCGTCGAATTTCGGAGTGTTGAGGAAGCCGGAGTTGGCGGCCCAGGACAGCAGCAGGTCGGCCGCGTCGATCTGAGTCCCGTCCGACCAGTCGACCCCTTGGTTCACGGTGTACTTCACGGTCAGCGGCGTGCGGCCGAGCACCTGAGCCGAGCCGAACGAGGTGTCGAGCACTGTGGCGCCGTGGGAGTCCGCGTATCCGAAGCCGGCCGAGGTGAGCAGCGCGACATCCGCGTTGGTCTGGGAACCGCGGCCGAACGAGGTGTCGGCGTTGACCGAGGTGAAGGCGTCGGTCACCGCCACCACGACCTCGCTGCCCGCGACCAGGGTGGTCTGCGGCGCGCATCCGGCGAGCAGGGCGCTGGACGCCATGATCAGCGCCGCACCCAGGGACAGGCCGGCGGCGCGACGCGATCTCACCCGCTCCACCCTAGGCGGGTGCGCCGAAAGCCCGAACCGTTCAGCCCGCCTTGCGCTGGAGTCGGCGCTCACGCTGTTCGCGCGGGTCCGGAACCGGCACAGCCGCCAGCAGACGCTGCGTGTAGGGATCCTTGGGCGCGCGCAGGATCTGCTCGCGCGTGCCCTGCTCGACCAGGCGGCCCTTGTTCAGCACGACGATCCGGTGCGAGAGGGCGTCGACCACGGCGAGGTCGTGGCTCACGAACAGGCAGGCGAAGTGCAGCTGCTGCTGCAAGCCCTGCAGAAGCTCGAGGAACCGCGCCTGCACAGACACGTCCAGGGCCGACGTCGGCTCGTCCGCCACCAGCAGAGCCGGGCTCAACGCGAGCGCGCGCGCGATCCCGACGCGCTGGCGCTGACCGCCCGAGAGCTCGTGCGGGTAGCGGTTGCGGAACGACTGCGGCAGCTCGACCTGATCGAGCAGCTCCTCGACGCGGCGGTCGAGGTCTTTGCCCTTCGCCGCCTTGGCCAGGAACAGCGGCTCGCCGATGCTCTGCCCGATCGGGAATCGCGGGTTCAGCGACGATCCCGGGTCTTGGAACACGATGCCGATCTTCTTCCGGATCTCGCGCAGCTCTTTGTTGGTCGCGATGGCGAGATCGCGTCCGAGCACCCGCATCGACCCCTCGGCCACCGGAAGCAAACCGACCGCTGCGCGGCCGATCGTGGTCTTGCCGGACCCCGACTCGCCGACCAGGCCGACGATCTCGCCCTGGTTGATCTCGAACGTCACGTTCTCGACGGCACGGAAGGCGGGGATGCGCCCGCGCTTCGGGTACTCGATCGTCACGTCCTCGAGTGCGAGCACGGGCTCCGCGGCGCGGTCACCGGACGGCGCTTTGACCTCGTGAACCCCGAGGTGCGGCACGGCAGCCAGCAACTGCTTGGTGTACGGATGCTGCGGTCGGTAGTAGATGTCCTCGATGGTGCCGCGCTCGACGATGAGCCCGTCTTTCATGACGATGATGTGATCGGCCAGGTCGGCGACGACGCCGAGATCGTGGGTGATCAGGATGATCGCGCTGTTGAGCCGAGTGCGCAGGTTGCGCATCAGTTCGAGGATCTCGGCCTGAACGGTCACGTCGAGCGCGGTGGTCGGCTCGTCGGCAATCAGCAGCAGCGGATCGCACGAGATCGACATCGCGATCATCGCGCGCTGGCGCTGACCGCCCGAGAGCTGGTGCGGGTACTTGTCGAAGGCCACCGGCGGATCGGGCAGCTCGACCATGCCGAGCAGTTCGATGGCCCGCTTCTTCGCCTCGGCCGGTCCCAGGTTCTCATGGAGACGCAGCGACTCGACGATCTGGAAGCCGATCGTGTAGACCGGGTTCAGCGCGGTCATCGGCTCCTGGAAGATGACCGCGACCTCCTTGCCGCGGATCTGGCGGATCTTGCCGGGGCTCAGCGTCGTGAGCTCGCGACCGGTCAGTTTGATGCTGCCGTTCACGCGCGCGTTCGGGGGAAGCAGACCGAGCAGCGCCATCGAACTCGAACTCTTGCCGGACCCGGACTCGCCGACGATGGCAAGAACCTCACCGGGAGCGATCTTGTAGTTCATGTCGATCGCCGCCGGGTACCAGGTGCCGTCGACCCAGAAGTCGACGCCGAGACCGGTGACCTCGAGGATCGGCGTGGCGGCGGAGGTGGTCGCCTTGGGGTTCACTGGATTCCCTTTCCGGCCGCGAAGCTGCGCGCGGCGAAGTCTGTCACGATGAGGGCATGGATGGTTCCTCGCCCGTCAGGCTGCCCGAGACCGCCGTGATCCGGCCGACCTCCGGCAAGGTCCTGACCGTGGTGATCGGCCTGTTCGCGGCGGTCGGACTCTTCTCGTTCGTCTACCGCGGCGAGTGGCGCGACGCGCTCGGCTTCACGCCTCTGGCGGTCGTCGTCGTCTATCTGTGCTGGTTGCTGTTCTGGTACCCGAGCGTGACCGTCGAGCCGTCCGGCGTTCGAGTGCGCAACCCGCTCCGCACCTTCCAGGTCAGCTGGCCGGCCATCGTGCGCATCGACACCCGATACGCGCTCACGCTGTTCACCAGGACCACGAAGAAGATCGTCGCCTGGTCGGCTCCCTCGCCCAGCCGGTACGCGGGCATCAACACGGTGCGTCCCGATCTGAGCGGCTTGAACCCCAACCTCGGCCGCACATCCGACGGCGTCGAGGCGCAGCGCGAAGGACTCACCCGGCCCGCTGTCGACAGTGTGAAGCTCGGAGACATTCCGCGCTCGGAGTCCGGCCTGGCTGCGCTGCACGTGCGCCGCGCGTGGACGGCCCTGCGCGATGCGGGCTACTTGGACTCCGGCGCGCTCGAGGGAACGGGAGTGGTCACGCGCTGGAACGCCGCGCCGCTGGGAGCGGCCGGCATCCTGATCGTGCTCGCCGTGCTCGCGGCCACCTTCATCTAGCAGGCTCCGACCCGAATGCGCGGGGGTCACGGTCACGAGCTCGCCGTCACGCGGGCCTTGGCGCGTGCCTCGGCCTTGGCCAGTCGCGCCGCGCGGTTGAGCGCGCGCTTCTGACGCGGATCGAAGGCATCGCGCAATCCGTCGCCGATGAAGTTGATCGTCAACGCAATGATGACGATCATCACACCCGGCCACCAGAACAGCCACGGCCGCACCGTGAATGCCGTCTGGAAGTCGTAGATCAGCTTGCCCAGCGAGACATCAGGAGCCTGCACGCCGAAGCCGAGGAAGCCGATCGCCGCCTCGGTGAGGATGGTGGCCGACATCAACAGGGTGGCGTTGACGATCACGACACCGATCGCGTTCGGCAGGATGTGCACGAACATGATGCGCGAGTTGCTGGCGCCGGCGACCCGCGCCGCGTCGACGAACTCGCGTTCGCGCAAGCCCAGCACGTCACCGCGCACGAGGCGGGCCAGACCGGTCCAGGATGCGAGTCCCAGCACGATCGCGAGCACGAACGATCCCGAGTTTCCATAGGTGCGGCCGAGCACCGCGGTCAGCACCAGGAGCGGGATGATGATGAAGACGTCGGTGAGCCGCATCAGGATGGTGTCGACGGCACCGCGGAAGAATCCGGAGGCCGCGCCGACCACGATGCCGATGAACGTCGACACCACGCCGACGACGAACACGATCATCAGCGATTGCTGCGTGCCGCGCATGACCTGCGCGAAGGTGTCGTGACCGATCTCGTCCTGACCGAAGGGGTGCTCGCCCCATCGGATTCCGGCCCCGCCCAGCCACTCCGGGATCACGCTCAACGTCGGGCGCCCGCCGTCGGTCACGTTGCCGATGAACCGGTACGAGTACTTCCACCACCCGGGGATGTGCAGGCCGAGCGCCTCGATCCCCTCGGAGCTGAACGCCAGGATGACCAGGATCAGCAGCAGGATCGCCGACACCATCGCGCCGCGATGCCGCAGGAACCGCCGCAGCACGATGCGGCCCTGGCTCATGCCCTCGATCTCTTTGAGCTCGATGGCGTTCTCGTTGCGCTCGCCGATCGCGTCGTCGAGCACCGTGTCGTCGGTGAGCGTGTCGCGATCCGCGTCCTGTGCGTCGTCGCGCAGGGGCGGCTGGGGACTCAGTGGAATGGTCATACTGCCACCCGGATTCGTGGATCGAGCGCCGTGTAACTCAAGTCGGCGAGGAGGTTGAAGAGCACCGCGACGGAGCCGGTGACGAGGAAGAAGCCCATCAGCGGATTGACGTCCACCAGGTGCAGGGCGTCGTTGAACAGCTTGCCCATTCCGGACCAGGCGAAGATGATCTCGGTGATGATCGCGCCCCCCACGAGGCCGCCGAAGTCGAAGGCGACGATGGTGGTGATCGGGATCAGCGCGTTCCGGAATGCATGTCGCATGACCACGGCGCGCTCGCTCACGCCCTTGGCGCGCGCGGTGCGGATGTAGTCCTGGTTGAGCACGTCGAGCAAGCTGGCCCGCGAATAGCGGCTGTAGGCCGCGAGCGAGATCAGCATCACCGAGATGGTCGGCAACAGGAGGTGGGTGAAGTTGTCGAGCCCCTCGATCCAGAAGTTGCTCGTGACGTCGCTCAAGTTCGGGGTCCCGGCACCCACGGTGCCGATCGGGCGACCGTTGATGATGTCGCTGTTCGCGTAATTGCTCCAGGAGCGCATGAAGCGGTCGATCGCGATCAGGAAGGCGACCAGGAAGGCCGTGATGCCACCGGTCCGTGCGGAGATGCCACGATCCGTTCCGCCCCAGAGGTAACCGACGACCACGCCGACCGCGACGGCGAGCGCTCCGAGACCGAGCACCGACCAGATCGTCAGGTAGTCGGAGATCAGGTTGAACGGGTAGTAGACCGCCAGACCGATCGCCACCACCGTGAGCCCGGTGTACAGCGACTTGCGATTGGCGAGGCCGGCGGTGAGGGCGGCCACCAGGAAGGCCAGACCAACCCCCAGCACGCCGACGACGACGATCCCGAGAGACGGGCTGTTCAGCCAGCCGGTCAGGGTGACAAACGTCAACACGGCCGCGGTCGCGCCGCCCGCGACGGCGACCGTGATGAGTCGCTTCTTGGCGTCACCGCCGAGGATGCCCTGCCAGATGCCCCCGGCGAGCAGAGCCAGGATCAGGATCACCCACCACGGGATCACCGGCGACTGCAGGAAGTTGTTGAAGCCGATGCCGACGTACTGCTTCAGGATCACGGCCACGAAGAACGAGGGCAGCGAGAAGAACAGGAACGACAGCGTGGTGACCGTGTAGTCGTAGCCGCTGTATTGCCGGAGCGCCGTCGTGATGCCGATCAGGATGCCGAAGATGATCGCCAAGAGCGTCGAGGTGATGAGCAGTTGCACCGTGACGCCGACGGCGGAGGCCAGCATGTCGGTGACCGCCTGGCCGCTGCGCGACTTTCCGAGGTCGAACTGCCCGATGAAGACCTTGAGCACTCCGCCCAACCAGATGAAGTACCTCAACGGCGCGGGAATGTCGAGATTGAGCAGGTGGATCCGCTGCTGGATCAACTGCTCCTTGTTCCGCGCGGTGCTGGTGCGAAGGTCTTCGAGCGGATCGCCGGAATTGGCGGAGAGCAGGTAGACGACGTACGAGGCGGCGAGCAGGACGAGGATCGATGCGATCAATCGGCGAGTGAGGAAGGTCAGCATCTGCTCAACCGTTCTGCGGAGGTGGCGCGTGCATCGGCGGTGACGCAGGCGCGGGGTTCAGTCACGATCATGGCTTTTCCAAAGAGCTAATGGCAAGAGCTCGTGGCTCTCGCGCGGGCGCCGGGGGCGGTTAGCCCCCGGCGCCCGGTGAGACCCGTCAGGGTTGAGGTGTTACTTCTTGCTGACCTTGCTGGTCGAGGTCCAGTCGAAGAAGTTCCAGAACACGCTCGGCGAGAGCGGGTTGTCCGAAACGTTCTTGACCTTGTCCGACCACGCCGTGACCTCCGGGAACTGGAAGATGGTCACGCCGTAGGCGTCCGCCCACAGGTCCTTGTCGACCTGGGCCAGCAGGGCCTGCTGCTTGGAGGCGTCGTATTCACCGGTCAGCTTGTTGAACGCGTCATCCGCGTCCTTGTTGCTGTAGCCGTTGAAGTTGTTGCCGCCACCGGTCTGGATCTGGGTCTGAGTACCCGTCACCGCCAGCGAGGTGAACTGCCAGGCGAAGAGCACGGCGTCGTAGGTTCCGTCGCCGAGCTTCTGACCCCAGGTGTCGTCACCCGCATCGATCACGTTGAAGCCGGCCTGGGCAGCCGACGCCTGGATCAGTGCGAACTCGCTCGCACGGCGCGTGTTGCTCTTGCCGTACATGAACTTCACGCTCGGGCTGGTCACGCCGGCCTGGGCGAGGAGCGCCTTGGCACCCTCGATGTCGACCTTCGCGTAGTCGGCCGAGCCGTTCGCCGCAACCGACTCGGTGTAGCCCGCGGCGCCCGGAAGGAACGTCTGCGAGTCATCGAGCTTGGCGTCGGCCTGGATCGGCTTGATCAGCTTGTCGACGATGTCCTGACGCGGGATGGTCTTGAGGAACGCCTCACGCACCAACTTGGCCTTGTCGGCGTCGCCGCCGTAGGTCGCCGGGTCGAACGGACCACCGTTGTTGAAGGTCAGGTCGATGTGCTCGTAGGTCGCCGTCGGCGTCGTGGTCGAGCTGATGCCGGTCGACGCCTTGATGGCGGCAACCGTGTCGGCGTTCGCCTGACCGGAGATCACGCTGACCTCACCGTTCTGCAGGGCCTGCACCTGAGCGGTCGGGTCCTGGATGAAGCGAACGGTGATCTGCGACAGCTTGGGCAGCGGGCCCCAGTTGTAGTCCTTGTTCGCGGTCAGGGTGACGTACTGGTCCTTGACGAGCTTGGTGATCGTGTACGGGCCGTCCGAGACGAGCAGCTTCTTGTCGCTCGGCGTCGAGGTCATGTCGAATCCGTGGCCCCACACCTTGGCGAGCTTCACCAGGGTTGCGGTGTCGTCGGACTGGATCGCCTTGATGAGAGCGGCCTTGGCCTTCGCGGCGTCGGTCACCTTCGGGAAGGCCTCTTCGTAGACGATGTGCGCGGGCATGCCAACGGCGAACGCGGTCTCCCAGTCGACGAAGTCCTTCGAGTAGACCAGGGTCAGGGACTTGTTGTTGTCCGTGATCTTCGGCACGGCGGTCACGCCGTCGAGTCCGCCACCAGCCGCGGCCGAGGTGAAGTTGACCTTGCCCTTGGGGTCGTTGTACTTGCTGATGTTCGCGGCCCACGCCAGCAGCATGTCCGCGGCGTCGACGGGAGTTCCGTCCGACCACTTCACGCCATCGGCGATCGTGTACTTGATCGTGAGCGGGCTCTTCGACACCACCGTGTACGTGCCGAACTTGGTGTTCTTCACGAGCTTCGGGGTGTTGTCGTAGTAGTTGAAGCCCGACGACGTCATGTAGTTGATGTTGTTGTTGTACGTGGTGTTGCCGTCTGCCGTACCGCCGTTGGCCCCGGTGAAGGCGGAGTTCTCGACGGCTGTGAGCGTCGTGCCCTGCTGGATCTCAGAGCCCCCGCCGGCGGCGCAGCCGCTCAGTACCAAGGCTCCCGCGGCGATCACGCCGACGAGAGAAACCCGTGTGAGTTTCAATGTTCCTCCTGTGCAAGATGGACGGCGCGTGGGCATGCCCCCACGCCGCGCTGGATACCTCGACCCTAAAGAGGGGGCCACGGCCTGACAAAACCCTAGGAGGAATCGTTACACGGCGGAAATGTGCTCTGCGGATTCTTGCGTAGACGCGCGACTATTGCACGGATGCGCCGCTGATCGCCGGATTCGTGCGTCGAATCCTGAACGCCGCATCAAATCCCTTCGAGCCGACGGCGTACCATCGCTCCCGTGACCGGCGCTGGATTGTCGAAACCCTCCAGGGGCGGCCTCCTCGTCTTCGATGGCGACTGTGCGTTCTGCAGTACCTGGGTCGAGCGCCTGCGCGAGGCGCTGCCCCGGTATCCCGAGACGACTCCCTATCAGTGGGCCGATCTGGATGCGCTCGGCCTGTCCCTCGAGGACGTCCAGCACTACGCCTGGTACCTGACCCCGACCCACCACTACGCCGGCCACCTGGCCTTCTCCGCGCTGCTGCGCAGTCAGCCTCGGCTGGGGCTGCGATTCGCCGGCCACCTGATCGCGACGCCGCCCTTCTCGTGGGCGGCGGCGCTCGGCTACCACCTCATCGCCCGCTACCGTCACCTGCTGCCCGGCGGTACACCGGCGTGCGCACTCCCCCGTGACTGAGGCGACCGGTCCGGGTCTCGACCCACACGCGCGTCGGCGCATCTGGTGGGAGATCGTTCTGGTGCTCGGGGTCTCTCTCGGGCAGTCGGCGGTGTACGCCATCGTCTCGTTGGCCGACAGCCTGACCCGACCCGCTCCGCTGTCGCACCAGACCGCGACCCTGAATCCCAGCCTGAGCGATCGTGAGGTGTTCGACCTCATCTACCAGCTGCTTGCGCTGGTCTTCGATGTGGTGCCGGTCGTCCTGGTCTGCTACCTGCTGTGGAGCCGCGCGCGTCCCCATCTGTCGCGACTCGGAATCGACGCGCGCCGGCCGCTCGGCGACGCCGGACGGGGCCTGGCGCTCGCGCTGGTGATCGGCATCCCGGGCATCGCGCTGTACCTCGGCGCCAAAGCGCTGAATCTCGGTGTCACCGTGGATGCCGCCGGGCTGGGCTCGCACTGGTGGACCATCCCCGTGCTGCTGCTGTCCGCGCTGCGGGCCGGCCTTCAGGAGGAGGTCATCGTACTGGGTTACCTGTTCGAGCGGTTGGGGCAGCTGGGCTGGGGCCGCTGGCGCATCATCGTGGCGGCGGCGCTCTTTCGCGGCAGCTACCACCTGTATCAGGGCTTCGGCGCGTTCGTCGGCAACGTCGCGATGGGGATGTTGTTCGGCTTCCTCTATTCGCGCAGCAAGCGGGTGCTCCCCTTCGTGATCGCGCATTGCGTCATCGACGCCGCGATCTTCGTCGGCTACCCGTGGGCCGTTGCGGCCTTCCCCGGGCTGTTCGGGGTGGTGAAGGGCTGATCGCGCCCGGCACCGCGACAATGAGGCCATGACGGTCTCCCGGCTCCCCCTGCGACCGCCTCCCGTCTCGTGGCGCTGGCCGCTCACCGGCGGGTTGCTCGCACTGACGCCGGTCGTGCTCACCCTGGTCGCCCTGGTGAGCATCTCGGATGCCTTCCCCCAGCCGGTCGACGTGAGCGCCTTCGGTCCGGCGGGCGCCGAGCTGCTCAGAGGCCAGTGGTCCGCCATCTTCTCCGACTCGTTCATTCAGGCCGGACCGTTCGAACTCGCCTTCTGGGGAATCACCGACCTGCTCCACGTGCACACGGCACTGCAGTGGCAGCTCGTCGTGGTGCTGGGCTCGGCCCTGGCGGGGCTCGTGTTCGGGGTGCTCGTCGAACGCATCCTGCGACCGATCACCCCGACCTGGAGTCCGGTGCTCGCGGCGGGCGCGACGCTGCTGGGCGCGCTGACCGCCATGCTGACGACGTCGATCAGCTCGGGGCATCCCGCCGAGATCGCGGTGCCGCTGCTGTGGCTCGCTTCGGGGATGATGGCGCGTCGCGACCGTCCATTCACCGCGGCGGTTCTGCTCGGCCTGTCGACCGGGTGGGAGCTCTGGGGAGTGCTCGGCGCCGCCGTGCTGCTGCTCGCGCCGCGCATCGACTTGCGGATGCTGTGGCGCTCCGCACTGGGAGTGCTCGCGCCGATCGCGGTGCTCTTCCTGCCGTTCGTGCTGCTCGGGCCGTTCGAGATGTTCTCGTTCCGCTGGACCATCTACCCGGGAACGCTGGCCGAGTTGCTCTTCCCGCACGCGACGACGTTCAGCTGGCCGATGCGGCTCGTGCAGGCCGCGCTCTCGCTGGGCGGTGGTGCGGCGGCCGCTCTACTGCTGCGGCGGCGACCGGCCGCGCTCTGGATCGTGCCGCTGGCGACCTGCGCCATCCGGCTGTTCCTCGATCCGGTCGATGCCGACTACTACCGGGCGACCCCCATCGCCCTGGTGATCGTCGGCATGGCGATGGCGATCGCCCAGGCCTCGCTCCTTGTCTTCCTGGCGGCGGTCGTGCTGCTCAACCTCGTGGTCGATTTCCACCAGCCGAAGGCGCTGCTCGCCGGCCTTCTGGTGCTGGCGGTGGCGGTGACGGCCGCCCTCGTCTGGCGTGTCGGCAAGAAGGAGGACCCAACGTCCCCCGCCGAGCGGATTCCAGGCCCCATCGGCGCTCAGGAGTAGACAGAGCGTCCCTCCGGGCGATCCCGCGCCACTTAGAATGACGGTCATGGGCGCCCTCGAGATCGGTGATCGCGCGCCGGAATTCCGGCTTCCTGGCATCCGCATGGTCGACGGGCGCTTCGAGCGCGACGACTACTCGTTGGCCGAGCACCGGGGCCGGCCGGTCGTGCTCGCGTTCTACCCGCTCGACCAGAGCAAGGTGTGCACCGAGCAGATGTGCGCATACCAGGACGACTTCGAGGGCTTCGCAGAATTGGGCACCGAGATCTGGGGCATCAGCCTGCAGGGTGTCGAGAGCCACGAGGAGTTCGCCCTCAAGAACGGTCTGACCTTCCCCCTGCTCGCCGACCACCGCGACGGCGTCGGCCGAGCATACGGGGTCGCGCTGGGCGGCATGCTGCGGCGGGCCATCTTCATCATCGACGGCAACGGGATCATCCGCTGGAAGCACGTCGCCATGATCGGCTTCACCTACCGCAAAGCGGCCGAGATCCGCGAGCAGATCCTGCGGCTGTTCCCCGCGCCCTCGGGCTCGGCCTTCGCCTTCGCGCCGCCCGCCTGACCCTCCCATCCGCGAGAGTACGCACTTGTGCGTACTCTCATCGCTGAGATCCAGTCGGAAGCCCTCTCTCAGTACGCCGGGACACCGGGGACCCGATGCCGCCCACCGCGCAGTCCCTCATCGAGAGCGGAAATCGCCCGTACTCTCGCACGTGAAAGCACGCAGAAGTGCGTACTTTCGCGGGATCGTCAGGCGAACGCCGAGATCGGCGGACACTCGCACATCAGGTTGCGGTCGCCGTAGGCCTGGTCGATGCGGCGGACGGGCGGCCAGTACTTGCGGTGCTGCTGGCCGGGCAGCGGGTAGACGGCCTGCTCGCGCGAGTAGGCGTGCGTCCACTCGCCGGCGATGACCGACGCGGCCGTGTGCGGCGCGTGCACCAACGGGTTGTCGTCGGCCGGCCAGGTGCCGGATGCCACGGCATCCGCCTCGGCCTTGATCGCGATCATCGCCTCGATGAACCGGTCGAGTTCGCCGAGATCCTCGCTCTCGGTCGGCTCGACCATCAGCGTGCCCGCCACCGGGAACGACATGGTCGGCGCGTGGAAGCCGTAGTCGATGAGGCGCTTGGCCACGTCATCCACGGTCACCCCGGTCGCCTCGCGCAGCGGCCGCAGGTCGAGGATGCACTCGTGCGCGACCAGCCCGTTGTCGCCCGAGTACAGCACCGGGAAGTGCTCGCGCAGCCGGGCGGCGATGTAGTTGGCCGACAGCACGGCGGCGCCCGTGGCGCGGCGCAGACCGTCGGCGCCCATCATGCGCACGTACGCCCAGCTGATCGGCAGGATGGCGGGCGAGCCGTACGGCGCCGCCGAGACCGGAGCTCCGCGGTGCTCGTACTGCCCCGCCGCTCCGGTCACCAGGTCGAACGCGGGATGCTGCGCGCTCTGCGCCAGCGGATGCCCGGGCAGGTACGGCGCCAGGTGGGCTTTCGCCGCGACCGGGCCGACGCCCGGACCGCCCCCGCCGTGCGGGATGCAGAAGGTCTTGTGCAGGTTGAGGTGGCTGACATCCCCGCCGAAGTCGCCGAAGCGTGCGTAGCCGAGCAGCGCATTCAGGTTGGCGCCGTCGACGTAGACCTGGCCGCCGGCCTCGTGCACAGCATCCGTGATCGCGCGGATCTCGTGCTCGTACACCCCGTGGGTGCTCGGGTAGGTCACCATGAGCGCGGCGAGATCGGCCGCGTGCTCGGCGATCTTGGCGTGCAGATCGTCGAGGTCGACGTTGCCGAGCTCGTTGGTCGCCACCACGACTACCTTCATGCCGGCCAGCACGGCGCTGGCGGCGTTGGTGCCGTGCGCGCTGGACGGGATCAGGCAGGTGGTGCGGTGCTCGTCGCCGCGGGCTCGGTGGTAGCCGCGGATGGCGAGCAGGCCGGCGAGTTCGCCCTGGCTTCCGGCGTTGGGCTGCAGCGAGACCGTGTCGTAGCCGGTGACCTCGGCCAGCCAGCTCTCGAGGTGCGAGATCAGCACCA
>Ga0207667_10000480_pt1 | contig 53149 bp, 35 predicted proteins | sample KBSCornC52_FD_184301 | JGI IMG/M metagenome (GOLD analysis project Ga0207667, IMG submission 184301) | Corn rhizosphere microbial communities from Kellogg Biological Station, Michigan, USA - KBS Corn C5-2 (SPAdes) (version 2) | ecosystem: Host-associated > Plants > Roots > Rhizosphere > Soil ... | reverse complement strand
CACCTGGATGCAGCAGAAGGTCACCCAGAAGGTGCATCCGGAATACCGCGCCGACCTCGACCGCGTGCGCGGCGCGCAGGGTGCGATGAACGGCGACAGCCTGGTTTCCACGCGCAAGATCCGCCAGCCGATCACCGGCAACGGCGATATCGAGACCGCCTTCGACGGCATCACCTATCAGAAGGGTGCGGCGGTGCTGGGCATGTTCGAGGGCTATGTCAGCGAGCCGGTGTTCCAGAAGGGCATGCGCGGCTATATCCAGGAACACAAGTTCGGCAATGCCACCGCCGAAGACCTGATCGACTCGATCGCCAAGGCCGCCGACAAGGGCGATGACTTCAAGAATGCGTTCAAGAGCTTCCTCAACCAGCCGGGCGTGCCCTACGTGCAGACCAAGCTGGCGCAGGAAGGCGGCAAGACCGTGCTGCACCTGAGCCAGAGCCGCTATCTGCCGCTGGGCAGCACCGGCGATGCCAAGCATCTGTGGGGCGTGCCGGTGTGCGTGCGCTATGCCACCGCCGACGGCAGCAAGGTCGCCTGCGAACTGCTCGACAAGGCGCAGGGCACCATGGCGCTGCCCGGCGCCACCGCGCAGAGCTGGGTGATGCCGAACGCCAATGGTTCGGGCTACTACCGCTTCAGCATGGACAAGGCCGGCCTGGCCAGCCTCGGCAAGCAGATCGGCAAGCTGGCCGACGCCGAGCAGCTCGCCTACGGCGATGCGGTGAACGCCGCGTTCCGCCGCGGCGATATCGACGCCGGTTCCGCGCTGGCGGCGCTCAAGCCGCTGACCGCTTCGAAAGTGCGCGAGGTATCGACCGCGCCGATGAACACCTTCGGCTGGATCTACGACCAGCTCGCCACCACCGATGCGCAGCGCGCCAAGCTGGTGGCCTGGGCCAAGTCCTCCTATCTGCCGGAACTGCAGCGCCTGGGCTACCAGCGCAAGGATGGCGAAGCCGATGGCGACTCGCTGCAGCGCGCCACCCTGGCCAACTTCCTGGGCCTGGACGTGAAGCTGCCGGAAGTGCGCGCGGAACTGCTCAAGCAGGGTGACGCCGTGCTCAAGGGCAAGCCCGACGGCAGCCTGGACTTCGCCGCCGCCGACTCCAACCTGCTCGGCAGCGCGCTCGGCGTGGCGGTGCAGGAACATGGCAAGAGCGCGGTCGATGCGCTGGTTGCCCAGTTGCCGAAGATCAGCGATCCGGCCCAGCGCAATGCCGTCTTGGCCGGCCTGGCCGAGGCCAGCGACGCCACGCAGGCTGAGCGCGTGCGCGACCTGTCGCTGGACAAGTCGGTCAAGGTGGGCGAGATGGCCGCGCTGCTGCGCGGCAACCGCGATACCCAGGCCGGCCGCGATGCGGTGTGGAAGTGGTCGGTGGCCAACTACGACAAGATCGTGGCGCGCACCGGCAGCTTCGCCGGCGGCCGTCTGCCGGGCCTGATGGGCGGCGGCGGCTGCTCCAAGGCCGAGGCGGATCGCCTGCAGGAGTTCTTCAAGACCCGCGCGAAGGAAGTCACCGGCGCCGAGCGCGGCCTGGCCCAGAACTCCGAGGCCACGCTGCTGTGCTCCGCGCTGAAGGCCAAGCAGGACCCGGCGGCGATCCTGCGCTGATCTGATCAGTACTGTTCGATCAGCACTGATTGTCACGACAGCAGTGACAGACCGGGCGGCGCAAGCCGCCCGGTTTTTTTTTCGCCCCGGGCCAACCCCGGCGCGCCAACCGCCGCGTTGCACCCTTCACGGCGTTGTCACCGATGGCGCCGTTCCACCACACTGCGTCGCGGCCACTGACGGCCCAAGGGAGACAGGTATGCGTCGATGGGGATGGCTGTTGGGTCTGTGGGCGCTCGCGGCGCCGTTGCTGGCGCAGGACGTGCCGCCACCGCTGCGCGACTGGCAAGGCTGGGTGCTGCACGACGTGCCCCAGCATGCCTGTCCATTCCTCGCCAACCAGGGACCGGGCAATGTGCAATGCGCCTGGCCGGGACGGCTCGGCGTCGACGCCGGCAAGGACGGCGGCCGCTTCTCTCTCGACGTGCACGTGGATGCGCCCAGCTGGGTGACGCTGCCCGGCGATGCGCGCAACTGGCCGCAGCAGGTGAGCGCCGGCGCGAAGGCGCTGGCGGTGCTCGACCGCGGCGGCGAGCCGGCGGTGTGGCTGGAACCGGGCGACTACAGCGTGCATGGTGTGCTGCCCTGGTCGTCGCGGCCTGCGCGCCTGCGCGTGCCGGCTTCGATCGGCCTGGTCGCCTTGAACGTGGATGGCGCCGCGGTCACGCGCGTCGAACGCAATGGCGACCAGCTCACGCTCGGCGAGGCGGCTGAAGCGCAGCGCGCGGCCGATGCCTTGTCCCTGCGTGTCTACCGTCGATTGCAGGATGGCCTGCCGTCGACGCTGGCAACGCATCTGCAGATCAATGTCACCGGCAGTGCGCGCGAGCAATTGCTCGGCCCGGCGTTGCCGCAGGGTTTTGTCGCTACCGCCTTGACCAGCGATCTGCCGGCGCGCCTGGAAAGCGACGGCAAGCTGCGCATCCAGCTGCGCCCCGGCCAGTGGACGCTGGACCTCACCGCGCGCGGCACCGATGTGCTCAAGCAGGTGGCGCTGAAGCTGCCGGCAGAACCGTGGCCGCGCCAGGAAATCTGGAGCTACCAGGACGAGACCGCCCTGCGCAGCACGCGCGTGGAAGGCCAGCCCACCGACGCGGCGCAGGCCGGCGTGCCGGATGACTGGCGCGAACTGCCGGCGTTTGCGCTGGATGACAGCCAGGGTCTGGCGGTCGAGCAGGGCACGCGCGGCAGCGAAGGCGGGCAGGGCGACCAGGTGCAGGTGCAGCGGCAGATCTGGCTGGACTTCGATGGCCGCGGGCTCAACGTCAGCGATCATCTCAGCGGCACGCTGCGCAAGAGCCAGCGTCTGGACGTCGGCGCGCCATGGCAGTTGCAGCGCGCCGATCAGGGCGAAACGCCGCTCCTGGTGACCAGTGGCGAAGGCGGACGCAGCGGCGTCGAACTGCGCGAGTCGGAGCTGGATCTGCGCGCGGGTCTGCGCCTGCCGCATGGCGGTTCGCTGCCCAGCGGCGGTTGGCAGCTGCCGCTGGAAAACATCGAGGCGACCTTGCACTTGCCGTATGGCTATCGCCTGCTCGGCGCATCCGGCGCGGATCGTTCGCCCGATTCGTGGATCGCGCAGTGGAGCCTGCTCGATCTGTTCGTGGTGGCCTTGATCGCCTTGCTGGCGGGCCGCCTGCTGGGGTGGCCGTGGGCCTTGCTCGCGGTGGGTTTCCTGGCCTTGTCGCTGCATGAATCCGGCGCGCCGCGCTGGACGCTCGGTCTCGCCCTGGCGCTTGGCCTGCTGGCGCGCGCGTTGCCCGAAGGCAAGCTGCGCCTTGGTTCGCGTATCGGCGCGGGTGCGGTGCTGGCCTTCGCGGTGCTGTGGTCGCTGCCGTTCGCGGCGCAGCAGATGGATTACGTGTTGCATCCGCAGCTCGAAGGCGGCGAGGCGCAACAGCTCGATACTGCGCTGGCCCGGATGGATCAGGCGGGAAGCCGGCGGACCATGCAGCGGGAGGAAAGGCAGAAAGTCATCGCGCCGCAGGCGCAAGCTGTCGAGGAGGTCGCCGCGCCAGAGCCGCTGCCCGAGCAGATGCCTGCACCTCCGCCGCCCCCGGCCCCTGCCGCGCCGCCGGCCGATCTCGACGCAGTGGCAGTCAGCGCCGGCTACGCGAATGCTTCCGCCGGGTCGCCCAAGCAGGCGCCGCCGTCGATCGTGCTGACCGCGCTCAAGCCCCCTCGCCAGGCCGATGTCCGCAGCATCATCCAGGCCGGCCATGGCGAGCCCTCGTGGAACGTCGGCAATAACTATCGGCTGGGCTGGTCCGGCCCGGTCACCGCGGAACAGACCACGCGCCTGGTGATCGCGCCCGCGTGGCTGGTGCGTCTGCTGCGCTTTGCGATGCTGGTGCTGCTGGCGGTGCTGCTCGCGCGCATCGTGCTGCGCGTGTTCCGTCCGTCCGCCGGCGGCATGCCGCGCTGGCCGCTCGGCCGTGCGGGCGCAGCGTTGCTGCTGATCGCGCTGCTGCCGCAGTTCTCGCATGCGCAGGACGCGCTGCCCGACCAGACTCTGCTGCAGCAGCTGCGCCAGCGCCTGACCGAGGCGCCGAAGTGCGTGCCGAACTGTGCGGCGATCGCGGCCGCCCAGGTGCAGGCCAATGGCGACCAGATCGATCTCGACCTCGAATTGCATGCGGGCGCGCCGGTTGCGGTACCGCTGCCGCAGGGCGATGCGGCGCTGCAGCTGCAGAGTGTCGGCGTCGACGGCAAGGGTGATGCCGCCCTGGCGCGCCGTGGCGAGCAGGCGGTGGTTCGCATCGACCGCGGCGTGCATCGTCTGTCGCTGCGTTATCGCGTGGCGTCGGCGGATACGGTCAGCCTGCGCTTCGCGCTGCATCCGCAGCGGGTGAGCTTCGCCGGGCAAGGCTGGGCGATCGATGGCGTGGATGAGGGGCGGGCGCTGGGCGACAGTCTTTCGCTGCACCGCGTGCGCGCCGGCGCCGATGGCAAGGAGGTGGCCGCCAATACGCAGGTGTTCCCGCCGTTCGTGCGCGTCAGCCGTGTGCTGATGCTCGATGTCGACTGGACCGTCGAAACCACGGTGACGCGTATCGCCCCCGAAAGCGGGGGCTTCAGTCTCGACCTGCCGCTGCTGCCCGGCGAGCATCCGCTCGGCGACGATGCCCGCGTGCATGACGGACGCATCGGCGTGACCTTCAACGGCGGCCAGGACGAGGTGAGCTGGACCAGCCGGCTCGATCACACGGACAAGCTCGAACTGAAGGCGCCTTCCTTGAGCGAACGCGCCGAGCAGTGGGTGGTGCAGGCCGCGCCGATGTGGCACGTGGCGAGCGACGGCGTTCCGGCCGAGCAGGACGATGCCGGCCTGCTGTTTCAGCCGCTGCCGGGCGAAGCCCTGCATCTGGCTTTGACCCAGCCCAAGGCGGTGGCGGGCGACAGCCTCGCCTTCGATGAAGTGAGCCTGCAGAGTGCGGTCGGCGATCGCGCCACCGAGACCACCGTGCAGTTGCTCGCGCGCAGCACGCGTGGAGGCGAGCATGTCATCGTGCTTCCGGCCGGTGCGGAGCTGCTGGAAGCGAAGCGTGACGACCAGCCGCTCAGCCTCGCCGTGCGCGACGGCAAGCTGAGCCTGCCGTTGCTGCCCGGCCAGCACCGTTTCGAACTGCGCCTGCGCGAGCCGCACGGCATCGCGTCCGCGACGCGCACGGCGCAGTTGGCGCTGGGTGCCCCCGCGGCGAATCTCGGCCTGGGCGTCAACCTGCCGGAAGACCGCTGGGTGCTGTGGACCTGGGGCCCGACCGCCGGTCCCGCGGTGCTGTATTGGTCGCAGCTCGTCGTACTGCTGCTGGTCGCCTGGCTGCTGGCGCGCTACGCACCCACGCCGTTGCGCTTCCACCACTGGCTGCTGCTGGGCCTGGGCTTCTCCGCCTTCGCCTGGAGCGCCTACGCGCTGGTGGTGGTGTGGCTGATCGCGCTGGGCCTGCGTGCACGCCGTGCACCGCCGGAACGGCTCGGCGCGGTGGGTTTCAACCTGCTGCAGGTGGCGCTGGCGTTCTTCACCCTGATCGCGCTGATCGTGCTGGTCTCCGCGGTGCCGAAGGGGCTGCTCGGCCTGCCGGACATGCACGTCGCCGGCAACGGTTCCACCGCGTGGCAGCTGCGCTGGTTTGCCGATCAGACCGCCGATGCCTTGCCGCGCGGCGGCGTGTTCAGCGTGTCGCTGTGGGCCTACAAGATCGCCATGCTGCTGTGGGCGCTGTGGCTGGCCAATGCGCTGATCGGCTGGCTGCGCTGGGGCTTCGAGGCGTGGACGCGCGAGGGCTACTGGCGCAAGGGCGAGCCGAAGCCGGCAGCCCCGGCCGCGACGCCGCCCGAACTGCCGCCGCAGCCGGAGCGTCACGATGGCTGATGTGCGCGGCGCGCTGGCGTCGGCGACGCAGCGCCTCGGCGAACGGATCGATGCCGAGGCGCTGCTGCTGCATGTGCTGGACAAGCCGCGCAGCTGGCTGATCGCCCACGACACCGATGTGCTGGATGAAACCAACCGCGCGGCCTTCGAGGCGATGGTCGCGCGGCGCGAGGCAGGCGAGCCGGTGGCTTACATCACCGGCCGCCGTGGCTTCTGGTCGCTGGAACTGGACGTCACGCCGGCCACGCTGATTCCGCGGCCGGAAACCGAGTTGCTGGTCGAACTGGCGTTGGAACGGCTGCCATCGGACCGCCCATGCAAGGTGGCGGACCTGGGCACCGGCTGCGGCGCGATCGCACTCGCCATCGCGAAGGAGCGCCCACGGGCCGAGGTGAGCGCGGTGGATCTGAGCCTGGATGCATTGGCGGTGGCTCGCGGCAACGCGCAGAGGCTTGGACTGCAGCACGTGCGCTTTCTGCATGGGACTTGGATGACACCGTTGTCCGGCGAAGCTTTCGATCTGGTCGTGTCCAATCCGCCGTATATCGAAGCCGCCGATCCGCACCTCGCGCAGGGCGATCTGCGCTTTGAGCCCGCCACGGCGCTGGCTTCGGGTTTGGATGGACTGGATGCGATCCGCGAGATCGCCGCGAATGCGCCAGCCCATCTCCAGGCCGGCGGCTGGCTGCTGCTGGAACACGGCTGGAACCAGGGCGCGCCGGTGCGCGCGCTGCTGGAGCTGGCGGGTTACGCCGAGGTGTTCACCGCCACCGATCTGGAAGGGCGCGACCGCGTCTCCGGCGGCCGCCGCTAGCGCTCCGCTTACTTCGTTTTCACCGGTCCGCCACGCTTAGGCGTGGCGGCCGTACGCGTTCGTCGCAAAAACGTGCTCTCCAGCGCAGTCTTATGCGGGACATGATTGACAACGTTGTCAGACAGGAGTCCAGTGGCCCGGCTGGCGCCTGGGCGCCAGTGCTGATGGGGAGCCGGGGAGGGCGCCACATCGTCGGGAGGCAGGCGGGCATCCGGTGAGGCCGGGGCATCCGTTCTTGGGCAGCGCGAGCATCGCGCCTGCGCCAGTGCAACCGGCGTTCCAGCGTCATCGCTTCCGGCGTTCGATGTCCTTTCGATCACGGAGTCGTGTCATGCGCAACCTGTTGAGGGTTCTCCTGCTGCTGGCCATGTTGCCGGCAGCACTGTGGAGCGGAGCGGTCGGCGCGCAGAGCGCAAGCTGCGCGGGCGTGGCGGCGTGGAACGCCACCACCATCTACAACGCGGGCGACAAGATGGTCTACAACAACCATCTGTATCAGGCGTCCACACAGATCTGGAACACGCCGCCGGACTACTGTCCGAGCTGCGGCTGGTATCAGGATCTGGGCCAGTGCGGTTCCAGCAGCAACCAGCCGCCCACGGTCGGTCTCACCTCGCCGGCCAACGGTGCGACGTTCACCGCCGGCGCCAATATCGCGCTGAGCGCCAACGCCAGTGACAGCGATGGCACGGTGAGCAAGGTCGAATTCTTCAACGGCTCCACCTCGCTCGGTTCGAAAACCACGACACCGTACACGGTGACCTGGAGCAACGTGCCGGCCGGCAGCTACACGCTCAAGGCGGTGGCAACCGATAACGGCGGACTGTCCACCACCTCGTCCACCGTCAGCATCACCGTCAATCCTGTCGGCGGCGGCGACACCACGGCGCCCAGCGTGCCGCAGGGCCTGGCCTCGCCGTCGCAGACGGCCAGCACCGTATCGCTGAGCTGGAGCGCTTCCACCGACAACAGCGGCGGCAGCGGTGTGGCCGGCTACGACGTGTATCGCAACGGCACGCTGGTCGGTTCCACTTCCGCCACCAGCTATACCGATACCGGTCTCGCCGCCAGCACCACCTACAGCTACACCGTGCGTGCCCGCGACAACGCGGGCAATGCTTCGGCGCAGAGCTCGGCGATCAACGCCAAGACCAGCGCGGGCGGCGGCGGTGGCGGCAAGCGCGTGATCGGCTACTTCACCCAGTGGGGCATCTACGGCCGCAACTATCAGGTGAAGAATATCGACACCAGCGGCTCGGCCGCGGTGCTCACGCACATCAACTACGCCTTCGGCAACGTGCGCAACAACAAGTGCGAAGTGGGCGTGACGCAGGCCTCCGATCCGAACACCGGCGTCGGCGGCGATGCATATGCCGACTACACCAAGTCGTACGACGCCGGCAGCAGTGTCAGCGGCGTGGGCGATACCTGGAACCAGCCGCTGCGCGGCAACTGGAACCAGCTCAAGGAACTGAAGGCCAAGTATCCCAACCTGAAGGTGCTGATCTCGCTGGGTGGCTGGACCTGGTCGCGCGGCTTCGCCAGCGCGGCGCAGCCGGCGAATCGCCAGGCCTTCGTGGCTTCGTGCATCGACGCCTATATCAAGGGCAACTTGCCGGTGACCGACAGCGCGGGTGGTACGGGCGCGGCCGCGGGCGTGTTCGACGGCATCGATATCGACTGGGAATATCCGGCCGCATGCGGCCTGAGCTGCGGCGGCGGCGAAGACACCGCGAACTTCACCGCGCTGCTGGCCGAGTTCCGCCGCCAGCTCGATGCGGTGCGTCCGGGGCTGCTGCTGACCATCGCCGGCGGTGCGGGCGTAGATAAGATCCGCGTCACCCAGCCCAGCCAGTACGCCTCGTCGATCGACTTCGTCAACCTGATGACGTACGACTTCCATGGCGCCTGGGAGAGCCCGACCAACTTCCACTCCGCGCTGTACAAGCCGGCCGGCGATCCTTCCACCGGCGATGCGGCGAAGTACAACACCAATGACGCCATCCAGGCGCTGATCGCCGCGGGCATGCCGGCCGCCAAGATCAACCTCGGCATCGGCTTCTACGGCCGCGGCTGGAGCAATGTGCCCAACAGCAACAACGGCCTGTTCCAGCCCAGCACCACGGCGGCGCCGGGTACCTACGAGGCGGGCATCGAGGACTACAAGGTGCTCAAGAACCTGGGCTATCCGTCCTACGACGACACTGCCGCTGCCGCACACTGGATCTTCAACGGCAGCACGTTCTGGAGCTTCGACGATCCGGCCAATATCCAGCGCAAGATGAACTACGTGAAGGCGCAGTCGCTGGGCGGCGCGTTCTCGTGGGAATTCAGCGGTGACGATGCGAACGGCACGCTGATCAAAGCTATTTCGAATGGATTGAAGTAAGCGCGCGGCACGAAAAGCTATTTCAAATGGATTGAAATAAGCGCTCAGCGCAAAACGAAAAAGCCACCACGCGTCAGCGTGGTGGCTTTTTTCTCGTCATTCCGGCGCAGGCCGGAATGACGGCAATGTTGCGCGTGCTTTTACGGATCAGGCGGAAGCGGCAGCGGCGAACTGGGGAAATCGCGCGCGGATCGCGTTGCGTATCCCCGGCAGGTCCAGCCCCGCCATGGTCAGCACTTCCTCGCGGCTGCCGTGTTCCAGATACACGTCGGGCAGGCCCAGATGCAGGATCGGCAGCGTCACGCCGTGCGCGGCCAGGCATTCCGCCACACCCGAACCGGCACCGCCGGCGATGGCGTTGTCTTCCAGGGTGACGAAGGCTTCGTGGGTCTTGGCCAGTTCCAGGATCATCGCCTCGTCCAGCGGCTTCACGAAGCGCATGTTGACCAGGGTAGCGTCCAGCTCCGCGGCGATCTCCACCGCCGGCGCCAGCATCGCGCCGAAGCTGAGCAGGGCCAGGCGGCGACCGCGGCGGCGCAGTTCGGCCTTGCCCAGCGGCAGCGTCTCCAGTTCCTTGCGCAGCGCTACGCCGGGACCGGTGCCGCGCGGATAGCGGATTGCCGCCGGGCCGTCGTAGGCGAAGCCGGTGCTGAGCATCATGCGGCATTCGTTCTCGTCGGCCGGCGCCATGATCACCATGTTCGGCAGGCAGCGCAGGAAGGACAGATCGAAGCTGCCCGCGTGAGTGGCGCCGTCCGGGCCGACCACGCCGGCGCGGTCGATGGCGAAAGTCACGTCCAGGTTCTGCAACGCCACGTCGTGGATGGCCTGGTCGTAGGCGCGCTGCAAAAAGGTGGAATAGATCGCCACCACCGGCTTGGCGCCTTCGCAGGCCATGCCTGCGGCCAGCGTCACCGCGTGCTGCTCCGCGATCGCCACGTCGAAGTAGCGCTGCGGGTATTCCTTGGAGAAACGCACCAGGCCCGAGCCTTCGCGCATCGCCGGGGTGATGCCGAGCAGGCGTTCGTCGGCGGCGGCCTGGTCGCACAGCCAGTTGCCGAAGACGTCGGTATAGGTCGGCTTGGCCGGGCCGGCTTTCTTGGCCAGGCCGGCCTGCGGATCGAACGGGCCGACCGCGTGGTACTCGATCTGCGCCTGCTCGGCCGGGGCATAGCCCTTGCCCTTGGTGGTGATCACGTGCAGCAGCTGCGGGCCGGGCAGGTCTTTCACCATGCGCAGCGCGTGCAGCAGCTGCGGGATGTCGTGGCCGTCGATCGGGCCGGTGTAGTGGAAGCCCAGTTCCTCGAACAGCGTGCTGGGCACAAACATGCCCTTGGCGTGTTCTTCCCAGCGCTTGAAGAAGCGACCGAAGAAGGACTGCTTCGGGATAGCGCGCTTGGCCCGCTCGCGCCAGGCGTTGAGCGTGTGGCTGGCCATGGCGCGGGCCATCATCTTGGTCAGCGCGCCGACGTTCTCGCTGATCGACATGCCGTTGTCGTTGAACACGACCAGCATGTTCGGCTCCACGTCGCCGCCGTGGTTGAGCGCTTCGAAGGCCATGCCGGCGGTCATCGCGCCATCGCCGATCACCGCGACGACTTTGCGGTTATCGCCCTTGCGCTGCGTGGCGATGGCCATGCCCAGCGCGGCCGAGATCGAGGTCGACGAGTGGCCGACGCCGAAGGTGTCGTACTCGCTTTCCTCGCGGCGCGGGAACGGCGCCAGGCCGTCCTTCTTCTTGATCGTGGTGATGCGGTCGCGGCGCCCGGTCAGGATCTTGTGCGGATAGCACTGGTGGCCCACATCCCACACCAGACGGTCGCGCGGCGTGTCGAACACGCGATGCAGCGCCACGGTCAGCTCGACCACGCCCAGCCCCGCCCCGAAATGCCCGCCCGAGCTGGCCACGGACTCGATCAGGTACTGGCGCAGCTCCTCGGCGACGGCCGGCAAGTCCTCGTCGGACACGCGGCGCAGATCGGCCGGCGTCTCGATGGTCGCCAGATGGGGGTACTGGGTAGGAATATTCATAGCTGCGTATTGTTGAACCAGCCGGGGGGCGGGGCAAGGGCAGGACCGTGAAGGAATGCTGTCCGGCGGACTCCGACCCGGGCCAATCTCACACCGCGCCGACGCGGAGCCGGCCAGTGTGGTTCCGTTCAAGCTGAAGGAGCCTGCCATGGCGCAACAGACGGCATTCCGGCGCTTCGCCGAAGCCACCGCCCGCTATGCCGGCAGGCCGGGGGCCTTCCTCCTGGCGGTGCTGCTGATCCTGGGCTGGGCGGTCACCGGCCCGATCTTCCATTTCAACGACACCTGGCAGCTGGTGATCAATACCGGCACCACCATCATCACCTTCCTGATGGTGTTCCTGATCCAGAGCACGCAGAACCGCGATACGGCCGCCCTGCAGATCAAGCTGGACGAGCTGATCTGCAGCAGCAAGGCGCACAACGCGCTGCTGAACCTGGAAAACCTGGACGACCAGGAGCTGGAGCGCATCCGCCGCCATTACGCCCGCCTGGCCGAGGCCGCCCGCGGCGATCTGAGCCGGTTCGAGGAAGTGGTGGAGGAGGCGTCCGAGGAGGAAAAGCAGCGCCGCTAGCCCGGCGCCCCGCCTCAGGCCATCAGGTGCCGGCGGTCGCGCGGCAGGTGGCTGACCAGGAACTCCATCTGGTCGGCCAGGATGTTGCGGTTGGACAGGATCAGGTGTTCCACCCAGCTCGGCCGGTACGGCACGGCCAGCAGCGGCATATTGGCCTGCTGCGGGGTGCGGTTGCTCTTCCTCAGATTGCAGGCCAGGCAGGCGCTGACCACGTTCTCCCACTCGTCCTTGCCCTTCTTGGAGATCGGCAGGACGTGGTCGCGGGTCAGCTCGCCGCGGCTGTAGTGGTTGCCGCAGTACAGGCAGATATAGCGGTCGCGGGCGAACAGGGCGGTATTGGTCAGGGTCGGCGCCGGATCGACCGCGTGCTCGCGGCAATGGCCGGAGCTGGCCACGATCGGGTGCAGCTGCAGCGAGCTGCGCCGGCCCAGGTCGCGGTTGTGGCCGCCGTAGACGGTCAGGCAAGGGTCGCCCAGGGTCCAGGCGACGGCGTCGCGGACGTACAGGCAGACGGCGTCCTGCCAGCTGATCCAGTCGAGAATGCGGCCCGCTGCATCCAGCGAGAGGATGCGGGTCGAATGCAGATCGGCGACCTTTCCCGGTCCCTCGATCAGCCGCATGGGAACTTCCATCGGCATGTGTTCCGTCCTTCAGGTGACCCTTGGGAGCGTCCAGACGATGCAGCGGTGCTGGTTCGCCCGAGCATAAACCATGTTCCGTTGCAAAATGCGTGCAAACCGGCCTTCAGGAGTGCGCGCGCTTGGGCGCGGCGCCTCGGTCCGGCGGGAATCGGCGACGGAAGCGATCCTCCAGAAGGCGAATGGGGCGGAGTGCATGGCGCTGAGCCGGCGATCCGGATAAAGGCAATCGATGGCCCCGAAAAATCTCGGGCGGTAGCGAATGCGCCCATCTGAAGAAGCTATTTGGAAAATTCTTGACGCGTATGGATGGGCCGGTATCTAGCATGGGTAAGTTCACTCCCGCTGAAGACCGCCATGGCGCGAAAATCCATTTTGTTTTCATTATCTTTAATCGGCATTCTCAGCTTGACCGCCTGTGTGGAATGGGTCAAGCCAGGAGCGTCGCCGTTCGAGCGCGACCGCGATTTCGCCGCCTGCAGGGCCATTAGCTACGACCGTTTTCCGGAGAATCCCCAGGGCGCTATTTACACGTCCGGCGAAAAGGAGTGCAAGTGGCGTAATGGCAAGGAGAGGTGTGAATATGGAAGCTCTTCTTATCAGCTCGATTCAAATGCCTCCGGCCGTGACGCTGCAATAGACGATTGCATGTATCGGCGCGGTTACTCGCTCGAGTAATCGGTTGATTTATGCAAGAGAGATTAACTTCGGCGCGCATTGTATTTACCCGAAAAGGCGCCTGGGAGCTTTTCGCGGCTTTGTTTCGCGTCACCGCACTGTCTTTCATCGAGACGCGCCGCTGTGGCGGCGAACGGCTCAAGGCCTGACCCGGAGCGTGCTTCAGGAGCGCGCCCCGCCCCGGTTGCCGGCCCGGCTGCGCCAGCCGCGCGCAACTGCTTGTCTTCGCTGGAAGATGCGCGGTCCGGCCGGGATTACGTTTCGCCACAGGCCTGCGATATAGTGACTATTCATCTGTAGACCCGACGCCGGGTTTGGGAGGGGAAGCCTGGGTGGCGACCCCGGCACGGCGGGGCAGAGGTAAACGACGTGGCTGAAGTTCTTTTCTACGAGCGCCCGGTGCCGCTCAACCGTACCCAACACAAGGATCTGCGCCTGAAGGGCATCCCCAGCCTGCGTTTCGCGGCGGGCGTGCACTCGGTGCCGCTGACCGGCGTGGAATTCCCCGCCGCCGCGCGCGACCTGCCGATCCTGTTCGCCGGCAGCAGCATGGAAGAAGCCGGCCCGATGGCCCTGCTGGGCCTGCGCCAGAACGAAAACCTGTTCATCGACGCCGACGGCCAGTGGGCAGCCAACACCTACGTGCCGGCCTTCGTGCGCCGCTATCCGTTCGTGCTGGCCGAAAAGCCGGCGGGCGAGGAAGGCGACGACTTCACCGTGTTCCTGGACGAGGCCTACGAAGGCTTCGGCGCCGACGAGGGCGAGCGCCTGTTCCAGGAAGACGGCACCGACAGCGAGATGCTGAAGAACGCCGTCAACTTCCTGGGCGAGTTCCAGCAGCACGTGGGCCGCACGCAGTGGTTCATGGAACAGGTCCGCAAGCACGACCTGCTCGAGCCGCGCAACATCCGCCTGGAGAAGGACGGCAAGGCGATCAACCTCAATGGCCTGTACGTGGTCAGCGAGGAGAAGCTGCGCAAGCTCGACGCCAAGACCTCGCAGGAATTCCTGCAGGAAGGCGTGTTCGGCTGGATCTACGCGCATCTGCTGTCGCTGGCCAACATCGACCGCGTGGCGCAGCGCCTCGATACGCGCGAGCAGGTCGAGACCAAGGTCACCAAGAACTGAGCACTCCGGTGCGGGTTCGGAAAACGGCGCCCCGGTGGCGCCGTTTTTCTTTGGGGCCGGCGCCAGGCCGGGTCTAAGCGGCCACTAAGGCCATGCCGGGATGATGCCCGGCATGCAACATGCTCCGTTACGCGCCATCGGCGCCATCGTCCTGCTCGCGCTCGCCGGTTGCGCGCACTACCAGGCGCGGCCCATCGATCCCGCCGCCACCGCCGCGCATTGGCAGGCCCGCCGCCTGGACGATCCCGCCCTGGCCGAGCGCCTGCATCAGGCACAGCTGGCCTGGCCGCCCGCGCGCTACGGCCGCGGTGAACTGCTGCTGGCCGCGCTCGCACTCAATCCCGATCTGGCCGAAGCGCGCGCGCATCTGGCCGAGGCCGATGCCGCGGTGCGCACCGCCAGGGCCTGGCCGAATCCCTCGGTGAACCTGGCGCTGGAGCGCTATGCGCAGGATCAGGCCGGCAGCAGTCCATGGCTATGGGGCGTGAGCACCAATTGGCTGATCGATACCGCGGTGCGCCGCCGCCTGCGCGCGGATCTGGCCGATGCGGGCGTACGCGGCGCACGCCTCGACTACGCCGAGAAAGTGTGGGAAGTGCGCCGCACGCTGCGCACCGCGCTGGCCGACGTGCTGCTGGGCGAGCAGCAGCGTGCGCTGGCCGATGACGCGGTGGCGAAGGCGACCGCGCTGCAAGCCGCGCAGGAGCGCCGTCGCGCCTTGGGCGAAGCGATGCCGGCGGATGTATTGCAAGTGGCGCTGGTGCTGGCGCAGGCGCGCGATGCGGCGGCCACCGCGGCGCAGCGTGTCGCGGATGCGCGCGCAAGGCTGGCACGCGTCGTGGGTGTGCCGACGCAGGCGCTGGAAAACCTGCCGCTCGCATGGGACAACCTCGAATCGCCGCCGGAGCCTTCGGCGGCGACGCTGGACGAACTCGCCACGCAAGCCCGCCTGGCACGCCCCGACCTCGAACGCGCCCTCGTCGACTACGCCAGCCGCGAAACGGAGCTGCGCCAGCAGGTGCGCATGCAATACCCGCAGATCAGCATCGGCCCCGGCTACACCTACGACCACGGCGTGCGCAAACTGCAATTCAACCTTGGCGCCACGCTGCCGCTGTTCGACCAGAACCAGGGGCCGATCGCCGAAGCCGAAGCGCGCCGCGAAGCCGCCGGCCGGCATGTCGAAGCCGTGCAGGCGACGATCGACAGCGAAATCGCCAGCGCCGCGGCACGCCTCGCCGCCGCACGCGCCGCGCTCGACGCGTCCACGCGCGGCCGCGCCGCCGCCGAGCAGCTGCAACACCAGGCTGAAACCGGCTACGCGCACGGCGAGGACGACCGCATCGCCGTGCTCAATGCCCAACTCGCCACCGCCACCGCCGCGCAGGCGCGGTTTACCGCCGCCGAGCAGGCGCAGCAGGCGCTGGGCGCACTGGAAGACGCGCTGCGCACGCCGCTGGAAGGCAATGAGGCCGAGCTGCTGCGCGCCGCCGGCCATGCTGGAGATTCCCCATGACCATCCCTCTCTCATCGCGCCTGCTGTTCGCCGCCGCGCTCGTACTCGCCGCCGCCGATGTCATGGCCACAGAGGTGGACGCCGCCACGCAGTCGCGCCTCGGCCTGACCCTCGTCGAACTGCGCGCCATGCAGGCACCGCTCCAACTGGCAGCCACCGCCGAAGTGCTGGATCCCTCCACGCTGGCCAAGACCATCGACGACATCGCCGCGCTGCAGGCCACGGCGGATGCTTCCGGCGCGGAAGCGCGCCGCGTCCAGGCGCTGTATGCGGCGGACGGCAATATGTCGCGCAAGGCGGTGGAAGCAGCGCGCGCGCAGGCCGCGGTCGATCAAGCCAGGCTGCAGCAGGCGCGTACGCAGCTGCGCGTGGACTGGGGCGCCGCCATCGCCGCGCTCGATGCGCGCACATTGCATGCGCGCGCCGAAAGCCTGCTGGACGGACGCAAGGCATGGCTCAAGGTGGAACCGCTGGCCGCGCCGGCGCCCGGATTTCAGGCGCAAAGCGCGCTGCTGCAACCGGGCGACGTCACGGCGCGCGTGCTCGGACCGCTGCCGCGCAGCACTTCCGGTCTTGCCGGCGGCTGGCTGGTAGAAGCCCCAGGCACGGGCCTGATGCCGGGCATGACGCTTACCGCCCGCATGCACGGCGGCACCGGCGCCACCGGCGTACTGCTGCCGCGCAGCGCCGTGGTGCGCTGGAACGGTGTGGCCTGGGCCTACATCGCCACCGATGCCACGCATTTCGAGCGCCGCGCCGTCAATGCGCCGACCGCGACCGCCGAAGGCTGGATCGTCGGCACACCCTTCAAGCCCGGCGAAAAGGTCGTGACACGCGGCGCGGAAGCGCTGGTCGCACTCGACGCCGCGCCGGCCGATGCCAGCAGCGCGGGCGACGACTGAACCATGCTGACTTTCATCGTCCGCGGCGCGCTGCGCCATCCGTGGTGGATCGCACTGTCCGCCGCTTTATTGCTGGCGGTTGGCATCGCCCACCTGCGCAGCGCGCGCTACGACGTCTTCCCCGAATTCGTTCCGGCCGAACTCACCATCCAGGTCGAATCCCCCGGCTTCACCGCCTTGCAGGTCGAGCAGCGCGTAACGCAGCCGATCGAGAACGCCGTCAACGGCGGCACCGACGTCGACGTGGTGCGCTCGCAATCGATCCAGGGCCTGGCAGTGATCACCGTGGTATTCAAGGAAGGCAGCGATCCCTTCCGCGATCGCCAGCTGCTGACCGAGCGCGTGACCGAAGCGGCGGCGCGGCTGCCGCAAGGCGTGCAGGCGCCGAGCATCAGCCCGATGGTGTCGTCCACCATGGACCTGCTGAAGTTCGGCCTGCTCAGCGACAAGCTCGATCCGCTCGCGCTGCGTTCGCTCGCCGACTGGACAGTCAAGCCACGCCTGCTCGCGGTGCCCGGCGTGGCCGACGCCACCGTCTTCGGCGGCGGCGTGCGCGAATGGCAGGTGCGCGTGCATCCGGATCGCCTCGCCGCATTCGGCCTGACCCTGGAGGACGTGCGCGGCGCGGCGGCCGCGGCCAGCGGCGTGCGCGGCGCGGGTTATGTGGACACGCCCGCACAACGCGTGGTGCTGGAAGCCGACGGCACGCTGGCCACGCCGGCACAGCTCGGGCAGGCGGTGGTCACGCGGCATGCCGGGCGCAATGTCACGCTCGCCGATGTGGCGGATATCGCCGAGCGCGCCGCGCCCGCGTTCGGCGACGCGCGCATCATGGCCAAGCCCGGCGTGCTGGTTGCGCTCAACAGCCAGTACGGCGCCAACACGCTTGAGGTCACTCATGCAGTAGAAGCCGCATTGGACGAACTGAAGCCGATGCTGGCGCAGCAGGGAGTAATCCTGGTGTCCTCGCTGCATCGCCCCGCCACCTTCGTGGAAGTTGCGCTCGCCAACATGCGCGGCGCGCTGCTGCTTGGCGCAGCCCTGGTGCTGACCGTGCTGGTGCTGTTCCTGCGCGACTGGCGCACCGCGCTGATCTCCTTCCTCAGTATTCCGCTGTCGCTTGCGGCGGCGGTGATGGTGTTCCCGCGGTTCGGCTGGACCATCAACACCATGACCTTGGGCGGACTCGCCGTGGCACTGGGCGTGGTAGTGGACGACGCCATCATCGACGTGGAGAACATCACACGCCGGTTGCGCCGCGCCGGTGCAGGTGCATCCCGTGTGGACGTGATTCTGGAAGCCTCGCTCGAAGTGCGCCGACCGGTGGTGCTGGCGACGCTGGTGGTAGGCCTGGTGTTCCTGCCCATCCTGCTGCTGCCGGGCCTGCAGGGTAGTTTCTTCGCGCCGCTGGCCGGCGCTTTTCTGCTGGCCACGTTCGCCTCGCTGCTGGTGGCGCTGAGCGTGACGCCGGCGCTGTGCCTGCTGTTGCTGCGCCCCGAGCGGCGCCATCGCGAACCGCGCTGGCTCAAGCGGATGAAGCTGGCGCAGCATCGGTTGCTGGAGCGCACGCTGCCGCATGGCCGTGCATTGCTGCTCGGGGTGGCTCTGCTGGGGGCGGCAGCGATTGCCGCGTTGCCGTTCTTCGGCGCGTCGCTGCTGCCGGAATTCCGCGAAGGGCATTTCGTGATCCAGCTGATGGGTCCCAGCGGCATTTCGATCGACGAGATGACGCGCATCGGCGAACGCATCGGCAAGGACGTGCTGGCGGTGCCGGGCGTGGCGACGGTGTCGCAGCAGGTCGGCCGGGCGGAGATGGTGCAGGACACCTGGCCGCCGAATCAGAGCGAATTCCATGTCGAACTGAAACCTGGGCTGGGCGCGACCGACCAGATCCGTATCGAGCAGGCGCTCAAGCATGCGGTCGACGGCTATCCCGGTTTCAGCGGCGAGGTGGTGACTTTCCTGGGCGACCGCATCGGCGAATCGCTGTCCGGCGAAACGGCGCCGGTGTCGATCAGCATCTACGGCCATGACCTCGATACGTTGGATGGCCTCACCGCCCAGGTGCAGAACCTGGTGCGGCAGGTGCCGGGCGCGGGCAGCGTGCGCCTGTCCGATGCGCCGACGGTGCCAACCTTGCGCATCGCGCCGCAACCGGAGCGGTTGGCCGCCTATGGCCTGCGCATGACTGACGTGCTCGACGCCGCAGCCGCGGCGCACCAGGGCGTGGTGGCGGGTGAGGTCTTCGATGGCGTGCAGCCGATTGCCATTCGCCTCCAGCTCGATCCGGCCGCGCAGCGCGATCCGGAAAGCGCGGGCGAACTGCTGTTGCGCAACCCGGCCGGGCGCAGCGTACCGTTGTCCGCGGTGGCGGATACGGATCTGCTGGAAGGCCGCGCGAATGTGCTGCATGAAGGCGGCCGCCGTCGCCTGGTGCTGGCGGTGCATCCGACGGCGAGCGATGTGGTCGGCTTTGTCTCGCAGGCGCAGGCTGCACTGGCCAAGGGCATGCAGATGCCGGCCGGGTACTACCTGGAATTCGGCGGCACCGCGGAAGGCGCCACCGAGGCGCGCCACGACCTGCTGCTGCATGGCGGGCTGGCGGCGGTGGGCATCGTCGCGCTGCTGCTGGCGGCGTTTCCGGAGCGCCGCAGCGTGGCGCTGATCCTGGCCAATGTGCCGTTTGCGCTGGTCGGTGGCGTAATCGCGGCCGGCTTGTCGGGCGGCGTGCTGTCGATCGGCGCGCTGGTCGGCTTCGTCACGCTGTTCGGCATTTCCGCGCGCAACAGCATCATGCTGGTCTCGCACTACGAGCACCTGGTGCGCGAGGAGGGCGCGCACTGGACGCGCTATACCGTGCTGCGCGGCGCGCGCGAGCGGCTGACGCCGATCCTGATGACTGCCCTGGTGACCGCGCTGGGCCTGTTGCCGCTGGCCTTGGGCAATGGCGAGCCAGGGCGCGAGGTGGAGGGGCCGATGGCGATCGTGATCCTGGGCGGCCTGGCCAGCTCGACCTTGCTCAACCTGCTGGTGCTGCCGGCGCTGGCCGGGCGTTATCTGCGCCTGCGCTAACGGACCGGCTTGGCCAGGCGCAGCAGGTCGGCGCCGTAGCCGGCTTCTTCGTAGATCTTGCGCGCGCGTTCGTTGCCGGGGAAGACGGCGAGCGTGACCAGGTGGCAGCGGTGTTCGCGGGCCCAGGCTTCGGCATGCTCGAGCAGGGCGCGGCCGACGCCTTTGCCTTCGTGCGGCTGCGCGACGGCAAGGTCGGAGATATGGCAGTTGATGCGGCCGGTGAAGTAGTCCTGCGTCTTCTGCAGGTGGACGAAGCCGACCGGCGTGCCGTCGTCGTCTTCGGCGACGAACAGGAAGCTGTTGGCGGGTTGTTCTTCGAGGTGGCGCGAGAGGTCTTTGCGGATGCCGTCGATGCATTCGTGGCGTTTGCGCCAGTTGGGCAGGTGGAAGTCGACGAAGCGGGGGACGAGGGCGAGGATGAAGTCGTCGTCGTCTTCGGCGAGACGGATCAGGAAGGTCGGATCGCTCATGCGCTTGGGCGTCTTGGGGGCCGGGTTCCGGTTCTACACCCGCGATGCGGGTTCGGGAAGTCCCGCTTTTCCTTCTATCCGCTGGGGAAGGGTTGGGGTGGCCGGAGGTGGAGCTTGGCTCACCGTGTGTTCTTCGTCGTTCCGGCCCAGGCTGAGATCTGCTTTTAGCTCGTCATTCCAGCGCAGGCTGGAATCCAGTGACTGTGACGTTTGATGGTCGTGGTGACGCGCACGTGTCTCGCCTTTGGCGAGTGTTTCGCCCCGCTGCCGCGGGGCGAGTTACTTTTTCTCTGCTTGCCCAGAGAAAAAGTAACCAAAAAGAGAGGGCACCCTGCGCGGCGCCCTCCGCAGCTTCGCTGCTGCGGGTCCGTGAGGGCTGGCCGGGCTTTTTGACGGGACATCCCTGTCCCGTCAAAAAGGCGAGGACTCCTGTCCCCGCCCCCTGCGGGGCCTGATCGTCCAGCCCTCACCGCCGTGCCAAGGGGACCCGGAAGATCAAGAGCAACGTCAAAAGCAAAAAAAAGCCCGGCCAATGGCCGGGCTTTTTTCTTGTGCTGTGGCTTGGGTCAGGCGATGGCGGGCACCGTGCCTACGCCTGCTTCGATCGCCGCCTTATGCATCAGGCAACGCGGCAGCATGCGTGCGAAATAGAACGCCGCGGTGTCGCGCTTGGCCTGCTTGAAGGCTTCGGACTGGCTGCTGGCGTTCGCGGCGGCGACGCTGCGGGCCCACAGGTAGGCGAGGGTGGCGTAGCCGGAGTAGTACAGGTAATCCATGGCGGCGGCGCCGAGTTCTTCGGGGTTGGCCTGTACTCGGGCGGCCAGGGCCAGGGTCAGGTCGGCCCATTCCTTGGCGGTCTTGGCCAGGGGGGCGATCAGCGGGAGCAGGGCGGGGTCCTTGGCATGCTGTTGGCAGAAGGCCTGGATCTCCTGCAGGAACAGCTTGAAGCCGGCGCCTTGCAGCTGGAGGATCTTGCGGCCCAGCAGGTCGGCGGCCTGGATGCCGGTGGTGCCTTCGTACAGGGTGATGATGCGGGCGTCGCGCACGAACTGCTCCACGCCGCTTTCCACGATATAGCCGTGGCCGCCGTAGACCTGCAGCGCTTCCTTGGTTGCTTCCTGTGCCAGCTCGGTGACCAGGCCCTTGGCGATCGGGATCAGGAAGGCGACCAGTTCGCTGGCGTTCTTGCGCGTGGCCTCGTCGGCGCCGCGCGCTTCCACGTCGGTCTGCAGCGAGGTGTACAGCAGCAGCGCGCGCGAGCCTTCCACGATGGCGCGCTGGGTCAGCAGCATGCGGCGCACGTCCGGCTGCACCAGCAGGTTGTCGGCCGGCTTGTCGGGGAACTGCGCGCCCGAAAGCGCGCGGCCCTGCAGGCGCTCGCGCGCATAGTTGGAACTGTTCTGCAGCGCGCGCTCGGCCAGCGCCAGGCCCTGCACGCCGACGCCCAGGCGCGCCGCATTCATCATGGTGAACATCGCGGCCAGGCCCTTGTGCGGCTGGCCGATCAGATAACCCTCGGCGGCATCGAAATTCATCACGCAGGTAGCCGAGCCGCGCAGGCCCATCTTGTGCTCGATATTGCTGGCGACCACGGTATTGCGCGCGCCCAGCGAACCGTCGGCGTTCAACTTGAACTTCGGCACGATGAACATCGAGATGCCGCGGCTGCCGGCCGGCGCATCAGGGAGGCGCGCCAGCACCAGGTGGATGATGTTCTCGGCCAGGTCGTGCTCGCCGGCGCTGATGAAGATCTTGGTGCCCGTGATCTTGTAGCTGCCGTTTTCACCCGGCTCCGCGCGCGTCTTCAACAGGCCCAGGTCGGAACCGGCCTGCGGCTCGGTCAGGCACATGGTGCCGGTCCAGCGGCCTTCGACGATGGGCTTCAGATAGGTGTTCTGCTGCTGCTCGGTGCCGTGCAGCTCCATCGCGTGGCAGGCGCCTTCGGACAGCAGCGGGTACAGGCTCCACGACAGGTTGCCGGCCTGGAAGATCTCGGTGGTGGCGGTGCCGACCGTATTGGGCAGGGCCTGGCCGCCGAAATGCTCAGCCTGGGTCAGACCGGTCCAACCGCCTTCGGCGAAGGCCTTGAACGCTTCCTTGAAGCCCTTGGGCGTGGTCACCGTCTGGGTGGCCTTGTCGTACTTGCAGCCTTCCTCGTCGCCGCTGGCGTTGAACGGCGCCAGCAGCGCTTCGCTCAGGCGGCCGGCTTCTTCCAGCACCGCATCGAGCAGGTCGCGCGTATGGCCTTCGCCGCCCTGCAGCTTGGTCAGGGTCGCTTCCGCGTCCAGCACGTCGTAGAGGGCGAAGCGCAGATCGTCGAGGGGAGCCTTGTAGATGGTCATATGCGAAGTTCCTGCTGGGAATGCGGATGAAAAAATGAGGTGTTCAGCGCCAGGTATTGGCGATGCCCGGCACCGGCGACAGCCAGTCGTTGCCGTGGAATTCGAAATCGCGCGCCTGGTCTTCCTGCTCGGGCTTGGCGTTGGCGCGGCCGACGATGCCGTACGGCACCGACCCGCCGCTGCCCTTGGTCGCCGCGGCAGCCAGCGCCTGGCTCATGGCCTGGGTGGGCAGCACGTTGATGCGGGTGATGTCGCCGGCGAAGGCCGGGATATCCAGATCGAAGCTGGCATGCAGCCGTACCGGAATCAGCTCGGCCAGCTTCAGCTCACCGTCGATCGAGCGGAAATTCATGCCCGCGTAGCTGTTGTTCTGGATACGCACGGTGAGCTGCCACTGCCCGTCGGGCCGCACCGTCATCTCCTGGATGGTGACCGTGGGCGGAAACACGCTCTTGCGGGGCGGGCCGCAAGCGACCATGCCCAGCGAGAGCAGGCCGAGCATCAGCAACAGGGGGATCAGGCGGTACAGCCGACGCGACATGGCCACTCCAAACGATCGTTTGAATGGCGATTTTAACCATGAGAGGGGGGCGGGGCGCCAGGGGCCGCAGTCAGGGCCCGCACCAACCTCGGAAAATCGCCGCCCGCCGCGCTTTCCGCGCCGCGGCGATTCCACCGCCACACGGAACAAGGCATCATCGCCGTTTTCCCCGAACCAGGTTCTCCGCATGTCCCGTCGTTTCATCGCGCGCCGCTCCCCCATCCACGGCAATGGCGTGTTCGCCACCGCGCCGATCAAGAAGGGCGAAGAGATCGTCGAGTACAAGGGCACGCTGATGACCCACAAGGAAGCCGACGTGATGTACGGCGACGGCGGCGAAACCGGCCACACCTTCCTGTTCACCCTCAACGACGACTACCTGATCGACGCCAACCGCAAGGGCAACACCGCGCGCTGGATCAACCACAGCTGCGCCCCGAACTGCCAGGCGCTGGTCCTGGAAGCCGAAAGCGGCGACCCGCGCCACGACAAGGTCTTCATCGAAGCCATCCGCACCATCAAGCCCGGCGAAGAACTCACCTACGACTACGGCATCATCCTCGACGTCCCCCACACCGCCCGCCTGAAGAAGGTATGGGCCTGCTTGTGCGGCTCGCCCAAGTGCATCGGCACCATGCTGAAGCCCAAGCGCGGCCGCTGAGCGAACCAAGTCGGACGTCTAAAAGCCGCGTGCACAGCACGCGGCTTTTTTTATGCCCCGAGAAAACCCCACACCACAACAACGCTCGGCGAGCGAGCTTTTGCTCTTGATCTTGCTCTTGATCTTGCTCTTGCTCTTCCGGGTCCCCTTGGCACGGCGGTGAGGGCTGGACGATCAGGCCCCGCAGGGGGCGAGGACAGGAGTCCTCGCCTTTTTGACGGGACAGGGATGTCCCGTCAAAAAGCCCGGCCAGCCCTCACGGACCCTCCGATGGCTTTGCCATCGGAGGGCGCCGCGCAGGGTGCCCTTTCTTCTTGGTTACTTCTTCTTTGGGCAAGCAAAGAAGAAGTAACTCGCCCCGCGGCAGCGGGGCGAAACACTCGCCAACGGCGAGACACGTGTGCGTCGGCACGACCATCAAACGTCACAGTCACTGGATGATTCGCTTCGCTCACCCCTTCGGGGCCGCCCTGCGGGCGTTCTTCGCGCTACGCGCTCGTCCAGCCTGCGCTGGAATGACGAGCTAAAAGCAGATTCCAGCCTTCGCTGGAATGACGAAGGGTGAGCCAAGCCCCGCCCCTCACCCAGCCCTCCCCCCCGGAGGGGAGAGGGCGCCGCGCAGTGCCCCATCGAATGTTGTCGCAACAACGGCCGAAGGCCGATCAAGCGTAAATCCGCGTAACGCGATAACCCGCCATGCACGCGTCCGAAATCCTGCATATACTCCCCCCTCAGTGCCTGCTATGGGGGCTGGCACGCATCCACAAGGACGGAACCATGGAAAAGGAACAGAACTACTACGCCGCGCCGCAAGCCGCCGTGGCGGATGTTGGGGGCCTCTCGGCAGGTGACCTGGAGTCGCGCAAGGCGACCCGCGGACAGCGCCTCGGCGCAGCCATGCTCGACGGCGTGATCATCGCAGTCGGCGGCGTACTCGTCGGCATCGGTGGCGCAGCGGCCAGCAAGGGCGAAGGCGGCATGGTCGCCGTGGTGCTCGGCATGCTGATCATCCTCGGCATCTTCGTCGTCAACTGCGTGCTGCTGCACCAGAACGCGCAGACCATCGGCAAGAAAGTGCTCGGCATCAAGATCGTGCGCACCAACGGCGACCGCATCGGCCTGGGCCGCATCATCGGCATGCGCATCCTGCCGATCGGCGTGCTCGGTGCGATTCCCTACCTCGGCGGCCTGATCTCGCTGGCCGACTCGCTGGTGATCTTCGGCGCCGAACGCCGCTGCCTGCACGACATGATTGCGGACACGATTGTCATCACCGACTGATGCTGGACACCCTCCGGCAGATCGAAACACCTGAAGGGGTGTTTCTACGCCTGCGCGCGGCTGGCGCCCTGCCGCGCGCGCAGGCGTGGACCATCGATTTCGTGCTGCGCATGGTGGTGCTCAGCGCCGCCATGATCCCGTTGTCGCTGCTCGGCTCGGCGGGCATGGGCGTGGGCGCGCTGCTGATGTTCGTGCTGATGTGGGCCTATGCGGTGGTGTGCGAGGTGTGGTTCGGCGGACAGACGCTGGGCAAGCGCGCGATGGGCCTGCGCGTGGTCAGCGCCGATGGTGCGCCGGTCACCCTAGTGCCGTCGGTGCTGCGCAATCTGCTGCGCGTGGTGGACATCCTGCCGGGCGTCTACGCGGTGGGCCTGGCCAGCACGCTGATCGATCCCTACGGACGCCGCCTCGGCGACGTGATCGCCGGCACCCTGGTGATCCACGGTGGCGAACTGCCGGCCGGCAGCCAGGTGCCGACCGCCGCGCCGGTAGCGCCGCCGCCGGGCCTCGCCGCGGACGAGCACGCGGTGATCGTGGAATTCGCCGAGCGCTGCGCGCAATTGACGCCGCAACGCCAGCAGGAACTGGCCGACCTGCTGCAGCCGCTGACCGGCTGCACCGGCGAAGCGGGCGTGCAGCGCCTGCTCGGCTATGCCAACTGGCTGCTGGGGCGCGCATGAAGCAGGAACGTTTCGTCGCCTTGCATCGCGAGGAATGGAGCGAGCTGCAGCGCTGGCTCGACCTGGTGGACACCAAACAGCGCCAGGCCCTGCGCGATCCGCGCGCAAACAATTTTCCGGTCGAATACCGTCGCCTGTGCCATCACCTGGCGCTGGCGCGCGCGCGCGGCTACAGCCGCGAAGTCACCGACCGCCTGCAGCGCATGGTGCAGCAGGGCCATCGGCTGCTGTACCGCCCGCCGGCGCCGCGCTGGCATCGCGCGCTGGTGTTTCTGATCGCAGGATTTCCGCGGCTGGTGCGCAGCGAATGGCGCTGCATGGCGGCGGCCGCGGTGCTGTTCTTCGCGCCCGCGCTGTTCTGCCTGATTGCCCTGCAGTTCCATCCGGAATGGGCGCATTCGATCTTCGGCAGCGCGCAGCTGGCCGAGTTCGAGAAGATGTACGACCCGGCCAGGGACCGTATCGGCCGCAGCAGCGGCACCGATATGGCGATGTTCGGCACCTATGTGATGAACAACGTCAGCATCGCCTTCCGCACCTTCGCCTCCGGCCTGGTGCTGGGCGTGGGCGCGGTCTACGTGCTGGCGGCCAATGGCGTGATCATCGGCGGCGTCGCCGGGCATCTCACCCAGATGGGTTACGGCGGACCGTTCTGGCGCTTCGTCGCCGCGCACGCCGCGTTCGAGCTCACCGCGCTGGTGATCGCCGGCGGTGCCGGCCTGCGGTTAGGGCTCACCTTGCTGGCGCCGGGGCGGCAGCGCCGCGGGCCGGCGATGGTGGCGGCGGGCTGGATCGGCGCGCAGCTCGCACTCGGTGCGTTCGCCATGCTGCTGATCGCCGCGGCGATCGAAGCGTTCTGGTCGTCGATCGCCTGGTTTCCCGACGTGCTGAAGTTCGGCAGCGCCGCGCTGCTGTGGCTGCTGGTACTCGGCTGGCTGTGGCGTGGCGGTGCGCAAGCGCAGGCGGAGGGCGGCGATGGAGCTTGAGCGCATCACCGTGGCGCTGCGTCCGCGCACGGCGCGCGAGGCGACCGACCTGGGCGCGGCGATGCTGCGCGCGCATGCCAGGACGGTATGGTCCGCGTGGTTCGTGTTCAGCCTGCCGGCGGCGGCCCTGAGCATCGCCGCGGGCTGGCTGCTGCACCTGCCATGGCTGGCCACGCTGGTGATCTGGTGGCTGCTGCCGCTGTTCGACCGCATCCCGCTGTATGTGCTGTCGCGCGCCGTGTTCGAGCGCGCGCCGCGCTGGCGCGAGACGCTGCGCGGCCATCGGCAATGGGCATGGGGCGGCACGCTCGCCTCGATCACCTGGCGCCGCATCGACAGCCATCGCGCGCTGCGCCTGCCGATGGAACTGCTGGAGGGCCTGCGCGGCAAGCAGCGTGCGGAGCGCTGGCGCGTGCTGCGCCGGCCGATCGCCACCGACGCTTCGTCGCTGGCGTTCGGTTGCCTGGAGCTGGCGGTGGTGATCTTCATCGGCGCCTTCCTGTTCGTGCTGCTGTTCATTCCGTCGGAGCTGATGCCGGACTGGCTGCGCGGCTCCGTGGGCGGCGTCGCGCGCCGCACGCCCGAAGTCACCGGCGCGCTCATCGCCGCGGTGGCGTATCTCGCGTGGAGTGTGATCGAGCCATTGCACGTGGCTGCCGGCTTCGCGCTGTATCTCAATCGCCGCACGCAGCTCGAAGCCTGGGACGTCGACCTGTCCTTCCGCCGCCTGCGCGAACGCTGGCTCGCCGCCGGCCGTGCTGCGGCGGTGCTGCTGTTCGCCTTCGCTTGTGCCTTGCCGCACGGCGCATGGGCGCAGAAGGTCGCCGCGCCCAAGCCGGAGGAAGCGCCGACCACGCGGATCGAGCAGGCCTTCGCCGACCCCGCCAGCAAATATGACCAGCGCTTCGCCGCGGCCGCCGCGGAAGCGTTCCGCGATCCGCGCTTCGGCGGCGAGCGCAAGGACCACACCTGGGTGCCGCGCAACTGGTCGTGGAATCCCAAGCCCACCAAACTAGAGCGCATGCCGTTCGAAGGCTTCGGCAATGCGTTCGCGCTGGGCATGAAGGGTCTGCTCGCATTGCTGCTGGCCGGCCTGGTGATAGCCATCCTGGTGTATGTGATCCGCCGCGCGCGCATGCCGGTCATTGCGATGCGCGAACGCCATCAGGCGAAGCTGGATACGCATCTGGAAACCATCGAAACGCAGGAGCGCCTGCCGGACGATCTGGCCGGCGCCACCCATCGCCTGTGGAGTGGTGGCCACCGCCGCGAGGCGCTGGCGCTGCTCTACCGCGGCTGCGTGGAACAGGTGGCCGCGGTGCTGCAGGTGCCGGTGGAGCAGGACGCTACCGAAGCCGACTGCCTGCGCAGCGCCCGCCGATTGGATGACCTGCAGCGGCGCCAGCGCGCCGAGGCGATCGTGCGCGCCTGGCAGTACGCCGCCTATGCGGATCGTTATCCGCGCGACGAAGACTTCGCGCGCCTGCTCGACGGCTGGCCTGCGCGGCACGGGAGTGCGGCATGAACCGCGCGCCGATTTTCGTGATCGTGCTGGCGATCCTCGTCACGCTCGGTTTCGTCGCGTTCTTCACCTTCTTCGAGCGCCAGGAAATCACCGTGCCGGCGGAAGCGAAGGGCGAGGCGAAGTACAACCGTTTCTTCGCACTGGAACGCACCCTGCACAAGCTCGATATCCCGGTCAGCTCGGTGGCCACGCTGTCGCCGCTGCGCGTGACGCTGGGCGAAGGCGACACCCTGGTGCTGGGCGACGGACTGGAGCGCATCGATACGGAAGACGCGCAGCGCATCGCCGACTGGGTGCGCGGCGGCGGCCGCCTGGTGCTGGCGCCGGGGCCGGCCGACGATGCCGCGCATACGCCTTTGATGGAAGCGCTGGGCGGGCTGTCGCCCAAGCGCGTCGACGAAGGCTGCGACCGCTTCGCCACGGATGCCTCGAACAAGAGCGACGCCAGCTTCATGCTGTGCGGCCCGCGCTTCCTGCTCGACGATGACGCGGCCGAGAATATCGATATCGCCATCGGCGACGACAAGCGCGGCTATTCCTTCGCGCGCTTCTTCGTCGGCGACGGCGAAGTGAGCCTGCTCGCCGACCTCGCGCCGCTGTCCAATCACGCGCTCAGCCACACCGCGCAGCAGCGCTTCGCCTGGCGCCTGCTGACGCCGTCCGAGGAAGGGCATGTGTGGCTGCTTTATGCGCTGGATGGCCCTTCGTTCTGGCTGGCGCTGTTCACCCGCGGCTGGCCGGGACTGCTCGCGCTTACCGCGCTGCTGCTGGCCTGGATGGCGATGCGCAGCGCGCGCTTGGGTCCGCTGATGCCGGCGCCGCCGCTGCAGCGGCGCGCTCTGCTCGAACATGTGCAGGCCGCGGGCGAGTTTCTTTACCGCCGCGATGCGGGCCTGGGCCTGCATGCGCTGGCCTGCCGCGCGGTGCTGGCGCGCGCGCGGCGGCAGGACCCGGCCTGCGCCGAGCTCGAAGGCGAAGCCTTGTACGAACGCCTCGCCGACCGCCACGGCATCGATCCCGCGCAACTGGCGCGGGCCTTCCAGATTCCCGCGAACGCGCATGCGTTCCGCGACAGCATCGCCACCTTGGCCCGACTCAGGAGCCGCCCATGACGACCGAATCTCCCATCCCCGCCCTGGCGCCGGAACCCGTCGCCGCACTGCCGCTGGACCAGCTGGTGGCGCGCATCGCCTCGCTGCGCGAGCAGGTGGCGCGCGCCTTTATCGGCCAGGAGCGCGTGTTCGACGAAGTGCTGCTGGCGCTGCTGGCCGGCGGCCATGTGCTGATCGAAGGCGTGCCGGGCCTGGGCAAGACCTTGCTGGTGCGCGCGCTGGCCGCCGCGGTGAGCTGCACCTTCGGCCGCGTGCAGTTCACGCCCGACCTGATGCCGACCGATGTCACCGGCCACGCTATCTACGATCCCAAGGCCGAGCGCTTTCAGATCCGCCGCGGCCCGGTATTCGCCAACCTGTTGCTGGCGGACGAGATCAATCGCGCGCCGGCCAAGACCCAGGCCGCCCTGCTCGAATGCATGCAGGAAGGGCAGGTGACCATCGAAGGCCGCCGCTTCGCGCTGCCGGCGCCGTTCATGGTGGTGGCGACGCAGAATCCGATCGAGCAGGAAGGCACCTATCCGCTGCCCGAAGCGCAGCTGGACCGCTTCCTGATCAAGGTGCTGATCGACTATCCGAGCTTGGACGATGAGAAGCGCATGGTCGACGAAGTGCTCAGTGGCCGCGTCGCCGCCGACCTTGACGTCTCGCGCGTGAATCCGGTGCTGAGCCAGCCCGAGCTGATGGCGCTGCAGCAGGGCGTGGCGGAGCTGCGCGTAGACGCGGCGGTGATCGACTACGCGGTGCGCATCGCGCGCTCCACCCGCGAATGGCCCGGCGTGCTCGGCGGCGCCGGTCCGCGCGGCGGCCTGGCCCTGGTGCGCCTGGCGCGCGCGCAGGCGGTGCTGGACGGCCGCGACTTCGTCACGCCGGACGACGTGCGCGCGGTAGCCTTGCCCGCGCTGCGCCATCGCCTGCTGCTGGCGCCCGAGGCGCTGATCGAGCGCCAGCGCCCGGACGACGTGCTGAAGGCGCTGCTGCACAAGGTCGCCGCGCCTCGCCAATGATGCGTCCGGCTTCGTCCCTGCTGTGGTTGCTGCTCGGCTGGACCGGGCTCGGCGTGCTGGCCGCGATCGGCTGGCTGCCGCTGTTCGCGTGGCTGGGTGTCGCGCTACTGATTCTTGTCCTGGCGGCGTTCGACGCGCGGCGCCTGCGCGCCGAGCCGAGCCCCGCGATGGGCCGCGAACTGCCGCCGGTGGTGCCGCTGGGGCCGGAGCTGGTGGTAGGCCTGCGCCTGCGGCCGCAGGGCAAGCGCGCGCTCGCGTTCGAGCTGCACGATCTGCATCCGGGCGGCTGGCCGGTGCGCGGCATGCCGCGCCAGCTGGTGCTGCCGCCGGGACGCGAGCTGGCGCTCGACTACGCGCTGACGCCGACCGGCCGCGGCCGCTTCGATTTCGCCGGCAGCCATCTGCGTCTGCGTTCGCCGTGGGGCTTGTGGACGCAGCGGCGCACCATCGGCGAGCCGGCCAGCCTGCGCGTGTATCCGAACTTCGCGCCGCTGGCGCGCATGGCCGGCCTCAGCGTGGAAGTGGCTTCGCGCAGCGTGGGTGCGCGCCTGCAGCGCCGGCGCGGCGAAGGCACCGAATTCCAGGAGCTGCGCGATTACCGCCTCGGCGACAGCCTGCGCAAGATCGACTGGAAGGCCACCGCGCGCGTCGGCCGCCTGGTGTCGCGCGAATACCGCGACGAACGCAACCAGCAGGTGGTGCTGCTGCTCGACTGCGGCCGCCGCATGCTGGCGCAGGACGATCGCCTCGCGCATTTCGACCACGTGCTCAATGCCTCGCTGGCGCTGGCGTATATCGCGCTGCGCCAGGGCGATTCGGTCGGCATGCTCGCCTGCGCCGGCGAGGATCTGCGCTGGATGCCGCCGCAACAGGGCAGCGGCGGCATGGACATGCTGCTGGGCGCGGGTTACGACCTGCAGCCGAAAGCCGTCGCCACCGATTACCTGGCGGCGGCGAGCGCCTTGCAGGCGCGGCAGCGGCGGCGTGCGTTCGTGGTGCTGGTCACCAATGTGCGCGACGAGGACGATGAAGAATTGCGCATGGCGGTGCGGCTGATGTCGCGGCGCCACCTGGTACTGGTGGTGAGCCTGCGCGAGCTGGCCCTGGATCATGCCGCGGCCAGCGTCGATCATGAGCTGGATACCGCCATCCGTGCGGCTGCCGCTATGGATTACCTCGCGCAGCGCGATGCCATGCACGATGCGCTGCGGCGCGCGGGGGTGGCGATGATGGATGTGAGTTGCAATGAGCTGTCGGGCGTATTGGTGGAACGGTATCTGGCGGTGAAGCGGGCAGGGCGCCTGTAGTCCTCGCATGGCCGCGCTTCTGCCCCCTCTCCCCTCCGGGGAGAGGGTTGGGGTGAGGGGGCGGGCGGAGTGGTGAGCTGAGAGTTGCCTCAAGCGCAGAAGCTTTTCTTCGCTCCATAGAAACGTCGTCGCTAGACCGGCCCCTCATCCGCCCCCCTTCGGGGGCGCCTTCCTCGCTCCTCAAAGCCGCGCACATCCCTGTGCGCTCCCCGCGTGCTCCCCGGAGGAGAGAAGGGGTTCAAGTGTCATCGCCGTAATCGATCGCGACGACCTCCACCTTCAGATCCCCCGCCGGCCGCCGCCACGTCACCTCTTCGCCCACCCGCGCACCGATCAACGCCCGCGCCAGCGGCGAGACATAACTGACCAGGCCATGCTCCACCTCCGCCTCGTCCTCGCCGACGATGCGGTACGTGCGCTCGCCTTCCTCCTGCGAATCCACCACCACGCCGGCGCCGAATGCCACCCGGTCGCGCGGCTGCTGCGCCAGGTCGATCTCGATCGCGCTGGCCGCCCGCGCCTTCAGCCAGCGCAGTTCGCGCTCCAGCACCGCCAGCTCGCTCTGCTGCGACAAGGCCTGCTCGCCCGCCTTGAGCTCATCGCGCCGCGCCTGCGCCGCATCGAGGCGCTCGCGCAGCTGCGCGAGGCCATGCGGGGTGACGTAGTTGGGATGTTCGCTCAGCGGGATTTCCGGCAGCGCGTCGCCCGCATCGTCGGAGTCCTTTACGAAGGCACGGCTCATAGGGAATTCCTCCTGCGCCCATGGCGCGATCATCTACCTGCCGAGATGGCGATGCCAGCGCGGCGACTCAAGCCGTTCGGCACGGGCCGGCCGGACCGGACTGTGGCAGTGTCCGCCGGCGACGTGAGACGGAGGCGGGCGATGGTGAAGCTGCTGGGTTGGCTGGCTGCGCTGGTGGTGACCGCTGCTGCGCATGCATCGGCCGACGAGGTGCGCCGCGTCGATTTCCGCGTCACCACGGAAGATCACGTCGGCATTCACGTGCGCGAAGTGAGCGTGAACGGACATGCCGATGGCGCGCCGCTGATCCTGGTCCATGGCGCGCGCATGCCCGGCATCGGTTCGTTCGATCTGCCGGTGCCGGGTGGTTCGCTTGCGGCCGATCTCGCGCGGCGCACCGGCCGCCCGGTGTATGTGATGGATGCGCGCGGCTATGGCGCTTCCGACCGGCCGGCAGCGATGTCGCGCGAACCGAAAGATAGCCAGCCCTTGTCGCGCGGTTACGAAGTCGTGCGCGATATCGATGCCGTGGTCGCCGCGGCGAGTGCACGGCATGGCGGCAGACCCGTGGCCTTGTTCGGATGGGCCACGGGTGGACTGTGGGTGGCGTATTACGCGTCCCTGCATCCGGAGCGGGTGGATCGGCTGGTGCTGTTCAATGCGCTGTACGGCGGTGCGTCGACGCATGCGATGCTCGGCGCCGGCAGCGGGCTCGGCGATCCGGCCGACCCCAGCCGCATCGCGCCCGATCTGGGCGGCTATGCGCGCTACACCGCCGCGCAGCTCTACCCGGTGTGGGATCGCTCGATTCCGCTCGAGGACAAGAACGCGTGGCGCGATCCGGCGGTGGCCGCGGCCTATGGCGCGGCGGCGATCGCCAGCGATCCCGAATCCAGCCGCACCGACCCGCCCAGGTTTCGCGCACCGCTGGGCGCACTGGAAGACAGCTTCTACCAGGCCAACGGTCGCCGCCTGTACGACGCCTCGACGATCACCGCACGCGTGCTGGTGCTGCGTTCGCAGCGCGATTTCTGGAGCCGTCCGGAAGACGCCACCGCTTTCGCGCACGACGCCGCGCATGCGCGCGGCGTCGAACTGCTCACCTTGCCGGATGCCACGCATATGGCGCATCTGGATCGCGCCGAACATGGCCGCGATCGGCTGCTCGAAGCGGTGACGGCGTTCCTCGCGCCAGACTCCGAAAATCGCCCCCCCCCCCCCGTCACCCCAGCGAAAGCTGGGGTCCAGGGCCTTAAAGGCGCTGGATTCCGGCTTTCGCCGGAATGACGAAGTAGCTGTGTTTAATCTTCCTCCGCGTGCGGCTTCCACGCCTCGCTGAGCTGCTTCTGCACCGGTGCCGGCACCGGTTCGTAATGGCTCAGATCCAGGCTGTAGCGGCCGCGTCCGCCGGTCACCGCCTTCAGTTCGGTGGGATAGTCGATCAGCTCGGCCAGCGGCGCCTGCGCCTTGATCACCAGCTCGCCGCCGCGCTGCGTATCGGTGCCCAGGATGCGTGCGCGCTTGCCGGCAAGGCCGCCGGTGACGTCGCCGACATTGGCTTCGGGAATGGCCACTTCGACATCGACGATCGGTTCCAGCACGATCGGCCGCGCCTTGCCCACCGCATCGAGGAAGGCTTTCCTGCCGGCGGAGACGAAGGCCACTTCCTTGGAATCCACCGGGTGGTATTTGCCGTCGTACACGACCACGCGCAGGTCCTGCATCGGATAGCCGGCGACGGCACCATTCTCCATCGCCTGGCGCACGCCTTTCTCGATCGCCGGCAGGAACTGGTTCGGAATCACGCCGCCTTTCACTTCGTCGACGAACTGGAAGCCCGCGCCGCGGTCGAGCGGCTCCACGCGCAGGAACACCTCGCCGAACTGGCCCGCGCCGCCGGTCTGTTTCTTGTGGCGATGATGGCCTTCCGCGCGGCTGGCGATGGTTTCGCGATAAGCCACGCGCGGCGGGTGGGTGAGGACTTCCACGCCGTAGCGTTCCTTCATGCGTTCCAGCATCACTTTCAGATGCAGGTCCGATAAGCCGCGCACCACGGTTTCGTTGAGTTCCTTGTGATGTTCGACGCGAAAGCAGGGATCTTCTTCGGCCAGCCGCGTCAGCGCCTGCGACAGCTTCTGCTCCTGGCCCTTGTGCTTCGGTTCCAGCGCCAGGCCGAACATCGGTTGCGGAAAGCGCAAGGGCGCGAGATGGATGCGGTCTTCGTCGTGCGAGTCGTGCAGCACCGCATCGAAATGGATTTCTTCCACTTTCGCCACCGCCGCGATATCGCCGGGAATGGCCTGGTCGATCTCCACATGCTGCTTGCCGTTGAGGCGGAACAGATGGCCGACCTTGAACGGCTTGCGGCCGTCGTCGATAAACAGCTGGGTATCGCGGCGGATCGTGCCCTGCCATACGCGGAATACGCCGAGCTTGCCCACGAATGGGTCGTTGACGATCTTGAAGACGTCGGCCACCACATGCTTCGCAGGATCCGCGCCGACATCGATCGGCTCATCTTTCACATTGAGGAACGGCGGCGGATTGCCTTCGGCCGGATTCGGCAGCAGGCGCTCGGCCAGTTCCAGGAATTCCGCCACGCCCGCGCCGGTGCGCGCGCTGACGAAGCAGATCGGTACCAGATGGCCTTCGCGCAGGCATTGCTCGAAGGCGTCGTGCAATTGCTGCGGAGTGAGCGCTTCTTCGCCGGCGTCGAGATACGAGCCCATCACCGTTTCGTTGATCTCGACGACCTGGTCGAGGATGCGCTGATGCGCTTGCGCCAGCGAGGAGAAATCGGTGGCGCCGTCGCTATGGAAGAAACAGTCCAGCACCTTCGCGCCGCCGTCGGCGGGCAGGTTCACCGGCAGGCATTCGGCGCCGAATTCCTCGCGCAGCGCTTCGACCAGGGCTTCCAGGCGGGCGATGTCGGTGTCGATCTTGTTGACCAGCAGCACGCGGGCGAGGCCACGTTCCCTGGCGCGTTCCATCATGCGGCGCGTGCCGTATTCGATACCGTTGGCGGCGTTGACCACTACAGCGACGGTCTCGACCGCGGCGAAGGCAGACAGCGCCGCGCCGCGGAAATCCGCGTAGCCGGCGGTGTCGATCAGGTTGATATGGCAATGGGGACGGTCGATCGCGGCGAGGCAGCTGTCGATGGAGTGGCCGCGGGCCTTTTCCTGGCTGTCGGTGTCCGACTGGGTGCTGCCGCGTTCCACCGAACCTTGCATCTGGATGGCGCCACCGGCGTGCAGCAGGGCTTCGAACAAGGTGGTCTTGCCGGCGCCGGCATGGCCGGCGAGGACGATATTGCGGATGGTTTCCGTGTTGTACGACACGATGCGACCCTCCTCTGCTGGAGCCGGAGGCGCGGGCCTTGCGGTCGTCGACAGTCGGCGCCGCACGACACCGCGCGTGGCGGCTGACGATGGCGGGGCGTCATGGCGAGTCCGGGCGTCGGGGACGCGGGGGCGGTCATGGCGGGGTACGGCGCGGGGCGCCGTCTGTATAGACTTGAGCGAGGGGGCGGCGGGGTCAAGCTGCACCGCGGGGAACCACCACCGATGGGATTTGTCTTGAATGGGTTGCACGCGGACCATCCGCGTTTTTGCCCGCTTCAAGGTCACCGCCATCGAACACGCACCGCAGGTCGAACATCACCGCTGGAACGCGCCTGACGGACGCGACCGTGGCCTGGCCCCGCTGGACGGTCCGACCCGCGCCCTGCTGCACGAGCTGCGTTGGCGCCGGCCGCTGCGCGACCGCCGGCGCTTCTGGCTCGGCATGGGGCTGGCCCTGGCGCTGCACGTGATCTTCATCGGCATCACCTGGTGGGAAATGCAGCCCCGGCCCGCCGAACCGCTGCCGCGCGCCGGCGATGCTCTTCAGGTGCGCTTTATCCCCCGCGGCACGCCGCGCGCCGCGCCGCCGCCGGTCGAGTCCCTGCCGCCGCCGCCTCCGCCCGCGCCGCATGTGGCGCCGGTGCGCGAGCCGCCGGCAAAGAACGCGATGACCGCCACCTTGCCGACCCCGGCGCCTGCCACCGCCGCCAGCGTCGCCACGCCGGCGCCAAGGCTGTTCGGCGCCGACGGCCGCCCGCTGCTGCCCGATGCGCAGCCGGCGGCTGCATCCACCGCCGGCTATGTCGAGCGCGGCGTGGTCGGCGACAGCCAGGTGATGCGGCACGACACGCCGGTGAAGTACCAGGCCACGCGTTTCGACAAGGACTGGGACAAGGGCAATACCGTGGACAGTGCGCTCAAGCGCATCGTCGACAAGACCACGGTGAAGAAGACCGTCACGCTGGCGCCCGGCCTGCGCATCCACTGCGCGGTGGCGCTGGCCGCGCTCGGCGGTGGCTGCGGCGGCGATCCGCCGTCGCCGCCTTCGGCCAAGGACGGCGACTTCCGCCTGAGCATGGCGCCGGCCCGCTCGCTGGCGCCGGAACCGAATCCGCCCAAGCCGCCAAGTGAGGAGGAGTGCATCAAGATCTACCGCGATGGCAAGCCGCTGCCGTATGGCTGTCCGGTGGATACGCCCAACCGCGCGGTCGACGCCGAATTGAAGGAGCGCGCCGCGAAGGAAGCCAAGGCCCAGGGCGGGGGCTGACGCAGCGGAATCGCAGGGACGCCCGCTACACTGCCCGCATGTGGTCGCTCCCTCCCCAACGCCCGTCGCGGATCACCGTCACGCTGCCCTCGCCGCGCGATGCGGCCATGCGCGCGGCGGTCTACCGCAATCGCCGCAAGGACCGTCCGCGCGACCGGTTGCTGCGCGTGCTGGGCCTGGTCGGCACGCTGCTGGTGCATCTGCTGGTGCTGTTCGGCGCGATCCTCGGCCCGGCCTATGACCTGGTGGAACCGCCGGAGGAACACAGCGCTCCGCTGCAGGTGCGCCTGATCGAGAAGAAGCAGGAAGAACCGCCGCCCCCGCCGCCCGTGCGCGGCACGCCGCCCAAGGAAATCGGCCCCGTGCGCAAGGCCGGCGGCGCGCCGGCGGTGGCGCGCACGCGGCGCGAGAGCAGCAGCTCCACCCGTGTCGAAGCCGATCTCGCCCCCGTGCCGGTGCCCGCGGTGGAAACACCGGTGATCGTGGTGAAGGCGCGCCCGAGCGCAGTCAAGCCCGAGCCCGTCGCCGCCCCGCGCCCCGCGGTCACCTTGCCCAAGCCGGCGCCGGCGCCCGAACTGCAGCCCGTGCCGACCAGCGCCGAGCCGCCGCAGGTCACGCTGGATACGCCGCCCACGCCGCAGCCGGTGCCGCCGAAATTCCAGCCCGAACCCGTGCGCAAGGCGCAGGCCGAAGGCAGCGCGCCGATGCCGCCGCCGGCCTCGCTGGCGCTGCCCGACGTGCCGGCGCAGTCCGCGCCGCAGGTGAGCGCGCCGACCATCGCGATGGAACACGCCGTGCCCAAGCCCACGCCGCCGAGTCCGCCGCAGGCGATCCGTGCGGAGACCGTGGCCGCACCTACCGAACCGGAACTGCAGGCCGTGCCGCTGCCCGCGCAGGCGGCGCCGACGGTGAACCTGCAGGCGCAATCCACCAGCACGGCGGTGGTGCCGCGCGAACAGCCGCGCATCCAGGCGCCGTCGATCCGCGTCGCCGAGGCGGAGCTGGAAGCGGTGCCGCTGCCGCAGAACGCGCAGCCCAGCCTCGAGCGCCCGCAGGCGCCGCCGGTGCAGACCGTCGCGCCGCAGGCTGTCGCCATCGACAACAAGCCCACGCTGGAACGTCCGCAGATCCAGCCCGCGCCCTCGTCCGCCGAAGCATCGACCTCGACCAGCCAGCAGGCCGCACCGGCCCAGAACAAGGCCGCCAGTTCCACCACCGGCCCCAAGGCCAGCGCACCGACCGGCGAAACAGCGAGCGCCGAAAGCGGCAAGAGCAGCGCACCGAACGCGACGCCGCAGGGCAGCGAGTCCGGCACGCCGGGCGCCTCGCCCAGCGGTGTTGCCTCATCGCCCGGCGGTCCCGGCAAGAGCGGCCTGAATCTGTCGCTGCCGCCGGGCCAAGGCAATGGGCAAGGCAACGGGCAGCAGGGCAAGGGCGAAGGCCAGAACGGCCTGGCCGGCAACTACATCCAGCTGCAGCCGCACGGCAATACCGAAATCATGGAGCACCGCGCGCCGAATATCGGCTACAAGTCCACGCGCTTCGAAAAGGACTGGACGCCCGAGGGCGAAAGCTCGATCGACACTGCGCTGCGCCACGCGATCGAGAAGACCACCGTGCGCCACACCTTCCACCTGCCGCGCGGCGTGCGCGTGGAGTGCGTGGTGATGCCGCTGTTCCCGGTAGGCCTGTTCGGCTGCGGCAATGGCGACCCGCCGCCGCAGCCGGTGGACGACAAGGTGTACGAGAGGATGGTGCTGGCCCCGGCCAATCCGCTGGTTCCGCCGGCACCGGGCGCTACCGCCGCCGCGCCTGCGGCGCCGGTCAAGCTCGACAACAGCGCGCAATGCGCAACCGCGAAGGTCAGCGGCGGCCCGCTGCCGCCGGGCTGCGTGGACGATCGCCTGCCGGCGGGGCGGGTGGCTCCGGCGAAGGCGTCGACATCATCTTGGGTGCCGGCGAGCGATCAGTTCCACTGATTGCCGAAATACCTGCTTCCGCAATCTGTAAGCGACTGCTCGCCCGGTAAATGACAATTCATAGATAGAAGGGCCAACGGATGGGTACTGATCGGGATTGGGAGAAATGGGGGGCCACAGATCCTTATTTCGGCGTCTACAGCAAGGAGCGCTTCCGCACAGAAACAATGACCACGGAGGCGCGTGACGAGTTTTTCGACTCCGGCGGCGAACACATCGACGCCGTGCTGCGCGATCTGCGCCGGGCCTTCGGCGATGACATCAATCCGAGATCGGCGCTGGATTTCGGAAGCGGCGTAGGCCGACTCATCATCCCTCTGGCCAGACGCACCGAGCGCGTTGTCGGCGTCGATATCTCCGCATCCATGATCGCCGAAGCTAAGCGCAACTGCGCCGCAGCCCAGGTTTCGAACGCTAGCTTCGTCGAATCGGACGACAAGCTTTCCCGAGTACACGATTCGTATGATCTGGTGCACTCCTTCATTGTGCTGCAGCACATTACCTGGCGGAGAGGCCGGGTCATCTTGCAGGCGCTAGCCGATCGTGTGTCGCCCGGTGGCTGCCTGGCCGTGCAGATTCTGGTCGGTCACGAGGGGGCGCCCATTGTTCGTGGCCTGGTGCGTCTGCGTTACGTTTTTCCGCCGGCCAACTGGCTGCGCAATGTGCTGCGGAGGCGGCCAGTCTTCGAACCCGCGATGCAATTGCACGTATACGACCTTGAGACGATCACGCATGACCTGGAGGAGCGGGGCTTCAGCTGGATACAGCAGAAGGATCCCTGGGAAGGGGCTCGCAGCATCATGCTCTATGCGCGCCGCAACAAATAACTTGTTGCATGAGGGATAAGACTAGGGCGCCGTAGGTTGGAGTTTGGTTGTGGCGCACTCCAACCTACGGCGTTGCAGCATCGGCATTACCTGAAATTGATCGCCACCCGCGCAAACCACGACGCGCCATTCAAGCCGAACTGCACCGCTTCGTACTTGAAGCCGTTGTCGGTCTCGTTCGGATCCTGCCTGGTCGGAAACTTGTCGAAGATATTCGAGCCGCCCACCGTCAGCTTGATCTGATCGTTGAAGTGATAGGTCAGCGCCACATCGGCTGATGTCTTGTCCGAATAGTGCTGATTAGGCACCGGCGGCCCGCTGAAAGTGCCAAGCGTCATCGGCCCGAAGTAGATGAACTTCCAGCTCGCCTCCCACTTGCCCAGCGCATAGTCGAAGCCAAGAATCGCCTTCGAGCTAGGCGCACCGTCTTCGAGGAACAAGCGTTCGCGATCGGACAGCAGCACATCCTCGCGCCCGGCCAGCGCCGGCGGTGCGTGGATCTTCTTGACGCGCGTGAACGAGCGGTTGAAGCCGAAGTTGGTGCGCAGCGTGCCGCCGCCCAGGTCCATGCGATGGCTGGCGGTGAAGTCCAGGCCCTTGGTGCTGGTGTCGACCGAGTTGACGAAGAACTGCGCCTGGCCCACGCCCAACCGGTCGAGGATCGCGCCGATGCTCGGGTCGGTGGTGTCGAAGCGGCCGCTGAGCACGACGCGGTCGTCGATATCGATGCGATAGCCGTCCAAGGTGAACTGCAGATCGCTGGTCGGCGACCAGGTGGTGCCCAGCGTATAGCTCTTGGATTTCTCTTCCTTCAGCGGCGGAATGCCGGCCGCATTGGCGATCGCGCCGCCGTTCGGCGCCAGCACCACATCGACCGGTTTGCCGCTGACGAAGTCGGTAAAGGTGGAGGAGAACCAGCGCTGCTGCAGCGAAGGCGCGCGGAAGCCGGTGGAGATCGAGCCGCGCAGCAGCAACTGGTCGGTGGCATGGAAGGCGCCGGCCAGCTTGCCGGTGGTGGTGGAGCCGAAGTCGCTGTAGTTCTCGTAGCGCACGGCGGCGTCGGTGAGGAAGCGCTGGGTCCAGTCCGTCTCCACGTCAGCGTAGAAGGCGTAGCTGTGGCGGCTCTGGTTGGTGACGTCGCCGGGCTGGAAGCCGGGGAAGCCCTGGCTGCCGGCATTGCCGCCGCCGGGGCCATCGGCGTCGATGTACGAGCCCGGCTCGCCCGCGTCGATGCGGTATTTCTCGCGGCGGTATTCCGCGCCGAACGCCACGTTGAGGCCGGCCAGGATGTCGCCGTAGTAGCGCGACAGATCCAGGTTGGTGGTTTCCTGCTCGAACGAGAAGCCGCCGGCATGGAAGCGGTTGGCGCTCACGCCCGGGCCGCCGGCGAGCAGGTTGGCATTGGCGATGGAAGCATTGAGGGTGTTGCTGATGATGTCCTGCAGCGCGTTGTAGCCGTAGGTCTGCGACAGGTCCGCGCGCCAGTCGCCGAAGTTGTCCCACACGCCGAGGATCGCGTAGCGGTCCTTGATCGAGCCGTTGATATACGGCACGAAGCCATCCGGATACATCGCCGCCGAGTTGCGCGAGGGAATATCGTCCGAGCCGATGCCGCCGCGCCCGAACGCCGCGGACGAAGCCGAACGGTTCTGCACGCCGCCGGTGAAATACAGATGCGCCGATTCGGCGATCGGCACTTCGCCGTTGACGTACAGGGTTTCGTTGTCGACCTTGGTGTCGCCGATGGTGCGCGGATCGCCCGGGTCGGAACGGTTGGAGCGCCCGCGCTTCTGCCACTCGCCGGTGACGCCCACGCTGCCGCCGTTATCGAAGCGGAAGCCGCAATACGCCGAGGTGAGGTAGTTCTTGCCGTCGCCGCGGGTGTATTCGCCGAAGCCGGCCACGCTTTCGCAGCCCGGGCTTTTCTTCAGCACGATATTCATCACGCCGGCGATGGCGTCGGAACCGTACTGCGCCGCCGCGCCGTCGCGCAGCACTTCCACGCGCTCGATCGCCAGCGCGGGAATCGCGTTGAGATCGGTGCCGGTATTGCCGCGGTTGCGCGCGCCGAACAGATTCACCAGTGCGACGCTGTGGCGGCGCTTGCCGTTTTCCAGCACCAGGGTCTGGTCGGAGCCGAGTCCGCGCAGCGCGGCGGAATCGACCAGGTCCGCATTGTCCGAACCGGTCTGGCGCACCGAAGTGAACGAGGGCACGGTGTATTGCAGGTTCTGCGCGAGATCGAACTGCGGGCTCTGCTCGGCCAGCTTCTGCATCGGAATCACGTCGACCGGTACCGGCGTTTCCGTTTCCGAGCCGCCGACGCGGCGCGAACCGAGCACGGTCACGCCTTCGAGGTTGGTGGCTTTCTTCTGATCGGCCGGTGGCGTGGCCGTGTTCTGCACCGTGTCGGTGCTCTTGGTGTTGTCCTGTGCCGCCGCGGTTGCGGCGAAGCCGGCCATGGCCAGCGCGATAGCCGTGCACAGCAGCGTCTTGCGCGAGTAATGCATCCCACCCTCCCCGGTGTTGTGAATCCCCCCAGGGCGAGACTAAGCGACGCATGCGCCGGCTGGAAACCCGCGCAGCGCACATTGTGGACGATGACAGCTATGCGCAAGCTTTGAGAGTAGCCGGCGTAGGTTGGGTGAGCGCAGCGAACCCCGACGGGTGATCGTTTCAAACGCGCCATCAGCTCTGTGGCGGTTTGTTGGGGTTCGCTGCGCTCACTCCAACCTGCGGTTGTCTACAGCAACCGCAGCAGCTCTTTCATCAGCGGCAGGCGCCGCACGCGCACCGCGCTCACGCGGAACACCGCATTGGCCAATGCAGGCGCGGCGGTGGGCATGGCCAGGAAACTGGCGCCGGCAGGATCGCGATCGCCGGGCACGATGATCACGTCCACCGCATCGGGCAGCTGGGCCATGCTGGCCAGCGGATATTCCTTGTAGCTGCGCTGCTGCGGCTGGCCGTCCTTGAAGGTGACGGCGAGATTGAGCGCGGCGGACAGCGCGTCCAGCGTGGCGCCGGCGACCTGGCCCTCGAGGCCCAGCGGATTGATCACGCGGCCCACGTCGACCGCGCACACCACGCGCTCGATATTGAGCTTCTGGCCCTGCAGCGACGTCTCCACCGCGTGCGCCACGTAGGCGCCGTCCATATGCCAGCAGGCGATGCCGAGGCCGTTCACCGTGCGCAGCCAGTTCTTCCACTCGATGCGGTCGGCCACCAGCTTGAGCACATTGATCAGGCGGGCGGTATCGAACGAACCGCCGCCCTGCAGCGGCACCTGGCGCGCGTCGCCGAGCAGGCGCAGGCGCGTATCGAACGGATCTTCTTTCAGCGCGTTGGCGATTTCGTCGACGAAGCTTTCCACCGCGAACGCATTGCTCACGTGCGGCATGCCGCGATGCGGGCCGCGCGGCAGGGTGGATTGCAGCGCGTACCAGTCGCTGCGGTAGTTCGGCACCAGGCCGGCGGGCAGCTGGTTGACGTCGACTTCGGACGTCCACAGCTTCTGCTCCTGCGCGCCGCGCTGCGCCAGCGCGGAGGCGCTGGCCATGCGCTGGTCCCAGGTGACGATCTGGCGCTTGCGGTCCAGCGTGGCGCTGAGCTTGTGCACGCTGGCGGAGCGGTAGTAGTCGTGGCTGAGGTCTTCCTCGCGCGTCCACAGCAGGCGCACCGGGCGATCGGCCAGCTTGGCCAGCATCACCGCCTCGGCGACGTAGTCGTGGTCCAGGCGGCGGCCGTAGCCGCCGCCGACGCGCGGCACGCGGATCTCGATCTGGTCCGGCTTGAAGCCGGTCAGCCGCTGCACCACCGACCAGGCGCGCTGCGGCGCCTGGGTCGGCGCGACCAGCACGGCGCGGTCCTTGTCGACGCGCGCCAGGCAGTTCATCGGTTCGGCGGTGGCGTGGGCCAGCCAGGGCTGCACGTAAGTCGCGTCGACGCGGCGCGCGGCCTTCTTCGCCATGCCGTCGACGTCGCCGTCGTTGCGCACGCGCGTGGTGGGCGCGACGTCTTTCGCGTTGGGGTCCTTGGGCGAAGGCGGCTTGGTATTCACCAGCTCGGTCGCCTGTTGCTCCAATGCGGCGCTGGATTCGCTGCCGCTGGGGCCGGGCTTCCATTCCAGCTTGAGCTTGGAGCGTGCCTGCAGCGCCGACCAGGTGTCCTCGGCCAGCACGGCCACGGACGGCGCCAGCGGCGTTTCGCCGGGCAGCAGGCCGGGCTCGGGCTTGAGCTCGACCACCTTGACGCCCTTGATCGCCTCGGCTTCGCTGAAGTCCTTGCTGGCCAGCGTGCCGTCCGTCCAGGGGCAGTGCACCAGCACCGCCACCAGCGCGTCGCCGAAATAGTGGTCGACGGCGAACTGGGTCTGGCCGGTGACGATGGCGCGCGCGTCGACGTCGCCGGCGGGCTGGCCGATCAGGGTGTAGCGGTCCGGCGTCTTCACCGCGACCGGCGCGGTCGGCGGCGCCACCTTGGAGGCGGCATCGGCCAGCGAGCCGTAGTCGAAGCGGCGGCCGTCCGGTGAAATCACCGCGCCGCCCTGGGTGCGCAGGCGGTCGGCCGGCACACCCAGGCGACGTGCGGCGGCCTGCATCAGCAGCCAGCGCGCCAGTGCGCCGGCCTGGCGCAGATCGGCCCAGGCGGCGGGGATCGAGTTGCCGGTGCCGCCGAGCTGGTGGCCATAGATCCAGCGTGGCTCGCCGTTGCCGTTCTCCACGCCCAAACCCAGCGGCACCACGCTGACGCGGGACCAGTCGGCATCGAGTTCGTCGGCGACGATGCGCGGCAGCGAAGTGGCCACGCCGGTGCCGGTATCCGGATCGCGCGCGCCGATCAGCACATTGCCGTCCGCATCGATGCGCACGTAAGCGCCCAGGTCGAACAGCGCATTGCCGAGCATGGCGGCCGGCAAGGGCGGCTCGCCGGCTTGCGCGAAGCGCACGCCGACGATCAGCGCGCCGGCGGTGCCGGCCAGCACCTGCAGGAAGCGGCGGCGTTCGGGCCGGGCGAGCGTATCGGGGCGGCGGCTCATGCGTGGCCTCCGGCCATCGCCGCGGCGGCGCGCTTGATCGCGCGGCGCACCCGCGTCTGGCAGCCGCAGCGGCACAGGTTGGGCAACTGGTCGATCTGATCGTCGTTGGGCTGCGGATGGCGGTTGAGCAGGTCCAGCGAGGCGATCAGCCAGCCCGGGGTGCAATAGCCGCAGCCGATCGCATCCTCGTCGACGAAGGCCTGCTGCAGCGGATGCAACTTGCCGTCGGCGGCGGCGAGCCCTTCCACGGTGGTGACTTTCTTGTCGGCCAGCTCATGCATCGGCACGCTCGAGGCCGATACCGGCTTGTTGTTCACCAGCACCAGGTCGGCACCGCCCAGGCCATGGTCGCTGGTGTACTTGGTGCCGGTGAGGCGCAGCACGTCGCGCAGGTACCACAGCAGCGGCATGTCCGGGTCGCCGGTATGGCGGAACGGGCGGCCGTTGATCTCCAGGGCGATGCCTTCGCGCATCTTCTCCGGAGTGATATTGCTGGTGGGATTGCTTGCCAGGGCCTGCGCCTGCGCCATCGTGGAACTCTCCTTGCCGATCCGGTGCATTGTGGCATCGCGGGGGGCGGCTTGGGCACCGGGCAGGGCGCCCACGGGCGTCCGCGTTCATGCTGTGCGGCCGCGGGAGCGGAGAAATGCGAACTCAGTCGGCGCCGGCGGCGAGCGGGAACAGCCGCCGCCAGATGTAGTACACCGGCACGCCCGCGACCATGATCAGCACGCCGATGCCTGCGTTGAGCGGATTGCTGCGCATGGTTTCCACCACCACCCAGCCCACCACGCCGACGAAGATCAGCGGCAGCAGCGGATAGCCCGGCACGCGGAAGCTCGCCTCGGCGCCCTGGCGGCGGCGATACCAGAACAGCGTGGCCACGCCCAGCGCGCAGGCCAGCCAGTCGCCGAAGGTGGCGTAGTCCAGCAGCTGGCCGTAGCTGCCCGACAGCGCCAGCAGCACCGCCCAGCCGGACAGCAGCAGCAAGGCCACGTTCGGCGTGCGGTGCTGCGGATGCAGCCTGGCGACGCTGCGGAAGAACAGCCCGTCCTCGCCCATCACCTGCAGCACCCGCGCGCCGGCTACCAGGGTGATGTTGCAGAAGCCCAGCGTGGAGATGGCGATGCCGATCGCGATCACCTTGGCGCCGATCGGTCCGAACACGCGGTTCATCACATCGGCGGCCGGGGTAGTGCTGGCCGCGAGACCGGCATGGCCGAGCACCGCCAGATACGCCACGTTGACCAGCGCATACACGGCGATCACCAGCAGCATGCCCATGAACAAGGCTCGCGGCAGGGTGCGTTGCGGCTCGCGCACTTCGCCGGCCAGGTTATTGAGATAGGTGAACCCGGAATACGCGAACAGCACCGGCAGCGCCGCGCCGATAAAACCCACCTTGCCGCTGGCCGGATCGGCGGCCAGCACGCCCGCGCCATTGGCGCCGGCCAGGAACAGCCCGCACACCACCAGCACCGCGACCGCCAGCAGCTTCAGCAGCGTAAACAGGTTCTGCACCTGCGCGCCCAGCTTCAGGCCGAACAGATTGATGCCGGCGACGAACACCAGGGCGCCGGCGGCCAGCGGCTTGATCGTGCCCGGCGGCAGGCCGAACACGCCGGAGGCGTAGCTGGCGAAGATCGTGGCCACTGCCGCAGAGGAGCCGGAATAGATCACCAGCAGCATGGTCCAGCCGAATAGAAAGCCCGCCAGCGAACCGAACGCTTCGCGCAGATATACATAGCTGCCGCCGGCATGCGGCCGCCGCGCGCCAAGCTCGGCGTAGCACAGCGCGCCGATCAGGGTGAGCACGCCCGCACCGACCCACACCAGCAGCAGCGCCAATCCCGATTCGGTGCGCTGCGCGGCGATGCCGGGATTCAAGAAGATCCCGCCGCCGATAATCCCGCCCACCACGATCATGGCGGCGTCCCACGAGCTCAAGCGCCGCACGTAGCCGGATGCCGGGGTATCGCTCATGTAGGGGCCGCCCTGTGGACAAAAACTGGCGGCGAGCATGGCGGGTTATGGGGGAGGGGGCAAGGGTGGGAGCAGCGTGGCCTGCGATGTGCCTCGCTCGAATAGGAATACGCGCCATTCGATTTTCAGCGTCGGTTACGCCGCGATCTGCCTGCGATTACGGGAAAGTTCGTGCCAGATAAATCTGGGTTACCTGCCTTCCCAGGCTTCCTACCATGCGCAGCCCGACGGGTTTTTAACGAAGGAAGCTATGCACCGAGGAGGCAGGGTTTGGTCCTGGCGGGTCGGGCTCGGTGCATTTCCTTATTCATCAACTCTTGAATAATCGGTAAATAAATAATGAAGCATTTAATCTCGAAGGCCGCGCTTGCGGTGGCAATGGTTGCTGGTGCCGGCACGGCGATGGCGGCTGACGACGGCCACTTCTTCGTCAATGGCGAACTGGGCAGCAAGAGCTTTTCCTTGTCCACGGCGGTGAAGGACGTTAAAGACAAGGAAGCTATCGGTGGCGTGCGTTTTGGCTATATGTGGAATAACGGTCCGTTCTCCTTTGGCCCTGAAATCGGCTACGTCATTCTGGGTAGCGTGAACGGAATCGCTGTCGCTCAACCGGTGGACGGCGTTTCCCCGCGCATCGTGACTCCAGACTATTTGGTGCGGCTCAAGACCAGCGGCTGGACGATCGGCGGCAATGGGAAGTTCCAGTTCGGCGACCATTGGTTCGTCTCCGGACGTGGCGGTCTGTTCCGCGCCAATACCCGGACGCGACTGGCCGATATCACGACGAGCCAGGTGGTTTATTCTCACAAGAACGCCAAGACCAGTTACTACGCCGGTGTCGGCGCGGGCTACGACTTCAACGAGCATTTTGGCCTGGGTGTCAACTTTGACTACTACCGCGCCAAGGTGAATCTGGGCGGCGGCGATAAGACTTCCGGCTTCGGCATCAAGACCTACGGCGTCACGGCTGAATACCGCTTTTAAAACGCCAGAACCATCCGACATACGCAGATGCGTAAGATAACGGCCGCTTGATGCGGCCGTTATCTTATTTGGAGCGGCGTCATCGCGTTCCGCCAATCCAAAAAAAAACCGGCCCCTCGCGGGGCCGGCCAAAAGTCCTGTATCGCTTAAGACGTTTCAGAACGCGCGCAGGAACAGATCGAAGTTCGCCACGTTCAAGGTGCCGATGCCGGAGCCCGGCTCGTAGCCGCCCTTGCCCTGGTAGAACCAGTTGTCGCCCTGGCGGATGTCGTTGAAGCTGCTCCAGCTGCCGTAACCGAACACGTTCTGCAGCGCGTACACCTGCGGATTCCAGAAGCCCACGCGGTGGTGCAGGCTCTGCGTCAGCAGCGCGCTGATGCCATTGAGCTGCGGCGCCACGAAGCTGGTGCCGCCGTTGCCGGCGGTAGCGCCGCCATCGACGGTGGAAACCACGATATAGCCGGTCTCCGGATCCGCATTGAGCGAGATATCCGGCACGTTGCGGCCGTGGAAGTTGCCCGGCAGTTTCAGCAGCACCTGCGGACCGGTGGTGTCGTTGAAGGTCAGCGTCTGGTTCTTCTCGCTGGTGCGGATGCCCTGGGTGAACAGCTGGTAGAACGGCCGCTTCCAGTACACGCTCACGCCGCCGCCGGCGCCGACCGAGAACAGGTCGATCACGCCCTTGCCGACGTACTGGTCGAAGTAGTTCTGGATGTAATCCCAGCCCCACACCTGTTCTTTGGTGATCGACTGCGTCGGGCCCGTGCGGAACTTGTAGCTGAAGGGTGTGGTGGTGCCGCCCGCGGCGGTCATCAGCGGATCCGATGCCGGCGTATCCACCGTCAGCGGCGCATTGAAGGTGCCCGGCGTGGTGCCGACGCCCAGCCCGCGTACCGTGTCGTAAGCGCCGGAATCGCCGGTGGCGGCGAAGAACGACTGCCCCTGCACCGCGGCTTCCAGCAGGATCTGATGCCAGATCTGCAGATCGCCCACGTCGGTGGTGTCGGTGTTCTTGGCGCCGTCGACGTTGAGCGCGGCGAAGTTGAAGATCTCCGGCGAGCCCCAGCTGGTGGAGATGGTGTCGGCCTGGTTGTCCGACACCGCCTGCAGCGCGGCATTGGTGAAGCTGTTGCCGGAGTTGGGCGCGTGATAGACCAGGATGTCCGCGTCGGGCGCCAGGCCGCCGGACTGTTCCACGTCCAGCGAGGTTTCGCCGCTGCCGCCGTCGAACACGGCGCCGCCATCCACGGCGATCTTGACGATGCGGTTGGGCTTGGTGGTCAGGCCGATGCCGTCCCAGTAGTCCTGCGCATCGGACGGATAGAAGTCCGACAGCGTGACGATGGCGATGGTGGTGCCCTTGCCGGTAACACCGCGCGCGTACAGCGGATTGATGTTGTAGAAGTTGGCGGCGTCGCCCACGGTGTACTCGCCCGGGGTGCCGGTCGCGGTGGGATTGCCGGCGGCGGGCTTCGCGGCGGCGATGCTGGCCTGGGTCTTGGCCGCAGCCTGCAGCGTGACCTTGGCCGCGTCCGGCGTGGTCATGCGGTGCGACAGCAGCTTGTGCTCATTGCTCAGGCCCGAAGCGACCAGCACGCTGTCGGCGATCGAGGCCGGCAAGGTCAGCGCCTTGGCCGGGCGATGGAACACCTCGCCATTGTCCTTCGATGCATAGTTGTGGATCGGCGCCTGGAAAGCCGTGGCGAACTGGCTGATGGTGCCGGTGGTGCGGATCGCCATGCGATTGGACAGCAGGGTGCCGGTGAGCCCGTTCTGGCGCAGGAAGTCCTGCACCCGCTTGATCTCCTGGTCCGTCGCGCCGTACTTGTCGGCGAACTGCGCGGTGGTCAGGAAGCGGCGGAAATTCGCACTGCCGGGCGTAACGGTCTGCTGGACGTACTGCTCCAGCTGTTCCTGGTTGTGCAGCTTGAGCACCAGGGTGACGTTGACTTTCTGATCGGCATTGGCGGCGCCCAGATCGGCGGCGGGCTTGGTGCCGGCGGCAAAAGAGGTGGTGGCAACGGTGGCGAACAGGAGCGTCAGGGACGCGGCGAGGGTCTTGAGGTGAAGCTTGGCGAGCATGTGCGTTCCTCCGTGGATGGACCCGGAAGCGCGGATGCGAACGGACGGCGGGCGGCACATGCCGCCGCCGCGCTCCGCGGACGGGCCGGCTAAGCGCTGCTTGGACTTCGAAGAACTTCCCCGCCGATACGTGGCTCCCCTATGCGCCGGTGTATCGGTACGGCAAAGCTAGCGCGATGGCCTGCGCGCGCAAAGTAGCCGTAAGGCGAAATATTTTGCGAATCAAAGAGGTGCTGCCCGGATCTTCATGCGGTGAAATCAAATCAATTTGATTTACAAGGATTTTCGATACGCAAGAAATTGCGCAATTCGCGATATGAAGATTGTTCCGATGCATATGTCTTGCGGCTATCGAACGTCCGTCAGGGGGCGCTTATGCCAGCGGATCCAGTGCCTTCAAGCACCGCGCCGTTCCTCCCGCGTGGTCGCGAAATCGCCGATGAAACAGTGATTTAGGCGCTTCCGCCCGCTTGCGGCACAATAGCCGGGTTGTGCGCCGCGAAAACCGCATCGCGGCAAGTTCCCCCTTCCGCATCCCAAGCAGCCGCCAATGACCACCATCAAGCAAGACGATCTGATCCAGTCCGTCGCCGACGCCCTGCAGTACATCAGCTACTACCACCCGGTCGACTACATCACCAACCTCGCCCAGGCCTACGAGCGCGAGGAATCGCCGGCGGCGCGCGATGCGATGGCGCAGATCCTGATCAACTCGCGCATGGCAGCCGAAGGCCACCGTCCGCTGTGCCAGGACACCGGCATCGTCACGGTCTTCCTCAAGGTGGGCATGAATGTGCGCTGGGACGCGACGATGTCGCTGGAGGACATGGTCAACGAAGGCGTGCGTCGCGCCTACAACCATCCGGACAACAAGCTGCGCGCCAGCGTGCTGGCCGATCCGGCCGGCAAGCGGCTCAATACCAAGGACAACACGCCGGCGGTGATCAATGTCTCGATCGTGCCGGGCGATACCGTCGAGGTGATCGTCGCGGCCAAGGGCGGCGGTTCGGAGGCGAAGTCCAAGTTCGCCATGCTCAATCCGTCCGATTCGATCGTCGACTGGGTGCTCAAGACCGTGCCGACCATGGGCGCCGGCTGGTGCCCGCCGGGCATGCTCGGCATCGGCATCGGCGGCACCGCCGAGAAGGCGATGCTGCTGGCGAAGGAATCGCTGATGGAGCACATCGATATCCAGGAGCTGATCGCGCGCGGCCCGCAGAACCGCATCGAGGAACTGCGCCTGGAGCTGTACGAGAAGGTCAACGCGCTGGGCATCGGCGCACAGGGCCTGGGCGGCCTGACCACCGTGCTCGACATCAAGATCAAGGACTACCCGACCCATGCCGCCAACCTGCCGGTGGCGATGATCCCCAACTGCGCCGCCACCCGCCACGCGCATTTCACCCTGGACGGTTCCGGCCCGGTGATGCTCGAGGCGCCGTCGCTGGAGCATTGGCCGAAGCTGACCTACGACTCCTCCAAGGGCCGCCGCGTCGATCTCGACACGATCACCCGCGAAGACGTGGCCAGCTGGAAGCCCGGCGAAGTGCTGCTGCTCAACGGCAAGCTGCTGACCGGCCGCGATGCCGCGCACAAGCGCATGGTCGACATGCTCAACAAGGGCGAGCCGCTGCCGGTCGATTTCAAGGGCCGCTTCATCTATTACGTCGGCCCGGTCGATCCGGTGCGCGACGAAGTGGTCGGCCCCGCCGGCCCCACCACGGCCACCCGCATGGACAAGTTCACCGAGCAGGTGCTGGCGCAGACCGGCCTGCTGGGCATGGTCGGCAAGGCCGAACGCGGCCCGGCGGCGATCGAAGCGATCAAGAAGCACCAGTCGGTGTATCTGATGGCGGTGGGCGGCGCGGCTTATCTGGTGTCGAAGGCGATCAAGTCTTCGCGCGTCGTCGGTTTCGCCGACCTGGGCATGGAAGCGATCTACGAGTTCGACGTGAAGGACATGCCGGTGACCGTCGCGGTCGATTCGGCCGGCACCTCGGTGCACCAGACCGGCCCGAAGGAATGGCAGGCGCGCATCGGCAAGATCCCCGTCGTCGTGGCCTGATCCGTACGACCACCGTCCGGCGTAGGTTGGGGTGAGCCGCAGGCGAACCCCAACAGGCGTATCTGGACGTATGGACGTCCGTTGGGGTTCGCCTGCGGCTCACCCCAACCTGCGCCATACGCCTCCGTCCGGCCCGATTTCCGTCCCATTTCCCATTGCATTCTCCCCTGGTGCAGCGCAACACTCGACGGATCATTTCCCCCACCACGCAACCGAAGGTACCCGTGAACCCGCAAAGCCCCGCGTCGCTTCCCGCCGACGCATCCTGGATCGTGATGAAGTTCGGCGGCACCAGTGTCGCCACCCTGCCGCGCTGGCAGAACATCCGTGAGCTGGTCGCCAGCCGCCGCGCCGAAGGCGCCCGCGTGCTGGTGGTCGTGTCCGCGCTCACCGGCATCACCGACGCACTCAAACAGATGTGCGCCCAGGAAGACCAAGGCAAACGGGTGGAGGCTGCACGGGCGATCGCACAGCGTCATTACGACCTGCTCGATCACATGCAGCTGGCGGTTCCGGCAACGCTAGCGCAGCGCTTGTCCGACCTGGCGAAACTCGCCGAGGAAGGTCCTGGCGCCATGGGCGAGCTGGCCTGGGCCGCGCTGGTGCAGGCGCACGGCGAGCTGATGTCCAGCGCGCTGGGCGCCGCCTTCCTCACGCATAGCGCACTGCCCACCGAGTGGCTGGACGCGCGCGACTGCCTGGCCGCGGTGGCGCTGCCGAACCAGAACGAACGCACCAAGCTGCTCTCGGCGATGGTCGAGGCGCGTCCGGAACCGGCGCTCAATGCGCGCCTGGCGGAGCTGGGCGAGGTGTTCATCACGCAGGGCTTCATCGCCCGCGAGGCGCAGGGCCGCACGGTGCTGCTGGGCCGCGGCGGCTCGGACACTTCGGCTTCGTACTTCGGCGCGCTGCTGAAAGCGCAGCGCGTGGAAATCTGGACCGACGTCGCCGGCATGTTCACCGCCAATCCGCGCCAGGTGCCGGGCGCGCGCCTGCTGCAGCGGCTGGATTACGAAGAGGCCCAGGAAATCGCCTCCACCGGCGCCAAGGTGCTGCATCCGCGCTGTCTGTCGCCGCTGCGCGAGCCGCGCGTGCCGATGCTGATCAAGGACACCAACCGGCCCGAGCTGGAAGGCACCGTGATCGGCCCCGAGGTGCGCGAGCACGCGCCCAGCGTCAAGGCGATCAGCGCGCGCA
>Ga0207667_10000478_pt1 | contig 53228 bp, 44 predicted proteins | sample KBSCornC52_FD_184301 | JGI IMG/M metagenome (GOLD analysis project Ga0207667, IMG submission 184301) | Corn rhizosphere microbial communities from Kellogg Biological Station, Michigan, USA - KBS Corn C5-2 (SPAdes) (version 2) | ecosystem: Host-associated > Plants > Roots > Rhizosphere > Soil ... | reverse complement strand
CCATTGGTTACAAGGCTACGCATACAGAATAGAACAAAGTGTGATTCCTTATTTATTTGCCGGCGCTCTTGTCTTTGTAGCGGCATTGATTTTCATCACACTTCAATGTTTTAAAACAGCAATAGGAAATCCGGTGACAAGTTTGAGAAGCGATAGTTAATTGTGCAGATTAGCTAATTGGCTAATTGAAAATGTGGAATTGAATCAAATGTAACGTAGATGCACACACACCAAAATAATTTGAAAACAGAAATTGATATTATTTCTCTGTTTACTGAAAACAAAAACTGAAATATTGAGTAAGACATTAATTACATCAGATATCATAAATCATCTTTTATGTTCAGAAATTATTTTAAAATTGCCTGGAGGAATTTAAACCGGAATAAATTTATTTCTTTCGTAAATCTCTTCGGGCTTACGGTAGGAATTTGTTGTTGCCTGCTCATTGGCATTTATATTCTCAATGAATTAAGCTATGACCGTTACAACAAAAATGCAAATAATATTTACAGGATTGAAAGAACATTTTTAAATGCAGAAACCGGCGCGCTCTCTTTGCAGCTCGGAGCGGTGGCGCCGCCTTTTGCCCCGCTGCTTCAGAATGATTTTAAAGACATCAAAAACGTAACGCGCATACTCGATGTGGGTACCAGCCCAATCAAGTATGGAGAAAATATTTTTAACCAGAAGAATGTTTATTTCGCTGATGAAAATCTTTTTAAAATTTTTGATTTTAATGTATTGGAAGGCAATCCTGCTACGGCCCTGAGCGATCCGAATACGGTAATGTTGAATGAAGAAACTGCCGAAAAGCTTTTTGGGAACAGCGACCCCATGAATAAAGTGGTTCGCCTTAATAACCAGCTTGATTTTAAAGTAACCGGCGTTTACAAAGCCTTACCTGAAAATTCGCATTGGCATCCGGATGTGCTGATCTCTTTCAACACGCTAAAAGATTCTGCTGTATATGGTGAAAAGAATTTGATGACCAATTGGGGTAATAATTCCTTTTACACTTATTTACTTTTACCACCTCATTATAACGCCAGGAAATTAGAAGCAGAATTTCCCGCTTTTCAAAACAGGCATATTCCTGCCGAAGGAAAATTTAAAGCGTCTGATTATTCTATTTTATCCCTTCGCAAACTCACAGACATTCATCTTCATGCTCACACAGATGAGGAAATAGAAATTAATGGCGACATCAATCGTGTGTATATTTTTTCAGCAATCGCTTTGTTTATCTTGCTGATCGCATGCATCAATTATATGAATTTATCTTCTGCGCGTTCTGTATTGCGCGCAAAAGAAATTGGCGTTCGCAAGACAGCTGGAGCAAGCAAAAAAGAATTGATTGCGCAATTTTTATGTGAGTCAGTTTTTATTACCTGCATCGCATTCCTGCTGGCGATCTTAATCACAAGATTTGCTTTGCCCTGGCTCAATCAATTATCCGGTCAACAGCTATCTATGGAGAGTTTGTTGCAATGGAAAATTTTGATTGGCATCATAATGTTGCCGTTTATCGTTGGAATTTTATCCGGCATATATCCTGCATTATATCTTTCTTCATTCCAGCCGGTAAAGGTTTTAAAGGGTGTTATTAAAAAAGGCGGCGGCAATATTTCTTTAAGAAAAGCATTGGTAGTTTTTCAGTTTGCCATTTCTATTATCCTGATTGTTGCAACCGTCATAGTGTTTCAGCAGTTGAATTATATCCAGAATAAATCCCTTGGCTTCAACAAAGAACATATTGTCACGCTAAGGAATAATGCGGGTCTTACCAACTCTTTTCAATCCTTTAAAGACGAACTGTTATCTAATTCAAACATCAAAGACGTTGCGCTCTCATCACGCATTCCATCAGGAAGGTTGCTTGATTCGCAAGGCTCACAACTGGATGCCGGAAATTCGATGTCGCCTTCAAAAGCAGATATTAAATATGTTGTTGCGGACGAAAACTTTATCCCAACTTTTGGGATAAAGATCGTTGCCGGAAGAAACTTTTCAAAAGATTTTGGAATGGATACTTCTTCATTTTTGATCAATGAAACTGCCGTGAAAGCATTGGGATTAAAATCCGATGAGGATGCTATTGGTAAACAATTCCGATACGGTGGTCGAAAGGGAATGATAGCAGGAGTGTTCAATGATTTTAATTTTGAATCCCTGCACCAGCGCATCATTCCATTGGTTTTATATGAATCACGGGATGGCGCTTCATCTTATAATAACATCTCTGTGAAGACATCCGGAAATGTGTCGGCAGCAATTGCACAAATCGAAAAAACATGGAAAAAGTTTTTGCCGGAAATTCCTTTTGAATACCAGTTTTTAGACGACAGGTATGCAAAGCTTTATGAAGCAGAAGACCGTCAAAGCAGCATCTTTACTATTTTTTCATGCATCGCTATTTTCATCGCCTGCCTTGGATTATTTGGATTATCTGCATTTACGATTACGCAGCGTGTAAAGGAAATAGGCGTGAGAAAAGTGTTGGGTGCAAGCACCGGAAGTATCGTAAAACTAATTTCAAAAGACTTTTTATTACTCGTTGTGATAGCCGCTGTCATTGCATTTCCTATTGCATGGTACGCCATGAACCATTGGTTACAGGCTTTCGCATACCGCATAAATATTGGTTGGTGGGTTTTTATCCTGGCTGCAGTAATTGCTTTGTTAATTGCGTTTGCAACGATCAGTTTCCAGGCAATAAAAGCAGCTACCACTAATCCGGTGAAAAGCCTGAGAAGCGAGTGAGGTGAATGGTGAATGCCGAATTGTGAATGGTGAGTTATTTGAAGACAAGAATTTGGATTATTTGTGGCTTTACTGAAGAATAAGAAAAATGAAAAGTAAGTGATTGGTTATAAATCACACTTCAGTAAATCAAACATCACTAAACTAAGAAATCGAAAAATCATACATCAGAAACAGATCTTATGCTAAAAAATTATTTTAAAATCGCGTGGCGTAACCTGATGAAAAACAAAGTCTTTTCTTTCATCAATGTTCTCGGTTTATCTACCGGACTAGTATGTTGCATGTTGATCACCCTATATATTTTGAATGAAACCAGTTATGACCGTTATCAAAAAAATGCGGATAATATTTACCAGGTTGGCACTGATTTTATAGGGCTTGGTAATTTTAAAAAGCAGCCGACTACACCGGCCGCGATGGGAGAAATAATGAAATCGGTTTTTCCCCAGATTCAACAAACTACCCGGATGGTACGGTTGTTTGCCGAGGACAAAACATTGCTTCAATACACTCCTCAAAATGGTGCAATAAAATCGTTTTATGAGACAAAAGGCTATGTTGCTGATTCAACTTTTTTCAGAATTTTTACCTATCATTTCATTGAAGGAAATCCGGCAACAGCTTTGACGAATCCTAATTCGGTTGTGCTCGACGAAGAGATTGCAAAAAAGATTTTCGGCAATCAGCCGGCGTTAAATAAAGTAATTCATATCAGCAGCAGCACCAATGGCGATCATGATTACCAGGTAACCGGTGTTTTCAGACCGATTAATAAACCTTCGCATATTGATGGAAGATTTTTTATGAGTACAATGGGGGGTAACATTGCCAGCATGATAAAAAATGCCGGAACCAATCTGGCTAACAACAACATGTATTACACATATCTTTTGCTCGCACCAGGCACAGATCCTAAAAAATTAGAAGCACAGTTTCCAGCGTTTGTAGATAAATATGCAGGCAAAGATTTAAAGGCGGTTGGGTTTCAGAAGGCGCAATATCTCATCGGTTTAAAAGACATTCATCTGCATTCAGGATCAGATAACGATGTTACGCCAAGTGGAAGCGTTACTTACTTATACATTCTTGCTTCCATCGCTTTATTTACCTTGCTGATTGCCTGTATCAATTTCATGAATCTTGCTACAGCACGCTCCTCCAAACGTTCGTCAGAAGTGGGAATCCGCAAAGTTCTTGGCGCCGAGAAGAGATTTTTGATCGCCCAGTTTCTGGGCGAATCAGTATTGATGAGTTTGATCGCGTTTGTTTTTGCAATCGCATTTACCAAACTCTTAATTCCGGCATTCAACCATCTTTCGGGCAAAAATCTCTCGCTTTCTTTTGCAAATATCTGGATCATTGTCGTTTTTTTATTGTTGTCCGTTCTTACCGGCTTATTGGCGGGAAGTTATCCTGCATTTTATTTGTCTTCCTTTAATCCGGCAAAAGTTTTGAAAGGAAAATTTTCCAATTCGCTCGCAGCGGTTTCATTAAGAAAAGGTTTGGTGATTTTTCAATTTGTAATTTCTGTAGTGCTGATCGTCGCTTCGGTTGTGATTGCGCAGCAAATGAATTATTTGCGTTCTGCCGATCTAGGTTTTACCCAGGAAAGACAAATTGTAATTCCTTTACGCAGCCAGAATGCGAAAAAAATTTATAGTGCATTCAAAGATGAATTGCTGAAACAATCAACTGTTGCCAATGTCGGCGCTTCCATGTTTTATCCGGGCATCACCAATTTCGCCGATAATATTTTATACAAAGAAGGTGAAAGCATGCAACAGGGAAAAGATATACGAATGAATTATGTGGATACGCGTTTTTTACAAACACTAAATATCCAACCGGTTGCCGGAAGATTATTTTCTGATGATTTTCCTTCCGATACTGCACAGGCAATTATCCTGAATGAAAAAGGAATTAAAGAACTTGGCTTCACTTCGCCCCAGGAGTCGATAGGAAAGAAATTATATTTCGATTTCCAGGGGAAAAATTACAATTTTCATATTGTCGGTGTGGTAAAAGATTTCCATTACGAAGATCTTCATTTGCCGATCACGCCTTATGCTTTTCAACTTTCGCTTGATCCGCAATACAATTATATGATCGTTCATGCCAAAGCCGGGAATATGAACAACATTCTTGCCTCAATAAAAAATAGCTGGCATAATTTGAATCCTTCTGAACCTTTTGAATACAGTTTTTTGGACAAAGATTTTCAAAAAAATTATGATGCCGAAAATCGTTTGTCTGCCATCGTAGGATATTTTACAGCCATCGCCATTCTGATTTCCTGCCTTGGATTATTTGGACTTGCCACATTCAGTGCAGAGCAACGGATCAAAGAGATTGGTGTGCGAAAGACACTCGGAGCAAGTGTTTCAAGCATTGTGGCCCTGTTATCCAAAGACTTTTTAAAACTCGTTGGCATTGCAGTATTGATCGCATCGCCACTCGCCTGGCTGGCCATGCATAAGTGGTTGCAAAGTTTTGCCTACAGGATTCACATTAGTTGGTCTGTGTTTGTGATCACAACTCTTGCCGCACTTTTAATTGCATTGATCACGATCAGTTTCCAGGCGATCAAAGCCGCACTGGCGAATCCTGTGGAGAGTTTGAGAAGTGAATAATGAATTGAAGGCGAATAAAGAATAGTGTATCGTAAATCGGAAATAAATAAATCGATTTTTATGTTTAGAAATTATTTTAAAACCGCGTGGCGTTTTCTTTTAAGGAATAAAACATTCAGTTTTATTAATATTATTGGTTTAGCGATTGGCACACTATGCTGTATGTACATCGTCTTATATGTAAAAGACCAGTATAGTTACGATAAGCAACAGAACGATGCAAAAGATATTTATCGAATTGTTTCAGATGTAGGTATGAGGGGTGATAAACACAAAATGGCAAGCTGTTCGCCACCGATTGCGCCGGCATTAAAAAATGATTTTCCTGAAGTGGAGCAATTTACACGCATCATTCCAACCCTTGGTTCAAGCAATCACCTGCTGCGATATAAAGACAAATCTTTTTATAATGACGATGCTTTTTTTGTTGATTCAACTTTCTTCAATGTATTTAATTTTCATTTTGATTATGGCAATGCAACAAATGCTTTAGCTGAGCCTAATTCAATTGTGTTATTAAAACCAGTTGCTGATAAATTGTTTGGTAAAGAAAATCCTATCGATAAAGTAGTCACAATTGAAGATGCAGATGGTAAAAAGGATTTTAAAGTTACCGCCGTAATAGATGAAAGCCTTGGTAAATCAAATATACATGGCAGCATGTTCATCCGGATGAATGAAAACGGGTATGGTGGTGATATTCTTAAAAATACTACCTGGGACGGCAATAATTTTACTTACTCTTTTATAAAACTAAAGCCGGGCACAAGTGTAGCAGCGCTGGAAAAAAAGCTACCCGCATTTTTGAATAAACATGGGGCAGAACAATTTAAAAGTTCGGGAGTGGAAAAGCAATTGCACCTGCAGCGATTAACTTCTATTCATACCAGCGAAGGCTATGCACCTGAGATGACACCAACAGTAAGCAGTTCATTCCTTGGTATTTTAATTCTTATTGCAACGCTTATTCAAATTATTGCCTGCATCAACTTTATGAATCTTTCTACGGCAAAAGCTTCGAAACGGGCAAAGGAAGTTGGTGTGAGAAAAGTACTTGGCGCAGAAAAAAAAAGCCTCCGGATTCAATTCTTAACAGAGTCATTTTTACTTTCATTAATAAGTGTTGTTATTGCTTTGCCACTGCTAATAGTTACACTTCCTTACCTCAATCAAATTACACATGCAAATATTTTGCTATCGTCGCTATCGAATTCCACCATATGGTTGCTGCTCCTGGCAATTATTATAATAACAAGTATTATTGCAGGCAGCTATCCTGCATTTTATCTTTCAGCTTTTCAGGCAATGAAAGTTATAAAAGGAAATTTTACCAACCATGTTTCCGCAGCAGGTATCAGGCGTGCTTTAGTAGTATTTCAGTTTGTGTTGTCAATCGTGCTCATTTCCAGCATTATTATTATTTACAACCAGTTGAATTATATAAAAAATAAAGACCTCGGCTTCGATAAAAATCAAAAACTCATTTTCAGTTTCTATACAGATAATGCAAAAAGCAAAATGCCCGTGTTTGCAAACGACCTTAAGGAAATGCCGGAAGTAAAAGCAGTGAGCCTGGCTAATAATTATATGGGGCAGCCTCATTACCACGACTGGACAGTTTATTTACCGGGCGGCAATTTAGCTACAGGTATTGACCAGCAAAATATATCTTCAGATGAGAACTTTGTAAAAGCTACAGGAATACAAATTATAAGCGGCAGAGATTTCAGATTACATGATTCTGCAAAGGTGTTAATTAATGAAACACTTATGAAGCGGTTGGGGTTAAATCTTAAAAATGCGCCAGGTACAAAACTGCTCACAGGCGATGAAAGAAATTATGAGGTAGCAGGTGTAATGAAAGATTTTAACTACAGTTCTTTGCGCGATAACATCAATCCTTTTATGATTATCTGCGAACCGAAAAGGGATGACATACACGACGTAATTGTGAATGTGAGCAGTAATAATTATAAAACGTTATTAAAAAAAATAGAAACAATATGGCATAAAGATTTATCAACTGAGCCTTTTGAATATTCCTTTCTTGACGCTGAAGTGCAGCAGCAATATCAATCTGAAATTACTTTTGCAAACATCATTAATTCTTTTACGCTAATGGCAATTCTTATTTCATGCTTAGGCTTGTTTGGTTTAGCTGCATTTACTGCGGAACAAAGGAAAAAAGAAATCGGCGTACGCAAGGTTTTGGGTGCCAGTGTCGCAGGCCTGGTACAATTACTCTCGAAAGACTTTTTAAAATTAGTTGGTATCTCAATCCTTATTGCAACACCGATTGCATGGTGGATAATGAATAAATGGCTACAATCCTTTTCATATCGGGTTGTCATTAGTTGGTGGATGTTTGCGCTGGCTGGTGCTATTGCCATTTTAATTGCATTAATTACCGTAAGTTTTCAATCAATAAAAGCAGCGATTGCAAATCCCGTGAATAGTTTGAGAAGTGAGTGATGTGCTAATTAGCTAATGTGAAAATGTAAAAATAAAAAACAAAATTTCAAATATTTGTTTGTTCACTGTTTTGAAAAATAGATTTGATTATTAAAACAGATTCTTTAAATAACGAAAAATGAATCAAAATTTATTTAAAAAATCAGCAGCGGTTAAAATGGGAATTCCGCGAAAAGGATGTAAAACCAGTAAATACTTATCTCCGGTTATAATGCACAAAGCATTTGACGCAACTGCTAATTCAAGATACTTGTTGTCTTTGGTATCCCGGCAATCAGTAATTTTTCCAGAAACAGTAAAGAGTATCAGTAGTTCTTTAAAGTCGTTTATTAGCTTTAACCTTTTTTCTAAAGAAACATATTTATCAAATTTAGAACGAACTAAAACTTCAGAAAGTTCGTCAAACGTTTCAATGCTTCCGGAAATCTTCCCTAATTTTTTCGCCTTATTATATGCAAGCGTAGGAGTAGAATACTCAAACAGAAAAGCGCTTACGGGATTATTAGCTTCAATTACAAAATGTTCATTCTTCATTCAGCAAGCTTTGAAGAATTTCTTCTGTAAGGCCATTTTTAGCAGCTTCAGCCCGGATGTCATCAAGCAAACTTTGGAAATTCGATTCTGTCAGTTTTTCAGAAATTCCATCGATCTGTTTGCCGGAACTTTGTTCCAGCTCCTTTTTAATTCTTGGAGAAACTTTTCGCCACTTTTTTGCTGTCGCATCATCCACTTCAATTACGATTCTTTCCATAGTAACTCATTTTATTGTTTTTCAAATTTACAAAATTTAAACTTCGGGGAGACAAAGTGGGCCCATGGAGGGAAAAGGAAGAAAATAAAAATTCAACTTATTTCCTCGTTTACTGAAAATAAAAAGTAGGATGGACTCAATCAGACATTAAAAAATCAAACATCAGAAATTATCTTCTATGTTCAAAAACTATTTCAAAACCGCCTTCCGCAACCTGCGCAAACACAAATTGTATTCCGCTATCAATATCTTCGGATTAACTGTTGGCCTGACAACTTGTTTATTAATTGGTGTATACATCAATCATGAACTGAGCTATGATAAATTTAACGTAAATGCCGATCGAATTGTTCGCGCGACGATGGAATACAAAAACTCAGAGACCGTAAATAAAACTGCAACCACAGGAACAAAACCGGGACCGCAGTTCAAAAGAACCTTTCCTTCAATCCAGGAATATGCCCGCACTTTTATTACTCATCGTGTGATAAAAAACGGCGACAAAGTTTTTGATGAACCGGATGTGCTTTACGCCGATCAGCCTTTCTTTAAAATGTTTTCCTTTCCAATTATAGAAGGAAACGTAGCAACAGCGCTTGATGCGCCGGATAAAATTGTTGTTACAAAATCGATGGCAAAAAAATATTTTGGTAATGATGATCCAATCAATAAAACATTAAGTATCGGCGATAAAGATTTCAGGGTTTCAGCAGTGTGTGAGGATGTGCCACAGAATTCGCAAATCAAATTTGATTTCGCAACGCAATTCTCCAATCTGAATAATGTAAAAGATGAAACGTGGTGGACAGCGAATTGGATCACTTATTTTTTAGTGAAAAATAAAAAGGACATTCAACAGTTGCAGCAACAGATCGCCGCTTATATGAACACCCCGGAAGTACGTGCGGAAGCAGGTTTGAAAGGAACTGATTACCTGACTTATCATTTAGAGTCACTCACAAAAGTTCATTTATACTCCAGTCTTCCTGGCTTTGAACCCAATAGCAGCATCACATACATTTATATGCTCGCTTTGATTGCATTGTTGATCCTGATTATCGCATGCGCCAATTACACCAACCTGGCAACCGCCCAATCGGCCGGCAGAAGCGGAGAAATCGGGATGCGCAAAGTAATGGGTGCTTCCAAACGCCAGGTATTTTTTCAATTCATCAGCGAGTCATCCGTAATTACTTTTTTGGCGGCGGCGCTTGCTTTTTTGTTAAGTGTATTTTTAATTCCTTATTTCAATAACATCACCGGAAAACATTTTACGCATGATATTTTGATGCAACCGGTTCCCATTCTGGCATTAATCATATTCACTATCGCCGTTAGTTTCTTTGCCGGTATGTATCCCGCGTTGGTTTTATCCGGTACACAAGTCATGGGTGTTTTAAAGAAAGGATTTTCTTTTACCGGCGGAAATAATTTGCTTCGCAAAACATTGATCGTTGCACAATTTGGCATTTCCATTTTCCTCATTATTTATACTGTAATTATTTTGCAGCAGATGCATTTTATGCAAACAAAAGACCTGGGGTATGACAAAGATCACGTGGTTGTTTTACCGATTGGCGGGGAAATGATGAAGCAGTTTGAAACCCTGAAAGCTGCATTCGCACAGATTCCGGGGGTAGAAGCAATTACTGCTTCTTATGATACTCCGGAAAATGTGCAATGGGGCGATGGCATAACGGCTGTTGATGAAAAAGGCAAACACGAAATTTCTCTGAATGCCATGCCGGTGGATCTTGATTTTACCAAAACCATGCAGATGCAGATCCTTGCAGGACGTGATTTTCTGCAATCGGATTTTGGATTGATGGATACTTCTAACAATGGGGCAAATTATCAGCAGCCTTATATTATTAATGAAACGCTCGCAAAAAAAATTGGTTGGACACCACATCAAGCGATTGGAAAAACAATTGAAAAAGGTGTGAGCGGCCGGGTTGTAGGCGTGGTAAAAGATTTTAATTTCAGAAGCCTTCATGATCCGATTGGGCCGATGCTCATTTTTCTAAACCGCGATCTTTCACGCGTTTACCTGCTCCGCGTTAATGGAAATAATGCCAAACAAACCATTGCCGCATTAGAAACTGTTTGGAAGCAACGTGTTCCGGAACGTCCTTTCAATTATCATTTTTTAGATGATGATTACAACAAATTGTATTTATCGGAACAGAAAATTTCTGAATTGTTTGGAGTAGCTGCTGCACTTGCGATTGTGCTTGCTTGTCTCGGTTTGTTCGGACTAGCGGCATTCACTACGGTTCAGCGTACCAAAGAAATTGGCATCAGGAGAGTGCTCGGAGCCGACATCAGCAGCATCACTTTTTTAATAGCAAAAAGCTTTTTAGAATTGATAGGAATTGCGATTATCATTGCTGTCCCGCTGTCGTGGTGGGCAGGAAATAAATGGCTGCAGGATTTTGCATACCGCGTTCCTGTGCAATCATATATATTCATTGCAGTGGCGCTTGCAACGGCGCTGATCGCATTGTGTACCGTAAGCTATCATTCGATAAAAACATCGCTCATGAATCCGGTGAAGAGTTTGCGAAGCGAATAATTAGTCAGTTAGATCACGTGCCAATGCCCCGCTCATGTCCAACGTTGGAAAGGGCGTAATATTTAAGAATAGGGCATCGGCCGGTTTAATAAATAATAAAGGCACCGCATATAGAGTAATAATTTTAAGATCACACATTTGCAAACAGCGCCTTCAATTCAGAAGCATCGCCGGGTTTCATTTTGCCTGAGAGGATCAACCTTAGCTGACGACGGCGTAAAGCTCCATCATACAATTCCTGTTCTTCCGGTGTTTCAGGAGCTAACTGAGGAACTTTTCTCGGCTTGCCATTTGGGTCAACTGCTACAAATGTATAATACGCTTCATTGCTGGTATAGCGATATTGTTGAATCAGATCTTCGCCCCATACTTTCAGATATATCTCCATACTGGAGTTGAATGCGCGGGTTACCTTAGCCTCGATATGAACCACATTGCCTAATTTGATTGGGTTGGTAAACGATATATTATCAACCGAAGCCGTTACCACCGGCGCGTTGCAATGTTTAAACCCCGAAAGCGCCGCGGCAATATCCATCCAATACATTAATCTTCCACCCATCAGGTTTTGAAATAAATTGGTGTCGTTTGGTAAAACAAGTTCGGTCATTACAACCAGGCTTTCAGATGATTTCTTTACTGTCATTCAAAAAAATTTTCGCAAAGATAACGGCTAATAAAAAAAATGATAATAATAATAGTTTTGCAATCTTTGCAGGCAAAAAATTATCTGATGCATTTCCTTCTCGGCTTATTATTGAGTGCAGGTTTGCTTTTAATTCTTGCCGCGATATTACCCGGCATCTCTATAAAAAATTATGTAACCGCTGTTTTTGTAACACTGGTTATTGGCATTCTCAATGCAACAATTGGTTTTCTTCTAAGATTGCCGTTAAACATTATTACGCTCGGATTATTATCATTCTTTGTGCGGCTGTTTGTTACGACCATCATGATCAAGCTGGCAGGAAACCTGTTCAAAGGATTCACGGTAAAAGGGTGGGGGCCGGCATTCCTTCTTGCTTTGGCCATGGCTATCTTTGGAATGCTTTTAGACAACGGCGTTCATTTGTAAACAGCTAAAAACAAAAACACAAAAACGACTTATTTATTCGTTTGCTGACCCTTCAATCTTCCTGCTACCTTTCATCAAACATTTTGATTCTTTTAAAAAACGCTTTCTTACTTTTATTTTTTTTAAACAAAAATGTAATGATGATTTTATGAAAAGAGTTAGTTTTTTGACGATCTGCTTATTTTTTATTGGTATGAATATTTTATCGGCTCAGCAATTATACATGCCAAGAAATATTACCAATGCTTATAAAGAAGGAACGCGTTCGATGGATGGAAATCCCGGCAAAAATTACTGGCAGAATGAAGGAAAATACGATATCAATGTAACCGTAACCCCTGAAACCAAGGTTGTATCAGGAGTTGAGAAGATCGTGTATAGCAACAACAGTCCCGACACTTTGAAAATTCTTGCTATCCGTTTTGTAAATAACATACACAAACCGGAAGCTCCAAGAGGCAATTACACCAACGATAATTTTTTTACTACAGGATTAGATATTCAATCTCTTTCGATCAATAATGAAGATTATAAAGTGGATTCTAAAAACTGGGGAACGGTTGGTGGCGTTCGATTAAAGCAGCCTTTGATGCCTCATTCTTCTGTTGAATTGAACATCGCGTGGAGCTATCCTTTATCAAAACAGGATGGCCGCGAAGGTCAGATAGACAGCACTACTTTTTATGTAGCCTACAGCTATCCGCGCATTTCTGTGTATGATGATTACAACGGATGGGATTTTATACCACATACCGGAAGGCAGGAATTTTACAACGATTTTAATGATTATAATTTATCGGTAAAGGTTCCCAAAAACTATGTCGTTTGGGCTACCGGCGACTTATTAAATCCTGATGAAGTGCTGCAACCTGCTGTAGCAAAGCGTTTGAAAGATTCTTATACTTCGGATAATGTCATTCACGTTGCGGATTTCAATGAAATGCAGCAGAACAAGATCACTGCTCAAAATGACTGGAACGTTTGGAAATTTACTGCCACTCACATCACCGATGTTTGTTTTGCTGTAAGTAAAAATTATGTGTGGGATGCAGCAAGTGTGGTTGTTGACGCAAAAAATAATCGTCGTACAAGTGTGCAGGCGGCTTATAATGATACCGCAAAAGATTTTCATCATTCTGTAAAGTGGGCTCAAAATGCTTTACAATACTTTTCAACAAAATGGCCGGGGGTATCTTATCCTTTTCCAAAGATGACTGCTTTCCAGGGACATGCAGATATGGAATATCCAATGATGGTAAATGATGCAACTACAAAGGACTTGAAGTTTGCACAGATGGTGCAGGACCATGAAATCGCCCATACTTATTTTCCATTTTATATGGGTATCAATGAAACAAGATATGCATTCATGGATGAAGGTTGGGCTACCACTTTTGAGTATTTAATTGGGCAGGAAGAGAACGGGAAAGCGCATGCAGACTCCGTTTATAAAATGTTTCGCATCAGCCGTTACATTCATGATCCATCTACGGAAGAAGATCAGCCGATCATCTCAATGTCAACACAGGTAAGTGGTGCAGGCTATGGCAATAATTCTTATGGAAAAGCCTCATTGAGTTATCTGGCTTTAAAAGACATGCTGGGTGATACCACATTTAAAAAAGCATTGCACCATTATATGGACGCATGGCACGGTAAACATCCGATTCCATGGGATTATTTTAATGCGATGAGTGCAGGCGCCGGACAAAATCTTAACTGGTTTTTCAACAATTGGTTCTTTACCAATAACTATATTGATCTGAAAATAGATACCGTGAAAAAACAGGGTGATTCGTATACCATCAGTGTAAAAAATGTGGGTGGCTTTGCAATTCCGTTTGATATAAAGATTGCATATGCAGATGGGCAGGTAGCAACAATGCATGAAAGTCCTGCTATCTGGCAAAAAAATCAAAAGCAACAGGTGTTTGAAGTTTCTGCAAAAAAAATTATCAAATCAGTCGAATTAGACGGAGGTATTTTTATGGATTATACACCGGATGATAACGTGTGGAAACAATAATGTTTGAATTTAAATTTTTAAGTAAACCGGCGTAATTATCCAAGCGCCGGTTTTTTGTTTGAAGAATGAAAAGGAGAATCCGGCATATTTGTTCATTTGCTGCTATGTTCGTCGGAAATACTGACCAAGGCAAAAAATCTAGTGAAAATAGAAAAACATAAGGTAATAAGGTGGGTTTATTTCGTTTAGGTTATTATTACTAAGGTAATAAGGTTTGTTGATCCAGGTTTTATAAATGCGGACAGTAGCAAGGTTATTATTTTTTTTAAGCCTGACAGGCTGTCATGATTATAGAAATATCGAATTCACAATGTTTTAAATCCGGAACGGATGACACATCACCTCCGTTTGCTGTAACAAAAAAAATAAAGTAATAAGGTGGGTTTATTTCGTTTAGGTCATTATTATTAAGGTAATAAGGTTTGTTGATCCAGCTTTTATAAATGCGGACAGTAGCAAGGTTATTATTTTTTTTAAGCCTGACAGGCTGTCATGATTATAGAAATATCGAATTCCCCAATGTTTTAAATCCGGAACGGATGACACATCACCTCCGTTTGCTGTAACAAAAAAAATAAGGTAATAAGGTGGGTTTATTTCGTTTAGGTTATTATTACTAAGGTAATAAGGTTTGTTGATCCAGGTTTTATAAATGCGGACAGTAGCAAGGTTATTGTTTTTTTTAAGCCTGAAAGGCTGTCATGATTATAGAAATATCGAATTCCCCAATGTTTTAAATCCGGAACGGATGACACATCACCTCCGTTTGCTGTAACAAAAAAAATAAGGTAATAAGGTGGGTTTATTTCGTTTAGGTCATTATTATTAAGGTAATGAGGTTTGTTCGTTCAGGTTTTTATAAAAGCGGATAGGAGCAACCTTATTGCTAAAAGAAAATGAGAATAGGCTTATTTGTTCGTTTGCTGATATGGTCGACGGAAATACTGACCAAGGCAAAAAATCTATTGAAAATAGAAAAACATAAGGTAATAAGGTGGGTCTATTTCGTTTAGGTTATTATTATTAAGGTAATAAGGTTTGTTGATCCAGGTTTTATAAATGCGGACTGCAGCAAGCTTATTGTTTTTTTAAGCCTGAAAGGCTGATATGATTATAGAACTATTTAAATCCCCTCGGCCTCAAAATCCGGAACGGATGACACATTACGATGCCCGTGCGTATCACCTTATGTCCTGCAAACAACGGCGAACAAGCCATCACCTTATTACCTTTATAACAGAACCACAAAATCTCAAGCCACCTTATTACCTTATTTCCTACAAATAGACGAAGAACCAATTATTCAGGCAACCTTTTTACCTTAGTAACAGGATCAGAAAACCTCTCATTTACCTTATTATCTTATCTTCCTCAGCAAATAAAAAAAGAACCGCTTATTTTTATAAAACTTTTTACCTAAAAAAATCAAAGCATGAATATGAAAAAACTGAAACTCGTTTTACTCCCATTGTTTTTTTGCGTATTCGCTTTTACCATTTCTGCACAACCGCTTACTTCTCCACAGATAGACGCTTTGGTTGAAAGAACTTTGAAGACTTTTGATGTTCCCGGAATTGCTGTAGCTGTTGTAAAAGACGGAAAGATCATTCATGAAAAAGGATACGGTGTAAGCTCTTTAAACACGATGAAAAAAATGGATGAGCACACACGTTTTGGAATTGCCTCCAACAGCAAAGCCTTTACTGTAGCTTCTTTGGGGATTTTGGTTGATGAAGGAAAACTGAATTGGAACGACAGGGTTACTAATTATATTCCAGAATTTAAATTATATGCTCCTTATGTGACTGAAGATTTTACCATTCGTGATTTACTAACTCACAGAAGCGGTTTAGGACTTGGTGCCGGGGATCTCATGATCTGGCCCGACAGCAGCACGTTTACTTTAAAGGATATCATTCATAATCTTCGTTACCTGAAACAGGTATCTGATTTCAGGACAAAATATGATTATGATAATTTACTTTATATCGTCGCGGGTGAAGTGGTGGCAAGGGTTTCAGGGATGACCTGGGAAAATTTTGTACAAACAAGAATTATGGATCCATTGCAAATGACCGAGAGCGCACCCAATTATGATCTCCTGAAAAATAAAGAGAATGTCATTGATCCACATGCACCTGTAAATGGAAAAGTGCAGGTGATCCATCGCGACTGGAAATTTGTCGCGGATGCTGCAGGCGGCATCTACAGCAGTGTTCATGATATGACCAAATGGATCACAATGCAAATGAATGATGGAAAATATGGTGCTAATTTGCAAAATGAATTATTGAAACCCCGGACACATGAAGAAATGTGGACGCCACAAACGATTATACCTGTACGGAATAAAGGAGCATATAATACGCATTTTGCTTCGTATGGTCTTGGTTGGTTTTTGAGTGATGAAAACGGGTATAAAGTGCCTACTCATACCGGTGGCCTCGCAGGAATTGTAACACAGGTGACTTTAATTCCGGAATTGAAACTGGGAATTATCGTCTTTACCAATCAGCAATCGGGTGCCGCTTTCAGGGCTATTACCAATACCATTAAAGACGGTTATTTTGGAATAAAAGGAAAAGACCGGGTGAAAGAATATCACGACCAGGTAGTTCAAAATGAAGCAGATGCAAAAAAAATAACGGATAAAGTTTGGGCAGATATCAATGCCGGGCAACAAAAAAATAAATCAACAACAGATTTCGGTATGTACACCGGAACCTATACTGATCCATGGTTTGGTGATGTAGTGATTTCTGAAAAGAATGGTAAGCCATGGTTTGATTCTAAAAATTCTCCAAGGCTCACAGGAGAAATGTTTCCATTTAAAGGAAATACTTTTATTGTAAAATGGAACGACAGAAGTATGGATGCTGATGCTTATGTAATGTTTGATCTTGATTATGAAGGAAAGCCAAATGCTATAAAAATGAAGCCTATTTCTCCTTTGACTGATTTTAGTTTTGATTTCCAGGATTTGAATTTTACAAGAAAAAAATAGTGCCGGCCCGGAACGCTTAAGCGGGGCGGAGCGCTTAAGCGGCCTGAACCCTTGGAATGTTCTGACTACCGAAGAAAGTGTCCCAAATGGCCGGAAACCTCATTAAACAGTAAGACAAATGGAAGAAATTGAAACGCATCCTTTCGAAGCCTTTATCCCTGAAAACGTGACTGCGATTATCGTTGGCAGCTTTCCCGGAAGGGAAGTAACCCACAAAAATCTCACAGAAGATGAATGGTTTTATGGATCAAAAAGAAATCAATTCTGGAAGATCATTTCCGGGGCTTATGAAACTGAATTAATAACCAGGAAACAAAAACAGCATCTTTTTGCAAAACATGGGATTGGTATTGTGGATATTTTTTTAAGAATAAAAAGAAAAGGAAACAACAATATGGACAGCAATCTTGAAGTGGTTGAATTTAATGATAAAGCGATTGGAACTATTCTGCAAAATCAATACATTAAATCCATCTTCTTTACCAGTAAATTTGTAGAAAAGGAATTCATGAAAATGTTTCCTGAAGTGAAGAATCGCGGGTGCGAGTGTTTGCCTTCTCCTTCTCCACGCTATGCAAGAATGAGTTTGCAGGAAAAAATAAATTATTATAAAGACAAATTGCCCGGGTAATTCCGCACTCCAGTAGCATTATTACTAAAGACATATTAAAGACTTTCACCAGCAGTGCCTGGACCAGCACGTGAAATAAGGAACGAAATAGGTTATCGCTTCTTTCCATGTCCTTTCCAGGGCGCTTTTAAACTTTTGGGAAATAAGTTTGAATACATTATCAAAACAAAGATTTAAGCGTGAACGATTTTTTAAGTCTCCCCATTCCATTTATTGATTTCTAAATTCCGCGATTTTCAAAATCAACCTTGCAAGGTAAAAAACGCATCGAATGGCTGCAAAACGCCCGTTTCAACGGAATCTGATTATTAAAGAACTGCACAAAATATAATTGGCCATCACCGTTGTTGCCATTTATCTTTGAATTATAACACCAGGCGGGATACAAGGTGAATCACATTCTGCTACTTTCCTGTTTCTTCAATCAGGAAAAGAATGGATGCGTGGTCCCTGTAACAAATGTTGACCGTCGACAATCAAATTCCGGCAAGACCAGAAATTGTAAATAGTATAGATGCGATCCATAAAGGTAAAAGTGGGTGATAAGATCGGTTCATGAACAGCGACAGCTGATTATTCATAAATATTAAACTGAAGGGATAAAACACAATAGCATGATAACTACTTTAATGTTGCTGAAGGCCGGGTACCGTTAAACCGTTAACAGATCACTATTAAACCATTAACAAACGCAAAGTAACCTGATCATACTCATGAGACTGGTGATGTGGGCTGGTGCATTGGAAAGGCATTTCAGAATTTTCAAACTAACTTATAAGGTATCCTTCGGCAACAAAGTTTTGAAACAAAAAAGGGAAAGATATACAACTTCAGAAGAGGAGCAAAATGGAGTGCAATAATTGTTTAAACACGAAGTTGACATGCAGGTATTTTTTGTCATCTAAACAAAATAATAATCTTACTTTATTCATTTAGTGTCAAGGTATCTGCAGACCGGATTTTCAACACGTTTTTCCACCGATTTCTTAACAATAAAATTGAATTTATGAAAAATGTAAAATTCGTCATGCTATTTTTATTTCTGGCCGCATTTATCTGCAATTGCAGTAAAGAAGGGCCCCAGGGACCTACCGGCCCACAAGGTGCTCAAGGTGCACAAGGTCCTAAAGGTGATAAAGGCGATCCCGGCGCCCAGGGAGTCGCCGGAAATGCAAATGTGACCTTATACAATTTTGCAAGCAAGACATTCACCACTCTCACCAGTTTTCAATTATTAGCCAGCCAGAGCCTGGTAGATTCCAGCATCGTTTTAGCTTATTACAATCCTTCACCGGAAGTAGCTACAGCATGGTATCCAATTCCCGGATTGGGCAATTCCGGATTTTATCAGACAAGGTCATTTTTTTACCAGGTAAGCACTTCACCCAGCACGTATTCATATACTGTGAGGCTGGTAAATGCAAACGGAACCGGGGATTATACAACCCCTGTCACCTGGACTAAGACGCGGATCTTCCTGGTAAAAGCGACAGACATCCTGACAGGCGGAAGGAAAGCATCCCTTCCTGATTTTAACGATTACTATGCAGTTTGCCGGTATCTTGGAATACCGTCGGATGAGTAACATTTTCAGAACGTGATCACTCTAAAGGAAGACTTAATGCTGTGCGGTTTTCGGAAACCTTGCAGGTGCTTTATATTGCCCCGAAGGTGGCTCAGTTAGGGAAGAAATAAAATTTTACCGCTACCAGTAAACCAACAAATTTGCCGCTTTTCCTTTTTGTAAAAGCTTTCCAATTTATGAGATTAAATTTGACAGATGGTCACGTTCCTGCTGTTTATATTACTTTTCATTTTCTGCTGGCCGCTCGCGATCCTGGCTTTGGTGCTTTATCCCATCATCTGGCTGTTATTGTTGCCGTTCCGGCTTTTAGGAATTGCTGTCGATGGAATTTTTGCCTTTTTAAAAGCATTGATCATGTTGCCGGCAAGAGTGGTGCGGCGGTTTTAGATGTCCTCAAGAGGTGATACTTTTTCCGAAAAGTGTCACCTATTGAAGACAAACAGCGCCTTCAATGCATTGTTCTCATGCACCTGAACTAATTTTCCTTATTTGGCCTTGGCAATGGGATTTGCCGATTTTCCACATCGGCTATCCAAACCACGTAAATTTTTTGCCGCCGTTTTCAAACATCAAATCTACATAGACTTTACTAAAACGAACCGTTCCTCTCGAGGCATGTGCCCTTAATATGCCCTTTTGAATGTACCTGTACATTACTTTACGCTGCACTATAATCGTGAGAATAAGATCAGCATAAGTGTACCATATATCCGAAAGCGGCAGCCCGGGAGGATATAAGGGAACAATTACTTTCTTTTTTTTGCCGATGTTCTTTGCGGAAGCAGCCTTAGCAAGCTTGCTTGCCATGCGTTGGTTTGGCTTCTGTTTCATGTGTTATATTTTGAAGTTTTAAAAGGCACAGGTTCCCGGAACGGAAACGGATTCAATCACACTACCGGCGCCCCCTGTTTGTAACAAGACCTGTAAGATTCTGAAACTTTAAGGTTTGGGATTCATTCAAACCGCCTATAAAATACCTCGCAAAAACCTATAAAACAATCACCCGGGTATTTCTTCTGAAACTATTAAACACCACGATCCCTACTCCCGACAGAGTCCCTCCCTACACCTACCAACAACAAACTGCTGTACCCGTGCGGTAATTAGCGCACAGGTATAGCACCGGGTCAGGTACAGGTATGAGGCGTTCAGGCCATAGAAGTATGTGGAACATAAACTAAATAAATCAAAAGATCGTGGCAACCGTAACAGACGTGTTTTTAAATGGCAGCGTGCTTAACGTTGTATTTTACTGTCGCATTGGGCACCAGCCAGGGGAAAATTGAGGCGACCCGATAATTGAATACAAACCGACTATCAAAAACAAAGATAACTCGGTGAGGCTCAAAGTGTTAAAAGTAATATTAATTCAGATTGTACTAACGACAATACAAATTTGATAACGCTAAAATGTTATAAATCAAACACAATTTTTTTTGAGGAATGGCGTGTTATAATATAAATTAGCGTGTTATCGGCTATTTTAAGGAAACAGTCCGACCATCAACAAACAGTGCAAAAAACGACACGACACAAACTGATAAATTACAGCATTGCGACTGTTTGGATTGCTAATGGACTTTTCTGCAAAGTGCTGAACCTTGTACCACGACATCAGGAAATTGTTGCAAGAATTTTAGGTAACGAACATGCACGACTACTGACAGTTTTAATTGGAGTTTTTGAAATCGCAATGGCAGTTTGGATTTTAAGCGGTTTGCGGACACGACTTAACGCAGTTACTCAAATTATCGTTATTGCGTTAATGAATACTTTGGAGTTTTTACTTGTACCTGACTTATTGTTGTGGGGAAAATTAAATGCATTCTTTGCCTTCCTATTCATACTTTTAATTTTTTACAACGAGTTTCTGCTTAACAAAAAACTTCAGACAGCATAAATGTTTTCATTTCTTAAAAACCATCCGTTTGCTGTTGAAGCATTTTTTGAAAGTTCCCTTGTTTTCACTTTCGCAATTCCGAAGGAACAAATTAAACAACTAATACCAGAGTGTTTAGAGTTAGATACTTTCAACGACAAGTGGGCTTTTATTGCAGTTGCAATGGTTCAGACAAAGGAGCTGCGGCCCAAAGGTTTTCCAAAACTTTTAGGTAACGACTTTTTTCTTATTGGTTATCGTGTGTTCGTTCGGTATACAAACAAAGCGGGAAAGAGATTAAGAGGTTTGTATATTCTAAAATCAGAAACGGATAAAAGGAAAATGGAATTTTTAGGAAATATTTTCACCCACTACAATTACACAACAACTGATATCAAGCGACACAAACAAAACGGAACAATTGAAATCAATTCAGAAAAATCTAATTTCAAAATACTGATTGACAATTCAGAAAACGAAGATAATTCTTTACCGACTGGGTCACCTTTTACCAACTGGAAGGAGGCAAGAAGATTTTCAGGACCATTGCCATTTACATTTACCTACAACAATACCACTAATGAAGTTTTAATCATTGAGGGTGTGAGAGAAAACTGGAAGCCCACACCTGTAAAAGTTATAAGCTACAATTTTTCTTTCATGGACAAGATGAAGTTCGTTGATGCGAAATTAGCAAATGCTTTCATTATTAAAAACATTCCTTACTATTGGAAAAAAGGTAAGATTGAACAATTGATAAAATGAGAAAACGATATCAAGGAGTTTGGAACATCATCCGCTTTAATTGGCATTTCTATATTTTGGCATTCGGATTTGTTTTACTTATTCTTTTCTTTCGTGGCAGCTTCTCTGCTACCAATCTAATTGTTACGGACATCCTTGTGTTTCTTATTGTCGGTTCAACAATTCTTTCGTTGTTAGTTTCTACTTACATCTACGACTTTTCAAATCTTTACAAACTTTCGTGGCTTGACAAATTGCAACACAACGAACATGACGAAATCGTAAACATTAACGCAGGCTTTGACGAAACGAGCTTCTTGCTAAAAGACAAGTTTAAAGATTGCAAATTAACTGTATTAGATTTTTATGACCCGACAAAACACACCGAAGTTTCAATTAAGAGAGCAAGAAAAGTTTATCCAGCTTTTCCTAATACACAGCAAGTGAAAACAACTGCCCTACCATTGCAGGACAATTCAGCGGACAAAATATTTACGATTTTGTCAGCACACGAAATACGAAACGAAGAAGAAAGGAAATCTTTCTTTCAGGAACTTCGTAGGGCAATTTCGCCAACAGGTCAAATAATCGTAACGGAACATTTGCGGAACACAGCAAATTTTTTAGCTTACAATATTGGAGCATTTCATTTTCACTCAAAAACAAGTTGGCTAAAAGCATTTCAATCATCGGGACTGCGAGTTACAGAGGAAATAAAAATTACGCCATTTATCACAACCTTTATACTGGACAAGAATGGAGCTACATCTTAAAATAATTGGTTCATGTTTAATATTGCTGGGCTTGGTTCATGCAATCTTTCCAAGGCAATTTAATTGGAAGCAGGAACTTAATTCACTTAGCATTGTAAACAAAGAAATGATGTATGTTCACACTTTCTTTATTGCATTTACACTATTTCTTATAGGGCTTTTATGCCTGACATCTTCTACCAACTTAATCACCACAACTTTTGGCAAACAAATTTCTTTAGGGCTTGGGATTTTCTTCTTCTTAAGGTTATTAGTTCAGTTCTTTGGTTACTCATCAAAGACATGGAGAGGAAAAACATTTGAAACAACAGTTCACATTTTGTTTTCAATATTCTGGACTGATGTAACAACAATATTTATCTTAATTTATTTATCATGATAGAACAAACTGACAGAACAGCCGATAACAGATGCATTAGCAATAGCAGGGGGCGACGTGCGAATCATCGGCTATAGTTCGGTATCAGTTTCAGTTCCAGCATGACGTTAATAATTTAGCTTTTGTGCTTATCTTCATCTTCGGTTTTTCAAACGGCGGCAGTTCGGGCAGACGATTTTCAAATGCCCTGCCATCGCCAATGCTTTTCCGTTGGCGGTAATCCACTATAGTTTAAGTACCCACTGGTTTGTCAGGCAATGAACTAAAAATTGACAAAATCTTGCACGAAATGAAAGCAAATATTTCAAGTATCGTCATTGTATTTTTCTTATTGCTAAGCCGTGAAGCAATAGGACAAAATTTAGCTCCGGTGGATATGCTTTCTGTAAAGGGGCATTATATACATTCTGCTAACAATGGGAAAACCTATCAAATCTTTGTGATTTTGCCAGATAAGTATTCTCCTAAAGACACCTCACACTATCCGGTAGTGTATGTTTTGGATGGCTATTATTCGTTTCCGTTGGTTTATGCAACAAAACGTGCGTTAGGTTTGGGTGGACAGATTGAAAATGTAATTATTGTTTCCATTGCCGATAGTGTATTGGATGAACCAACCTGGTTTGCCACCCGGTGGAGTGACTATACTCCTTCTCATAGCGCCGCCGATGATTCTTCAACGGCAAAAGAAATGCGTCTGCCCCAGGGAGCTTTACAATCGGGGGGAGCTTCAGCATTTCTCAATACGCTGAAAAATCAAATCATTCCATATATCGACAACCAATATAAAACGACTAAAGATCGGGGTATCATCGGACATTCAATAGGAGGATTGTATGCAGCTTACTGTCTTTTGACAGCACCTGGTATTTTTAATCGATATGGTATAAACAGTCCTTCTTTATGGTGGGACAATAAGAAACTATTCGATATGGAAAAGTCATTTTCCGAAGAAAATAAGACACTTAACTCACAGGTTTTTATATCAGTAGGTGGCTTGGAAAACGGGATGATGAAATCCTCTATGAGTGGTTTTGCCGACTCACTTGAGAGTCATCATTATAAAGGCTTAACATTATCTTCCTATGTTTTTGATAATGAAAATCATCTTTCGGTAATCCCTGCGATGATGAGCAGGACGCTAAGGGTTTTGTATGGAGTGAAAGAAGAATAGTTAAAGCACTACAGCCAAAAGGGCCATTTGTAAAAGCATGGCTTGACCAGCAGCATTTGTGCATCAGTAATTCTTATCATCTTTTGTTCAAGCCGACATCTCGCTATTCGACATTTGTTATTATCTTCAACTTCAGTTTTTCAATTAAGCATTTGTGCCAGGCTGACATTTCGTTATTTCCATGCCTTCACAAATGCTTCAACGTAGTGCGTCAGTCCCGAAGATTCGGGATTCCAGCCAACGAAGAAATATCGGCTTTTTGTATTTATCTTCGACTGTAGTTTTTCTCCGAAACTTCGGGATGAAAACTTCGCCAGAAATTTCGGGAAGGTTTACGTTCGGGCCAGACGTTAATTGAATACCTGCTCATCCTGTCGTCAACGTAAGCGGTGAACGACACCTCAAACCAAACAACACAAGTAATTAAAATTATGAAACCAAGAATATCAGTATTTACATTAGGTGTCGTTAATTTGGAAAAATCCGTCGCGTTTTATAGAGACGGTCTTCAATTAAAGACTGAAGGAATTATCGGTAAAGAGTTTGAGTACGGTGCAGTTGCTTTTTTTGACCTGCAAAACGGATTGAAGCTTGCACTTTGGCCGAAGAAAAGCATTTCCAGGGACACGAACATCACTGAACAACCATCATCTTCATTAGAGTTCACCATTGGACATAATGTAAACAGCAGGGAAGAAGTTGATGCGATTATGAAACAGGCGGAAAATGCGGGAGCGAAAATTATTAAACCTGCTCAAGACACATTTTATGGTGGCTATGCAGGTTACTTCTCAGACCCCGACGAACATTTGTGGGAAATAGTGTGGAATCCGGCGTTTGCGATTAATGATTAGGAAACCCAGATGATCAAAAACAGATTGCCGGAAAAACAACGAAGCGCTTAAAGGCTGCCGCGACAATAAACAAATATTGCAATTATATTTGATCCCGTTAATATTTTTAGCCACCCGGCTGCATGTTCACAAAACAAGAAACCATCCTTCCCGGGTAAGCTGAGTCAATTAAATACAAGAATAGGATACACGGATGAAAAAATAACTAAGCGAGTTGTATGGATTGGAAAGGAGGATATAAGAATTCTGCTTTTTATTCTACCTTCGGCTTTGGTTTTTCACCCGGTTGCCATTGGGTCAGCTGGCGTTCGGCCGGAACATACATCGAATTGCTGCAATCACAACTGACCAAACATAATTCGATAAACATGGAATGTGATTATGGACAATAAACATTATAACGAGCCATCAGTTTTTACGCCAGAAAATTTACTTCGCGAAGCAAGACGCCAAAAAAGTATTGAGAACTGCAAAGTGCCTGGTATTTGTATCCTTGACCCCGATGGCGATTTAGTTGAATATTTAATTAAGACAAAACAAGCAACAATCAACAAGTGCTGGGCTTGTTATCATACAAAGCTTTATAACGTAAAGCACAACGGTTTTGAATTTGGAGTTTTAGGGAGCGCCGTAGGTTCATCGTTTGCCGTGCTTGTAGCAGAGCAATTATTTGTATCAGGTTGTAAAACGCTCCTTAGTGTAACTTCTGCCGGTGTTATCAATCCGATGAAGCACCATTCAAAATTTATTTTGATTGAACAAGCACTTCGCGATGAGGGAACAAGTTATCACTATCTGCCGCCTTCGGAAACCAGTAATATTAACCACGCTTTATTAAATAAATTAACCGTCTATTACCAGGCAATGGGTTTATCAATAGAAACAGGCATTAGCTGGACAACCGATGCACCTTATCGCGAAACGAAAACTGCAATTGCAGAGGCGCAAAAATTAAACGCAGTGTGTGTAGAAATGGAAGCGGCTGCGCTTTATGCTTTTGCGAAGGCAAAAAATAAAGATATTCTTTGTTTTGCACACCTTACAAACACGTTGACTCAAACAGAAGGAGACTTTGAAAAAGGTGAGGAAATGGGCAGCCTTGATACTTTAGAACTCATTTATCATACTATAACAGCAATCACCGCGGGTAGCAGTCAGTCTTGGGACAAAATCTATTCTACCAGGCAATCAAATGAAGTAAGCTGGACGCAGGAAGTTCCGAAAACGTCATTGGACTTCATCCGTTCATTTGGTTTGGCAAAGACCGCAAAAATTATAGATATTGGCGGCGGCGACAGTAGACTCGCTGATTATTTATTGGATGAAGGTTTTGAAAATATTACGGTGCTTGATATTTCAGCCAAAGCACTTGATAAAGCAAAAAAACGTTTGGGTGATAAAGCACAAAAAATAAATTGGGTAGTCAGCGACATTACAGAATTTGAGCCCGATAGCACTTTTGACGTGTGGCACGACAGAGCGACTTTTCATTTTCTTACAACAAGCGACCAGATTGTAAAGTATATAGATACAGCAAGAAAATCTGTAAATGGATATTTGACAATTGGAACGTTTTCAGACCATGGACCTGAAAGATGTAGTGGACTCTCAATAAAGCAATACAGTGAAGAAGCTTTGACCGCAGAACTTAAAAACGGTTTCGACAAAATACGTTGCATAACAGAAGATCACAGAACACCTTTTGATACGACACAAAATTTTTTGTTTTGTAGTTTTAAACGGCACTTGAATTGAGTGACACATCAAAGACAAATCCCCATTATTTCTTCCTTCGCTATTCGTTATCTTCAGTCATGCAAACTTTAACTGCGACCGGAAAAATTAAACCCAAAATGTAAATTGAACAGGAAAATTGGGAACGGAATAGTCGAAGATAAAATACCGTTTAACAAAACGCCGCTAAGACAGATGAAAAGGTTTCAGAAGTTCTCGTTACTGTTGCGCGTCAAGCCTGAAATTCTTAAACCCAAACCCACCTTTCTTAAAATAAATCTTAATCTTATTCACTCCTTTATCCAAATGAATTTTCCCTGACAGTAAAGAGACCATAAACTTATTTTCATCTCCGGTTGCAGCTATGGCAATATTTTGAGAAATCAATTGGTCGTTGATGTTTAGATCGATTACGCCATCACTTCCACTCGTGTAAAATGAAAGAGAATAATCACCGGCTTTTTTTACCGTGGTGGTATAAAGCAGCCATTCGCCGTCTTCAATGCTGAATACATATGGGTCACCGTTTTTATCGTTTTTTATATCCACACCATCGTTGCGGTAAGTGCGGCCACGATTGCCTTGGGTGTGAACGCCTGCGGTGTATTGATAACTAGCTGTATCGAGATCATTGTAGGCAAAACCATTTCTTCCAAGGTCGTAATCAACGGCATTTATTTTTGTATCGCCTGAAATAATATTTGGTTTGAAAGGCAATGTTGAAGTGGAATAAACCTGTCGAAACATTGCGTCAGTCACGTCTTTGTGATAAATGTTGTTTTCGATCTTTATGTTTTCGAGAAGTCCGTTTAAGATTTTTTGTGACCTAATGGAATCCGGTTTTGGAGCATCTCCTTTGCAATAATCTACAAACAAATTATAATCGTCCGGCTGTTCTATTTGCAGTGGATTATTGATGCCCATCTTTTTCAACTGCCACCAGCACCAGCCAATATCATTATCTTCCATCAGTTTGATGGTATTGGTAAACCAGGTATTTGAATTTTCACCGCTTTCTCCAAGCCACAAAGGAACGTTGTATTTATCCCGGTAATCGAGGAAATTCTGAATCGTTGCTTTGGTAGAAAAATTGCCATATTTATGAAAACTGATTACGAGATTATTATCCCAAAGCGGAAACATCCCGCGGTAATTATTGGCAAATCCATTTCCCTCTAAAAAAATGATGTGGTTCTTATCCACTTCTCGAATTGCTTTGGTAAGGCGGATAAAAAAATCGCGCAAGGGAATACTTCTTTTTTCTTCTGTACCTCTTTTATCTTCCGGATTATCGAAACCCCAATTGGTTTCATTCAAAATATCATAGCCGCCGATGTATGGTTCATTGGCATATCGCTTTGCCAGTTCTTTCCACAAGGCAACCGTTTTATCCTGGTTTGCCTGCGATTGCCACAGTGAAGGTTCATCCGGATTTCTGTCAGAAATGGGAAGATCATTTCCTTGTCCGCCGGGAGCAGCATGCAAATCAAGTATCAGGTAAATTTTATTTTCTTTACACCATTTTAAAAGATCATCCACCATTTTAAAACCTGTTGGCAACCACGTATTTTTTCCGGCAACCGGTTCGTCTTTTACCGCAAGCGTAAATAAATCGTAGTGCATTGGCAGGCGAATAGAATTAAATCCCCACGAAGCGAGCGAATCAATATCGGTTTTTTGTGTTTCGTTTTTGAGCCACTTTTCATAAAAAATATCCGCTTCTTTTTTGCCGATCAGTTCGGTGATCTTTTCTTTGATCTTATACTGTTGACCAAGAAATCCCAAATTGAACATGTAACCTTCCTGCAGCATCCAGCCGCCCAAACCCATGCCGCGAAGAATGAAATTTGTGCTCACGTCATTTTCCAAATGTTTCCCATTCGCTTTTAAAAAACCCTGTGAATTGGATCTAAAAAATGAACCAATCAATAGGAGGGATACGATTAAGATTTGAAGCGGCTTCTTTTTCATAAAATTGAATAAAATTTATAAGACAGTTAAATTACAAACTGTCAGCAAATAAAGAAATATGGTGGATTTGTGTTTTCTCTTTTTGAAAGTGTTTCTAAAAATTAAATCACAATAGTTGAAATGCTGTGTGCTTTTGAAACTGCCGCGGCCCACTGGCCGTTGATCCATAAATGATAAGGAATTTGATTGCCGGTCATATTTAAAACAACCACAGCCAATTTTCCATCTCTATTGATAAATGAAGTGGCTTGCAAAAAGCTTCTGTTGCTGGAAGCGCTTACTCTTCTTGCGCCGGGCCTGATGAATTTAGAAAACTGGCCGATGTACCAGTATTCATTGGTATAAAAAAGTTCACCTGTTTTTACATTCCCGACTAATGGTGCAAAGCAAAAATTGCCCACATGGTTCGGGCCGCCAGTCTGGTCAACAAGGATGTTCCAATCTGTCCATGCCGTAATTCCATTATTTAGATCATTGAGCATATTATTTCCATACAATTCGCCGAGGCTCCAGTTGTGTATGCTATCCATATCAAACTTTTCTTTGCAACCTTCGGTAAACATTAAATTGATATTTGGAAAAGCTTCGTGAACACGTCGTTCATTTTCAAAAAGAGGCGTAGATTTTGTCCAGGTTTCGTACCAATGAAAGCCGATTGCCCAGAAATATTTTGCAGCTTCCGGGTCATTTAATAAAACACTTGCCCGCTGAAACATCAGGTCGCGGTTGTGATCCCAACCGATTATTTTTATGTCTTTCAGATCACTTTTTTTGAGTGTAGGCCCTAAATTATTTTTTACAAAATCACGTTCAGCATCGGCGGTATAAATGCACGATTCCCAACGCTGTGTTGCCATTGGTTCGTTCTGAGTAGAAACACCCCAAATGGGAAGTCCTTCCTTCTCATACGCGTGAATAAATTTTACAAAATAATTTGCCCAAAGCTGGTAGTATTCTTTTTTCAAAACTCCTCCATGAAGCATGTCATTGTTGGATTTCATCCACGCCGGCGGACTCCATGGCGTTGCAAACATCAGCATTTTGCCATTCAATTTTTCATTCACTTTTTTTAATAAAGGGATGCGGTATTTTTCATCATGTTGCACGCTGAAACTATTTAAAGAACTGTCATAATCCTGGATGTAATTGTAGGTGTCGCTGGAAAAATCGCAACTGTTGATATTGGTGCGTACCATAGTATAACCGATACCATCTGTAGTATCATAATAGGCTTTTAAAATTTCATCCTGTTTATCTTTCGGCAATTTTGCAAATGTTTCTGCCGAAGCATCTACTATTGCTCCACCAAAACCGGTAATAGTTTGAAACTGATGTGTGGGATCAACAAAGATGCAAACATCTGTTTCCAATGGTTGGGGATGATTTTCAAAAGTGAGTTTATCTGACAGGCTGATCCTTTCTTTTGTTTTTTCAGCGGTGGTATAAACGACCGGGATTTTTCCTTCAAGAGAAAAACTGATGGTAGGATTTCCGTACGGATTTGTCTTTGAAGTTTGCGGCTGATGCTGGCTACAGCCGACGGTTATTAATAGAAGAGCAAATGAAATTTTTTTGAAATTCATAATTATTTTATTTGATAGATGCGAGGCAATAAATGTAAAGAAGATTCAGTAATTTATTCCAATCGTTTTTCAATTCTTCTATCGGGAATAAACCACATAAGGGCAACAAAACAATAAAGTCCTAAACTGATCCATGAGTTTATAAATGTAAGCAGGATCCCGATTGCATAAATAACCACAGAAATGACTCCTTTAAAATCATTTCCGATAGATGTGGCGAGCAACGAATCTTTGCCATGAAGCTGGATCAAAGCATGCAACAGAAAATAATAAGCTATGCCGCACATAAATAAAATAATTCCATAAAGAGCAACCGTTGATGGACTGAAATGATTTTCGCCCATCCAGGCTGTAACAAAGGGAACCAGGGAAAGACAGAATAATAAAAAAATATTTCTCCAGAGAACTTTGCCATTTACATGCTTTACCACCTGGAATAAATGATGATGATTGTTCCAGTAAATACCGAGGTAAATAAAACTGAGCACATAGCTTATAAATTTTGGCAGCAACGGTTTCAGCGCATCAAAATTGTTTCCTTTCGGCGCATGTAATTCCAAAACCATGATGGTAATGAGAATCGCAAAAACACCGTCGCTGAATGCTTCAACTCTTCCTTTGTTCATATTTTTATTTGTAAGCGGAAAAATAAATAATTCTTCTGTGTTTAGGGTTGCCAACTTTTCAAAAGTTGGCAACCCTGCAAAGGAAAAAGTTGGCAGCCATTTAAAAACGATAAATAAAAAAACTGCTTATTTGTCGTTTTATTGTAATGGCTTTTTTTCAATTTTTATTCATTAAAATGAAACAAATTTTTAAAAAAAGTTGAGAATTGAAAAATCGTAAATTGCAGTATGCCCGAAAAAATGATCCCTTACGAAGAAACCGTATTTGTAGATTCTACAAAACCTGTTTGGAATTACTCGCTTTTTACTGAGGAAGATATACGCAACTTTGAAAATGGGACACATTACAGCCTGTATAAATTATTTGGTTCGCATGCGCTTACAGTTCTAAATACGGCAGGATATTATTTTGCAGTATGGGCGCCAAATGCAACGTACATCAGTGTTGTAGGAGATTTCAATAATTGGGATATTCATGCACATCCTTTATTTGTGCGTCTGGAACGATCAGGAATTTGGGAAGGCTTTATCCCGGATTTGGCGGAGTATTCCAACTATAAATATTATATTATTGGTTTCGAAGGGGCACAATTATATAAAGGCGATCCCTTTGCTTATCATTGGGAATTAAGGCCGCGAACTGCCTCGAAAACGAAAAATATCCACTATCAATGGAATGATTCATCGTGGATGGATAAACGCAAAGATTTTAATTCGCTTCAGTCGCCCTGGAGTATTTATGAAGTGCACCTGGGAAGCTGGATGAAACCAAATCCATGGGATGAGGATTCCTTTAATTCTTATAAACAAATGGAGGAGCTACTCGTTCCTTATGTAAAAAAAATGGGTTTTACTCATGTCGAATTTATGCCGGTAATGGAATTTCCTTTTGATGGAAGCTGGGGCTACCAGGGCACCGGCTATTTTGCGGCAACGTCACGCTTTGGAACGCCTGAAGATTTGATGAAATTGATCGAAGCATTTCATAAGGAAGACATCGGCGTTATTCTCGATTGGGTTCCATCACATTTTCCAAATGATGCGCATGGCTTATATATGTTTGACGGAACGCATACTTATGAATATGCGGACATGAGAAAAGGATTTCATCCTGATTGGAATTCTTATATTTTTAATTACAAAAGGGGAGAGGTGCGTTCCTTTTTAATAAGCAATGCACGTTTTTGGTTTGATAAATATCATATAGACGGGATGCGTGTAGATGCGGTGAGTTCCATGTTGCGCCTGGATTATTCACGAAAAGAAGGAGAGTGGGAGCCAAATGAATATGGAAGAAATGGAAATATTGAAGCAATTGCATTTATAAAAAGCCTGAATGAAATGGTGTATCGCGATTTTCATGATGTGCAAATGATCGCTGAAGAAGCCACAGACTGGCCACAAATCACTGGGCTTACAACATCCGGTGGTCTGGGTTTTGGAATGAAATGGATGATGGGCTGGATGCATGACACGCTTGATTATTTTAAAATCGATCCTTTATTCAGAAAAGATTTTCAAAATAAATTTACTTTTAGCATGGCCTATTTTTACGATGAAAACTTTATTTTGCCATTGAGTCATGATGAAGTCGTTCATGGAAAATCGCCGATGATCTATAAAATGCCGGGAGATGAATGGCAAAAATTTGCAAACCTGCGTACGCTCTACACTTACATGTACACACATCCCGGAGGAAAATTGCTTTTTATGGGAAATGAATTCGGGCAAACATCTGAATGGAATTACCATACCGAACTGGATTGGAAATTACTTCAATTTGACCCACATAAAAAATTACAACAGTGCCTTGCCGATCTGAACAAATTATATACTTCTCAAAGTGCATTTTTTGATTACCAGTTTGATCCGAAAGGTTTTGAATGGATTGATTTGAACCAGCGTGACGTATGTGTGATGTCGTACATGCGCAAAGGCAAAAAAAAGAAAGATAATATATTGGTAATTTTCAACATGACTCCGGTTGAAAGATATGATTGGAAAATCCAGGTGTATGAAAAAAGTGATTGGACTCAAATCTTTTGCAGCGATGATGTGCAATATTGGGGAACCGGAAAATTTACCAACCAGGAAATAAAAACCGCTCTTTTGGATAAAAAAAACAAATTGTTTGAAATAAACATGAACCTGCCGGCGTTAAGTGGTATCGTGCTTCAATAGTATTTTTTAAAATCATTATTCCATGAAACGCTTTCTGATCGTTACTTTTATCAGTTTTATTGCGCTTGCTTCTTATTCACAAAATAAAGACAGCGCTCAATTTTATTTCAAAAAAGGAGTGGAGGCAAATAATGCAAAATTATATGCTGTCGCGGCAAAACATTTTGATAAAGCCATTCATTTCAATCCTGATTTTACTGAAGCGTACATCGCCAATGGCAAAGTAAATCTCTCAATGCGCATCATTGGAAAAGCACAGGAAAATTTTTCAAAAGCTTACGAATTAGATCCAAAGAATAATGAAGTGATATCCCAGTTGGCCACATTAACTTTTAACAACCGTCAATTTGAAAAGGCGATTGAACTGGCGCAAAAATGCGTGAATTGTGAGAATGCTTCCTACATTCTGGGAATGAGCTATTATAACCAGCAGGATTATGGAAAAGCAGAAAAATATTTAAAAGATGCGGTTGGTAAAGATGATAAAAGTGCAGAAGCCGCTTACACTTTAGGGCGTACTTACCTCGAATTGGAAAATGAAAAAAGCGCTATTGCACAATATGTAAAAGCAGTTCAATTGGAACCAACCAGAAGCCAATGGGCCTACGAACTGGGACTTATTTATTATAATCAGAATGATTTTAAAAGTGCGTTGAAATATTTTGATTTGGCTGCAAATAATGGTTACAATAAAACCACTGATTTTTATGAGAATTACGGATTTGCTCAACTTTATGCCGGTGATTCGGAAAATGGGATCAAAACATTAAATGTGGTGATGGAAAGAAAACCAAATAATAAAGAACTGCTCAACAATATGGCTCACGCTCTTTATGAAACAAAAAAATATAACGACGCGCTGAATTATTTTCAAAAACTTTTGGAACTGAATCCAAAAGATGCCGAATCATTATACATGTGTGGAATGGTTCTTCAAAAAACGGGGCAGAAAGAAAAAGGGCAAAAACTTTGTGACAATGCAATCGCAATTAATCCGTCTTTAAACAAATACCGGCAAAAAAATGAAATGCCTTCGGGGCTTTAATTACCTAATTTGCTCATGGAATGCAGTAAACGAACTTATAAACGAAATTTTGTTATTGGGGAAATCAGTGTTGAGCAAATTAATTCATCATCAAAACATTCACGCTTCTTTGTAAAATATTAAAAGCAATTTCGGCCATCAGGTTTTCTTTATCAAGTGTGGGATTTACCTCGGTGATTTCAAAGCAGCAAATCTTCCTGTTTTGCATAAATTTACTTACGAGGTCTTCGGCTTCTCTTTCACGTAAACCATTATGAACAGGCGTTCCGGTGCCTTTTGAAATAGAACTATCGAGGCAATCGACATCAAAGCTTACATAGATATCGGTGCATTCTGTAAGAAATCTCAAAGCAGCTCTCACCACATTTTCAGGTCCTTTTCTTCTGAGTTCATTAGCGGTAATTACTTTCATTCCATATTTATCGATCAGGTTTTTTTCTTCTTTTTCATAATCACGTAGCGCGATGAACACAATGTCTTCCGGCAAAACTTTCGGATTAATATTGCCAACATTTTTTAATTGCTCCCATTCTTTTATTGTTTTTTCATCCGGATCGTGCATCTTACTTTCGCTATTGTCTTCGCCGATTGAAGCTGATAAGGGCATTCCGTGCATGTTACCTGAGGGCGTAGTAAACGGCGTATGAAGATCAGCATGTGCGTCTATCCAGATAACGCCAAGGCGGCTGTTTGGCTTTGCCATTTTGATACCAGCAATGGTACCACCAGCGGTACTGTGGTCGCCACTAATTACGACGGGGAAAAAATTGTTTTTAATCGTTTCTTTTACCGCTTTTGCAACGCGGTCATACATGGTCAAAACACCTGTTATTCTTTTGGCATAAGGAGATTGAATTGGTTCAAACAATAATCGGTTTTCTGTTTCTACTTTTTCTGATGGGAAATGAACAAAAAAATTGCTCATAAAATCCAATGCAGCAATTTTGATCGCTTCTACGCCCAAACTCGCTCCACGTGTACCGGCGCCTATTTCGCTGGCAACTTCAATCAGTTTGATATTCTTCATAAATGATTTTAAAAGTGATCTTTCTTCACCAAACCGTGTTTCATTTGCAATTTAAACTTTCTGATATTCATCTCAAATTATACCTCATCTTTTTGCAAATGTTCGCATCTTTAGCAGCAAACAAACAAATACAGGCACTTTATATTTATAGTTATACAGTTTTATTTTCAAATAAAAAACCTGCAAATTCTTTTGCAGGTTTATACTCAAATCCAAAAAATGCTTTTATTAAAATTGCTCTAATTTACTAAAGAAAAAATCTCCTTCGATTTGTGCATTTTCATCACTATCGCTGCCGTGCACTGCATTTTCACCAATTGATGCGGCATATAATTTTCTGATGGTTCCTTCTTCAGCCTGTGCCGGATTTGTGGCGCCGATCAGTTTTCTAAAATCTTCCACCGCATTTTCTTTTTCAAGAATGGCAGCAGTGATTGGTCCGCGGCTCATAAATTCTACGAGTTCTCCATAGAAAGGGCGTTCTTTGTGAACAGCATAGAATTCACCGGCCTTTGCGGCAGAAAGATGCGTCATTTTCATAGCCACAATTCTGAAACCAGCTTCGTTGATCATTTTTAAAATCGCGCCTGTATTTCCCTTGGAAGTGGCGTCAGGCTTAATCATTGTAAAAGTTCTGTTGGTCATTTTTTTTATTTTGGCTGCGAAGGTAAAGTTTAGCCGTGAATTAAAACAAAGACACAAGCCCGAATTACACAAATTTTCACGAATTAAAATGACCTAAAAATTGGCTTAATTTTCTTATAGCAAATTGATAGAAATGATGTGGGTATTTTATTAACTTTTACTGTTTCTTTGCCATTTTGTGAGGAAAATCAGATAATAAGGTCAATTAGGGATTTGTGATTCTGTTACTAAGGTAATAATGTTCGGTTCCAACTTTTTCTAACACTGTAAAATTTAAACTTCTCAACCTTAGTAATAACCTGCCACTATATCAATTACAACCTTATTACCTTGATGTCTTTTGTTACCACTATTTTTGATGAAGCATCACTTTTATGACAGAAACAAATAAAATTCGTTTAATTCATTTACTAAAGCATGCGTACTGCGAAAAAAATGATAATATTGCCAAGTAAAATAAATGAGAACTGTATTTGAAATATTACCTTCCTCTGTAAATCCGGAAAGCTGCAAACTTCTATGTGAAGTAAGTAACGAAGGCTTTTCTTTTTGTATCAAAAATGAAGAAACAAATTCATTTTTAGGATTGGGAGTTTACCATTTTGACAAAAACAAACCAGCTGTCGGGTTGCCTATTGCGCTGCAAATTCTCTTTCATCAAAAAGAAATATTTTCAGGAAAATTTAAAAAGGTATGTGTTGTATATTCCTTTTGCCAAAGCACACTCATTCCATTTTCTGTGTATGACCGGGATAAAAATGAACTTTTGATGAACGTGATGTTTGGCGATCTGGGGCACAATGAAACGATCCTGACGGATGTATTGCCGGATCATTCGCTGTATAATTGTTACCGTATTCCTACAGCGCTTTTGGAAGTAATTCAAACCCAATTTCCGGATTCATCCTGCTCGCATCAATACTCACTTTTATTAAAAAATCTACCTGTCGAAGATGATCGCCTGGCTTTAATTTTCTACACGCAAAAGTTTGTGGCGTGCTTAATAAAAGAAGGAAAATTTCAATTGGTCAACTCTTATAATTTTGAAACACCGGAAGATGTTTCTTATACTTTATTAAATATTTGCAAGCAGTTCAATATAGCCGATCCTCATTTGATGATTCATGGATTACTTGAAGAAAATTCGCCGCTTTATAAAGACATCTATAAATATTTCAACAATATCGAATTGGCTTCTTTGCCATCAAACTCTGTTTACTCAGATGAAATAATGAAATTTCCTTCTCATTATTTCAGTTATATCTTTGCAATCGATTCATGCGAATAATAAGCGGAAAATATGGTGGAAGAAAAATAAACCCGCCTTCCAAAATGCCTTATACTCGGCCAACAACTGATGTTGCAAAGGAAGGATTGTTCAATATAATTGAAAATAATATTTCCATTCCCGGCATTAAAACCCTTGACATTTTTGGTGGCACCGGTAGCATCAGTTATGAGCTCGCGTCGCGCGGAGCAGCAGATCTTTCTATTATCGAGAAAGATCCGAAGATGTATGAATTTATCAAAAATAAAATAGCAGAATTAAGAATTGAAAATTGCGAAGTGATAAAAAGCGACGTTTTCCGTTTTCTGGAAAATTGTACAGAGAAATTTGACTTAATATTTGCCGGGCCTCCTTATGCTCTTAAAAATATTGATGATCTACCACAAATTATTAGGGAAAAGAAATTGTTGCGCGAGAATGGTTGGTTCATTTTGGAACATACGCCGGCAAACAATTATGAAAATGAATTGCAGTTTAAAACAATGCGGAATTATGGAACAACGGTATTTTCAATTTTTATAAATAAATAGAGAAAGCTTGAAAAAGTTTAGAGAGGTTGAAGCAGGTTGAAATGGTTGGAGAGTTTTAAAAATTCCGGTTGCGAATCACATTTCGCAACTCAACATTCACGGAAATGACGCCAATATTTATAACAGGAACAGGAACTGATGTGGGCAAAACATTCATTGCTTCCATTGTAACAGAAGCTTTGCAGGCAGATTACTGGAAGCCTGTGCAGGCGGGCTTTACCGACGGAACTGATTCGTTAAGAATTAGAGATTTAATATCGAATAACAAGACAACGATCCATCCGGAGTTGTATGTTTTGGAAATGCCGGCTTCGCCGCATTTGGCCGCACCGGCAGAAGGGAAAGAAATTAACTTAAAAGAGATCATTCATCATTTACCCAAAACACAAAACCAATTAATTATTGAAGGAGCCGGAGGATTAATGGTTCCTTTAAATCAAAAAGAATTGATTTTAGACCTGATAAAAGAATTAAATGCAAGAGTTATTATTGTGAGCAAAAATGAATTGGGAAGTATCAATCATTCTTTGCTTACTGCTGCAGTTTTAAAAAAAGAAAAAGTAAATGTTTTGGGTTGGATCTTTACAGAAGAATATAAAAATTACCAGCAAGAGATAGGTGAGTGGACCGGTTATCCGGTGATCGCACGTGTAAAACATTTGCCGGTTATTTCTAAAGAAACCATCAAAGCAGAAGCTAATAAAATGCTTCCAAAATTGAAACTTTTTTTATGACAAAAAAAGAGCTGAGATATATTTTTAAAGAAAAAAGAAAAGCGCTTTCTGTACACGATATTGAAAAATTCAATGATCTTATTTTGATCAATTTTCAAAAATTAAAATTGCCTTTTATCAATTGTGTACATACTTATGTGGCCTCGTTAAAGCTTGGTGAACCGGATACAGCACCGATTGTAAGGTATCTGCAATTTATAAATCCATTAGTAAAAATCGTGATCCCCAAAATTGATATTCATTCAGGAAATATCAATCACTACCATTTTGATGAAGCGGTGGAATTGATCACCAATTCCTATGGGATTGATGAACCAAAAGAAGGAAATCTCATCAAAGAAGATGAGATAGACCTTGTTTTGATACCATTGCTTGCATTCGACAGAAAAGGGTTCAGGGTTGGTTTTGGAAAAGGATATTATGATAAATTTCTTGCGCGCTGCAAACCAAATGTTATTAAAACAGGATTAAGCTTTTTTGATCCCGTAGACGAGATAAATGATATTTCAGGCTTTGACATACCTTTAAACTTTTGCATTACGCCAAAAGAAATATTTTCATTTTCATTATGAGAATGTAAAGTTTTTATTAAACGAAAAGATTATTCATGCTCAAAAGCTTCCGGTATATTTTGCTCCCATTTTCATTCCTTTATGGCGGTATTCTTTGGGTACGTAACAAGTTTTTTGATAAAAATATTTTGCGCTCTGCTACTTTTAATTTCCCGTTGATATGCGTTGGAAACCTGGCTGTTGGCGGAACCGGCAAAACTCCAATGGTAGAATATCTTGTAAAACTTTTGTCTGGTAAATATGAAGTAGCAACTTTAAGCCGCGGGTATAAAAGAAAAACAAAAGGATTTGCGGTCGCTGCTGAAGACACATCAGCCGTCGATATTGGCGATGAGCCCATGCAGATTCATCAAAAATTTCCCAACATAACAGTCGCCGTGGCAGAAGAAAGAGTTATTGGAATACCACAATTGCTTTTCGGAAAACCGAAAACAGAAATAATCATTTTGGATGATGCCTTTCAACACAGGGAAGTAAAAGCCGGATTAAATGTTTTATTAACTGATTACAATAATCTTTATTACAAAGATATCTTATTGCCGGCCGGCGATTTACGCGATATAAAAAGCAGCAGTAAAAGAGCCGAGATTATTATCGTTACCAAATGTAAGCCAGACCTGAATACAACCGAAAAGAATAAAATTATTGATGAACTGCGGCCATTATCCAATCAAAAAATATTCTTTACAAAAATTGCATACAATACCTTGTATCACTTGTTTACAAAAGAAACGTATGTGCCGGATCCCGATTCAGAAGTGCTTTTAATTTGCGGTATCGCCAATCCGCAACCAATAAAAACAATACTGGCGAGCGAAGTCGCTTCTTATGAATTATTGCAATATAAAGACCATCACATTTTTAATACAGATGATTTAAAGGAAATAAAACAACATTTTGAAAAAATAAAAAATAAGAAAAAATTTATTGTTACTACAGAAAAAGATGCGGTGAGGCTTGCAAAATTTGAAAAAGAATTGGCAACATTTCCGGTTTACGTTTTGCCGATGGAACATCAATTTTTATTTGATGAAGCAAGGGAATTTCAAAATGAAGTAATTCAGTTTGTAGAATCTTTCAAAAAAGTATGAAAAAAGCGATCTGAAATGTATTAAATTAACACTTTTAATTCACTAAAAACACTAAACATTAGATCAATTTTTTTTGATTCACTTGTTATTAAAGATTACTTTCCTCGAAATACAATTTCTTCATAAGAATTTGAAAAAATTATGGAATGGTAATTATTTTAGAAAACCTATTTGTAGTTCAATAACAAATCTGCTACGATCAATTTCAAAACCAATTTAGAAAATTTTATCAGCTGGGAATGCATCTGTATAAAGTAGAAATTCATAAAACTAAAATTGCTCTTCGCATATCTGATAATACAGTAATCATTGGTTGCTTTCTTAAAAATTAGTTTTACGTGTCTGGTATTGACTTTAATATTTTTCCTATAATTTATATTATGTTAAGTAGATTGTTCTGAATCCGTCAGTACACTAGCAAATACTTAGATTTCTTTTTTCTCGCCTGCATTCACTTCTATCCCCTCGGCTTTCAATAAACAAACAAATAAACCCATTTCTGATTTTGAAAATGAAACAAAAAACCCTGGATTGCTTCAGGGTTCGATTATTTAAATTTAAAAGTAATCAGTTTACAAATTTCGCATCTGCCTGATCATATTTATCCTGGTATTCTTTCAGGTGTGTTTTATCGCCAAGGCTTTGATAAATGTTCTGCAATAGATTTACAACAGATTTATAACGCGATTTTTCGGCTTTTTTATAACCCTGTTCTAAAGTACTCAGCGCTTTTTCAGCATAAGGCACCGCTTGTTTCAGAAATGCATCTCCCTGGTCTGAAAGATCTTTCTTTTGTTTTGTCTGATCAGGAGTTAATTTCGCACCTTTTATTTTTGCTGCATCTTCCAGCGTAGTAATTCCTTTGTTATAATAGAACTGAGCATATAATAAGTTTACACTTGAATTTGCTGGGTCCAAAGCCAGTGCTTTGTCCAGTTGCGCCTGCAAAGTTTTCATCAGATTATCCTGGTTCTGTATCGCTGTCCCTTGATCGCCACTATATAAATAACTAAAGATCTCTGTTGCATAATTTAGATGATAACGCAGGCTGTCCGGATGTTTCGTCGTCAACTCCTCATATTTTTTGAATAATGCAGGACGATTTTCATTTTCCCGGTAATAATCCATTTCTACAAAATCAAAATAATCGTCTTTCGGAAAAAGCTCTTTACCCAACGTGGCGTATTTAACCATATTGGCAGAATCTTTAGCCTCTTTATAATCAAGAGTCAGCCACTGGTAAGGCAATTCAAATGCAGGATCAGCAGTATCTGCTGCATTATGCAATCCTTTAATATGAGCATCAGCGATTTCTTTAAAGTATTTGCGGGCCATGTTATCGTTCTTTGCATTCAAAGCTGCCTTAGCAATGTTTAATACCAGTGTTGTATCAACAGCTCCGATTTTAGCCCAACCTTTTTCCCTGATATATTGACCGACATTATCAGCTTTAATAAAGAGATTCATGGCTTTGGCAAAACCCGCAGTATCAGATTTTCCTGCAGCCTCATTAAAGGCATTAGCAGCTTCCTGATAATAGCCAGCATAAATACCAAAAATCGGCTGGTAATTATCTTTTACAGTCAATAAAGTCAACTTTGCATTGTTGGAATCCGCCATTGCTTTTTTAAATGCATCAAAAGCTTCTGCATACGGATCACCGGTAAATAAGCTTTTATAAGCAGAACTATCAGCCATTGTTGCATAAACTTTACTCTTTAAATAAAGAGCTTCTGAATTATTTGGGTCCTTTGCCAAAATCCCATCAATTTCAGTTTTCGCTTTATCCCACTTCTTGTCATTTACATAAGAAGTTGCTTTTTTAATATCTTGTCCAAAAGTGCTTGCGACAAGAAAGGTAAATAGAACCGGTAAAAGTATTCTTTTCATGTGTTTGTTTTTTATTGATTATCAAGTTCATTGTCTGCTTCATCTGAAATTTCACTGTCAATATCATCTGCTGCATTATCTCCGGCTGACTCTTCCGTTTGCAGCTCGTTTGCGGATGGAATAATTGCATCATTTTCTACCTCTTCTTCAGTCACAATTTGAGTTTCGCCGCTCACCTCTTCAATTTCAGTATCGTTTAAATTGGTAATAGCCGCAATTTCATCTCCTTCATCTAATTTGATCAGTTTCACACCTTGTGTAGCTCTTCCTGCTTCACGGATAGACGCGATTGACGTGCGAATAGTTACACCGGATTTACAAGTAATCATTAAATCCTGCGTTTCATTAACATTTAAAAGTCCGATTAATTCGCCTGTTTTTTCTGTAACATTTATAGTTTTCACGCCTTTGCCGCCTCTGTTGGTAATTCTGTATTCTTCAACAGCAGTTCTCTTTCCATATCCTTTTGCGCTCACAACCAGTATACTAACCTGCGGATCATTAACATTTACACAAATCATACCAACTACTTCGTCAGTTTCAGCATCAACAGAAATTCCAAAAACCCCTATCGCTCCTCTCCCGGTCGGTCTTACTTTTTCTTCCGGAAACCGGATCGCACGGCCACTTTTCACTGCCATCATGATTTCCTGGTTACCATCGGTAAGACAAGCATCTAACAATTGGTCGCCTTCATTCACCGTAATGGCATTAATACCATTTTGCCTTGGCCTGGAGAAATCAGCAACTTTTGTTTTCTTAATAATTCCTTTCCGTGTACAAAGTACGATATAATGGTTATTTATATATTCTTCATCCTGAAGATTTTTTATGGTAATAATCGTTCTGATCGCATCATCTGAAGGAATTTGAATTAAGTTTTGAATTGCACGCCCCTTACTTTGCTTATCGCCTTCGGTAATTTCATAAACCTTGAGCCAGAAACATCTTCCTTTTTCTGTAAAAAACAATAAAGTATGATGTGTTGAAGCAACAAATAATTTATCAATATAATCTTCTTCTCTTGTCCTGCTTCCCCTGGCACCACGGCCGCCACGTCTTTGCTGGCGATATTCTGTAGCAGACGTCCTTTTAATATAACCCAAATGAGAAATTGTGACCACCACATCTTCTTCCTCTATAAGATCTTCCATACTGATTTCGTCGGCCAGGTAAGTAATTTCTGTTTTGCGGGCATCACCAAATTTGTCTTTGATCTCTGTCAATTCATCCTTAATGATCTGGAATCTTTTGCTTTCATCACCGAGAATATCTTTCAGCTTTTCAATCAATCTCATTACTTCTGCATGCTCTTCCCTGATCTTTTCGCGTTCCATTCCGGTAAGGCGTTGCAATCTCAATTCAAGTACCGCTTTTGCCTGAATTTCGCTCATGTCGAAATCTGAGATCAAACCGTCTTTTGCAATATCAGGAGTAGATGAAGCACGAATCAGTTTAATGACTTCATCCAAATGATCCAACGCAATCAAAAATCCTTCTAAAATATGCGCTCTTTCTTCTGCTTTTTTTAATTCAAATTTTGTTCTTCTGATCACTACTTCATGCCGGAAATCAACAAATTCACGGATCAAATCTTTAATGTTCAACACTTGTGGCCTTCCTTTTACCAAAGCCACATTATTGATCCCAAAAGAAGTTTGTAGTTCGGTATGCTTATACAAATGGTTGATTACCACCTGTGAAATGGCATCTTTTTTCAAATCAACTACAATCCTGGTGCCTTCTTTATTATTACTTTCATTATTAACATCGGAAACGCCTTCGATCACTTTTTCATTGATGAGATGCCCGATCTTTTCGGTAAGCGCATCCCGGTTTACCTGGTAAGGGACTTCTGTAATAATGATTTTTTCTTTGCCTGTCTTTGAAGTTTCCACGGTTACTTTTCCGCGTAAAACCAGTCTTCCACGACCTGAATGCATCGCTTGTTTGACGCCGTCGTAGCCGTAAATAATTCCGCCGGTCGGAAAGTCCGGTGCTTTCACTATTTTAATTATTTCATCAATCGAAATTTCACGATTATCTATAAAAGCAATACAACCATCGACCACTTCAGAAAGATTATGTGGTAGCATATTGGTAGCCATACCTACAGCAATTCCGCTCGCTCCGTTTAAAAGTAGTTGTGGAATACGGGTTGGCAATACTGTCGGCTCGTTTGTGCTGTCGTCGTAATTCAATTGCCAGTCAATCGTATCTTTCTCAATATCATCCAACATTGTTTCTGCAATCCGCTCCAATCTTACTTCTGTATAACGCATTGCTGCCGGGAAATCGCCATCCTGGCTTCCAAAGTTTCCCTGTCCGTCAACCAACGTATAACGCATGCTCCAATCCTGCGCCATCCTGACGAGGGTTCCATAAATGGATGAATCCCCATGCGGATGATATTTACCCATCACATCACCGACAATACGCGCTGATTTTTTATAAGGTTTGTTATACGTGTTTCCCATTTCATACATGCCATATAAAATGCGGCGATGAACCGGTTTCAATCCGTCGCGGGCATCTGGCAGCGCCCTGCCTACGATCACGCTCATTGAATAATCAATGTAGGCGGATTTCATTTGTTCTTCAATATTTACGGGAATAATTCTTCCGCGTGGCTGGCCATTTTCAGGCAATTCTTCTCCTATTGTTTCCATAATTTTTTACTATTTGCAAATATACTTTCTAAACAGCGTTTTTCCTTAAAAAACAATATTTTTAAGGAGATATTTTTCACCATTTTTTGCACGGAAAACGGGCTGAATTGTCAGAGGAATTTGATAAATAATTATCATCAAAAATTGACTTTCCATGGTCAACTGAGTTAATTTTTAATGAGCAACAGCAAACGAAGAAATATGATGGTTTTATAATTACCTTCATCTCTTTTAGTTTATCTTATTTTATTTATAATTTTTTTTGAAAGTTTAAATCATTCTTTTTATGAAATCATTTTTATGCATTCTATTCTTATTTTTTTCAATGAATATGAAGGCGCAAACCATTATTGACCGTGATCCTGAGATTGCAGAAATGGTTTCTAATGTTTCACCTGATTCTTTGCAATTCTACATAAATACGCTTGTTGCTTTTGGAACGAGAAATACACTCAGCACACAAACAGATTCTAAAAGAGGAATTAGCGCTGCCAGAAATTGGGTATTGAAAAAGTTCAATGAATTTGCAAAGGGTTCAAACGGCAGGCTTTCAGCAATGATAGACACCACCACGATTCAGGCAAATGGGAAGCGAGTGGATAAGCCGGTTGTTTTAGGAAATGTCGTAGCTACTTTAAAAGGAACCGATCCAAATGATAGCAGGATCTTTATCATCAGTGGCCATTTGGATAGCCGGCGCAGCGATGTGATGGATGTTGTTGGTGATGCTCCGGGCGCCGATGATGACGGAAGCGGTACTTCAGCTGTGATAGAATGTGCACGGGTGATGTCAAAACATTCATTTCCTGCAACCATCATTTTTGTAGCAGTTAGTGGAGAAGAACAAGGTTTGCTTGGTTCTACTTTTATGGCTAATAAGGCAAAAAAAGAAAACTGGAACATTGAAGGTGTTTTTAATAACGATATAATCGGCAGCAATAACAGCAATGAAACCGACATTATAAACAATACCAAAGTGCGGGTGTTTAGCGAAGGAATTCCAATGTATGAGACTGAGAAAAACATCAAAAGAATCATGGCGCTTGGATTGGAAAACGATAGTAAGTCACGGCAACTGGCACGCTACATAAAAGAGATCGGCGAACGTTATGTTGATAATCTGCAGGTGCAAATGGTTTACAGAACAGATCGCTTTTTAAGAGGCGGCGATCATCTTCCTTATTTACAAAATGGTTTTACTGCTGTGAGAATTACGGAGATGAACGAAAACTTTACCCGCCAGCACCAGGATGTGCGCAAAGAAAATGGAATTGACTATGGTGATGTGGCCAAATGGATCGACTATGAATATTTAAGAAAAAATACCGCATTAAATTTATGCAATTTGGCAAATTTGGCGAAAGCGCCATCGACACCGGAAGACGTAAAAATTGAAATAAAAAATTTATCTAACACTACTTCACTTTCATGGGAAAAACCTAAAAGTGGGAAAGTAAATGGATATTATGTGCTGATACGCGAAACAGTGAGCCCGGTTTGGCAAAAAAAGTTATTTACCAAAGAAAATAAAATTACGCTCCCCTATTCCAAGGACAACTATTTCTTTGCTGTTCAATCGGTAAATGAAACGGGAAATGAAAGTTTACCGGTGGTGCCAATCGTTACAAGATGAATATTGAACAACAAACAAAGAAATACTTAGAATCAGTGTTTCTGAACGTTGACCGCTATTATCATTTCATTAAGTCACTATTGGTTTTTAAGTTGCTTTTTGTTGTCAGTGCTGCTTGTCAGCAAAGCAATTAACGAATATACCGAACCGATGATGATGAGATTAAAAATGAAATTCCTCAAGGTATCACTTATTGAATGCGATCTGCTGTCAATAACAATAAATATATGAACGGCATAATAAAGTGCACCAATTAAAAATAACCAGCCGATAATTGATACAGGAATAAAAAATATTGCGATCCTTTTAAACCAATGTAATTTCATTTGACTGGTTTGAAAGTGAATAAATCAGCAGCTGATCAGCCGTTCGCATCTCATTTGGCTGGCGTAATAATAATATTCCGGTAATCAATTGGCCCGTGATCGCCTTGTAATAAAATGGGTCCTGGGGCGGCTTCATCGCTATCAATCGCGCCGCCGGTGATGCCCGGGATTTCCTGGTTACAAATGATCATCTTTCCATTAGCAACGATGGTAACCATTCTGCCTATTAAAGTAATATCAAACGATTGCCATTCTCCTGGGGCCTTTGCCACCATTTCGCTCGGCGGTAAAAATCCATAGATAGCACCAAACAATACATCAGACGGTTCCTCTCCTTTGCTGTCTATAACCTGCACCTCATATCGGCCACGAAGATAAACGCCGCTGTTGCTTTCTGCCGGATAGCGCAGCTCGATGTGTAATTTGAAATCCTCGAATTTTTGATTGGTTACAATGTTGGAACCGGAATGAGGACTTCGTAAAAGTCCGGATTCTACCTTCCATTGGTTTTCGCCGGTAGCGTGCCATTGGCTCATATCTTTTCCGTCAAAAAGGTGAATTGGTTTTCCCCATTGCGGTGTTGTTTTTCTGCGTAGCGACGGCGCTCTTTTTGCCGTCCATTTATAAGTATTTCCATTACTAAAAGTCATAGTGCCGCTTAAATTATCGCCTTCCAGTGTTCCTTCTACTTTTAGATCATTTGGTTCACGTTCCCATTGTGGCGGAATAGAAAAACTCATTTTCCCATTTTCCATATTAATTCTTGAAATAGGACGGGCACTGCCGCCGGGCCCAACAAAACGGCCCACAAGCATTTTCAATCCGGAATGTTTTACTTCCAGCCACGAAGGAGTCATTTTTCCATTTACATCAATGGTAATATCCCATCGTCCTTGTATTGCAACTGTGTCAGATTGTTGTGCATGACTTGTTTGTGCGTTAGATTTTTTCATAGATGCTAAAATTACAAGCATCAAAACAAAAAAGAAAATGCGTTTTGTGCTCAGGGTAAATACTTTTTTCATGCAGACAATTTATTTTTTTCAAATTACAAAATAAAATTTAATACAAAATTATTTTACAACAAAGCAAGCAAATAATACGATTTTCAATTTTTCTATTTTTCTCATTTCCCATTACCGCAAATTTTGTGTACCGTATTACACAAATTTTTTTATTTAAAACGAAGAGATTTTAAAAGAGTTTTTTTTCCGCAGTTCAACGCGTTTACATTCAGAGACAACGGTGGAAGTATTTATTGCCATTTATAAAAAAACACACCAGCATTTGAAATTGAACCTGCTGGCACAACGTTTGAAAAAAAAGGGATATGGAAAGAGAAATCGATTCTTCAGAAGAAAATAAACAACCTCAGAAGGATGAACACATACTAAATGAAGAAACAAAAGTGATACCTGTGATAGAGGAATTTTTGACGTTAGATAAGAAGTTAGTTGAAACAGGCCGCATTCATGTCAGAAAAGAGATTGATAACGAAGAGAAACAAATCGAGATTCCACTTCTAAATGAATCTTATGAAGTAGAAAAAGTTAAAGTAAAGAACCAAATCTTTGATCAGGTTCCATCAATCCGGCATGAAGGGGATGTAATAGTCATTCCGGTAATAAAAGAAGTAGCAGAAATAAAGATCAGGTACGAAGTGACTGAAGAAATTCATTTGAAAAAAAACAAAACAATCACTACTCATACAGAACAGGTAACGTTAAAGAAAGAAAAGGTAATTGTAGAACGTGAAACACCAAAAAAGTAATGTGAAGCTAAAATTAAAAATATTTTTTACTCATAAAACCGAAAGACATGGCAGAATTAAATGTACAACCAAAAAAGAAATCACCAATTGGTTGGATAGTGATTATCATAATTATCGTACTGATTATTTTATATTTTATTTTTCGCGGATCGAATTCAGGAAATAACCGGATGAATAATACCGCTACAGACACAACCAGTATGACGAATAACAAGGACACTAATCATGTAACAGCCAACGATACAAACAATAATACAAATAACACGGTTGCGGCGACATCAGGTTGGGAAGGAATTAATTATAGCGCTCCCACACAGAACTATTCCGAAATTACTGACAAGAATATTGAAGTAAGGAATGATAATAAATACGCTGTTTACAGTCTCGGCGAAAACATTCTTTTTGATGAAAATAAAAGCACCATTCGCCCTTCTGCAGATAAGGATCTGAAGGAAATAGCTGCATCTATAAAGAAACGCTTTAGCAATGATGATGTGAGGGTTTATGGATTTACAGATTCCCTTGGCAGCAAAGATTACAATAAAAAATTGGCAGAAGACCGAGCCGCTGCCGTTGAATCATGGCTTGTAAAAAACGGCGATATCAGCAGTAATCGTATTTCTCTTAATGCTGTTGGTGAAGCACGACCTGTAGCAACCAATAAGACAGAAAAAGGCCGGCAGGAAAACAGAAGAGTTGAAATCGTAGTGAAGGAAGGTTAAGTGAGTAATTTAAATTTTGTAATGCTGATCACTATGGAAAACCAAAAAAATATTTATAAACATTTTATTTAACAGGAAAGCTGACACTTTCACAAAACAAAAATTATGAAATACACAGATGATATGCCCGACCGTTTGCACGAATTGAACGGCAGTAATTTTGAAATAGCCAAAGGCCAGGAAGATATTACCGGCTGGGATGTAAAAGATTCTAAAGGCTATATAGTAGGTAAAGTAGATGATCTTGTATTCGATAAAGAATCACTTAAGGTAAGATACCTTATTTTAAAATTAAAAAAGGATAAAGACCTTGGCATTGATAAAAGCCGTAAAGTGCTGGTACCAATCGGTATGGCACAACTTGACCGCGAAGATGATGAAGTTTATCTGCAAGACCTAAATATCGACCGGCTCAATTCCCTTCCTGATTATGACAAGGATATGCTGAACCGGGAAATGGAAACAAAAACCTATAATACCGCAACAGGAAGGACTGTGCCAGTTGCAACCGGGGATGATTTTTATAACAATGATTACTATAACGACACAAATCTATATAAAAACCGACGCGAGAGAACTGCAGAAAGAATAAACGAGGACATAAAAGATAGGAATGCTGAGGAAATAGCAGATCGTGATAGGCAGCACATAAAAGATTGGAATAATGAGCCGATAGCAGATCGCAATGCTGAGCACGTAGCAGAACGGAATGCTGAGCACGTAGCAGATCGGAATGATGAGAGAGTAGAAGATACAAATATTGAAGATAGGAATATTAAAGAAAACAGAAACAGAGAAACTACCATTCCGGTGATTGAAGAATCGATGGAAGTAGGCAAAAAAGTTGTTGAAAGAGGTGGCATCCGGATCAGGCAACGTGTGGTAGAAAAGCCAGTTGAAGAAAATATTAATCTCAGGGAAGAACATGTAAAAGTGCATCGGAAAAATGTAGACAGGCCTGCAACTGACAGCGATTTTGATGCAAATGATCAGGATATAGAAATAAGGGAACATGCAGAAGTGCCGGTGGTGAATAAAGAAGCACGGGTAGTAGAGGAAATAAAAGTAACGAAAGAAGTAACAAACAGGGATGAAAAAGTGAAAGATACCATCAGAAAAACAGAAGTGGATGTGCATGATCTGAAAGATAAAAAGTGATGAGGTACGAATGGTAAGACCGGCTTTATTTGATCACCAAAATGGTAGAAATGGATGAGCAGCTTTCCCGCTGCTCATTTGTTTTTTTTTAAGAAATGACAATTTAATTCAGAGCAGAAAAAAATTTTATTTTTTACTCATATTTCCTGTGAAAATTGCTTGTAACTTTGGCTATATGTGCTTTTATGACCCCATCTTCCCCATTTAACCAGGTAATGGATTTGTTTAAAAATGCTAAACAAAATTCCATTCTCTTATTAAACACGGAAGGAACGATACTAGCGCTGAACCCTGCTTTTACACTCCATTTTGGTTACACTGAAAAGGACCTTACCGGAAAAAATTTTTCGGTTTTATTTACAATTGAAGATCAAAAGAAAGGCCTGCCGGAGAAAGAAATTGAAAGAGTACTTAATACAACTCAATCTAATGACAATAACTACCTTGTTGATAAAAATACCGTTGCTACCTGGGTTTCCGGTGAATCACTTTTGGTTAAATTGGCACATGAAGGTATATACATTTTAAAAGTGGTGGAAAACATCCATGTACAAAAAGCTTCGGAAATTTCTTTTAAGGTTTTGAATGATTTTAATGAAAATGTCCTGGCTACAATCAGAGATGCGGTAATTGTACTGGATGAAAACATGAGTGTAATCAAAGCAAATGATGCATTTCTGAAACTGACACGCAAAGAGGAATCGCTATTTCCCGATTTGAATTTTATTGAATTTCTAAAGCAATATGATCCTCACCACCGGCTCACCAATGGATTGAAACAAGCGATTCATTTACAAACAGCCTTTTCAAATAAAGAAATTGAAATTGAAACATTACCGGGAAATAAAAAAATTTTTGAAGTTACTTGTACACCTTTGATCAATTCCCGGAATAACCGGTTTTTGTTGGTTATTCACGACATTACAATATCCAAGGAAATGGAGAAAGAAAGAGAAGACACGCTGGGATTTGTAACGCACGAATTGCGAAATCCATTAACGAATCTATTATTATCAAATGAACTGATGACAGAGGCGATAAAAGAGAATGATCTATCGGAGATAAGAGCGATACTGGGGCGTTTTGAACGAAGCGTACAGCGAATGAATAAAATGATCAGTGGATTATCAGAATCAACTAAAATACATTCAGGAATTTTTGAACTGGAAACCTCCCGGTTTAATTTTGGAAATATGCTAAAAGAAGCGATCGAAGTTACTCAAACCCTAAATCCATCTTTCAAAATCATTGTAAAAGGCGATGCTGATTTTTCGGTTGTTGCCGATCATCACAGGTTGATCCAGGTTATTACAAATTACCTTAGCAATGCGATTAAATATTCAAACGAAAATAAAGAAGTAACGCTGGAAGTCAGTCGTACTGATGTGTCAGTAACAGTGGCGGTAAACGACAAAGGAATTGGTATTCCCAAAGAATCTTTGCCTTATATTTTCGAACGGTTTTTCAGGGTCAAAAAAACACGGAAAATAGAAGGGATCGGCCTTGGATTATATTTATGCAAACAAATTATACACGCGCACAAAGGCGATGTGTGGGTAGAAAGCGAAGAAAACGAAGGAACTACTTTTTATTTTTCAATTCCATTCGAACCAGGCTTTATTTCTTCGAACATTGATTATTTCAGCTAAATTGAATTTCGGCTTATTTATTTGTTGGCTGTAAAATTAAGTGCCAGTATAGCAGGAAATAAAGTTGAAATGTATTTTTATTATGCCAACACTTTTTCGGTATTTGATAAAACAGTTGTAAATTCTTTTGCCACATCTTCTATCGTTTTATTGCAATTAAAGAAACCGGTAATTTTTCTTATAACGCCTTCTACCAGGGCATCCGGGCAACTGGCGCCACTCGTTATTAAAATTTTGACGGGTTTTTTTTCGGGTAAATAAGAAAGTGTGGTTACTTCTTCTTTTTGGTGCATTTTATAATGCCGGATTTCTTTTGAAGAAATAATTTCTTGTTCTGAACCAACAAAATATGTAGGCAATTTCACTTCGCATAATTCTACAAGATGCGATGTATTGGAACTATTATATCCACCTAAAACAATTGCCAGATCAGCAGGTATATCCAATAAAGCATACACGGCACCTTGATTATCATTTGTTGCATAGCAAAGGGTATCTCTTGTATCAGCAAACCTTTCAGCAATATTTGATTCGCTCAAATCGTACTTTTTCATCATCGTTGCTTTTAAAAATTCGGCAATAGCTTGTGTGTCGCTGGCGAGCATGGTTGTTTGATTTACTACACCAATTCTTTGAAGGTCCCTTTCAATTTTAAAACCTTCGGAATATTGTCCGGCGAAATCTGTATAAAACTTTTCCGGATCATTATTGCCTGTGATATAACCCGCAAGTTTTATTGCTTCCTTCATGTCTTTCACCACAACTGTTGGCGAATGAACTGCGCTATGGCTAAAGGTTGCACGCGTTTCCTCGTGTTGCGGCTTGCCATGAACAATAACGGTATAATTATTTTTCGCAATGGCCTGTGCGCGGTTCCAAACCTTTTCTACAAAAGGACAAGTTGTATTATATTGCTCGATCTGAACACCTGATTCCAACAGTTTTTGTTGTATTTGCAAAGTGGTTCCAAATGCAGGAACAATTACGATATCGCCGGGAGAAAGTTGTTCAAAAGGAATCTGTTGATTGCCTTTTGTATCCATCAGAAACTCCACTCCCCTGCTC
>Ga0207667_10000477_pt1 | contig 53347 bp, 47 predicted proteins | sample KBSCornC52_FD_184301 | JGI IMG/M metagenome (GOLD analysis project Ga0207667, IMG submission 184301) | Corn rhizosphere microbial communities from Kellogg Biological Station, Michigan, USA - KBS Corn C5-2 (SPAdes) (version 2) | ecosystem: Host-associated > Plants > Roots > Rhizosphere > Soil ... | reverse complement strand
GCGATACCTGGCTACGCTACATCCCGAATAATATTAACTAAAAAGAACACCTATCTTCCGACCTTCCCGACTTCAGTCGGGACGCGATACCGGGCTACGCTACATCCCGAATAATATTAACTAAAAAAGAACACCTAACATCCGACCTTCCCGACTTCAGTCGGGACGCGATACCGGGCTACGCTACATCCCGAACAATTTGTTCTTGCTGTAATTTAAAATAGCAGCATTCAAACGGGTTACAAATATATGTTATCCCCCGAAATTTATGAACGAAATTTGTTGCCATTTTTTATCATATCTTTTTAAATTTGTAATTAAGCGTTAATTTAGTAATTGTTTTACAGGTTATTAATCCCGGGATTGTCCGGCAGTAGACCGGGTTGTTTTACTTTTCGAACAAAACGTATATAAATTGAATACCTTAAAAACGCAAAAAAATAAGGGAAATTCCTCTGCATTTAAGCGCCTTTCCATACAGCAGCGTCTTCCTTTTCTTATTTGCATTTTATTGCTTACGGTTATATTCACCTTTAGCTGGGTATCTTATATCGGTGTTAAAAATGCTTCTATCGCCATCGGTTCCGAGCGGCTTACCACGCTTGTAGACAAGCTGAGCCTGATTTTCAAACAATCTATAGATACCTACGCCGACACTGCCAAAACTGTCACCACCCAAAAAAGTGTAAAGAACTTCTTAACTTCCAGGGATGAAAAGTCCCGCAGGGAAACGATAGCTATTTTAAAAAAGTTTCAAAAAAAGGACAGCCTGCGCGAGCTTGTGCAACTGCTTGATGCGCAAAAGAAAAGCCTGGTTGATTTAGGCGATAGCAGGATCAGCCCTGGCGTAAACATCGATTCATTGACCAGGCCGTCGCCCGCAGGCGTGGAATATACCAGTGCAGGCAGGTTTATTTTATATAAAGGTTCGATGTATTACCCTGTGATCTCTTCTATCACAAATGAGGGCAAAACCGTAGGTTATGCCGTATCCTGGAATAAAATACGGACCACCCGGGCGAACATCGAGCAGCTTACACAGCTTTTGGGCAGCAATGGCAAGCTGTATTTTGGTAACGACGACGGTAAGTTTTGGACCGATTTGCTGAAACCTGTAGCCAAACCGCCGGTTGACCTGGAAAAGCTGCAGCAAGTTGCGCAATATACCCGGCCGGACGGCGAAAAGGTGCTCGCATCCATGCGCGGCGTACCGGGCTCGAGGTGGCTGGTATTGGTCGAGCTGTCGAGCGCTTCTTTTCTTAAAACGGCAAATCTGTTTTTGCGATGGGTAATTATCCTCGGCATTACATTGGTAATAGCAGGCAGCGTGGGAGGCTGGGTTATGAGCCGCAACATTACCAAGCCCCTGCATGCGCTTAGCCAGGCAGCATCAGCCATAGCTGAAGGGGATTATTCGTCGGTGGTGGATATTGACCGGCAGGATGAGCTTGGCAAGCTGGCAGAATCGTTTAATATTATGACGGTGAGGGTGCGCTCGGCACAGCAGGAGCTGGAGCAAAAGGTGCAGGACAGGACTAAGGAGCTTCAAACCGCAATGACGGATATAAGCGATCAGAAAGAAAATGAAAAGAAGAAGGACGAGTTTATCAGCATTGCAAGCCACGAACTAAAAACGCCCTTAACCACCATCAAGGCCTTTTTTCAGCTCGCGAAAAGAGAAATACACCCCGAGTTTAAGTCCTTTAATTTTCTGGGCATCGCCGCCAGGCAGCTTAACCGCATGGAGCAGCTGATTGGGGATTTGCTAGATGTTTCGAAAATCAATTCAGGAAAGATGCAGTATAACCTGGAGGATTTTGATTTTGATGAGCTGTTGAGGGATGCGATAGACAGCGTACAGGAAATATCGCCGAAACATACGTTAGTACTGGAAAAATCGGCTTCCATAATCTTCCACGGCGACCGCCAGCGGATTGAACAGGTAATTATCAATTTATTGGACAACGCCGTAAAATATTCGCCTGATGCCGATAAAGTCCTCGTCCGCGCCGAGCTGCAGGGCGGGAAGCTGCAGGTAACCATAAAGGATTTTGGCATTGGCATTGCAAAAAAACATTTGACCGATCTGTTTGACAAATTTTACCGCGTCGATCTTCAGCACCGCTTCCAGGGCCTGGGGCTTGGATTGTTTATCTCTTCAGAAATCGTGAAACGGCATGGCGGAACCATTTGGGTAACGAGCGAACCCAGCCAGGGTGCCGCATTTACTTTCGAGTTGCCCGTGAAAGTAAGCGTAGGGTCCGCTCCGCTTGCTGTTCAGAATGAGATAATTTGAGTGAGGCGGGAGCGTAGTTAAACCATACTGCCCGTGCCGCATACCTCAAAACGTTCCAATTTACCTTTCTTTTTTTATTCTGCTGCTGTTTTTCTTTGACTCTTAAATGTTGGATTCTCCCGAATAGCCGACCATGTATCTATAGAAAAAATTGGTCGGATTTTTGATATGGTTATTAAATATAACTATTAATTAACTCACAATAGACAGACTGATATGAACTTAGCATCAACATATAATACTATTAACACAGATATTGACTTCAGTTTTAATACTTTGTACATGGGCGACGAGATAAATTTGCGCGTGGTTTCGGACAACGACAGGTTTAAGGTGCTGCGGGACAATAAAACTATCGGACACATCAGGATACAGGATATAGAATACACCTGGTATGTGGCTGACCGGGCCTACACACCGTCGTACCTGGTAGACGAGGTTGGGAATATAATATGTAATTATTTAAAGGGATTGGCCATGGCAAGTTAAACCGGACCGCCGTTTGTTACTTCAACAAGTCTGCCGGTAGCCCGCCGATCTGTTGTATCCTTATTGCCTTATAAAATACTTCTGAACCTTCTGATTGTATCTGTATTTTTCCCCTTGTGAGCGGCGACTCGCTGCCCTTATCCTGTTGCCGGTTCCGGTATAATATCATCATCACTTTCCCATTTACAACATGTATGCTGGTATCCCCGTGGCAATAAAGGTCGAGGGTGTTCCATTGTCCCGTCGGATTTTCAGCATCGCCATTCTTTATACAGTGCCTTCCCTGCGGGGCGCCTTCTTTAAACGTGACAATGTTTCCCTGGGGACTATAAACATAATCGGTTTCGGATCTTTTAATTACGGGAATATCAGCCATGCCCCCGGCAACCCCCCAGTAATCGCCGCAGTTGCCCTCTTCCACCTGGAATTCCTGCGAGCGCATCCATGCGCCATAATCGGCGCCATAATCACCCACCGAATGATACAACAGGCCGCTGTCCATTTTTTTTCCTTTTTTTTGTCCCCAGCTAAGTTTGCCCCATTTAAACTGTAACTGCAGGTGGTAGTTCTCAAATTCCTGTTTAGTGGATATGGCCCCCCAGTTTTGCCCCGAAATGCGGATAACACGTTCGCCGCCTTCCGTAACGACGGTGAATACTTGCCGCGGGTCATTATTAAGGCCGATCGGGGCGCCGGTTATTGGCTTGCCGGAATCATCGAGATCGGGCCCGATATAGGTATCCCAGCCGCTGAGGTCTTTCCCGTTAAATAATTGTTTCCAGCGTCCCGGTTTTTCTGTCGTTTTAAAACCAAGGATGAGCAGGCAAAGTAACAGCGGCGCAATAAACCTGGCAGTTTTCATGATCGGTAAGATTATATAACCGAAGGTAGGAATTATACTGGCTTGGAATGTAAAAATATTGCATCGACTACGCAGGGCGATATAACAAAATGAAGAGTTACGAATCAATGTCGTTTAGTTAAGACTTTACCTGGCTATTTGGCCTCACCTAAACTGCGAAGCCCTCACTCATCCTCTCCAAGGAGAGGACTTTAGCTGCGCTCTTCGCTATACCTTTTCAGAACCCTCTCCTTTGGAGAGGGCAGGGTGAGGCTACCGGCGCGTTTGAGAGCATCTGGCGCTTAACTAAACGACATTGATTTACAAATGCCGGGCTTTTCAGGTTGGTTTACCTGGCAAATTTTTTGAGATCGTTTTTTCAACCAAAACGCCGATGCCTACCCCGATAGTATAGCTCAGCATATCGCCCCAAAGGAAGGTTTCGCCTAATATCAGTCCGCCGATAACCGTATGCCTCAGGTTATCGGCCCAGGGAGCCCGGTAAAGCTGGCTGAACTCTATCGCATAACAAAATAATAAGCTCCCGGCTATGACAAATTTTAGCGGCTTTGTTATGAAAAGGAACCTCACTATAAAATAAACCATCAAACCCCATAAAATATCGCCGGCGAATAATGGGATGCCGGTAATATGACGCGACAGGAGGCCGGCGAGAACGGTAGCTATTACCAGGATGCAGTAAACAATCCGTAATTTCAGCATATTGGTTTCTTTTGAAATACTTATGCTCATGTATATGCGGCCGATTTGTATATCCTCTTTTTTATTCGTTTCTTGCGTACCCGCACCGATGCCGCTGCGAGGCAATTATAAACAATTAATAAATCAATCACACGTTAAATGAAACCCTTGCGTGATTGGCATGAAATATCATTTTAATGAAGAAACCCTGGTTATTTTTATCCGCTGCATTGTTATTGGCCTTTTCTTGTCATAAAAAAGATGGATACCCGGTGGTCACTACCATTGCCGGTACCGGCGTAATGGGTTCGGCAGACGGCAGCGGAACCGCGGCCTCGTTTTCAAATCTTATGGGCCTGGCGGTGGATTCTGGCGGTACCTTGTACGTTGCTGATTCGCGTAACAACCTCATCCGTAAAGTAAGCACTGATGGTGCAGTAACAACGTTGGCCGGCAGCGGCAGCGAAGGCTCGGCAGACGGGAAAAACCGGTCGGCTTCTTTCTTTTTCCCCGGTGCGGTGGCAGTTGACGGCGGCGGTAAAGTTTATGTTGCCGATACCCATAATAATCTTATCCGTAAAATAGCCAACGGCGAGGTAACCACGCTTGCCGGTCGGCTTATGCCGGGTAAAATAGCAGCGCCCGAAAGTTTGGATAGGATCGATGATCCTTACGGGATTGCAGTCGGCAAAAACGGCTGCATTTACTTCGCCGACTGGTTTAAAGACGTGATACGAAAAATAAGCCCCGATGGCAAAATGACGATACTTGCAGGCAACGGCACGCCCGGCTCGGCTGACGGTGTCGGCACGGCCGCCACATTTTACCTGCCGGAAGGCATTGCCGCAGACGAGCATGGCAATTTGTATATCGCTGACACCTACAATAATATGATCCGCAAAATAAATCCGCAGGGCGTAGTTACCACACTGGCCGGCAAAAAGAAAAAGGGCGCTGCTGATGGCAAAGGCGCTGCGGCCTCGTTTTTGCACCCGGCGGGCATCGCGGTTGATAAAAAAGGGAATGTTTACGTAGCTGATATGGGCAACAACAAGATCAGGAAGATAACGCCGGATGGGACTGTGAGCACCTATGCAGGCACCGGCGTCCGGGGATCTGCAAACGGGCCGGCATCAGCAGCAACATTTTACAAGCCCTATGGCGTCGCAGTCGATAATTCAGGCAACGTGTACGTAGCCGATTACCAAAACAATCTCATTCGCAAGATAAGTTTCGAATAAATACCCTATATTTAAGTTTTAATTAATTATTGCCTAACTGAATTTTAGAGATGCTCAAAAAGTTAATAGCCCCCGCTCTATTGATGGTAATTTGTTTTGGCTGCAAAAAAAAGGAAGCCGTTAAACCGATAGTGGTACCGCCACCTCCCGATACCGCCGCAGTTATCGGCAAGCCGAACAATCAGCATGTATCAGTGCTTACCCAGCATAATGACAATACAAGGGCTGGTTTTAATAACCACGAAACCACTTTAACAACGTCGAATGTAAATTCGAGCCAGTTTGGCCTGCTGTTTACATTAAATGTCGACGACCAGGTGTACGCCCAGCCGCTCGTTTACGCCAAATTAAATATAGGCGGCGGCACACATAATGTTGTTTTTATTGCGACTGTAACCAATAGCGTTTATGCATTTAATGCCGACAACGGCCACTTATTCTGGAAGAAGAACTTTACAGTTTCGGGGCAGAGGCCGCCTAATGCCAGCGATATGTCCTCATCATGGTGTACGCCCTATGGGGATATCAGCAGCAATATCGGTATTATTGGCACGCCGGTTATTGATTCGGCGTCAAAAACGATTTACTTTGTAGCCCGCAGCACCGACGGCATCAACTATTCACAATACCTGCATGCGGTTAGTTTGACCACAGGCGCCGACAAGACCGGGAGCCCGGTGCTCATAACGGCCAGCGTACCGGGAACAGGAGATGGAAATGTAGCCGGCACCGTGAGCTTCGACCCGCGCCGAAATAACCAGCGCCAGGCGCTAACCCTGGTAAACGGCATCGTTTATGTATCCTTCTCATCGCATTGCGACTGGAACCCATATCACGGCTGGATTTTGGGTTATAACGCGGCAACGCTTGCACAGCAAACAGTTTACAACGATACGCCAAACGGCGAAGAGGGCGGTTTATGGGAAAGCGGCATGGGGGTGGCAGCTGATGCACAGGGTAATTTATATGTTGTTTCGGGCAACGGAACGGTAGGAAAGCCAACGTCATACAGCGCAGGTGGGAACGGAACAAGTGAAAACTCGTCAAGCACAGACCCCACAGACCCATCGGGGAGGGCAGAAAGCGCGATAAAGCTTACGCCATCAGGCGGCACTTTAAAAGTCAGCAGCTACTTTACGCCCACCACTTATGTAGATATGAATGTTAACGACCTGGATTACGGGGTTATGGGCACGCTGTTAATACCCAATACCAACTATTATTTAACAGGGGCTAAAGACGGTAACCTGTACTTATTGAATAAAGATAATATGGGCGGATATTCGAATATAGGGAACCTGGTGCAGCAAACCATACCCTTGAGCGTGAGCCTGCATTGCCAGCCCGCCTATTACCGGGGTGCGGTTAATGAATATGTTTATGTTTGGTCGGAATATGACCAGTTGAGGGCGATGGCGTTTAACCGGGGTACCGGGAAGTTTGCTTCCGGCCAGATCACTTCCCCTGCTCCCGGGCCTGTTGGCCCATCAGGCGCTGACCTTTCTGTCTCGTCAAATGGCAACGCGGATGGCACAGGCATTCTTTGGGCGGCATACGGCACAAGCGGGGATGCAGGCGGTTCAGTGGGGCCCGGCATACTGAGGGCTTTCGATGCCAACGATATAACAAAGGAACTTTGGAACAGTGATCAGAACGCGGCCGACCGCCTCGGCAGTTATGCCAAGTTTTGTTCACCTACAGTGGCCAACGGGCACGTTTACATGGGCACCTTCTCAAACCGGGTGGCGGTTTACGGGCTTAAATAAAGCTGGTGGGGATTGTTATAGTATACAACCCGTTTTTTTTGAATAGACCTTAATCCGGGGCGGGCTGTTGGTCCGCCCCGGCTATTATCCTTTCGGCTGGGCAAATTCCCTGACCTGGTCAACGGTATGTTCAGCATACCGCTTTGCCTGGTCGAACCAGTCTGGAGCTTTGTCGGCAATATCGTCGAGGATCGAACGGCCATCCTCGCCTTTCTTAGTAATGTAGTTGATGCCGTACCCCACGGCTGCCCCGACAATGATATATTTCAGTAATCTCATGGTTTTAAGTTTTTACTATTAACGACGAATTATGCAGAATGTTTTTTGGGTCAGGAGGAAATTTATTGCTGATAATGAAGTATTTAAATAAAAACCTATCTTTATATAAACTTAAATGTCATGTCAGTAACACATTTTGTCATCTCGGCTATTTGCATAGGAGTTGCAAATACCTGTATAGAATGGTTTTTTATTGGATTTTTGTTCCATAAGTACCAGGCGCTAACCCCAAACACCTGGAAACCCGAAAGCAACAAAAGCTATATGTACAGCACATTATTGTCGTTTTTATTTGGGGCGATGTTTACCTTTTTTTATTGGAAAATAGGGGCCCACTACGTAATATACGGCAATATATGGTCTCATATAAAACTTGGGCTCATTTGTTTTGCCTGTTTCAGCTTGTTCCAGGGGATCAACGGCGCTATTTATGTAAATTACGATAAAAAGTTTGTGCTGGGCACGCTCATTTCATCCTGCCTTAGCATAGTGGCAGCTGCGGTTATTGCAGGTCTTTTTAGCTGGAAATAAAAAAACCTCATTTTCCCTTGATCTTGTAGAGGTTTTCGGCAATCAATAATTGACATATTGCTCGTCAAAGCTGCCGTCGGCGTAAAAATCGATGAGGCCATAGCCGGGCGCTGTCTCGCGTTTATTGCCTTCCCACCAGGCGCCGCTTACCGCACCGTTGCAGATATAGGTGACATTATTATAAACCACCTTGTCGCGCAGGTGGATATGCCCGCTTAAGCAGAGCTTCACATTTGGGTGCCTGTAAAAAAGACTCACGATTTTACCCGTATCCGTATGCATTTCACCGCCGAGTATTTCCCATTTGGTGCCTTCGTTGTCATCAACCATTAGGGTAGCGGAAAGTATGGGGATATGCGAAATTACACAAACGGGCACGTTCGCGGGGGTTGATTTTAGTTCGTTTTCAAGCCAGTTAAATTGCATTTCGCCAAGCTGGCCGATATACCAGGTGCCATCGGTATCGAGGTGTACGCTGTCGAGCAGGATGAATTTCCAGCCGGTTTTTATAAAACTGTAATAGGGCGACGCAAGCTGCAATTGTTCAATGGCGTATTGCTTGCCGTATAACGCCTGGCCCTTATCGTTTTCATTCCACCATATATCGTGATTGCCCAGGATATATTTAACCGGCAGGCTGCAATCTGATTTCATCATAGCATGCCACAATTTCCACTGGGTATTAATGGTGTCAAGGTTTTCCTTATTCATATCGAAAACAATATCGCCTCCGTTCAAAATCATATCCACGTTTGGCTGCTGCTGCACATGGTGCAGACATTTTGCAAAGCGGCCCGGGGCATCCCATTTATCTTTCAAGTGAACATCGGTAAGATGGGCCACCCGCAGAACGGGCTTCTTGGTTTCCGCAGAATTATTGAATGATAAGCCCGGCGCCAGCAATAGTCCGCCAAGGCTTTTGAGGAGTGTCCTTCTTTGCATGATTTGGTAAAAGAATCAAGAGTCAAAATGCAAGAATCAAGACAAAAGGAGCTAAAATTATCGAATAAACATGATTTTCCTGGCTCTTGCCTCTTGTGTCTTGATTCTCATTCAAACTTAAATATTTCATTTTGGATAGCGTATAAAACCAGGCCCGTCCGCGATTTTAAATTCAGCTTCAGAAAAAGCGCCTCCCGGTAATTATCAACCGTACGAGGACTCACGAACATTTGGTCGGCGATCTCTTTATAGGTTAGTTCCGAGCAGCATAATTTTAAAAATTCAAGTTCTTTTTTTGAAAACTCCGGCGCCTGGTCTTTATCCGAGACCGAGCGCAATAACTTGCCCGATACCATTTCATTGATGTAAACGCCTTTTTCGTTAATGATCTTTATGGCTTCCAAAAGTTCCCTCGGTTTTGATTCCTTGAGCACATAGCCGCTTGCGCCGCTTTTTATCATCCGGATAACCGCCTTATCATCCTCAAACATGCTCAATGCCAAAACTTTTATGTGAGGATGGTTTTCTTTTATCCACTTGGTGGCTGCATAACCATCCATTACAGGCATATTAATATCCATCAAAATAACTTGTGGCGAAGGGTGTTTGGTTAGCATTTGCCGCAGGTGCTCCCCATTTTCCGCGTCGAAAACAACTTTCAGCTCGTCAAACTCTCCCAAAAGGGCTGCAACGCCGTTTCTGAAAAGGGTATGGTCGTCAACAATTGCTATAAGTATTTGATCTTGGGTCATGTTTTAAGGATAAGGAATGCAGATAGTGATGTTGGTACCTTCGCCCGGATTTGATTTAATGGTTACTTCACCGCCAATAATGCCCGCTCTTTTTTGAATATTCTGCAGGCCCATGCCACGCTGCTGCATTGGCAAATTGTCGGCATCAAAGCCGATACCATCGTCCGTTATCTCCAATTTAACCTGTTCACTAAGGTATTCCATTTCAATATTTATATCGGTAGCAGCGGCATGTTTAATGATATTATTTAAAATCTCCTGGATGATGCGGAAAAGGATCAGGTCCTTGTCCGGGTTATTCCCCGCCGGCGCCTCGCTTGTAACCGTATAGCTTATTTCAAAATGCCCTGATTTTTCCATCCAGTTTATTTCGTGCCGGATAGCCTCGGGCAGGCCCAATGCCATTAGCTGATCGCCCTGCAGCAGCTTGCCCAGCAACCGCATTTCCTTTATCGACCGGCCTGTAAGGTCGATGGCCGCATCGATTTTTTGCTGCGCCTTGGTTTTATTGCCCAGTTCAATTGAATTGAGCGTAAGGCTGGTAAGGCTTAACAGTTGGCCGATGTTGTCATGCAGGTCGGCGCCGATGGTTTGCATAGTTTGTTCCTGGACCTCGAGCTGGGTTTTGATGAGCTCGGATTGAAAAGTTTGTTTCATCTGCGCCTTTTCCAGGATGTGGCGTTTTTTGCGTTGGTTGTAAACGAAAATGTACAGCAAAATAAAAGCCGGGGCTATCAAAAATATAATCGTAGTGATTATTATTAGGCCGCTGATGTCATTGTTAACCATTTTCTACAAATAAAAGAATAGCTCCAGCAACTGTATAAGATTATATTAAGGGCTTTAAAAATGGAAGAGCTTAATGTCCTTAAAGACGATGCTTTGTACGGCGACAAATTGTTAAAGAACACATCACTCGCCGTCGATCCAAAATAAAAAAGGAGTAAGCCTGCAACCCACCAAAATTCAGCCGAGTAAGTAAAATTAATATATGTATCGTCTTTCAATAATCGATAATAGTAGTATAAGCCATATAAAACAAACAGAACCAACATTACTGTATTGGTTGTTTCGTTGTAGATAAAAAAGCCATGATTTGAAATGTCTGAAAGATACGAAACTGCGAGTAAAGCAAGCCCACTAATAATAATGGGCTTGCTATTTATATATTTTTTGAGTAAATGGTTAAACATAAAACTGATAAAACACGCCTGTATCACTAACAGAATATTGTACAGCCAAACATTCTGATGAACGTGCGTCATATCTGCCACAAAGAGCTTGCGGAAATGAATGCCAAGAAGTTCTGTGATACAAGTTATAAATAGGAATAAGACCAGACTTCGCCACGCGATACTTTTATCTTGTGATATACAAAACAGTGCTACGAAGAAGCAGATGATCTCAACTGTCGTACTTATGGTGATGTAGGATAACATTGGGTTTTTAGAATAACTGGTTAATTAGCTGGCAAAGTGGCTCCGTTGCAATTATTGAGACATTGTTCACCGTTGTCAGTCGTAGTAAATTTCGAGGTGTCGCTTGCGAACTTGTGACCTGGGTTGTTAGGATTATAGCAAGTGTAATAATCCACGCGAGGAACATTTCTAACTTTTTGGGTGGTGACAACTATAAAAGAATGCCTGTTTTTGTGCTTTTGATTTGTAGCGCTCTCGATATTTTTTGCAAAATAAATTCGTATTCCATCTACTGGCTTGTTTAAAGTGTCCGCAGCATAATCCAGCTCGTCCCTTAAACTACTTATTAAGTCAATGGGAAACCATTCACTGTTTGTGTTGATCAAAGGATCTTTTTTGAGGTTTTGTACTGCATTAAAAGCCTCGTCGCACTTAATATTGTTATTAATCGCCCCAGGGAAGCAGCCTGTGGCACAGGTAGTAGGCGGGCTTGTAAATAATGTTGCACCGGGATCGCCCGTGTAATCTTCAATAAAGGGTAGCTTCGCAATTGCACTGGAAAATTGCATACTGTGGCTGAAATAGTCCAAGTGATCGGCGCCTGACTCTGAGTTGTCGGGCCCATCGTCCATCGTTGATACGATTACAACAGTATTTTTTCCATCCTGCCGCTTGGCAAAATAGATTCTGAACCCATCCGCAATTGGTTCTTCTTCCAGCAAATCGGCAACGGCGTCTACCCAATCCTTACTCAACCAAATTGCTGTTATGGGATCAGAAGATGTCCTGTTTTTTCTAAACCGGGAAACCATTGTGTCGGCCTCAACATATGGAATGCCAGTTAATGTTACGCGTACGTTACTTAATTTAGAAGAATCTTTTAAGTTTTGAAGCTTTTGCTTACTTGTTGTTCCTTTTTTGTGGCAAGATGACGCAATCATACCACTTATTAACACCAGTCCAAGCAATAATTTTTTCATAATCATTAAGGTTTAAGTGAATAGATAATAAGTTTAATACCCCTAATTTCCGAATTAACTTCCACATTCCCAATGCCTTTTTACCCTTTTTAATACCGTAAAAACACCCTGTTAAAAAGGGACGGATTACGGTAATGGCATTTTATTTTCCTTGTGAGATTTGGCATATCAAAAGATAAACCGGGAAAGCCGAAAACGGATCTAGAGTAGGCGAAAAATAATAATACAATGCCAAACTTAATTTATTCTACAATCAAATTTCACACAAATGACGATGATAAGGATGGGGATACCCATGTTACAATCACCGTACGTGACGCCAACCAAGTCATTGCCGCCCGTGTCGATAGTGACTTCGGACATTTTAATGACAATAGCGAAAACGGGCCTTTCGGTTTAATAATAAAGAACCGCAGCTCAAGGTCTATTTTGGAAAATGGAAATATCAATATCCGGATTGATCCAAATGGGCACGATAACTGGAAATTCAACTTCTTGCTTGACCTTCATTTTGATGATGGCAGCATTTTATCCAGTGGCGCAAATGGACTGGACCTGAACCAAGATCGCCGGGACGCAACGTTGGCAATTGCAAGAATTCGGCAATGATATATTGAAAAATAGTTTAAATCATTAAGGATCTCACATCATGAATACATCACTAATCCAGGGTCAAACCCAAACACGTCCGCCGCGCAAAAGATCGCAGGCGCACACCGGCATACAGCCATTGTCGCCGCTTACCCATCGTACGCAGCGCTTTCAACCTTTACCCCAACCGCTCGGTGAACCGCCCTATCATTTCGATATTGAAAACGTTTTGCCGGGAATTACCAAGCGGGCTTTGAACGCAGGTAAACTTACTTTTCATAGCGTTGGAGACACAGGGGGCATTAAAAACCCGGAATACCAGGTAAATGTGGCAGCTGCAATGAAGAATGATCTCCACACAGATAACGCCCCTTCATTTTTTTATCACCTAGGCGACGTAGTATACTACAACGGTGAGCCCGGAAAATATTATGATCAGTTTTACGAGCCTTATGACCATTACACTGCGCCGATACTTTCAATTCCGGGCAATCATGATGGGGATCCGGTAGATGCTTCACAAACGTCACTGGATGGCTGGGTTGAATATTTCATGACGACTACGCCGCATGTTGACCCCATTTCAAAGGATGCGCCGCGTGTCACACTTTCTCTGCCCAATGTATATTATACGCTGATATGCCCGTTCGTTACCATCGTGGGCATGTACACAAACATTGTAGAGCATGGTTCAGTTGATTCGGTGCAGCAGCAGTGGCTCACTAATGAGCTCAATACCGCCTCAAAAGAAAAGGCGCTGATTGTATGTCTCCACCATCCGGTATATTCGTTCGACGATCACCACAGCGGTAGCCCGGGCATGGCTGATGTTTTGCAACAAGCAATTAACGACTCCAAAAGAGTTCCGAACATGGTATTAAATGCACATGTACATAATATACAGGTTATAGAAAAAGAAATAGTGGCAGGCTCGGCTACACCTTTCATCGTTGCCGGCAACGGCGGTTATTATCACTTGCACCACCTCACAGCATCCGCTGGCGATATAGATGATCAAACCGGGGCAAAGCTGGTTTATGGTGACGATAAAAATCACGGTTATTTGACGCTCACCGTAGATAAGGACAACATTTACGGGGTGGTTACGCTCATCGCAAAAGATGGTGCCGCCTCCGCGGCCAACGAGTTTTCGTACCCTTCCCGACCCCTGTTTTTAGCGAATGGCGGCATGGCCGCACTCTAATCGATTTTAATGCCTGAACCACAATCTCTAAGCCCCGCGAGGGCTTTTATTTTTTACCTTTTTCCAAACATTTCCACATTCCCTTTGTTATACTTAAAAATTAGCCTAAATTTACACTCATCTGATGATAAGATGAGCGCAAATATCATAACCCGCAGGTCCTTAGCCGATGAAGTTGCCGCCAAACTGCAAGAAAAAATTCTGAAAGGCGGCTATAAAGTAAACCAAAAATTACCGGTCGAGGCCGACCTGATGCGCAGCTACGGCGTTGGGCGGTCAACTATCCGCGAGGCTGTCAAAATCCTGGTCAACTCCGGCTTTCTAAGGGTGCAGCAAGGGGTTGGGACATTTATAGAAGATGTGAGCGGCATAAACGAGCCCTTATTCCAGCGCTTAAAAAGGGCTGCACCAACTGATATCGACGAAGTGCGGCAAATACTGGAAATAAAGATCGCCGAAAAGGCAGCAATGAACCGCACCGGGAATGATATATCGAAGCTGGAATATTTTTTGGGAAAAAGGACAAAGGCAGCCGATGAAAATTTGTTGGCCGAATGCATCGATGCACACATCAACTTCTACATAATCCTTGCCGAGGCATCAAAAAACGAGGTACTGGCCGATCTGTATAAATTATTTGCCGCGCAGCTAAAAGCCGTCCTGCTCAACCTCCACGAAGACACTACTTATTTTAAAGAATCCGAAGAACCCATGCATAAACTGTTCGATGGCGTTTTGCGCGAAGATCCCAAGAAAGCCGGACTTTGGAGCGCTAAGATGACCGGGCAGGCTGCTTAACCAGGGTCAACAATTAAGCCTCTTTCTTCAGAATAGCGATTGCTGGTAAAAAACCGGCTTCTTGTTGTTTTCGGCTTCCATGAGGCCGTTAATGTGGTATACCTCTGATTCTTTATACCGCGAAGCAACCGTGATGGTCACCTGGCCAGCAAAATCATCGAATAGTTCCTGTACCAGCCTTGGGTCGTTATTGTTTTTTGACAGGTGCGATAAAAGCAAATGGCTCATGAAGGGCGGTTTATGCGTTAAAAAAAGCTCCAAAGCCTGTTTATTTGAAAGATGCCCCTGCCCGCCGCGTATCCTTCGTTTTAAGTGAAAGGGATAGCCTCCTTTTTCCAGCATTTCTTCATCGTAATTCGCTTCCAGGAATGCTGCGTGGCATTGCCGGAAATAACTGACCACCTGTTCGCAGGCTATGCCAATGTCGGTAAAAACGCCGACTTTAATATCGCGGCAGGTGACAATGAAGCTATGTGGATTGCTGGCATCGTGCTGTTTTGGAAAAGCAGTTACCTGCAATTCGCCAACGGTTACGGTTTGAAAGGCGGTGAACGGGAATGTCAAATGTTCATCAAGGCTCAAATGACCGTTGATCATTGTTGGCGGTGTGATGTAAACGGGCAGCTGGTATTTCCTGGCCAGCACGGTTACGCCGTTAATATGGTCGGAATGCTCGTGGGAAATAAAAATGGCCCGTACCCTGCGGATCGGCAAACCCAGCCGGAGCATGCGCCTTTCGGTTTCCCGGCAGGATATGCCGGCGTCAATCAGCACGGCATCGTCTTCGTTGCCCACATAGTAGCAATTGCCGTTACTTCCCGAATTTAGCGATGCGATGAACAGAGACATACAGTTTACAAAGAAACCGGATATTTCAGGGATTTTCAATTTTATTTAGCAATTGTGTGTTATATTGAGCGATGATTTTTCTGACCTTTTTCATCGGGGCCTTCGCAAATTTCATCGGGTATATCCCGCCCGGCAATATTAACCTTACGCTGGTACAAATAACCGTGAACCGCGGCATAAAACAGGCGCTGCGGTTTATTATATCATTTTCGTGCGTCGAGTTCTTTTTCACCTATTTTATTATGCATGCCGCCAAGTGGCTGTCGGCCCAGGTGAAGCTCGACATGGTGATTGACTGGGTAATGGTGGTTTTGTTTGGCGTGTTGGGAACGGTAACCTGGATCCATCGCAAAAAACCGCCAGAAACAGAATATTCCGAGCACGACAGTATAAAATATGGTATTGTCCTTGGTTTTTTAAACCCCATGCAAGTGCCTTTCTGGATAATAACCGGTACATACCTGATCACCCACGAATGGATACTGGATGGTAAGCTTGCCCTGGTTATATTCAGCCTGGGTTCGGCGGGAGGAGCTTTCGGGGCCTTGTTTTTATATGCCAAATTTGCCAAATATATCCAAAGCAAATTCGCGCTGAGCACCTGGCTGATCAATACCGGAATTGCGATATTGTTTTTCTCATTCGCGGCTTATCATGTAGTGAAGCAGGTTTATTTGCTTATTACAAATCATTAAGTTCGTTTTATCTTACCACAACGTAGCTGATATTCTGTGCAGTATCTAGTAGCCTTACTCCGAAGCAATCCGGGCAAGGCTCTGTTGATATTTGATAAACCTTGTTATCTATTAGATTATTTCGAGTTCTGTTGTCGCCGGATGGTTTTAGCAACAAATAGCCACCTTTTGCGATCCAACTAAACGGAACATCAATTGATTGAGTCGTTCGAAGCGATCCTTGGCCATCATCGCTAAAGGTTAAAGTGGGACAAGTGTTCACGTTGATGCCATGCCCGTGGATATCTACGTCTTTTTCTTTACACATCATCCAATCGCCGCTAGGAAACTGAATCTTATTTTCCCGGTGTTTATTTATGGATTGACATGAATACAAGACACACCCAACAAATAAAAAAGGATAAATACTCAGTGTACGGCGATTCATGTTAAAGTTACTTTATGCCTTTTAGATTCCAAATATGTTCTGCTTTGCGTCCAATAAGCCAGAATGACAACCCTAAAATGGCGAAGAATAATGTTTTATTGGTATTGTCCCAAAAGTATTCGAAGTATTTGGTGTAGATAAAAATGAGCAGGAATGTGATCCCAAACTCGCGGGCGATAACATCTTTCGTCCTTAAACCGAATAACAGGAACGATGCGGCCACCGTGCCCGAAATAATGCCCCAGTAAAACAAGCTGATCTGTTTAATGTGCCACCAGTTGTCCATATTGCCGTAGTTGCCAAATATGCTCAGCAGCCATAACGACATAAAAAGATATAGGAGCCCCACGACATAAGTAAGCTCCCAAAAGCGGCTGAACCATTTTTGTTTTTTCAGGATATAACAGGCAGAAACCAGCACCATGCTGAATAGCACAAACCGTAACGGGTAGTTTAATCCCAGGAAATAATCCCGCCAGTGGGTTTGGTAGCCCGTTTCGGTGCCAAACCAGCTGCCCAGTGAAACAAGGGCAAAAAGCCAGATGAGCCTCGAGTCCATCCGCCAGGCTAAGTAGCCATATACAAATACCGACAGCAGGAACAACAACGAGTAGTGGCCCGAACCATTATCAAGGGCTTTCCCAAGAAAAGCAATGCAGCTGGCGGTGAATAATACGCCGGTAAAAATGAGCGCCTCGTTGCTGAATATCTTTTCAGGGTGCCTTTTTTCCCAGCGCCTGCCAATGTAAAAGCACAGGGCAGCAATAATGGCCGATGCGATACTGATGGTTATATCGGGCGTATAATAAAGCTTTTTAAGCCAGTCGATCACCCTTTCGTCAATAATCAGCGAGCCGATGGCTATCGCGCCGCAGATGAGGGCTATCCAGAACGAGTATTTTGCCAGGCGCATCCAGTCGAAACCTTTAACCTCGTACGAATCACGCAGGGTTTGGGCAAGTTCAGCATCTATCAAATGCTCCTTTTCCCAATGCGCAATGGAGTCATTTAAAAATTCGCTTTCCTGTTTGTCGAGGTTGAGTTTGCTCATGTGTTGTAGTCCATAGTCGATGGTCAATGGACCATAGTTTTTAACGACCAGAAAAATAAAATTTATCTAAGATAGTATATTTTTCAACCAATAGTTTAAAACAAATAAAGCGTTCCGCCATGGCCTTCGACTATCGTCAAATTTGGCTATAGTCCATCAACTATCGACCATGGACTAATCCCCCAGCAAGCCCTTCACGGCCACCTTATCCTTATCTATCTGCAGTTTCAGGTCCTCAATTGAAGAGAATTTCATGTCGCCGCGAACAAAATTATAGAACTCCATCCGTATCTGCTGGTTGTAGATATCCTGGTCAAAATCAAAAATATTCACCTCGATATTGCGGCGGGTGCCATCTATCGTCGGGCGTGTGCCGATGTAAGCCATACCTTTGTACTTAGTACCCTCTATATCCACATTAACGGCGAATATACCGTCAGCGGGAATCAGCTTATATCTTTCCTGGATGACAAGATTGGCGGTAGGGTATCCCAACTGCCTGCCAATCTGATCGCCGCGGACAACTCTCGCCGTTATAAAAAACGGATAGCCCAAAAAAGTGTTTGCCAGCTCAATTTCGCCTTTTAACAACGCGTTCCTTACCCGGGTTGAGCTGATAGCCACTTCATTAATATCCTGTTCAGGAATTTCAACCACGTCAAAACCATAAACGGGCCCGAGGCGAAGCAGGTCGTCCAAACCGCCCTGCCTGTCCTTTCCAAAACGGTGATCGTAACCTATAACTATTTTTTTTGTCCCTATTTTGTCTACCAGCACATCGCGGATATATTCTTCGGCCGTTTGGTTTGAGAAATCCCTTGAAAATGGTGTGATAATCAAATGATCTATACCGAGCTGCTCCAGTAGCTCTGCTTTTTCGGGAATGGTATTAATTAGTTTTATGCTTTCATCTTCGGGATGCAGTATCATTCGCGGGTGCGGGAAAAAGGTAAGCAGTACAGTTTCACCGCCCGCGCTTTCGGCCAGTTCCTTTATGCCTGAAATTATTTTACGGTGCCCCACGTGCACACCATCAAACGTGCCGATAGTAACGATAGCGTTTTCTAACTTAACAAATTCATCAATATGGTGGTAGATCTTCATATATCGGATTTCGGATGTTCGATTTCGGAATTATTTTTTTGATTTCGGATTTTCACTATTCCTTTTTTTTATGTTGTTCAAGAATCTTCGCTGTTTCGGATTTACCTAACTTTTAATTCGGAAATCTGATTTGCAGTTGATTCATTTTTTTCTTTTACAATAACATATTTTTTCTTCCTCCTAAAAATCCGAAATCGAAAATCCGAAATCCGAAATAGTTACGATAAGGTTTTAAGTTCCCTAATCACCCCCACCAGTTCCATTACTTCCCAGGCATCCTCAACGTTGTAATCGCCGCTGCGGGTGCGGCGCAGCTTTGAAAGATAAGCGCCATTGTTGAGCGCCTTCCCGAAATCATGTACTAATGAACGGATATATGTGCCTTTACTGCATACCACCCTGAAGTTTATTTCGGGCAGGGTTATACCTGTTATTTCAAATTCGGTGATGGTTACGCTCCGCAAGCGCAGCGCAACGTCTTCACCGCGGCGCGCTTTTTCATAAAGCCGCTCTCCGTCGATTTTAATTGCTGAATGTGCCGGCGGGTATTGCTGAATATCGCCAATAAACTGCTGGCAGGCTGCCTTGATCTGCTCTCCGGTGATATGGCTGATATCGAATTTCGCATCCGCATCGGTTTCCATGTCGTATGATGGTGTGGTCTCGCCCAAAACCATGGTGCCGGTGTACTCCTTTTCCTGTGCCTGGAAGGTATCGATCTGTTTGGTCATTTTGCCGGTACAAATAATAAGCAGGCCCGAAGCAAGCGGGTCGAGCGTGCCGGCATGGCCGACCTTTAACTTCAGCGGCTTAAACGCATTGCGTATTTTGCCGACCACATCAAAGCTGGTCCAGTTATAGGGTTTGTTTACTAATAGTAACTGGCCTTCGGCAAAGTCGCTTATATTTTTGATCACAGATTCTATGGATTTATCTGATTCCACTGATTCTCATTTGATATTTACCATTCCTATTATATGTGTGATCACAAAAATCAGTTAAAATCTGTGATAAAGATATTTTCTTTTATTTCCGGTATGATATTCTTTTCATGAGCGGTATCAAAAAGTAGTTTTATCGCTTTTTTCCCTTCTTCCCCTAAATCAACGGAGTATTTATTTACATATAGCTCAATATGCTTATACATCACCTCCTCGCTCATTTCCTGTGCATGCGCGCGGATAAACTCCAGTCCCGATTTTGGGTTTTCAAAAGCAAACTCAACAGAACGGCGCAAAATACGGTTTATTTTATGCTGAACTTCTAAGGATAAGTTACGATTTGCTACTATGCCGCCTAAAGGGATGGCGCAGCCGGTTTGCTTTTCCCAAAGTTCACCCAGGTCGACCAATTTTTCTAACCCTTTATCCTGGTAAGTAAACCTGTTTTCGTGAATGATTAAACCAAGATCAATCTCCCCATTTAACAGTGCGTTTTCGATGTCCGAAAAAACCAATTCTGTTTTATTAGTCCAGTCAGGGAAAAATAGGCTTAATAAGAAATTTGCGGTAGTGTATTTACCCGGAATTCCAATTCTATGTCTTGAGATAGTTGATACTAAATCGGTCTTCTCACAGCTTCCTGATTTGCCTGAAAAGGTTTCCTTATCAGTGGATTTTATAAATCTTTGGATAGGTGGCTTGAAAATCAACAACGGGCCCACGCCGAACCCTAAAGCACTTCCCGCATCCAGCAAAACATATCTGTCAGCTACATAGGCAAAAGCATGATAGCTAAGCTTTGTAATATCCAGTTCGCCGCGCATTGCTTTTTGGTTCAGCGTTTCCACATCATCATAATGGACTTCAAACTCTAAACCTTCCGTATCAATTTTATGATGAATAAGGGCATCGAAAATAAAGGTATCATTAGGGCAGGGCGAAAAACCCAGGGTTAGTTTCATAGTTGGTTGATTGAGTTGATTAAGTTGGATTAGGTTGATAGAGTTGGAACCGGTTAGCAAGTGGCAAACCACTCACCGAGTCAACTTAATCAACCACTCACCCCAGCTCATGCATACAGCTTCAAAAATTCAACTGCAAAGGTATTCAGATTTTTTATGGCGAGCGCTATATTCCAGTTGTCGCGGTTACGATTTTCAACATAATTTGACACGGCCCTGATCTGCAGGCAAGGGACATTCATCTGCTTGCAGGCATAAAAAAATGCGGCGCCCTCCATGCTTTCCAATTGCGGATTTAATCTTTCAGCCACTTTTTTAATGGATGCTTCATTGCCGTGCACTGTGTTTACGGTTATTGCGGTTGCGGTTTTTAACTTAAACGTATTGAACTCGTTGTAAAGGTCCGACCGCTTTGCCGACGGATGAAACGTGCCTTCGCCAAATCCCATTTTTTCGATGGATAAAAACGCCTCATTATCTTCGGCGCCAAGCTCGGCAAAGGTATCTTTTGTTATTTCCAGCACTTCGCCCAATGCAATATTCCGGTCAAAGCTGCCGGCAATACCCAAATTAACAGCCAGGTCGTAATGGTTTGCAGCCAAATGTCTTCCCAACTCAAAAGCCGTTGCTACCATGCCTACGCCGGTTATCAGAAGCTCAAAGTCTAAAGTCTTGAGTCCCGAGTCATGAATCCCACTCTTCTTATCTTGATTCTTGACTCTTGATTCTTGATTCTTGATTCTGACTTCCGACATCAGACCTCCGACCTCGGCCTCCGTTGCTGCTACAATCAAAATCCGCATGTCATTTTTTTTACGGGGCTAAGATAAAACATACCGCCTGTTTTTGTTTTGTATATTTGCACCATTATTTGATATGATGATATACATTACGCGCAAAGAACATTTTAACGCGGCACACCGGATGTACCGCGAGGAATGGAGCGAAGAAAAAAATGCCGAAGTGTTTGGCAAATGCGCAAACCCAAACTGGCACGGCCATAATTATAACCTGTTTGTAACGGTAAAAGGCGAGATCACACATGCAACCGGCTATTTGATCGACCTAAAGGAGCTAAAGGTGATTATTAATGATTACGTGATTGAAAAGCTTGACCATAAAAACATTAATAAAGATGTCGAATTTATGACAGGGAAAATGGCTTCGACCGAGTTACTTTGCATTGAAATTTTTAACCAGCTAAAAGCGCCGATAGAAGCATACGACGGTGTGTTTTTACATTCGGTTAAATTATACGAAACCGAAAACAATTTTGCGGAGTATTTTGGCGGCTAAACCAGAGAAATGATTAAAGAAAATGCAATCCCCGACCGTGATGAAGGCATTGACGGTTACGAAAAAATTGACCGGTATAACCCGGAACTCATTCACAACCTGTCGCACCATTACGAGGATATTTTAAAACAGATCGGCGAGAACCCGCATCGCGAGGGCTTATTAAAAACGCCGGAACGCATTGCCAAGGCGATGCTTTACCTTACCCAGGGCTACGACCTGGACGCGCAGAGCATACTCAATTCGGCGATGTTTAAAGAAGAATACAGCCAGATGGTTATCGTGAAGGACATTGAAGTGTACTCGATGTGCGAGCACCATATGCTGCCGTTTTTTGGAAAGGCGCACGTGGCGTATATTCCAAATGGTTACGTTTGCGGTTTAAGCAAAATACCCCGCGTTGTTGATGTTTTCGCCCGGCGCCTGCAGGTACAGGAGCGACTGACAAACGAGATTCGCGACTGCATCCAGGATACGCTGCACCCCCTGGGCGTAGGCGTAGTGATTGAATGCCGGCACTTGTGCATGAGCATGCGCGGGGTGCAAAAACAGAATTCGGTTACTACAACATCGGCCTTCACGGGCGAGTTTTTAAAAGAAAAAACACGAACTGAATTTTTAAACCTCATCTCGGCGAAGCTAGGGTAGCTCATTGGTTCATTAGTTCACTGCTTCATTAGTTCATTGATGAATAGTTAGCTATGTTACCTTAAATTTTGCGTTACTTTTGCATGAGTACCATAGTTTGTTAGCAGATGCAGTGATACAGCAACGAACCTATTAATGAACATTGCACTAATGAACTAATGAACCAATGAACCAATAAATAAGAATGAAAGCATACATTTTTCCCGGCCAGGGCGCCCAGTTTGTGGGCATGGGTAAAGACCTGTACGAAAAATCGGGACAGGCACGGGCCTTGTTTGAGCAAGCCAACCAAATACTCGGCTTCCGTATTACGGATATTATGTTTGAAGGTACGATAGAAGACCTGAAGCAAACAAACGTAACCCAGCCCGCCATATTCCTGCATTCGGTGATATTAGCCCGCGTTTTGGGCGCTGATTTTCAGCCGGATATGGCAGCCGGGCATTCGCTCGGAGAATTTTCGGCACTGGTCGCCTGCAAAGCCCTGTCGTTTGAAGATGGTTTGGGCCTGGTTGCAGCCCGCGCCAATGCGATGCAAAAAGCCTGCGAAATTCAGCCGTCCACCATGGCTGCTATCATTGGCCTGGATGATTATACCGTAGAATATATTTGCCAGCAGATAAGCGATGTTGTTGTGCCCGCTAATTATAATTGTCCCGGTCAGCTGGTTATTTCGGGAACAATTGCCGGTGTCGACAAGGCGTGTGAAGAGCTAACGGCTGCGGGCGCCAAAAGGGCCTTAAAACTTAACGTTGGCGGCGCATTTCATTCGCCTTTGATGGAGGCCGCCAGGGTTGAGCTGGAGCACGCCATTGTGCATACAGAAATCAAAGAACCGATTTGCCCCATCTATCAAAATATCGATGCCCGGCCTTATACCGATCCCGCATCTATAAAAAATAATTTAATAAAACAACTTACCGGCCCGGTACGCTGGACGCAAACCGTCCATCACATGCTGGAGGCCGGCGCAACGTCTTTCACCGAAGTTGGGCCGGGTAATGTATTGCAGGGCCTGGTAAAAAAGGTCGACAGGCATATTGAGACCCAAAGCGCCGAAGTTAGTTCCTGAGTTTTTGGTCGGAAGGCGTTAGTCTAAAAACCCCGGTACAGGTTAGCGTTTAATTTGGTATTTTTGACATGAGGTTTAAGGCAAGGCACTTTGGCTTAAACATAATGGCTTTATTTTTGCTCTGAATGGACACTAACTGCACAAACAATTGAGTACATCGGGGAAAATTCGTGTATTGCTGGCTATACTATGCGCCACGTTGTTTCTAACAGCAATTATTGTAAAAAAAACCTATTCTCCTGTAAATAACCTCGAGCAGCCGGCAAAAACCCTGGAGAGCAACCTTCATAAAAAAGAGGCTTATATAAACGAGGTGCTGGATGATAAAACCAGCTTCAACCAATTAAAAACCCTGGCTGAAAATTCCGAAGAAGGGCTTAAATACATTCAAAGGTTTACTACTGATAAAGGCATCTGGTTTATTACCCTCAGCAAAGGCCGGTTAAGTTTTTGGAGCGGGATAAAAGTTATCCCCGAATATCCGGCGTCGATAAAAGACGGGTATTCTTTCCGGAAGGAGCCCAACGGGTACTACGAGGTAATAAAAAAGAGCGAAGGAAATTTCTCGGCCATTTTTTTCATACCCGTAAAGCTGGATTACGCCTTTCAAAACCAATACTTGCAAAATACTTTCGCGGCCGACCTGTTAAAGGACAATAATATTGAAATAGCTGATTTTACCGATAAAAATGTTTACGAAATACATAGCAGCAACGGATCTTACCTGTTTTCCGTCATCGTAAAGCCGGGGGAGATTAACTTAACCTTTTTTTATTACGAGCTAACAATCTGGCTGTTAACACTTATAAGCTTGTGTGTGCTGGTGCACAACATCTGCAATTATATTGCCGGAAAAGACAAAATAGGGCTCTCCCTGTTGGTCCTGGCAGCTTTTATCATTTTAGTAAGGTTTGTTAATTTACATTATGGCTGGCCCGACTTTACTTACAAGCTCAAGATATTCGACCCTTTGTTATACGCTTCGAGCAGTGTTTACCCGTCTTTAGGCGACTTTTGCCTTAATATCCTGTTTGTTTTCTGGTTCGTTGTGTTTTTACATACACACCGTAAATGGCTTATAAGAAGCACACCCGGAAAAATTTCGGGCTACCTGATCTTTATTGGCGCGACGGCAGTGCTTATAGCAGTTTCAACAGCATTATTAAATCTTTTCTACGGGCTCGTCATCAATTCAAAGATCAATTTTGATGTTAGCAACGTGCTCAACCTTTCGGTGTTCAGCATGCTGGGTTTGCTGATGCTGTGTTTTAGCTTCCTGATATTTTACCTGCTTACGGATGTGTTCTTAACGATAGCAGCAAGGCTGCCGATCCCAGGTTCGCAACAAGCAATCCTGTTTATTAGCAGCATTCTGTTAACTACTGCCTTCGTCGCTTATCACAACGCATTTACATTATTTTATATACTATGGGCCGCGCTCATTTTCATAAGGGCATATGCCCACAGATACAAAGGCGCCATGCTTGGTTCCGGGTCGCTGTCGGTAATTATTTTAATATGCGCGCTTATTTCATCAATAAAGCTCAACTATTTTGAATCGGTAAAAGAAAGGGCGACCCGTAAATTATTTATTCAAAAATTGCAGGTGCCCGATGATGCCGTCGCTGACCTTACTTTTAAACGGATAGAGAAGCAGATAATTTCCGATTCGGCAATCATCCGTTATTTCAAGGATACCCTGCACAGCAGCGACTACATAAAAACGCGCCTGCAAAAGCTCTATTTTAACGGCTATTTATCAAAATACGAACTAAAGGTTCACGAATTCGATGCCAGGGAAAGACCGCTTGCCGGCGACCATAGATATGAACTGGCTGATTTTAAGGATATGGTGATCTACAGTTCGTATAAAGTGTCGGAACATTTTTACCGTCAAAATGAATCCTTCGGTTTTCTTAATTATTTTGCAATTCTGCCCCTGGTCGAAAAAGGCGTTAAGATCGGCACTGTAGTCATTGAACTGCAAACAAAACCTTTGCAGCAATCGGCATCATTTCCCGGATTATTAATTGACGGCCGTGAAGACCAGCAGGCAGAATTTAAAGGCTACTCATATGCGTTTTACAGCGACAATAAATTATTGAGTCAAAACGGCAATTATAATTACCGCCTTGTCAATACAGAATTCAGAGGGCCGGTGAAGAAATATACATTTACGCGGACACGGGACAACACCAATGGTTGGTATTTGCGTTTCTCAAGCTTCAGCCACCTGATTTATAGGCCAAGCGAACGTAACCTGGTGGTAGTTACACGCGAAGAAAATCCGTTGTTTTTCGGCGTAACATCAATAACTTTCTTCTTTGTCATCTTTCTGCTGTTTAGCGTTTGCGTTTTAACCATAAGGTGGTTATGGGCAAGGATCAGGATATTAACTATTAAAAACGACCGCATTAAGTGGAACTTTAAGATCAATCCCGACCTGATTTTATATAAAACCCGGATCCAGTTTTCGATGGTGTTTGCGGTCGTTTTTACACTCGTGCTGGTAGGTTTTATAACCTTTTTTTCAATAAGCACGCAATTTGAAAGTCAGCAGGACCGCACCATAAAGGACAAGATCACAAAAATAGCGGCGGCATTTGAATCGGGGCCATTCAGCAAATTTTTAACAAACGCCGGCGACGCAAACGTGGTGGAATTTGACGATTTTGCAAACACATACTCGGCCGACCTGATTTTATTCGACCTGGATGGCATGGCGATAGTCACCACCCAGCCGAGGATATATGAATTTGGTTTGCAATCGAGGCGGATGAATGCACGTGCGTTTATTAACCTGGCAGGACTGAAGAAGTCTCAGTATCTCAATAACGAGATCATCGGCAAATTGAATTATAAAGCCGCTTTTGTGCCGATCCAGAACTCCAAATTTGAAACGATAGCCTATTTGGAACTCCCTTATTTTTCGAATGAACTGGACTATAAGGAGCGGATCGGTTCGCTGCTCAACATCATGATCAATGTTTATGCAATTGTATTTATAGCCATTGGCCTGTTTGCAGTATTTGTAGCAAGGCAGATAACTACGCCGCTGAGTTTTATACAACACAGTTTGAGCAAAACAATATATGGGAAAAAGAATGAGCCCATTCGATGGGACCGCGATGACGAAATCGGATCGCTGGTGAAGGAATATAACAAGATGATTGCGGCTCTGGAACAAAGCGCGCAGAAGCTGGCCCAATCGGAAAGGGAGAGTGCCTGGCGAGAAATGGCCAAGCAGGTAGCCCACGAAATTAAAAACCCGTTAACGCCGCTAAAGCTCGGGTTGCAGTTGCTCGACAAATCATGGAAAGACAAAGATCCAAAGTTTGATCAGAAATTTGAGCGGTTCAGCAAATCCTTTGTTGAGCAAATTGAAAGCTTGTCGTCAATTGCATCTGAATTTTCGGCATTTGCGAAAATGCCTGACACAAAACTGGAGCGGCTGAACATTTTTGAAATTTTGACCCAGGCAGTTACCATTTTCAAGGAAATGGATAACATTAAGCTTTTATTCCAGGCGCCGCAGGGAGCATTTATTATAACCGCCGACCGCGACCAGTTGTTAAGATGTTTTAATAACCTGCTTAAAAATGCAATTGAAGCTACGCCTTCCGACAGGTTGGGAATAATCGAAATAAACTACATGGTTACCAATAAAAGCATCCTGCTTACCTTTAAAGATAACGGCGAAGGCATACCTGAACATTTGCGCGAAAAAATATTTGAGCCTAATTTCACAACCAAAAGTTCGGGCACCGGCCTCGGATTGGCGTTCGTGAAAAACTCAATAGAGAACGCCGGCGGTAAAGTTTGGTTTGAGACGGAAGCGGGTAATGGTACCACCTTTTATCTTAGCTTGCCGGCGGCAAACTCCATTTAGGCGCCGAAGGTTGGCCCCTCAGGCAATCTTATTATAATATCGAACACCCAATGCCGGATATCGAATAATGAAGTATGGAACTTCGACAGTAAATTCTTTCCGCATATATACAAAATGCCTGATAGAAAGATGGCCGCGTGGCATTTTTTCTATCAGGCATTTATTAGGTGAATGACAGACAGCCTTGCGCCTAACAGGCGCTTATAACAGCCGCACAAAGTTACTTCAGCGAAAAACCCGATTTGCCCATAGTGTAACCGTCAGCATACAGTATTACGGTATAATCTCCCTTTTGAAAAGGCGATGGGTTTACCCAATCAATGGTATAACCACTGCCATCGTTTTTGTACTCAATTGAAGTTTTGTAAGTGTACTGCAAATCCTGCCCGTCGGCGTTAAAAGGGCCGGAATCCGTACCGGTGATCAGGTTGCCGGTAGGGTCTATAATACGCACATAAATGTCATGCATCCCTTTTTCAGCAATATCATTGCTTGCCACGGTAAAATTTATCTTGATCTTTTTTGCAGGGCCTGCCCGTTTCACATCAACTTCTTTACCACTCCCCTTTATTTTATAAGCGACAATATTGGCTGTCGCTAATTTTATGGCTGAACCTACCTTAACCTTTGCGCCAAGGTCCTGATTTTGCTTGGCGAGCGTAGAGTCTTTTTGATTTACGGTTTTAATGGTGGTTTTTAAAGTGTCCCTTTCGGCTGCCAAAGAAGTATTTTGTTTTTTTAACTCTTCTATCTGTGCGGTGTAATTGGCAACAAAATAACGCAGCTGTTTTACGTCTTCCTGTGCTTTATTTAATTCGGCCTGGGTGAGTTTTCCTTTTGCAAGTTCCTGGCGTAAAACTTTGATCTTAGCCTTCAGCGAGTCGTTTTTCGCCTTCAGTTCTGCCGACATTTTAGTTTTCCCCACGTTTACCTGCTCTATCTGTGCTTCCAGACTGTCCAGCTCGGTTTGCAGGCGGGTTCTTTCGTCATTCTGGTAAACAATTTTTGTATCTGATTTATTTTTTTGAAGGTATAAATATACGTCGGTGGCCAGCAAGGCCAATACTACCACGATCAGGAAGTAAATGACATTGGAATTTTTTTTAGGGGTTTGGCCATTTTGGTTTTCCATAGCAATTAATTTTAAGGTGTAAAAATAATTAAAGGTAGCAGTTTAAGTATCTAACATTACTCCGGTCTATTTAACACCGAAGTATTGTTTTTGTTATTTATTTTTCGAAGCCAATAGCAATTTCCAGGCTTAATTAGCGGTTTTGCGTATTTAATATGCGTTAAGTGAAAAAACATATATGCATATTTTGCCTGCGGTATAAATTAGTTAGAGGCGGGCTAAAAATAAGCACAATATGGTTAAAACACAAAATAGAGACAATTATTATGAGTAATACTAAAACAGCTACGTTATGAGTTTATATCTTTGCAGCTTTTAATAATTTGTTTGATGTACATCTGCCGTTGGTTAACAGTCGTTATTTTTATACTACCCCTAGTTACGAACGCACAACCACAAGCCAATAAAATACCGGAACAGGAAAAGCCCGCCCCAAAACGCGAGTTCAGGGGCGTTTGGATAGCCACTGTTGAAAATGTCGACTGGCCAAGCAGCCCCGGATTAACCGTCGACCAGCAAAAAAAAGAATTGACAGACCGGCTTGATGCCCACGAGCAGATGAGTATCAACGCCGTTATGCTGCAGGTGAGGCCTGCTGCAGATGCTTTTTATGCCAAAAGCCGCGAACCCTGGTCAAAGTGGCTGAACGGGAGACAAGGCCAGGCGCCCTATCCGGCCTATGATCCGCTGGAGTTTGCCATAAATGAAGCCCACAAACGCGGCATGGAGTTGCACGCCTGGTTTAACCCTTACCGCGCGACCACCGACAGCAAATTTTCGGCAATAAGCCCGGAACATATTACCAGGTTAAAACCTGAATGGTTTTTTGTTTATGGCGGAATTAAACTATTTAACCCGGGAATACCCGAAGTGCGCGACTATATTGTTAAAGTGATCTTAGACGTAGTAGATAACTATGATATCGATGGCGTTCATATGGACGATTACTTTTATCCGTACCCGATTGACGGGCAGCATATAGATGACGCGGCGACATTTAAGGCATATGGCGCCAACTATACCGATATAAGAGACTGGCGGCGGCATAATGTGGACACCCTGATACAAATGCTGGGCGATAGTATTCATAAGCATAAACCGCGTGTTAAATTTGGAATAAGCCCTTTCGGGATATGGATAAATGCTTTTCAGAATCCCGAAGGTTCCGATACGCATGGCGGGGCATCATATTATGAACAGTTTGCCGACTCGCGCAACTGGATAAAAAAGGGCTGGCTGGATTACATTAACCCGCAGCTTTACTGGCCGATAGACGACCGGTATGCGCCTTTTAATAAACTGGTTGACTGGTGGAGCAACAATACCTATAACCGGCATCTGTATATCGGGATGGCCGCTTACCGGATTGGCGAAAGGCGCAAAGGTAAATTTAGGGAGGCTGACCAAATGCCCCTGCAATTAAAATACCTGCGCGACAACCCCCGGGTACAGGGCAGCGTTTACTTTAGCTCCAACTCACTTTTACGAAACCCTCTCGGTTTTACCGACTCGCTCGAAGACAATTATTACCAGTATCCTGCATTACCCCCGGTGATGCTCTGGCTCGACTCGATAGCGCCCAATCCGCCGCAAAATTTTACGCCTGTGGTTGTAAATAATAAGGTGGAATTAAAATGGACGACGCCGCTTTTAGCAAAAGACAAGGAACCGGTGTACGGCTACGTTATTTACCGTTTTGATGGTAACGAAAAAGTGAACATTGAAGACCCCGCACACATTTTGCATATTCAATATAACGCCGGTACTTTTTACAGGGATGACACGGCTGAAAGAGGAAAGACCTATTTATACGTTGTCACGGCATTGGACCGGCTGAAAAACGAAAGCGATCCCTCGCCGACTGTCGCGGCGGTATTGCATTAGGCAAGCCTGTGCCGCCGCATAGCCCGGTCTCGTCTATGCAAATCAAGATTTCTTTTATAAATCTGATAGAGAACAAGCAGGCTATCTTTTCGTTTATTTGTGTAAACATTCGACACATGCGAAAATGCCCGGATGTAGATTAGTTGATCCTTTATATTTGTAGCGGCTAAGCATTATGAGCTTCGATACCAGTAGACTATCTAATACTAAAACGATAAAAATATCATCCAATGAAAACTACTTTTTACGGACAAGCCTCATTCGAAATCGAAACTGGCGGGAAAAAACTGCTGTTTGATCCTTTTATCTCGCCAAACCCTATGGCAAAAACTATTGATATCAACAGTTTAAAGCCGGATTATATTCTTGTTTCACACGGGCACGGCGACCATGTTGCCGACCTGCTTCAAATTCAAAAAAACAGCGGGGCCATTGTTATTTGTATTGCCGAGATAGCGGCATGGTTGGGTACTAAAGGCGTAGATAACGCGCATGGAATGAATATAGGCGGCGGCTATGATTTTGATTTCGGCCGGGTCAAAATGGTTAACGCGGTACATTCAAGCACGTTGCCCGATGGCTCTGCCGGCGGTAATCCCGCCGGATTTGTAATTTACGCTGAAGGCAAGGTTATTTACTACGCCGGCGATACGGCGCTTACGTACGATATGAAGTTACTCGCCGACGAAAATCTGGACTGGGCTTTTTTACCTATCGGCGATAACTATACTATGGGCGCTGACGATGCAATAAAAGCATGCAGTTTTATTAACTGTAAAAATGCGGTCGGGATGCACTACGACACTTTTCCTGTAATAAAAATAAACAAAGACGAGGTGGCTGAGAAATTTAAAAAAGCGGGCATCAATTTGAAATTGCCCGCCATAGGCGAAAGTTTGGCGCTATAAAAAAAAAATCCCCCGTCGACGATGGGGGATTTTTTCCGGGTTCAGCTTCATTTGTGTTTAACCTGTGTCGTATCTTTCTTCTTTTTTGAGGTGTCTCTCATGGGCCTGTTCTTTTTTTTCTTCGTGGTGTCCTGCATCGAAGTTTTAACGGTGCTTGTCACGCCATGCGCGTAGATGCTGCTGAAAGAGATCGCCGCTAAAGCAATCAAACAAATTAATTTTTTCATAAGACAAAAGATTAGTTTTAAAAATGATTAATTATTAGTTTGTTTTTTTACCTAAAGGTTATAACTGCTCTGCTTAGTATTTGTTTATAAGAAAATTAAAAACGCATTCCGGTACGAGGTTCCGCCATGCCCCTAAACCAAAAAAACATCCCCGCGGGGATGTTTTTTTGGTTTAGGGTTAATGTTTTGTGGTGTCCTTCATTTTCGATTTCACCTTGCTATGCGGGTACTTCGATTTTTGTTTAATGTGTTTATGGGTATATTTTGTTTTCGTCTTGGCGGTATCCTGAACCGCCTCGACTGAACCCGACGCTGATAGGGTACCCAAACAAATTGCTGCTAAAGCAATCGTACAAAGTAGCTTTTTCATAGTTTTTGATTTTATTATGTTCACAAATAATAAACAAAATTTTGAAAAATTGTTTGCGCTGCTTACCTAATCAGAGCTTTTCGGTGAAACTGCTGCAGCCCGTCGACAGTTGTGTGCCGCGATTGCCGGAGAGTAGTTAATTCGCTCCCTTTACCCTGTTCTTTTCTTCATCATCGCCGCTTTGATGCTGGCGTGCTTTTATTTTATTATTGCCAAAATTCCAGGTGAACGTTAAGCGGGTAATGCGGCTTTCGCGTTTTTGGGTAATATCTAAATTGGTGCTTTGATAGTTAGTTGTAACATCATTACGCAGCGTATTAAATATATCGGCTACCGAAAGCTTGATATTCGCTTTTTTGTTTGCAAAGGAATGGCTTACACCGGCGTCGATGGAGTACCTGGGCTTAACATCAAAAAGGCCGTAGGTAAGCTCCGATTGGTAGTTTCCGGTCAATTCGGCTTTATAACCTTTAAAGGGCGTAAATGTTTCGGTGGTGCGTATGTTATAGGCAAATTGTCCCCTGTCCAAATTGCCGCCTTCGAGGCCGTTTGATTTAAAGCCTAAGTAAAAAGCGGTAGCATTTACATTGCCTTCCCACCATTTAGTGATGGTATAAGGTGCGTATAGGTTTGCGTTATATGCATTTTGCACCTGTAAATTTTGCTGCGTAACAAACGAAACCTTTGTAGCAGGATCGGTGCCGGGAAGCTCAGTGATCACGTCGGTAGTTTTGCTATAACCCAATGTCAAAGTGATGTTCTTATTATAGGTGTAGTTAAGCTCGAAGTTATTGGTGTATTGCGGCTTTAAATAAGGGTTCCCCTTTTGATAGGTATAGGGATCGAGGTGAAAAACGAAAGGGTTCAGGTTATCATATTGCGGCCGGTCGATACGGCGGCTATATGAAAAATTGATCTCGTTTTTGCCGTTTATAGTATGGTCGATAAAAAGGCTGGGAAAAAGGTCGAGATAATGCCTCGGTATTATTTGCACCACATTGGCCGAATCGCCGTTTGCTGTAGAGCTGGTGTACTCGGCCCTTAAGCCTGCCTGTACCGAAAAGTTTTTATAATCCTTGTTTAGGTTTACATAGCCGGCGTCAATCTTTTCGTCATAAACAAAGTGATTGGTACTGATGTAGGGATCGCCGGCAGCGAATTTTTCAGTCAGGTTGTTATCCGTCTTCACATCGCTGAACTTAAGCCCCGATTCAAATTTTAATGATTTTGTGATCGGTTTTGTGTAATCAACCTTACCGGTGCGGATATCGATGTTTGAAGGCGTATGATTTCCCAAAAATCCTTCAGGATGCTGAAAGCTGCCGTCCGGCAGGTAAAAATCAGTGACATATTGTGCTATAGAATTATTTCTGAATTTCGAATAATCAAGGTCGGCGCTCAGCTGCTGGCCTGCGGTGTCAATCTTATAAGTGTCATTCAAATTGAAGGCTATGTCGTTGTACGTTTGATGAATGCCCGACACGGTACGCAGGGATGAATCCACCTGGTCAAAACTGCGGCCGATATAAGTGCGGTCGTCTATATTATCCTGTTCGCCGTTAAAATAACCGCTTATAACGAATCCCAAAGTATTTTTCGACGACATATCATAGTCGGCGCCGAAACGGTAGCTGTTATTGTGATTGTCGCTGATCAATGGGCTGTTTTGCCTGAAATAGGTCGGCGCGCCGCCTGCGGTATCAGGAATAATACGTTTTATGCCTATATCCTGTATGCGTTTATTATCATTATGGCTAAAGGACCCAAATATGTTCAGCTTTCCTTCTTTATGGTTCATCGTTAGGTTTTCATTGTCTTTGCCATAAGCGCCATACCCTGCGCCGGCAGTTAAACTTCCGTTGGTGCCAACCTGCCTGTTCTTTTTCAGTTTTATATTAATAATACCTGAATTCCCGGCGGCATCATACTTTGCCGAGGGATTGGTAATGATCTCTATCGATTGAATGGTTGTTCCGTCGGTTGAGCGAAGCAATGTGGCAAGCTGTGCGGAAGTAAGGTAGGTAAGCTTGTCGTTGATCATTACGGTAACTCCCTGCTTCCCTTTCAGGCTGATGTTGTCATCCTTATCGACAGACACCCCCGGCGCCCGTTCTAATATATCCATCGCGGAATTTCCGGCCGCGAGCACGCTGTTCTCCACATTCATAACGGTACGGTCGATCTTGTGCTCGATCAAAGGTTTTGATGCGACAACATTTACGGTATTTAACGATTGGCTGCCTGGCTGCATCCTTAAGGCGGGTACCGTAACATTCAGCGCGTTCCCGGTTATTGTAAAGGCTTTAGTGATAGCCTTGTTGTAGCCTACTACCGATGCCTTTATAATATAGGTGCCGGCGTTAACGTGGTCAAAAACATATGCACCTGTTTCATTGCTTAAGGTACCCTTTACTACAGTAGAGTCCTGGGCTTTCAGCAGGCTAACGGTGGCATAATCCATAGGCTTCCCGTTTTCATCAAGCAATGCGCCCGAAATTTTTGCAGCGGGCTGCAATGCTTGCGCAAATGCCATCCCCGTGCCAGCGAAAAATAGTAGTATATATAATATAGGTATAATTAACTTTCTCATTGTTGTAATTAAGTTTTGGGCAATAGTTATCCCTGTAAAGAATTTTGTTCTTTTTTTAAGTATTTTATTAAAGCGTTTGATTTCCCCGTAAAGGGTGGCAGGCCGGTTATTTATCCCGGCGGCAGCGTGAGTTTATATATTGTTTGTTTAGTTTCCATGTTTTTAAATTTTAATAAAGGAACGCAGTCAGATTTTCTCTCCGAAACTTCTTTGACAAGCGGCCGGGTTTTATTGACCACCGGGCTTTGTTCCCCTGTTCTTAATTTTAACCCGCTTTTTTTAACAATGACAATCCCCTAAAGGGTATGCCCCTTTTAAATTTTGCAGTCAAAAACGTTGGCCGCGGGTTAAAATGATCAGCAAGTTAATTTATATATATAAGATGCAAAGGCGTGCCCTAAGGTTACAATCAATTCAAACTTTTTAGCACGGGGAACAATTTGCCGGCAATAGCTTTCAGGATTGAAAATTCAGCCCCCTTCGTTTTATTGGCGACCTTGATTACCGTTTTTGAATTTGAAAGATCCGGACAAAGTTTTGCGGGGCCGGCGTTAACCCCAGGCGATGTACAAAAAAGAAATATAAGCCCGCTTAATACCGGCAGGCTTATATAGGTAATGATCTTTTTCATTGTCTCAAGTCTTTTCGTTCAACACGAAGCAGCTGTATTTTTTAGGCGTTTATTGGCCTGCCCTTTATTTTTCGCTAACCGTGTCTTTTTTCATCGTAACCAGGGTGTCTACTTTGCATTGCAAGCCATTATCGGTCATGATAAAAGTTGCGTATGTCGCGTTTTCCTTTTTATTTTCTTCGTTACAGTCGTATACATTTATGCCTGATATTCTACGTATATCCTCATCAACAACCACTTTGGCATTCAGCGGTAAGCGCAGCGTAAGATAAACCTCCTCATCGTGCCAGCCGTTTTTCATGTTAAGGCGCAACTTGCGGTCGAATTTTAAAACCGAGTCCTGCTGGGTAAATATGTACCTGGTGTTGCTGGCATTAAATAAGGCATCGTTATAATCGCGACCCCTGGCGCTGAACGATTCAACCAAAGTGGGCTGGTTTATGTCGCTGCGCTCAATTCTTAAGTTTACGTTATTCAAGCCCAGCTCATTGTCGTCATCATTATCAATAACGCTTATGTTTCTATTAAAAAGTGTCTTAATGTTCAACCGGGCGCTATCTTCGGCTGTAAAATATTTCAGGTCATTTATTTTCAGGTAATATGTATTGTTGGGCCGGGCCTTTATATTAACAGTTTGGTTAAAGCTTGCCCCCTCGCTGAAGTTTGCCGCAGTTTTAGCGCTATAATAAATCAAAAAGCCCAGCGCACATACCCATATCACCAGTATAGTTGAACCGGCCGACCTGTTAATTGAGCTGGTGTTGAACAACGCCTTTATAATTAACAGTATGATGCTGAGCACAGGTATAAAAGCAACTACAAAAGCTGAAATAACAATCGGATCAAGATACCGGCCGCCGAAAACGCGCACAGGCAGGATATGTTCAAACGATACCGCGCCAAATCCAAGTATGCCTATTAATAATACGATCAGGAAAATCGCGAAGCCGAAGCATGCCATCAATATCATTACACCGATCATTTTCACAAGCACCCTTCCTGCGCCGTTAAAGAATATGCCCAGGTGATGAAAAAAGTCGCCCGCAAAGTCACGCGCTTTATAGGCAAATGGCCGGGCTTCGTTACCAAAATTTGAAAGATGTTGTTTTACAGAACTCATTTCTTCTTCGAAATTCTTTTTAAAGCCCTGCAGGTTTTGCTTTTCGCCTTTCATAGCCATGCGGTCAGCGCGGGTTACGGCTTTGGGCACCACTATCCATAGAATTATATATAGTATTAATCCGCTGCCGCCAATGGCAAAGCATATGGCGAAGGCAAGCCGTATCCAAACAGCATCGACATCAAAGTAATTTGCAATTCCGGCGCACACGCCGCCAATCAGGTGATCGTCGGGGTCGCGGAACAGCCGGCGTCGTTCGGTTGGTGCGCCAAATGGGTTCGATGCCGCTTTGCTGTCATCTTCAGCGTTTTCGAAATCAGCCACCGTTCCCATCTGTTCGATAACTGTTTTTACATCCTGCTCGATAATAACCTGCTTGCCTTCTCTTTCCAGCATCTCCGAAAACATTTCAGCAATGCGGTTTTCAATATCTGTCGTGATTTCAAGGCTGTCGGCCGAGTTGGAAAAATGACGTTTTACATCCGTCATGTAATTTTTTAATATTTCGTAGGCATCCTCTTCAATATGAAAAACTATGCCGTTTATGTTTATGATAATTGTTTTGTTCATGATCTTTGCTTATTTGTTCATTAGTTCATTAGTCATTGGTCATTAGCCATTAGTCATTGGTGTTTTGAGCTTAAAGCTAAAAGACCAAAGCATAAAGCTTTTTGCTTTCAGCTTTCAGCTTTCAGCTTTCTTTCTCCTATCGCGGTTTGTACAGCAAATAATAGTTCCTCCCAGGTCTTATCGAGCTGTTCGAGCACGTTTTTGCCTTCGTCAGATAAGATGTAATATTTTCTCGGCGGCCCCGAGGTGGATTCCACCCAATTATAGGTAAGCAAGCCATTGTTTTTTAAACGGGTGAGCAAGGGGTATAAAGTTCCCTCAACTACAAGCAGTTGGGCTTTTTTCAGCTCGGCAATTATATCCGAGGCGTAGGTTTCGCCCTTAGCTATAATGGAAAGTATGCAATACTCCAGTATTCCTTTCCGCATTTGGGTTTGTGTATTTTCAACAATCATACTGCAAAGATATATGCTTTAAATTGTATTATGCAATACATAGTACTAAATATTTTTACTTTAACAACGAAAAGTTGGGTTTTTTTAAAAAAAAGTGACGTTTTTAAAGATTTTGCTTGACAATTCGATAATGTAACACTACTTTTATCACTAATTAACTATTAACTGATCTTATTATTAACAAAATGAAAAAACTTCTACTAGTAAGTTTGTGTTTCCTGATGTTATGCATTACACAGGTATTTGCACAAAACCGTACAGTTACTGGTACGGTTACGGCCAAGGAAGATGGCCTGCCCCTTCCGGGAGTAACAGTAAAGGTAAAGGGAACTACTCAGGGTACCCAAACAAACACAGCTGGTAAGTACAGCTTGTCTGTCCCGTCGGGCGCCACTTTAGTATTCAGCTTTATTGGATACGATAACTACCAGGTTACGCCAACCGGCACAACCGCAAACGTCCAGCTGACTTTGGCCAGCACCCAGATTGGCGAGGTTGTTGTTACCGGGGCCCTCGGTATTAAAACTCAAGCCCGGCAGTTGGGTTATGCCACTGCAACGGTTGACAACAAATTGCTTACCCAGGCAAAAATTACCAACGTTGCGACCGGTCTTGAAGGCAAGGTTTCGGGCTTGCAAATCAACACCGCCAACAACGGTGTAAACCCTTCTGTCCGCATCGTTTTGCGTGGTAACAGGTCAATTACGGGTAACAACCAGGCACTGTTGGTAGTTGACGGTGTTCCAATCGAAGACACCCAGTATCTAAACACCCTTAACCCTGAAGACATCCAGGATGTCAACATATTAAAAGGTGCGGTTGCTGCTGCCATTTATGGTTCAAAAGCATCAAACGGTGTTATGATCATCACTACCAAAAAAGGTACTAAAGGCAAAACTTCTATTACGGTAAGCAACACTACCGAAATCCAGGCGGTTTCGTACATGCCTGACCTGCAAACAACCTTCGGCCCTTACGGTGGTGAAGGTTCCTATACTACTGCCGATGGTATCCCTGAAGCGGTGCCTTATGAAAACCAAAACTACGGCCCTCCCTTTAACGGCGCAATTATTCCATTGGCGCTTTCGCCTGTTTTCGGGCCTGACGGCGTTACCGTTCTTCGTTACGATACTTTATTTAACAAATATTCGAACATCCCCGGTAACCGCCTGGCGTTTTTTAACAAAGGTTTGAGTAACCAATTTAACGTTGGTATCGACATGGGCGACGATGTGAGCACGCTGCACGTTGGTTTCCAGGATGTAAATACAGCTGGTGTTGTACCTAACGACTCATACCGAAGGGATAACTTCCGTATCGGCGGCCAACGCACTTTCGGAAAATTCAGCGTCGAGTACAACGCATCGTACAACCAAAGCGAAAGCAGCACTTATGGCCCAAGCTATAACCAAACAGGCGGCGGTCTTTCGGGCGATGCTTTATATTTTGAACTATTGAACGTTGGCGCAAATATTCCGCTAACCGACTTTAAAGATCCAAACAGCAAGTTCGGTAACATAAACTCTTATTATAACGCATACGCTACCAACCCATACTGGACAGTAGATAATTCACGCGCGAACACAGTTAACTATAACTGGGTGGCCAACATGAACCTGTCACTTAAAATCGCGCCATGGTTGACGCTTTCAGACCGGATTGGCCTTACTTCGAGAAACTTTACATTTAAGCAAACCAGGCCGCAGGTGCAGTTTGCCCCCTGGGCAATTGCCGACCCCTGGCATGCAGGCAACGTGCCATCAAGTTTGTCGTATGTGTTTGCAGCCGAAAATGAGCAAATGTTTTTGGAGCAGTTGTTAAACAACGATATGATCCTTGCATTTAACAAGAAATTCGGAAACTTCTCGATAAGCGGTCTGGTAGGTGCTAACCTTGCACAAAACTATCAGCGTACGATGGTTCTTGGCAGTTCGCAATTACAATTCCCGGGCGACTTTAACGTAGGCAGCGGGCTTGGCATACCAAACTACTTCGAGGCAAATTATGCGCAGCGGGCAGCAGCTGTTTACGAAGAGGCAACTTTGGGCTTCCGTGATTACCTGTTCCTGCATGTAACAAACCGCGACGAGTGGAACTCGGTGCTTAACCCTAACAAAAACCACTACGAATATCCCGGCGCTGACCTTTCGTTTGTATTCACCGATGCAATTGCATCGCTAAAGGATAAAGACGTTCTGTCATACGGTAAAGTGCACGCTGGTATCACTAAGGTGGCCAATATTAACCTTGGAGGCGGTACAAACCCCTACGGCGCTTACTCGCTTCAAAACGTGTTTAATACGGCCGGCGGCTTTCCGTTCGGCAGCTTAGGCGGATATTCGTTAAGCCTGCAGAACAACAATCCCAATATTCAGCCTGAGCAAACAACCGAATATGAATTTGGCGCTGAGTTAGGATTTTTGAAGAACAGGGTAAATTTAAAGGTAACTGCTTATCATAGCGATTCCAGGAGCCAAAGCTTAACCCAGGTATTGTCTTCGGCAACAGGCTTTGCTTCACAGCTGACCAATGCCGGTTTGGTGACAAACGACGGACAGGAAATTGACCTGAATGTTATACCTGTAAAATCACGCGACTGGAACTGGACCGTTGGCTTCAATTTTTCTCATTACGCCAACTTAGTTAAGTCGTTGAGCCAGGGTCAAACACAATTGTCTTTGGGCAACAACGTTTATGCAGTGGTAGGAAAACCTTACCCGGTAATTGAAACATATGATTTTAACAGGGACCCCCAGGGTAGGGTAATTGTTGACGGAAGTACAGGTTTGCCAAGTGTTAACAGCAACCTTACAACCTATGGCACTACTAACCCAACCCATATAATAGGTGTTACCAGTTCGTTAACCTACAAATCATGGAACCTTGCATTTGTAATTGATTATCGCGGCGGCAACCAGGTGTTTAACACCCAGGCCGGTACCGAAGCATTTACAGGTGTTTCTACCCAATCAGCCCAAAACGGCCGCCAGCGTTTTATTTTCCCGAATTCGGTAGTTAATACCGGTACCGCAGCAAACCCGGTTTATACCGCAAATACTTCGGTTGCAGTTGATAACGGCGGCGACGTGGAAGGCAGCGGTTTTTGGCCAACAATCTTCTCATCAAACATAGGAAGCATATTTGTTGACGATGCGGCATTTATTAAATTAAGGGAAGCAACGCTTACCTACACTATACCAGCAAGCTTCTTAGCGAAAAGCGCTTCTTTCATCAAAAAAGCGTCTATCGGTCTTGTTGGCCGCAACCTGTTAATGTTCAGGCCCAAATCTAATACGTTTACCGACCCCGAGTTTAGCGACGCGGGATCAGGTAACGCCATCGGTCAAACTTCTATCAACGAAACGCCGCCGACAAGATTTTATGGCGCCAACATAACGTTAACTTTCTAACCCATTAAAGTTTAATTTTAAAAACAAGGATCATGAAAAAAATAACGATATTACTTTTAACAGCAGCGGTAATGGCCGTCGGTTGTAAAAGATTTACGAATATCAACCAAAACCCCAATCAACCCACGTCGGTGACTCCGAACGTTGTGTTATCGGCAGCGCTGGCTTCCTCGGGAGGCAGCATGAATGACCAGTTCAATTTAAATGAGTGGATGGGGTATTGGTCACGAAGCGGTAACTATATTGCAGTTCAGTCAACAGAGCAGTATGAGATAGCGACAAATTATGCAGATGGAACTTTCCAGAACCTGTATTTTACATTGTCAAAATACGACTACATCGAGCACATCGCTTTGGCAAGCACTTCTACGCTTGCATTTTATGCAGGTGTAGCAAAGACCATGAAGGCGGTACATTTTTCAAGCCTGGTTGACATGTTTGGCAACATACCTTATTCACAGGCTTTCCAGGTGAACAAGTATCCAACACCAACGTATGACGATGCGCAAACTATCTACAATAACCTGGTAACACAGCTTGATAGCGCAATATATTATTTTGGTGTGGCTGCTACCTATTATGGAGGCGCGCCAAGCACAGTAATAAAAACTGATGACCAGTACGATATTATGTTTGGTAAAGGCAAAGGTGTCGACCCGGGCGTGCGCATGCAGGAATGGGCTGAATTTGCAAACACCGTTAAGCTGAAACTGTTAATGAATGAATCGGCAGTTGCCACATCGGCGTATATAAGCGGCGAAATTGCAAAAACCAAAAGCACCGGCTATATGATGGCAGGGACAAGCGCTTCGGTAAATCCAGGTTACAGCAATGCAAACCAGGCGCAGGTTAATCCTTTTGTGGGCGCTTTTTATACTAATGGCGGTTCGGCGCAGGGAAACAATAACTTTTTCAGGGCAAACACCTATGCGGTTAACTTCTATAACAATACCGGCGACAGTTTCAGGCCTTCATTGGTTTATGGCCCGCTTGGCAACGGTACTATAGGCAGTAACTACGATGGCGACCTCAATGCAACACCAAACTCGGGCACTTCGGGTATCGGAAACGGTTTGTCGGGCACCGGCCTTACCAAATCGTATTCACAAGATCAGTTGGTCATGTCGGACTTCGAAAGCCTGTTCACACAATCAGAGGCTACCGCGCGCGGATTCCTTACCGGAAGTGCAGGCGCATTGCTGAAAAGCGCCATTGAGCAGAATTTTATATACCTGGGAGACACTGCTGCCGATGCTGATACCTATTATGACAACGGCACAGGCAATGACGATCCAAATGTTAGTTATACCGCAGCTATGGCACACCCCGTTGACCCTGCCCTCAAGGTAGATAAGACACCGGGCATGCAGGCAATTATGACTCAAAAATGGATTGCATTAAATGGCATCAACTGGATACAAGCCTGGACCGACTACCGCAGAACAGGATTCCCGCTGTCAAACGTTTTAGGCATTTCACATGCCAACCAGCATGTTAAGCCGGCCATACCGTACCGGTACCTGTACCCGATCAGTGAGTTTAGCACGAACGGAAAGAATGTTCCAAGCTTAGCCAACGCTCAGTATACACCGATATTTTGGGATAAGTTGCACTAATAGAATAAAGAGTATTGTTTAAAGCAATTAAAAAAACAAGAAGATGAAAAAAAATAATTTTTATAAGACCGCCGGCCGTACCCTCCTTGCGATAGGTGTAATTACTACGGCCTTGCTGAGCTCGTGCCTGAAGGACACAAGCCCGGGCGCCCTTGATCTTTCAAAAAGTCCGGCTTTGGTTGGGTTTCAATACCTGGGTTTCGGCGCAACACCGCTAACTACCAAGCTCCACGGCATACCGACTGATACATCCAGCGTGAAGGTTACTTTATCGGTACCGTCTGTAACGTTAAGTTCGGCTGTTACAGTTAACCTTGCGGTTGATGATGCCGATGCAAACGCTTATGTCAATGCAAATAGTGGCACCCATGTTTTGCCTGCTGCCGATTATACGATTGCCAACAATGGCCAGGTAACTATTAACCCCGGTCAGCAATACGTTAGGTTAAAGATAAACTTTAAAGGCAATCAAATTGATTTTAGTCAGAACTACATTTTGGCATTGAAGATTTCGTCTGCGAATGGCGCTATTATTGCCTCAAATTTAAACGTAGCAATTTTGACCCTTACACTGCAAAGTAATTATGAAGGAAGGTATGTTATGACCGGGTCTTTTGTTGACAATGTTAACCCAGGGTTTACAGATGCAGGCGTATATCCGGATAATATCCAACTGTTAACCGTAGGGCCGCTGGTGGTTGATTTTTACGAAACCGGCTTTGGATTTGGCTACGCCCATCCAATAAATGCAGGTGGAATAACTGCCTACGGAGCTTTTGCCCCTGAGTTCACTTTCGATTCGAGCGGTAAGGTTATAGCAGTTACAAACGCATACGGCCAGCATGCCGGCGGTCACGGCAGGTCGGGAAGACTTGACGTAAGCGGGGTTAATGCATCGAGCGGTACGCCGGGAACGCCAGGATTTAAAATCCAGGTTAAATATGTGTTAGTGCAGGACGACGCGGGCGGCGACCGTACGTTCTTTAACGAAACCTATACTTATACCGGCCCTATATAGGCCTTTAAGAAAAATAGTATTAAAGCCGCCCTATCAAAAATAGGGCGGCTTTTTTTATAACTCCCTTGTGCTTAGTTGAATTTGGCGGGACACCAGGTTATAACAAAAAGAGCGCTTGTGCGCTTATTGTAAAAAAACCAGGTTTGTTGCTGATTTGTTACCGGCCGGATTTGCAGGTTAAAGCCTAAAGGGTTATTTTGGCCGCAAATTAATTTTCATGAAAAAATATTTCTTACTTTATTTACTAACAATTTTAATATGCAGTGCGGCGTGGGCACAAACAATTACGGCTACGGGCAATGTGAGGGACGTAAACGGGAATATGCTGCATTATGCTTTTATACAAAACAAGCAATATAAAAACGGCACTTTTACCGATTCGCTTGGCAATTTTGCGCTCGAAACGAAGGCGAATTCAATGCTCGCCATCAACTGTGCCGGTTATAAGGATACGCTTGTAGCTGCTGATGGAAAAAACGCGATTTCAATTGTTTTGCACCCGGCAGCACAAGTCTCGGCCGCAAACGGCAGTAGCACAGCCAACGCGGCGAATGGCAACCAGGCGGTTGTCCAAACCGCATTGCGTGACCAGGTGAACCTAAGCCAGAATACGCCGCCGGCAATGATGCAGCAGGGATCGATAATGCCTGTTATCCATACCAAAGAGGCAACGCAGGGCAGCAGGTATTATTTTAAAGACTGGGTGCATGGCTATATCGTGAACGCCGGCGACTCGCTGGTGCAAAATCCGGGCTTTTTGCTAAACTATGACAAGATAAGCGGAAGCCTGATACTCACACAGGACAGGGTATCGGTAATTGCCATTTATAAAGACAAAGTGAAGTCGTTTACGCTGTTTGATGCCCTTAACCAGCCCCTTACCTTTACAATAGTGCCCCAGATAGATAAAACCCACTATGTGCAGGTGATTGCCGCCGGGAACAACTATGGGATATACAAACTAACCAAGACGAAATTTGTTGAATCTAACTATTCATCCGACGGTTTAGCCTCAACAGGCAACAATTATGATGAATATGCCGATGAAGGTACTTATTACGTAATCGGCAAGGGCGGTGCACCTCAGAAAATAAGCCTGCGAAAGAAGGCCTTAAAGGAAGCATTTAGTGCCGATCAGGGCAAATTGAACCAGTATTTCCAGGCTAATAACGCGGACATTGATGATAATTACCTGAAAGATTTGGGCGATTATATGAACAGATAAAAGAGCCCCTATAAAAGGAAGCCGTCAAACAAAATTTGGCGGCTTTTTTATTGAATAATTAATTCTAACTTTAGTATCCGGACATTTGTCAGGCAAAGTCAAGTCGATGCTTTAGACTTCTGTTGAATGTTTTTCACTAAAAAATTACGAATAGTATGAAAAAGTTAAGTTTGTTGTTCTTATTAACGGCGTTGATATTAAATATCGCTGCGGCCCAAACCATTACCATAACGGGTACGGTGAAAACAGGCGATGGCGACCCGCTGCATTTTGCATTTGTTCAGGACAAGCAATATAAGTATGCTGCTTATACCGATTCGCTTGGCAATTTCTCGGTAACGGCCACCCCGGCATCTAAACTCAAGGTTAGCTGCAGGGGGTTTAGGGATACACTGGTAAATATCAATAACCGGACCGTAATTGCAATAGTGCTGAGGCCATTTGTAAACATTGTTGCCAGCCGGTCGAACATACCGGCTACCGTTAATGAAAACAGCAACATAAACGAAGCAACTTTGCGTGACCAGATAATGAATAGGGACGTATCTGTGGACGTACCGGGATACACCAGGCAATATAAGGACAGAGGTGGACATACAGCTACTTTAACGTCTGCGACTGTTGATATGGCCCAGGGCGCCATTTTCCCGGTATTTACGCATAAGGAAGCGACCCAGGGCAGCCGGTACCTGTTTAATGACTGGGTACATGGTTATGTTGTAAAAACGAATGACACGATCATACAGGGCCCCGATTTATTTTTCAATTACGACAAAATGGGCGGCAGCCTGTTACTGAGCAAAGACAAACATGCGGCAATAGAAGTTTATAAGGAACAGATTAAGTCATTTACGCTTGTTGACGATCTTAACCAGCAATACACCTTTACGATGGCGCCCGAAATTGACAAAACCCACTATGTGCAGGTTATTGCCGCCGGCAACAATTACAAAATATATAAATTGACGAAAACTAAATTTATTGCCGCTAACTACTCAACAGATGGCCTGGCCTCAACAGGTAATAACTATGATGAGTATGCCGATGACGGCACATACTATGTGATCAGCAAAGGTGGGCCGCCGGTTAAAATATCCTTAAAGAAAAAGGCGCTGAAAGAAGCCTTCAGTGCCGACCAGGGAAAGCTGAACCAATATTTCCAGGCTAACAATAGCAACATTGATGATAATTACCTAAAGGATCTTGGAGATTATATGAATAAATAAACTTGTGAAGTTTGTTGAGTGAGCCGTTGATTGGGTTGATGAATAATCACAACATAAAACCCAATCAACTTAATCAACCTTTGGCAAAAATCATTTCTTATCCACGCTATACTTGCCCGGCCCTACAAAAATTAGCCCGGCAAACACAATTGCGTCCTCAATGGCATGCGCAGCGTCCGGCAAGCCGCCCGCTGCATAACTTGCAACTGCCGCTACGATAAGATTGATCAGCAGCAGCAGACATGCCAGGCGAAAGGCGAACCCGATGATCAGTAAAACCCCTCCAATCGTTTCAACCAGCGCAGATAGCAGGCCCCAGACCATTGGCCACTGGTGAACGCCAACATATTTGGTTGCGCCCCCTAACTGCACCCACATTTTTTCGCCGCCCGCCAGTTTCGGGAAGCCGTGATAAATAAACATAATACCCAGGCCAACCCGGATAATTAAAAGGCCAAAGTTTCTATAATTGCCTAATTTGCTGAAAAGAGCCATAGCTTTTAATTTTGAATTAGTGATTTGGTGAATTTCTGACTATTTACGAAGACCTGCAACCGTTTAATATGTGACAACTACTTGTCGATCATTTACCGATAAGTGCACGGTCTTTCCGAAAATCAAACTGCAGTTGTTCGGAATATGGCCCGCCGGGAAATCAAAGCACACGGGGTAATCATATTCTTTCACAACGTCCATTATTATTTCGGGTACTGTTTGCCCGAAGGGAATATCGTTGTCCTTCACATCGGTAAAGCTACCAACAACCAAACCCGCCAGGTGTTTTAGTTTATTGGCCCGCTTCAGGTTGCGCATCATACGGTCAATGGCGTACAAATACTCGCCGACATCCTCGATGAACAGTATTTTGCCGGCATAGTCAAGGTCTGAAACGGAGCCGGAAACTGCCACAAGCAAGGATAAATTACCCCCGGTCAAAATCCCTGATGCCTCACCGCTGCGGTTTGAGGCATGCGAACTAAATTCATAATGAAGTTCTTCGCCAAACAAAGCCCGTCTTAAAGTATCGAGTGAATGCGCAGACGCATCGGGAATATTTACCGGCATTTGCCCGTGGATACTTTGCAAGCCATAATTGGTGAGCAAATGAGTGTGCAAAATGGTAATATCGCTAAATCCCGCAAGCCATTTCGGATTGTTGGCAAGCGGGCTAAAGTCAACCTTATCTATCATCCGCATAGTCCCATAACCCCCACGGGCGGCAATGATGGCTTTTATGCTATCATCGTTGATAAAGCGTTGCAGGTCGCGGGCGCGCAGGTCGTCGTCGCCGGCAAATTGGTGATAGCTGGCTTCAACAGTTTCGCCTAAAACAACTTCAAGTCCCCATGATTGCAATAGCTTCACTGCATCGGTCATTGGGTTAGGCAGTTTTTTTGCAGGACAGGTAATGGCGATTTTGTCGCCTTTTTTTAGTGGCGGAGGACACTGGTTGCCGGAAGAAGCTGCTGCCTTTTTCATGACCAATATTAGAAAAAGTTTTTGTCTTTCTTTCCGACTTTCCGGCTTTCCCGACTAAAAAACTATCTTTGCCGAAGTATCGCAAACAATGTCAAAGCTAAATAAATTTAAACGTTTCACGGTAACGTCAGCCTTACCATATGCCAACGGGCCGCTGCATATCGGCCATTTGGCGGGCGCTTACCTGCCGGCGGATATATTTGTACGCTACCTGCGCCTTAAAAAAAAGGATGTGGTGTACATCTGCGGCTCCGACGAACATGGCGCGGCGATCACTATAAAAGCCAAAAAAGAAAATACTACGCCCCAGGCTATAATCGACAAATATCACAGCCAGATAAAGCACAGTTTTGAGGAATTCGGGATAGCTTTTGATATTTATCATCGTACATCTTCACCGATACACCACGAACTTTCGCAGGAGTTTTTCTTAAACCTTTACGAGAAGGATGAATTTATTGAGAAATATTCGGAGCAGTATTTTGATGAAGATTACCAGCAGTTTTTGGCCGACAGGTATATTATTGGCACCTGCCCTAATTGTCACAATGAAAATGCCTACGGCGACCAGTGTGAAAACTGCGGGACTTCGTTAAATCCAACCGACTTGATAAACCCGATCTCTACCTTGAGCGGCAAAACACCGGTTTTAAAGCCGACAAAACATTGGTACCTGCCATTGGATAAATACCAGCCCTGGCTGGAGAAATGGATAGACACCAAAGAGGGGGAGTGGAAGGTGAACGTGTTTGGGCAATGCAAATCATGGCTAAAATCGGGTTTACAGCCCCGCTCTATGACCCGTGATCTTGATTGGGGAATTGATGTGCCGCTGGCGGAAGCCAAAGGCAAAAAGCTATATGTGTGGATGGATGCGCCTATCGGTTATATTTCGGCGACAAAACAGTGGGCGATTGACAATGGAAAAGATTGGAAGCTGTATTGGAAAAAACAGCCTAACGAGGCCGACGAAGCTTGCCTGCTGCATTTTATCGGCAAGGATAATATTGTATTCCATTGTATTATTTTCCCGGCCATTTTGCATGCGCATGGCGAATACATTTTGCCGCAAAACGTACCCGCAAACGAATTTTTAAACCTGGAGGGCGATAAGCTTTCCACCTCGCGCAACCATGCCGTTTGGCTGCATGAGTATCTGGAGGAGTTCCCCGGCAAGCAGGATGAGCTGCGCTATGTGCTCACCTCCATACTGCCCGAAACCAGCGACAGCGAGTTTACCTGGAAAGATTACCAGGCTCGGGTAAATAATGAGCTGGTGGCCATCCTCGGCAATTATGTGAACCGCGTAATGATATTGATGCACAAATTTTATGACGGCAAAGTTGAAAGCGATGCCGGGAAAATTGTGCTGACCGATAAACACATTGATGCTGAACTAAGGCTTTTTTATGATGAGCTGGAAACCAACCTGGAAGCTTACAAATTCAGGCAGGCCTTGCAGGCGGTAATGGAAATCGCACGCCTGGGAAACCGCTACCTTACCGAAAACGAGCCCTGGAAAACTATAAAAACCGAGCCCGCAGCCGCCAAAGAAACGCTTCATAATTGTTTGATCATCATTGGCCATTTAGCATCATGCCTGCAGCCTTTTTTACCGGCGACGGTGAAGAAAATAGCCGGCATGCTGAACCTGCCGTTCAGCGCCTTTGCCTTTGATAAGGAGATAGTGTTTGAAAATGGCCACCAGCTAAATCCGGCGGCATTATTATTTGAAAAGGTGGAAGATGATGTGATAGACTTCCAGATGCAAAAGCTGTTTGATAAAAAGGCTGCCGCGCCGGTCAAGCAGGTTCAGATAAGCCCGGCAAAGGAAAATATTAATTTCGAATCCTTCGCGGCGATGGATATCCGCACGGGCACCATTTTAACAGCCGAAAAGGTAGCGAAAACAAAAAAACTGCTGAAACTCAGCATCGACACCGGCATCGACCAGCGCACCATCGTTTCCGGCATCGCCGAATATTTTGAGCCCGAGGCCATCATCGGTCAAAAAGTAAGCGTGCTGGTAAACCTTGAGCCGCGCGAGATCAAGGGCATCCTGTCGAAGGGGATGATCCTGATGGCCGAAAACGCTGATGGCAAGCTGGCCTTTGTTTCCCCCACGGAAGATATGCACAATGGTTCGGTGATAAGGTGATGGGTTAATTTGAAAATGTGTTGATTTGATGATTTGAAAATTAATTTTTAAGCAGGATTAACACTAACCAACCTAACCGTGCAATACCAAACTGCAAATGTTTTTGATGAACTCATCTATAATTTGCACCTTTGCAAAAAGTTCAAAATAATAAATACCAAATACCAAATCCGAAATCGAAAATCGTAAATCCGAAATCGGCATGGCCCCGTAGTTCAATGGATAGAATAGAAGTTTCCTAAACTTTAGATATGGGTTCGATTCCCGTCGGGGCTACTCTTCTAAGTAAAAAGTCTTTGGGCGAAAGTCTGAAGACTTTTTTGTTTAGTAAGATACTGAGATTGCGGCCTGTCTCCTAAATGGCAATGGCATTGCCCGTATTCTTTCTTCAGCCGAAAAATCCAACAATGCCAATGATTAGCCCCCACCGTTTGTAACCGGTTTGGAGAAAGATTAAAGTCTAAAATAATTACGCGCATTCTTTTGGTAACCTCCAATGTTTTTTATTAGCTTTGATATGAACTTGTTACAATTATAGCTTAAGTCATTAACTGTCAAAGGCAGCCTGCAAATTAAATTTAAATCACTGTTATTGTCCGCGCCCTATTTTTAACCTCACATGAGGGTGAAAACAGCGTTAAGACAGAATATACGTTCGCTCGAATTAATTTAAACAATTATAAACCCTAAAACACGATTATGGAAGTTCATGTAAATTACTTAGCCGTGGCTGCGGCGGCAGTCGCCAGCTACATCATTGGCGCAATTTGGTATGGCGCAATTTTTAGCAAAGTTTGGGTGAAGCTCACTGGCATTACCGACATGAAGCCCGCGCCAATGAATATGGTGCTGGTTTTAGTTAGCTCATTCGTAATGGCCTATGTGCTTGATCATTCGCTTACTTTTGGCAATGCCTATTTAAAAACCGGCGGCATACAAGGTGCACTGATGGGCGCATTCTTTCTATGGCTGGGCTTTGTAGCCACAGTTACCCTCTGCACTAAACTTTATGAGAAAAAACCATGGGGGCTATGGCTGCTTGACAACGCCTTTTGGCTGATTTCGATGTGTGTTATGGGTATTATTATTACGGTTTGGCCGTAACTTGTTAGGTACATCAGATTTTTCCGGGCGGGCTTGTCAATATTCTCAATTCCCTCGGATAGTAATTATTCACGCGGTTGGGCAGCAATTTTGCCCAGCCAAGTGGATGATCTTCAAAACACATCAGGCTCCATCCTTTGCTGGTTGGGATAAGATCGATATTTTCGCGCCTTAAATATTGTATGGCCTGGTTATAATTGAGCCTGGTTCGTAAAAATTTATCCTTATTTACCTGAACGCTCAGCGCCAGTTCATGGTCCGGCACAAGGCCGCTGCCCATTAGCTTGCCTATTCTTACTCCCGATTTTTTCAGATATAAATATCGCTGCAATGTGTCCAGGCTATCTTTATGTTCATGGTTTATGGCCAGCCAGTCGTCATTTATCTTAAAAAAATAAAAGTTGTCAGGCTGCCGGACATGGTCTTTAACGATTTCTAATTCTTTTGCCGGCAGTTTCTGGTTTTCTTTCGATTTTGAAAAATAAAGCTGCTTTGCCGGTTCTCGTTTTTTTAAACACGCGGCAAATAAGCCCTCTCCTTTTACCTTATCGGGATAAAAACGATAGCCCCATGCTTGTTGCGTATCGGATCGGGTTTCAATAATGCCCCATGATTCATCAATCGGGATCCGTATAGTTTCCATATCAAACTCTGAGCAAAGCCAGTCCAATATATCTTCGTTCTCCTGGTGCGCGTAGGAACATGTGCTATATATAAGGTATCCGTCCTGTTTAAGTGCCGGATAAATATCAGTCAATATGCGTTCCTGCCGCTGGTGGCATAAGTTTACATTTGCCTCCGACCATTCGTTCACGGCTGCAGGATCTTTCCTGAACATACCCGAGCCTGAACAAGGCGCGTCGACTAATATAATATCAAAAAAGCCGGTAAGCCGGCTAAAATCCCGCGGATCGTTATTGGTTACGACGGTGTTTGCGGCGCCCCAGCGATTAAGGTTATCGCATAGTACAGGCACGCGGGTTTTTATGATCTCATTGGCTACCAATAAGTCGCCGGCATTTAAGGCGGAACTGATCAATGTGCTTTTACCGCCGGGTGCGGCGCAAAGGTCGAGCACCTTTACGGGCCCGCTATCCTGACCTATATATTTAAGGATGCGATCAATAAACATGGACGATGCCTCCTGTACATAATAGCAGCCGGCGTGAAATAACGGGTCGAAAGTAAATGAGGGCCGCACATCAAGGTAATGCCCCTCGCTGCACCAGGGCACTTGCCCGCTGGCGTTTACAGGCGATTTTTTGAATGGATTTATGCGAATGGAGGTAGGCGCTTCGATATTTTTATGAACATTTATGAATTTCTCATGTGCAAAACCAGGCTCGCCCGACAGGGAAGCGAGGAAATTTTCAGGAAAAATCTGTTCATTCATATGGTTTTCAAAGATAGCAATTGGCGTGGTTAAATGCGTCCGGACGCTTCAACATTTGCACATTCACATAATTTACAGCCAGTTAAGGCTGGCCTGTTGTGTTTTTAAAAAATCTTTTGGCAGGTAGCCGGGAACTCTGTATATTTGTAGCCCGCTTATAAAAAATGCGGGCGTTTTTTGAAGATCAACTGGCTAAAAAACAATCTGAAAATAAGTGAAAATAACACTTGACAGGCATTATAAATAGTCGCATCTTTGCAGCCGCTTCGGCAACGAGGCGAAATAGTTAAAAAATTGAGGGCCGTAAGGTTTTTGATATAAAGTTCTCTGCGACAGAGAACAACAAACGTTCTTAAAAAGTATAGATAATCATGTAGCGTAACAGCCTTAGGGAGGTGAAAGGCTAAAGGAAGAAAGGGGAAAGGTAAAAGCAGGAAGCAGAAATGCGGGAAGCGGTTGCCGAAAAGCTTTAGACTTTGAGCTTTAAGCTAACTGGAGGCGTGTTATGAAAGAGAGAGAAAGGGATACTGTAAAAAGAATAAAACGGTGGGCCGGAAGAAGCGGAAGGAGGGTTTAACCACTCACCATTCAATGACTGACCGCTCACCAAATTTTACAGATTCTATTATTAATAATAGGGTCAGGTAAATCAGACAGAACATTATACAATGGAGAGTTTGATCCTGGCTCAGGATGAACGCTAGCGGCAGGCCTAATACATGCAAGTCGGACGGGATTCCCGACCTCGGTCGGGATGAGAGTGGCGCACGGGTGCGTAACACGTATGTAACCTACCCTTGTCAGGGGGATAGCCTCTCGAAAGAGAGATTAAGCCCGCATAACATCACGATACAGCATTGTAATGTGATCAAATATTTATAGGACGAGGATGGGCATGCGGAACATTAGCTAGTTGGTAAGGTAACGGCTTACCAAGGCAACGATGTTTAGGGGATCTGAGAGGATGACCCCCCACACTGGTACTGAGACACGGACCAGACTCCTACGGGAGGCAGCAGTAAGGAATATTGGTCAATGGGCGGAAGCCTGAACCAGCCATGCCGCGT
>Ga0207667_10000475_pt1 | contig 53512 bp, 48 predicted proteins | sample KBSCornC52_FD_184301 | JGI IMG/M metagenome (GOLD analysis project Ga0207667, IMG submission 184301) | Corn rhizosphere microbial communities from Kellogg Biological Station, Michigan, USA - KBS Corn C5-2 (SPAdes) (version 2) | ecosystem: Host-associated > Plants > Roots > Rhizosphere > Soil ... | reverse complement strand
AGTGATACTGGGGCGGCTACTTACCCGGTTGCGGACGGCTGGCGGGGGGCACGATTCCGTTCATGCGCAGGTAAACCACCATCTGTCCATAGTGGTCGAAGGGATGGGCGGTCGAGAAGGTTCCGAAACTCAACCGCGCGCCTTTCATCCCGAAAGGGCTGTCGATCTGATCGAGTGCGTTCTGGGTTGTGATCGAAGCCAGGGCCTTGTCGAGGTAGTCGAAGGAATCGTTTAAGAATTTTAAGATGTCAGCTTTCGACTTGATCGAATCAGGCCCGTTCTCGCCGCGAAGATCAAGGGGAGGTTTCTGTCCAAGGATGGTCGAACCAAACATGTAGTTAGCCGTGGCCACATGCTTTACCTGCTGCGAAAACGTGCGAACCCCTTTGAATTCACCATCGTTGGGAGCAAAGGAATACTTTTCTTCGGGCATGGCTTCGGCGGCAGGAATGAAGTCCGATTTGGCGATATTCAGATCGGCTTGGAGCGCTTCCCCGAGCGTTTTGGCCGGAGGCGGAGCGGTCTGGGCGGCTGCGGTTGCGAGCGTTCCGAGTACAACAAGTGTCGCGAACGACAAGTTAGGTCTGCGCATATTCTCTTTTTCTCCTGACATGTGCTAAAGCTGATAATGCCGATTTTGTATGAATCAGTCCCGCACCACGGCTGGGGCAAGGTCGAGTTCGCTCGAACGTAATGGATATTTACGAACCGTCACCAGTCCCACGATTAACGCTAGAGAGGAAACAAGCATTGTAGTCGCCAGGCCGTATTTTGTCGCCAGAGCTCCCCAAGCGGCCGAACCGAGCGCCATGCCACCTTGCAGGATGAGCAAGTACATGGAGAGCGCGCGAGCCCGCATCCAGGGTGGAGACATGGTTTGGGCAGCGACATTGAGGCAAGCAAGGATCGCGATCCATGCGGCGCCACTAAGAAACAGAATCAGCACGAGCCAGAGGAAAGCCTGCGCCCGCCCCGCCGCGAGGGTCATCAGGGCGAATACAACAATGGCAGCGACCACGACGCGGTCTACGGAATAAAAACTTTTCAGGCGATACAGTAACCCAGCTCCCGCGAGTGCGCCCAAGCCGAAGGATCCAAGAAGCAGTCCATATCCTGTGGCCCCCCGTTCGAGGTTGCGGGCGATCAGCGGAAGCAGTGCCAGTAAAGCGCTGGCGGCAACGCTGAAGGCGCCGGTGCGGACGAGCACACAATGAACGGTTGGCATTGCCCAAACATAACGAAAGCCAGCACGCATGGAATCGATCACCCGGTCGGTGCGCGGTGTATCGGGTTCTGCGCGCTTCCAGCGATAAAGAAAAAAAATCACGCCGAAGAAGCTGGCGGCGTTCATCAGAAAGGCGACGCCGGGTTTGGTGGAGGCAATTACCACACCTCCCAGCGCGGGGCCAATGGCGCGGGCCACATTGAATCCAACTGAGTTCAGTGCCACTGCCGGCGCATGATTTTCTGCACAAACGATTTCTGGCGTGATGGCCTGCCACGCCGGGTCGTTCATCACCGAGCCGAGGCCGAGGATGAAGGTGAAAACCAGCAGCGTCCAGGGCGTCACATAACCAAGCAAGGTGAAGATGCCGAGAAGTCCGGCCGAGACCACCATCCAGGCCTGTGTCATCAGCAAGAGACGACGGCGGTCGACCATGTCGGCGAGAGCGCCAGCCGGGAGGATCACGAAAAAAACCGGGAGTGTGGTTGCGGCCTGAACCAAGCCAACCATCAGGGGTGCCTCCGGCTTCGACATGGTCAGTTGGGTCATCAGCCAGCCAGCACCCACATTCTGCATCCATGTCCCGATGTAGGAGATCACGGCCGCGAACCAGAGGGAACGAAACAATGGTTCGCGCAGAGGTGCCAAAGCGGATCCCCGAACTTTAGGGCGAGAACTTGGCAGCGAGGTTGGTAGGGTCTCAGCCATCAGCTTGCGGGAACCTCGCTCGGAGCGGCGACGGATTTTTCAAAAGGCCACTGCCGGTTGTGATGAGCGCGAAGAAGATAGAGTAAGAGGCCGGTGATCAGAATGACCAGGGTAAACACGACCTCGCGCAGAAAGTTCTTCCGCATGATCAGAATCAGAAGAAAGCCTCCAATGGCAAGAAGCGCTGGAACCGGATACAGCCACATGCGGAATGGTCGGGGCATTTCGGGGCGGCGAATGCGAAGCACAATCAGGCCTACTGCCTGGACGATGAACTGCAGCAGAATACGGATCACGACCAGGGCCGAGATTACGTCCGCGAGAGAGAAAAAGCAAAACACTATGGCGGCGCCGCCGAGCGCAAGTAGCGATATGTGAGGAAATTGATAAGTCCGATGCACCCGGGCGAACGCTTTGAAGTAGTTCCCATCGAGGGCAGCGGCGTAGGGCACGCGCGAGTAGCCAAGCATCAACGAGAAGACCGATGCAAAGGCAGCCCACATAACAAGTACCGCGACCAAGTTCGCCGCCCAAGGCCCATAGATCCGCTCCATGAAGGTGGAGACCACGTAGAGCTTGTTGTTAGAGTCATGCAAGCCCACCATCTCGCGCCAGTCCACCACGCCCAGAATGCTGATGTTCATCAGAAGGTATAGACAGGCTACTAGCGCAATGGATAGCAGCAGGGCGCGGGGAATGTTTTTTCCCGGATCCTTGATCTCGTCGCCGAGAAAGCAGACGTTGTAATAGCCCCAGTAATCGTAGGTTGAGACCAGCATTGCTAAACCCAACCCGAAGAAAAAATTGCGCGAAAAGGCAAACGCGCCCGGCGGGAAACTGAAAGCGCGGGCGGGATCAAAGTGCGTCATGCCGGCAAAGATGATCCATCCGATCGTGCCCATCACGCCAAGCCAAAGGAAGCGGGAAATCCATCCGATGTGAGTGATGCGGCGAAACAACAAGAGTACGGCCACGAGCACGACGCCAATGGCAAGCAACGTAGTCCAAGCAACGATCCAGCGAAGGTGAAACGTTCCAAGCAGCGGGATTTGTAGGTTCCAGTTGTGGGCGGAATATTGCTGGTCGAGGCCGGGAAGAATATAAGCCGCATAGCCTGCGAATCCGATGGCACCGGACGCGATGGACAGAGGCGCGCTGAAGGAAAGTTGCCAGATAAACAGGAACGACACCAGTTTCCCCAGCCGCTCGGGACCGTAGATCTCGCGCAAGTAGCGATAGGATCCGCCAGAGCCGGGCATGGCAGCGCCCAGTTCTGCCCAGACCAGGCCGTCTGAAACCGCGAGAATGGCCCCGATGATCCACCCGAGCATAGCCTGCGGGCCCCCCATGGCACTCACGACCAGAGGGATGGTGATGAACGGGCCAACACCGATCATGTCGATCATGTTCAGCGTGGTCGCCGATAGAAGGCTGACGCCGCGGATCAGTTTGGGAGAGCCGGCCTGGGGAGAACTGGACATTGGTTTATCTGCACATCATGGTTGCGCTTCCTGAACCGCAACCAGCGACTCAGCGAAATGCAGGTTCCGAATGGCTGAAGCATCGGAACGTCATCCAAAAGGTAGGAACGATCGACCACACGCCAATTCCAAGGTGATGCGCAGGCAAGTCATCGCTCTTTCCTCATTCCTTTCTTATCGTTCACTGCTGAGGCTCGTGCCCCGCACTCACCAGATTCACGAACAGCCGAACTGCACCTGGGACCCCGGCCGGCAGTTGGCGATAAAACGAATATCCGCTGTAGATGAAGGTGCCCTTGCCGTACTTGGCGATCAGCAAGCCACCTTCTTGGTCAGGCTCGTTCGGATCGTGGCAGGAGATCAGCGGATGGAAATGATCGTCCCAGGAACTCATGAAGTACAGGCCACGCTCCTGCACCCAGCCGTCGAAATCTTTTTGCGTAATTTGATTCGGGTAATGAAACACAGGATGATCGGGCCGCAAGATTTTGACCGGGGCTTGCTCGACAGAAACGCGCGAGCGTCCGAGTTCGACTGGATAGGGAGTGAAGTGGCTGCTGTTAAAGGCGGAGGTGTCGTTATTGTGCTCGAGCACCAAGGTTCCGCCATTTTCGACAAACTTTAACAGCTTGGCATTTTGGGCGACGACATCTCTTTGCGTGTCGTAGGCGCGTACTCCGAGGACAATGCTGCCGAATTGGGAAAGATCCTCCTCTGCGAGCTTCTCTGCCGGCACCACCGTGATATTCATTCCGACTTGTGCAAGGACGACCGGTGTGTCTTCCCCCGCGCCCTGAATATAGGCGACCTTGAGGTCCTTCGGAACGTTCACGTCCACGATACTGACGTGCTGGATAGCAGGACGGTAGAAGTAAAAGGAGCCGATATCGTCACGGGTGACGAGCTCGTAGCCTTCGGAGTAACTGTTGCCTCCCGCCTCAAGCACTGCCTGCAGGTCGGAGCGCCCCTCAACCGACTTCGAGGGAACCACGCGGAAAGAAAACGCCTGCTTGTCGCCGCGATTCAACAGTTCGACCGGCTGTTCGGGGGGCTCGGCCTGCCAGCCGGACGGTACTTCCAGGCGCAGCTTTCCCGGAGCTCGAGCAGCGAGATTCGAGGCGATGCTGAGTTTAGCGGTAGTGGTCTTTCCATCAGAACTAGGAACGACCTGTTCACTTGGTTCAAGGGCTAGCGAGTATGCCGGCGTAACTCCCAATTGAAGCTTGCGGGTCACGCCATGATCGTCGACATAGGGAGCGATGATGGGCGAGGAAATTCTGCCCGTGTCCGCTTCGCCGCCGCGCCGCTTGAGGAAATCCGGAGCAGGGGAGTGTATGCCCCGATGTCCGGCCAACTGATAAACGATTTGAACCTCCAACGGCGGGGGCGGCAACGGCAAGGTCACGTATCGCATATCGACCTGATTGGCTCCATCGGTGAGAGGATTCTGGCGTCGCCAATAGGGACGAGTCAGTTCGGCATTTGCCGGAACCTTGACCAGAAAATTGGCGAAGTAGTCTTCGCCGGGGCCGATCGTGACCTGGTCGGCCTCTGATTTCAAGATCCAATCGGAATGATCCAACCCTGCGCTCTGAATCGTGAGCCAATACTTCGACGGATTGTGGAGCTTTGCCACGATCTGAAATTTTTGCCCTGGCGATACGCTGACAAAGGACTCCTTCTCGCGAGGGGGAGGGCCACCTGGGGCTTGGGGCGAAACCGCGCCGGATTCGAGCGTGACTCCCAGGGCAAGATTGAGGGCATGGGCGCTTTGTCCGCCCAGGTAGGACACGTATTCGAGGGCTGCATTTTTTGAGGGCAAGCTGAGTTCTGAATCTTTGAGGCGATAGGCGAGCGTATCCAAATCCGCGAGCAGTGCGGAGAGATCGCTGATGGAATCGCCCAGGTGGTTAGAGGCCATGCTCAGTGCCTGGCGAAACCAGGGAACGGTGTTCTGCTGGTCTCCCAAACGAGCTGCGAGGCCCGGCAGGCTGGTGTCGATCCCGTCGAAGAAGTCTTTTTCATGGCCCTTAGCGTCGGTGGTCTTCGCCAGAACGGAGTCTATTAGCTTGTAGAACGCATAGTGAGGGCCGGGGCTGACGTTAAAATCGAAGTGTCCCTGCGTGTGCTGGCGGCCAAGGCCATTCGCAGCCATCTGCAGATAGGACATGCCGAGCAGGGGGTCCTGTTCACCAGTGTCGAATCGCACGCTCCAGTTTTCATCGGGACAGGTGTCGGCGCGCCAAGGGCAGACGTTGCCGATGTAGAGTTTCTTTGGCTGCCAAGGCTGTAGACCCTCTTGGATCTGCTCCGGGAATCGTTTCGGGTCAGCGGCCGCCCGGAAGGCTTCTTTCGTCAGCACTGCCGATGCTTGATGATGGGCGTGCCCATCGCGATCGGTGCCGGAGAAACGAGCTACCAGAACGTCGGGCCGAAAGGTGCGGATCACCCGCACCATGTCGCCGAGCGGAACGTCTTTTCCTCCCCAGTTCTGAAAGGTTTCTTCCGGAGTCTTGGAAAATCCGAAGTCGGCGACACGGGAAAAACGTTGCTCGGTTCCGTAGTAGCGAGCCGAGGCGAGAAGTTCGAGCGTGCGAATTACTCCTAGCTTGTCGAAGAGGCCGGTGCCGATTTCGTTCTGTCCGCCTTCGCCGCGGGTAAGCGTCATGAGAACAGTGCGCACGCCGTGGCCGCGCGCCTGCAGGGTGAGAACGCCTCCGTCTTCATCGTCGGGATGAGCGGTGACCATCATCAGGCGGCCGCTGTTGCGCAAGCGCCGCAGGGTCTGTTTCAGGCCGGCGCTGCCCGAGTCCTGAGGCAGCGGTTCAAGATAGGGCGGCAGATGAGCCGCAGCTTGTGGGGCTTCCCCGACCGCCAGACCGCAAAATAGTAGAAAAACAACTAGGAAGTAGAGTTTGGTTCGCTTAGCCCAGACGTCCGCTTCGGAAGTTTGCATATGTTGTATGAGACGGCTGTTTCGCGTTCGAGGAATCAAAATTTGTAATTCATGAGCCTCGCCCCAGGGGCACTCGTCGTTCGACCTTGCGCTTCGCGGCTCGCGCAGTGCGATCGAGATCGCTTGGCCTCACCTCTGTGGTTCAATTGTGAACCGCCCTTCGAATCGGAGATGGCTCGCCTCCCAATAAAGTTCCGTCTTCAACTGCATGCACGACGGTCTTTACCCATTGATTGGGGTCCCGCTTCCCCGGCAAACGCACTTTCAAGTAATTGTCCGTCAGGGCCTCGGTCCAGTGGCCGCTCCCGTCTTCGAAGGTGGTGTTCAGCGTGATTGCCTCAAGTTCGCGGCCGATGAAGCGGCGCATGAAGGCGAGCTTGCTCTTGGCCCCGAGTTCGCGAAGAACGCGATTGCGCTCGCGAGAGATATGCACCGGGACCTGGTTGGGCATGCTCGCGGCGGGGGTGCCTGGGCGCGAGGAGAAAGTAAAGACGTGCAGATAGGTGAATGGCAGATTTTCGATCAGGGCGCGAGTCTGTTCGAATTCGGCGTCGGTTTCACCCGGGAACCCGACCATTACGTCCGCGCCGATTGCCGCATCTGGCATGGCGGCGCGAATCTTCTCGACCTTCTCGCGGTAATGCCAGGGGCGGTATTTCCGGTGCATGCGGCGAAGAACTGGGTCGCTGCCGGACTGCATGGGAAGGTGCGCGTGTTTGGCGAGGCGGGCTGATTCGGCCACCAGACGAATGAGGGCATCGGTCCAGTCCATTGGCTCGACCGAGGAGATGCGGAGCTTCTCAACCAGGGTAAGGGTAAGGATGAGACGGATCAGATCTTCAAACCGGGAACCAGGGGTCGCCAATCTCGGGTCGGATAGGTCCCGCCCCCAGCGGCCAAGATTGATGCCGGAGAGAACGACTTCGCGATAGCCGGCGGAGACGAGTCCATTCACTTCCCGAATAACGTCGTCGATTGGCAAAGAGCGGCTCTGCCCACGAAGCGAGGGAATGATGCAGAACGAACAGCGGTTGTTGCAGCCGTCCTGAATTTTCAGGTTGGGACGGGTGCGCTCGTTGGCTGAATCAAAGACGGGCGCGGCGAGCAGTTCCGTATGGGCAAAGATATCGGAGACGAAGATTTCCGTGTGCGCTCCACGGGACTCCTCGATCGCAGCGTAACCACTGCTTGCCGGGTTCTTCAAATCCGAAGCGGGAATGAACTTCTGATTTGGCGGGATGTCAGTCTCTGACTTTCGGCAGAGCGTGATCTGTGCCAGAGTGTGCTTGTGAGAATTGCCGATCACGTGCGAAACGCCAGGAAGGGCCGCCACCTCACCCGGGGCACGCTGGGCATAGCAGCCCGTGATAACGATTTTGCAGTCGGGATTGCTACGCCGGATGCGCCGTATGGCCGCACGGGCGTCCTGTTCGGCGGCAGCAGTTACTGCGCAGGTATTAAGGATTACGTAATCAGCCCGAGCCGGGGCGGAGGCGCGGTCCAGCCCGGAATCCCGGAATTGCTGCTCGATGGCCGCCCCGTCGGCCTGGGTCGCGCGGCAACCGAAATTTTCTACGTAAAAGCTGGACACGCTCATATACTAGCGTATATACAACTTTCGTTGCGGGAGACGCCGCAACGTGAGGCGCGTGTTTTTTTGAGGTTTCGATGAAACGCAGGATCCTGCTGGTAGATGATGACGCTGCGGTGCTGCTGACGTTGAAGGCGGTGCTGGAACTGAATCAATTTGACGTGCAGACTGCAGGATCGGCGGCAGAAGCGATCAAGAAGCTCGCGAGTGGAATTTATGAAATGGTGATCACGGACTCGCGCATGGAGACCGATGACGCCGGATTCCACGTGATTCGCGCCGCCAAGCAACAGACCTATCATCCGGCGACTGCGCTACTCACCGCTTATCCTCCGCGAAACGTGGATTGGCAGAGTAACGGAGTGCAATCGCTTTTGGTGAAGCCCATCGGGACGCAAGATTTGCTGCGTCAGATCGAAGCGCTACTCATCCGCCAGCAGGATGAGAAGACTTTCATCGAGCGCGGCCATGGGACTTCGCCCGATGCTTCAGCCAGCGAGAAAGAACGCAGAGCCAGCTGAGCCTCGCCCCCTCTCGGATAAATCGGACCCCTTCGACCGATGGACACACCTATACCGGGTTCACGAAGTACGAGAGAAGACACATCAAGATTTACGCCGAAGCTGCCTGCCGCTTGTCGCGAAAGCATTCACGACATAGGATCGGGCGATTCTGCGTTGGTCGGAACGGGACCGTCGTCTGTTTGCCGCACTGTGAGCAAACCGCGGGAGTCTCGACGCGAGTGTGTCCCTGGCGCTGAGGTGCGCCGATGTTCGCAAGGCGTCTCGCTTTACAGGGCTTGCAGCGTTTGGGTTCGTTACGGAACTGCTTGTCATGAAAGAAAAGCTGTTCGCCCGCGGTGAAGACGAAATCTCCGCCGCAATCGATGCACTTCAAAGTCCTATCCTGGAATTGCATGCGAGCTCCTTGCTCCGGTGCTGCGCGCGAAGACACGAATACGCAAGCACGTTTTCTCGCCCCCTGATTGGACTGCTACCCTGGGTTCGGCCCGACCGCACGGGGAAGTGTGCGGAGATGCTTGGACGATGAGGCGCGGCGCTCAGCTAAAGGTAAGGCTTGGGCCACAACCTCTGGCTGTGGCCCATTTCGATTATTCCTGTTCTTTCCGTGCTTTCTTGCGGCTGCGCTTGCGCGCTAGTGCTTCCTTTACCCGCTTTTTTTCGCCAGGCTTCAGGTAAAAGGAGTGACGCTTTACTTCCTTGATGATGTCCTCTTGTTGCACCTTCCGCTTGAAGCGACGCAGGGCATTTTCCAGTGATTCGCCTTCCTGCAGTCTGACTTCAGCCAACGAAACTGCACCCCCAAACCGGTCCTGCGTGGACTTGTTAGTTATTGCAAGAAGGCTGGTTAAAGTCAAGCACTATATCGAATTTCTAAGCCGCTTTCGGCCTACTTAGGCCGCTTGCAGGACGCTCGATCGAGAAGGGATTGCACCTTTCTTGGTGCATGAAGTTACTTTCACAAACTGGATCGGGAACCGGGTGCCAAAGGCTGAGTAAGTCCGCCTGTGCTCTTGACCTTTCGAAGAAACGCCCGCTCAATGAAATTTGGTAGGATCGGAATTCAGCTACTGTCAGCTTTCGCCCAACAACCAAAGAGACAACCATGATCCGTCCTTACAAAGGAATTTCGCCAACCATCCCGGCCTCGTGCTATGTGGATGAATCCGCACAGGTTATCGGCGATGTGGTGCTTGGGGAGCATGCCAGCGTGTGGATGAATGCGGTGGTGCGGGGCGATGTGCACGAGATACGCATCGGAGCGAATTCCAACATTCAGGACTGCAGCGTTCTGCACGGCATGAAACAGCAGTACGGAGTATATGTGGGCGAATCTGTGACGGTGGGACACAACGTCACCCTTCATGGATGCCGAATCGAAGACAACTGCTTAATCGGAATGGGTGCAATCATTCTGAACGGAGCGGTGATTGGGACCGGTTCGATCATCGCTGCCGGGACCTTGATTCCGGAGAAGACGATCGTCGAGCCCGGATCCTTGTGGCTTGGATTTCCCGGCCAATTCCACCGCGCCCTGGAGGAGAAAGACCGGGCGGCCATCTTGCGCTATGCCAACAACTACTTAGGGTACAAAGAATCCTATCTGGCCGAGAAGAAGTAACTCGTCAGGGTGTGTGCCAGTTAGAAGCCCATGATGTTGTACCCGCAATCAACGTAAATGGTCTCGCCGGTAATTCCCGAACTCGCGTCGGAGCCCAGAAAGACACCGGTATCGCCGACTTCCTTCACTTCCACATTGCGCCGCAGGGGCGAGCGTTCAGCGTGAGATTTCAGCATCTCTCCCAAGCCTGAAATTCCACGAGCGGCAAGGGTTTTGATCGGCCCAGCCGAAATCGCGTTGACTCGAATCTTCTTTGGGCCGAGATCGCTCGCAAGATAGCGGACGGTGCACTCCAGGGCCGCTTTCGCCACCGCCATTACGTTGTACTTCGGCACCACCTTTTCCGCGCCGTAGTAGGTCATGGTCATGATGCTGCCGCCCTCGGTCATGAGCGCTGCGGCGGCCCGGGAAACGGCAATGAGCGAATACACGCTGATGTCATGCGCGATGCGAAAGCCTTCCCGCGTGGTGTTGATGAATTCACCTCTCAGTTCCTCCGCGGGAGCATACGCCACGCTGTGTACGAGGACGTCCAGCTTCCCGTACTTTTCTTTGAGGTGCTGAAAAAGCCGGTCGATATCTTCATCGCGCGCAACATCGCACATAAATGCTTCGGCGCCTGGGAGGGATAGAATCAGGTCCCGTGCCTCCTGCTCCAAACGCTCGTTCTGGTATGTGATCGCAAGCCGAGCACCGGCTTGATGCAGGCCCTGTGCAATCGACCAGGCAATGCTGCGCTTATTCGCGACTCCGAAGACGACGGCTACCCGGCCATCGAGGCTGAAAGGCATTCTTCCTCCAGGGAATAGTTGTTGCGAAAAGACAATAAGGATATCAGCGGCGCGGGAAGACGCGCCAGCACTCGAGGGAGAAAACAACGCGCCCATGCCGGCCGCGCTGCTTGGGGCCTTGCTCGGGTTGGCGGCCGGGAGGGCGTGTTGGCTTCTGCTTAGGGTTCAACCCCGGGGTGGGTCGAGAGTTGCGGCAGACGGTTCCAAAAACGTGAGTAGAACAAGAGCCTCGGTCAAAATAACAAACCGACCCGCACCCCCAGGCGCTTAATCGGGCAGCGCCACCGGCCGCTCTTTCATCAACTCCGCGAACCGCGCGTCCTTCCGTAATTCGGCGAACTCAGGGTCTTTGTAGGCGTCGTCAACCCTCTTGTATCCCTCTTCCATGGCTTTGCGCAGGTACTCCAGGGAGTGATCCGTGTCTCCCATCTTTGCGTACAGCTTGGCAAGAACGTAGGAGTAATGGGCGCGGTCCTGGGGTGAAGACATCTGCGCCGCGATTCCGGTGCGCGAGCTGTGCTCAAAGATGTTGGGATCCAGTCTCACCGCCTGGGCGTAGGCCTTGGTGGCCTCCTCAAATTTTTTCTGTGCGAAGTAGGCGGCCCCCAGGTTTGAGAAGAATGAGGCCGAGGTCGGCGAAATCTCCGCCGCCTTTTTGTATTGCTTGATCGCACCCCTGTATTTCTTGCGCTCGTACTGGACTACGCCCAGGTTGTTGTAGGCCTCGGCGAGTTTTTTGTCCCGCTTGATGGCTTCTTGAAAATGCTTTCCCGCCTGTCCATAACGCTGCAGCATTAACTCCGCAATGCCCATTTTGTTATAGAGGGTTGCATTGTCGGGATCTTTGGCAATCGCAGCCTGAAAATAGTCAATCGCGTCCAGATAGTCTTTTTGCGAGCGCAACTGGTCGGCCTGGTCCTCAAGTTCTTTGGCCGTGGCACTCGACGACGGTGGTTGCACCTGCCGCATAGGTGGGGCAACTTGGATCTGATCGAGTTCGGAGAGCTGTCCGAGTGCTGGAAGCTCGGTAGCCACAACCATCGCGAGAAAGCTCAGGCAGACAGAAACGCGGAACAGGGGACGAGCCATGGCCCACACTCCTAAGCAGACACTATCCCCACTGACACCGCCACGGTCTGGAAAGTTCCCTAATGGGGGGAGGCGTCCGGCGGTTTAGGCGGAGGCGCGGACTGCTTATCGTCCTTAAAAATACCAGCAATCTTGCCGAAAAGGCCTTTTTTCTTTTGTTCTGGCTGGTCTTGCTGGGAGGCGGTGGTCTGGCCTGGGGGTTGAGCCTGTTCATTTCCCAAGCCGAGCAAGCGAGAAAATACACCCTTGATTCCCGCGCCTTGATCGCAGGTGTTGGTTGGCTCGGTCCCGGTGATAAATGCAGAACTGTAAGTCTCTGGGCAAGCGGGGGTGGCCAGGAGGTTTGTGAGCTTGTCCAACTGGACATCGACCACGCCCGAGGGTTGTGCAAAAGGCTTCATGTCCGAATAGTTCGGCAGTGCCGCAGCTTTCTTCATGAATTCCGTCCAGATCGGGGCCGCCGTTTGCGCGCCGCTCAGGTGCAGATCGCTGTAGTCGTCGAACCCAACCCAGACCACGCACAGCAGATTCGTGGTGTAGCCCGCGAACCAGCCGTCGTGGGAACTTCCAGTTTTCCCAGCCGCAGGTGCGCTGAAGCCGCGTGCCCGCACCGCAGAAAAGCCCAAGCCATTATTGATTACGCCTTCCATCATGTCCGTCATGACGTAGGCCACGCGTGGATCGAGCACCTGTTTGCTATCCGAGTGAAAGTCCAGAACCGGATCTCCGCTGGCGGTACGAACTGACTTCACCATGGTGGGAGAGATGCGCAAGCCATTGTTGGAGAACACGGTGTAGGCAGCCGCCATGTCGAGCGGCGTCGCGTCATAAGAGCCGAGGGCCATTGCTGGCGTCGGTTTAACCGACGTAATGCCAGCCGACTTTGCCAGGTCGGCAACTTTGTCGTATCCCACTTCTTCCGCCAGCTTGACGGTGGCATTGTTCAAAGACATTGCCAGTGCGTACCGGGCAGTCACGTCGCCGTGATATTCCTCTTTGTAATTACGCGGCTCGTAGATCTGGTCGCCGTAAGCGAAGGTGCTCGGCTGGTCGGGCACAATCGTGGCCGGCGTGAATACTGGATTGCTGCCGTCAAGGGCGGTATTCACAGCGGCGGCGTAAACGAACGGTTTGAAGATGGATCCAGTCGGACGTTTCGCTACCGCGTGGTTCAACTGGCTGAAGGCGTAGTTTCTTCCCCCGACCAGGGCGAGAACCTCTCCGGTGCGGGGATTGAGGGCTACCAGGGCAACCTGCGCCTGCGGGCCGGGTTCCACCTTGGTTTCGTACTTGCCTTTGCCGATTTTGATCCGCTTGGTGCGCCGCTTCGTCACCTGCTCGTCGACCAGCTTGATGCCAGCATCGACGGCCTGCGCCGCGGCGCGCTGCAGGTCGGGATCGAGGGTCGTATAGATCCGGTAGGCCTGCTCGTTCATCTCCCGTTCCGGCATTTTGGAGGTGACCGTGTCGCGGACCAGATCCACAAAATAGGGGGCATCACTGGCTTCGACATTCGGGGGCGCGAGCTTCAAAGGAGTGGCTTTTGCCTTTTCGGCCTGCTCTTTTGTGATGGCATGGTTCTCGACCATGCTGTCGAGAACCAGATTTCTTCGCGCCAGGGCGCGTTCTGGATGGCGATAGGGCGATAGCCTCGTAGGTCCCTGAATAATCCCCGCCAACAAGGCGGCTTCGGGAAGGGTCAGGTCCTTGATGTCCTTGTTGAAGTAGGCGCGCGATGCCTCGGCAAAGCCGCTGATGGCGAACGATCCGCGCTGGCCGAGCGGCACCCAGTTGGCATAGAACTCGAAGATCTGCTGCTTGGTGAACTTCTGCTCGAGTTCGGTCGCAATCAGCATCTCGGTCAGCTTTCGCTTCATGGTCTTTTCCGGGGTGAGGAAAAATCCACGGGAAAGCTGCATGGTGAGGGTGGATCCACCCTGCTCGTGCCTTTGGCGCGTGATGTCGATCCACGCGGCTTCGGCAAAACGGACGAAGTTCACGCCGCTGTGCTCAAAAAATCTCCGGTCCTCAATCGCCAAAACCGCATCCACCAGCATTTGCGGCATTTCGTTGTAGTGGACAACTTGGCGCTTCGCACGTTGGTCGCCTTCAAACAACGAAGTCACCATCTGGGGTTCGAGTTCGTATGCCCCCAGCTGGGAACCATTGCCGGCGGTAATGCTGTCGATTTTCCCCTCGTGCACGCGGATGGTGGCGGGTTCAGGACTGTGATAGGAACCCGGACCCGGTTGAATCTCCAGCTTCCCGCCAGAAAGACGGTAGCTTCCCATCGAGGCTTCGCCGCTTTTCTCCGAGTAGCCGGCGTGCCGCAGGTCAGAGGCAACCTCTTTGAGGTCAACCTTCTCTCCCACCGAGATTGTCTGTGGGGCGGCGTAGATCTTAGCCGCGTTCGCGAATACCGGGCCCTGGAACCGCCTTTCGATGATGCGGTCGTACTTTACGTAGAAAAACGAGAAGACCGAAACGAACCCGAGGGCGAGCACGGCAAAGGCCGCGAGGGCGAAGCGAAATACGGGATCGCGGAAGCCGCGGTTGCCTTCCTTGCCGTTGTTTCTGTGCGGAATTCGAACTTTAATCGCCACGTTTAGGATGTGGACTCGTCTTCGGGCGCCCTGCGACCTTCCGACGAATTCATGTCACTGCTTGTGAGATGAGGCGGCGCGGGAAATCGTTTCCAGAGCGAAACTCCGGAAGGAGTTCCTCAACTCCATTCTAAATGATTCCCCTCAAAAGCGAGTGTCGAGAAGGATTCGCGGCTTCAGCGCCCCTCTAGAACACACCGTGGTTCTGCGTGGATGCATCGAAGTGGAGGTCCAGGGGATATCCCGGCAGGTCCACGTGTACGACATAGGGAGCTTCAATGATGAGTGTTCCGTTGTACTGCGCCCCGAAACGGGTTACTTTAATTTCGTTCTCGGTCAGGGGGATATCGAAGTCCTGCGCCTTCCTGAGGACGACCTGGCGAATGTCAGCCTCGCTCCTGACAGAGTAAGTGTCGTGAGTGGCTTCGTCCTTGAGCCAGTCATTAAATTGGTAGTTGTTGAAATAGGGGGGGATGAGCTTCACGGACAGAAAGATCCCGCCCACAATCACCAAGATCCCGACGAACATCCGAATGCTACCCATAGCGCTCCATTCCCCGCGCCTGAAGCGCCAGGAAAGTTCAGGCCGCGGGTTTGGTCAGGTTCGCCGCGCCGGGCCCAGATTCTGCCGGAAGTACTCCGTTATTTCGCCGATCGTAACATCCTGACTTTGACGGGTCGAGCGTTGAACCACTTCAACCCTATCTTCGGTAACCTTCTTGCCTACGTTGACGCGAAAGGGTATGCCCACCAGGTCAGCATCTTTGAATTTCACCCCTGGCCGTTCGTCCCTGTCATCCAGTAATACGTCATATCCGGCAGCTGCAAGCGATTGGGCGATGGTTTCTGCGGTGGTGCGGAGCCTCTCGTCGGATACATTGGTGGCGGTCACTACGATTTCAAAGGGAGCGATTTGCGGCGGCAGCCAGAATCCGTTTTCATCATTGCTCTGCTCGATTGCAGCCGTAAGAATACGCTCGATCCCAATTCCGTAGCTCCCCATGATGGGGGTGACTTCCTTGCCGTTCTTGTCAAGCACGCGCGCGCCCATCGACTCGGAGTACTTGTAGCCGAGTTTGAAGATGTGGCCGATCTCGACGGCCGTATCGATGCGGAGCGAAGAGCCGCAGTTCGGGCAAGCATCGGAAGAGCTCACCCGGCGCAGGTCGGCAAAAGCCGTGGGCTGAAAGTCCTTGCCGGGCGTGATGTTCTTTACGTGATAGTCCTCTCTATTCGCCCCGGCGATCAGGTTGGTGCGGCCCTGAAGCGCGGTATCAACCAGCAGGACTGGCAGGTTCCGGTCGTCCAAGCTTTTTGCCCATTCGACTCCGAGCGGCCCCAAAAATCCCGCCGGAGACTTGAAGAGTTGACGAATCTCCTCTTCCTGCATGGGCCGTGTTTCTTTTCCGGCCAAAGCTGTGGAGAGCTTGGCTTCGTTCAGTTCATGATCGCCGCGTACGAGCACCACGACCGGGCGGGAGGCAGGCTTGCTCTTCTCCTCTTGCGAGTCAATCATCAAAGCGAGTGTTTTGATCTTGTTCTTGGGCGAGACCCCTAGATACCGTGAGACTTGTTCGATGGTCTTTTGCCCGGGAGTGTGAACCTCGAGCGGCCTGCCATCGCCATCGGAAGCTAGGTCGGGGACCGGTTCGAGCTTCGAGGTCGCCTTTTCCAGGTTGGCTGCGTACCGGCAACTGGCGCAGCTGACGACTTGATCTTCCCCGGCCGGTGTATGGACCATGAACTCTTCTGACTGGGATCCTCCCATTGCCCCGGAATGGGCTTGAATGACGAGGTAGTTCAACCCGCAGCGGTCGAAAATCCGGCAATAGGTGTCCCGATGTTTCTGGTAGGAGAGATCGAGCCCCGCCGCATCGATGTCAAAAGAATATGAGTCCTTCATCATGAACTGCCGAACCCGCAGCAGACCTGATTTCGGACGCGGTTCATCTCGAAACTTCGACTGAATCTGATACCAGATCTGCGGCAGTTGCTTGTAGCTGCGCAGTTCCTTGCGAGCAATCTCGGTCATGTTCTCTTCGTGAGTCATGCCAAGGCAATGGTCCGCACCCTTGCGGTCTTTCAAGCGAAACAAATTGTCGCCCATCACCTCCCAGCGGCCGCTTGCCTCCCACAGCTCGCGCGGATGCAGTGCCGGCAGGTAAAACTCCTGCCCGATGCGGTCCATTTCCTCGCGGACGATAGCTATGATTTTATTGAAGGAGCGCTGCCCCAGGAACAAATAGGAATAGATCCCTGCGGCCAGCTGGCGTACGTATCCTGCCCGAACCAGGTACTTGTGACTGGCGACCTCGGCGTCCGCCGGGGCCTCACGCAGAGTGGGAATGAACAGCTGTGACCAGCGGTGCATAGTGGAGTCCCAATTGAGAAGGGAATTGGTTATTGTACAGGGATTTTCGCGGAATCGTCGCAGTTGCCCCGTCGAGGGGGCCTGCGTAAGATGGCTGCGATCCACCGTTAGAACGCCGAATGAACTCCGCCACGCTGCCGTTGCTTGTTTTTGTCTTCGTCGGGTTGATCCTCGCGATCATCATGGTTGTGTCTTGGAAGAAAAGGAAGCAGAGGGCTTTGGACCTCCGTTCCGTGGCGGATACGCTTGGGTTCAACTACGCGGGCAACGATTCTTCGCGCGCCCCGCAAGTGAACACCGCGCTGTTTCGCCGAGGAGGCAGCCGCCGTTTCCGCAATGTGATGACCGGAACCCAGGGGAACTATCAGGTGAGCCTCTTTGACTATTCGTATACCGTCAGCGCCGGAGAGACTTCAAGCACCTATAGGCAAACTGTGGCCGCGATCATACAGGACCGTCCCTTGCCTAGGTTCGAACTCCGCCCGGAAGGATTCTTGGATCGAATCGCAGACACCTTTGTACGCAGGGACATTGATTTCGAGTCGCACCCGGAATTCTCGAAGCGCTATGTCCTGCGCGGCGAAGACGAAACCGCGATCCGGGCAATGTTTACTCCTGTCCTGCTGAGCTTGTTCGAGATGTTCCCACCCGAAAAGAAATGGCACCTTGAAGCGAGTGGTTCTACGTTGCTGGCTTACCAGGCCGCAGTAACCGTACCTCCGCAAGAGATCCGGGCATTTCTCGACGAAGCCTGCTCGCTCGCAAACTCGCTGCTCGCTTCCTCCGGGCGGTCTGCTTCGAGTGGGCTCACCTGAGAGTCTGCCCAGCTTTGTGAGTCTCTCCTGCTGCTTTCACGAACGCGCGAAATAGGGCTCGCGAGCTCGGATCTTGGTCATAAGAGCGCTCAGGATGCCACTGCACCGCCAAGACAAAATGGTCGGGGGACACTCCTTCCAGAGCTTCGATAACGTCGTCCTCCGGACACCGCGCAACCACTTTTAAGCCGTCTCCGATGAGCTCGCCAGCGGCCTGATGATGGCTGGAATTTGCAGGGATCTTGATCGGCGCATCGGACCCGGAGTACTCCCCGACGATCTCGGCAAGCTTTGATCCGCGCTCAATCACCACATCATGTGCGACTGGCACCTGTCTGCCGGCTTCATGATTCACGCGCGACTCGATGTGCTGTAGCAGATTCCCCGACTGATACACATTCAGAATCTGTAACCCGTAACAGATGCCCAGGATAGGTTTGCGCATGTTGTAGGCGTCCTGGAGAAGAAGCTCATCCACTGCATCCCGCTTGGGATCGGCGGCCTCGGTTTTGCTGTGGCGCTCGGCTCCAAACTTCGCCGGATCGACGTCGGCTTTGCTTCCCGGTAGCAGTACGCCGTCGCACTGCTCGATCATTCTCATGATCTCGCCTGGAGGCCGATCGAGTGGAATACGAACCGGTTCGCCACCCGACAGGGCCACGGCTCGCTCATATTGCGGAATCGCCCGCAAGGCATATTCAGGATCAAACCCGTGTGGCAGAGGAATGGCAATGCGGGGCTTCATCAACGTGCGGGATGCATTTGGTTGGCGATGCGATCCAGGGTCTTTGCCTGCCGGTAATGGCGAATTTCCATCACCGCAGAGGAGACTAGGACAACCGTCCCGACCAGGGCGGCGATGGGGAGGGCCACGTCGCGGTAGGCGAGCGCCATGTTGGGATGCACACCCTTGATCTTTGCCGCGAGAATCACGCCGAAAATGCCGAGCAGCAGGCTGACGGCAAACGACAGCAAGCCAACCACGAAGGTCACGATCAAGACCCGTACTGGGATTAGGTACCAGTGTGGCTTGCGGAGGGAGATGTCTTCCATTGGTTCTAGCCTACAACAGTGTTTGTAAGAACGACCGCATAACGGTCCTAGGCCGACCCGATCTAGGCCTTATTTAGTGGCAGGCCCGGCGAGTTGCGGCCCAATCGCACAAGTTTGGCTTCGATGCGCTCGCGATCGGCGGACGATCCGGCAACTTTGAGACGTTTACGCAGCTTCGCGATCTTCTCTGCGCGGGTACGACGGCGGCGAATTTCAGGGCGACGGCTTGGTGCGGACATGAGGCTCCTTCTGGATGATTGGTGAGTATCTGGGCACGAACAACAAGCTCGTGCTTCGTATCGCAGCCTATCAGTCGCCGCACAGAAACTGTGAGACCTCTGGCAGGCGAGCTGAGCACAGACGACAGTGATCGGCTTTCGAGTGGCGGCTAGAATTACCAATCCGAACGTCTTTCCAAGCCACTCGGGATAGATTTTATTTCTTCAGCAGCTTACGCGCAAACTTCTACGCTCTGCGCTACGTCGAGACATTCGCAAGCCGGCGTATTTTGAGGATCTTACCGTCGTTAAGCCTTGACTTCGGGCCTCTGGGACGGCTGGCGTTCCTATCCGATGTGGCATCTCACGAGAAGCGAATTGCTCGAAGGCGTCAAAGTCTCCCCTCGACGACCGCAATGGCACCGGAATGCTTTCTTGAATTATGTCGAGGTTCTAGAGTTTCCCGAGTAAGCGTCTTTGCCACGCGAGCTTACACTTGTTTCTACACATTCCAATGTGTAGAATTGGTTTGAGCCAGCGAAAGGCGGGAACAGGATGCCCACTAATCTAGCTATCGACGATCGCTTGATTGACGAGGCGCGAAAACTAGGACGTCACCGAACCAAGAAGGAGACTGTCAACGCCGCCCTGGATGAGTACATCAGCCGCCGCAAGCAGCAGGCGATTCTCGCGTTATTTGGTGCGATCGAATATGACGAGGATTACAACTACAAGCGCGAGCGTACGGGTAGAAGTCGGTGAATGTTCTGGTAGATACGTCCGTATGGTCCTTGGCACTAAGACGCAAACCGCAGGTCCTGAATGCCGAGCAACAGTTGCACGTTCAGGGATTAGGTGAGCTCATCACTGAGGGGCGCGCCAAACTAATTGGGCTGATCCGTCAAGAGCTTCTTTCAGGGATTAAGACCGTGGCGCAATTTGAAAAACTTCGGGAATTCCTGCATGCGTTTCGCGATGAACCGGTCGGCACGCCCGACTATGAAACAGCAGCGCGAGTGGGCAGTGATTGTCGAGCAAAAGGAATTGCTGTTTCAACGGTAGATATGTTGATCTGTGCAGTCGCCCTGGGACACAACCTGCTGGTTTATACGACTGATCCTGACTTCAAAAACTACGCCCGCGTCCTTCCGCTGAAGTTCCACGCTGTCACCGAGAAGCCTAGGAGGGCTTAGAGTCTCGAACCGGGGGGGAAATCTCGCGTTTCATACGCCGTAAATAGTCGAAACAGAATGGCATAAGACCGAGGAAGACACTCTCAGCACTTACGAAATCGGCTCCTTGCCGAGCCGGTTCTCGTCACAGTAGCGACCGTTTGCATATGGGAGATCGTCAATGGTCATAGCGATCCGCCGCTGCTGGGTTTGGCTTTTGAGCGAACGTAACCACACCAAGCGCTGCGAGGAATACTAGAGAGTGGCGAGATCTTGGCACGCTTTTCAGTGTAAAGCGTCCAAGTCTTGAAAAGTCGGCAGCTGGACCTGTAAGCCGAATTCTGTCCGCCTTGCGGCGCGACGGCCATTCCTCTGGGCCGCGCATTACTGCGCAGCTCTAGCGACCTACCCGGAGGTTTTCAGAGCGCCTATCGGAGGCTCACGCCTTCGATCGAGCTCACCTCGCGCACCGAGCCAGCACGCATCCGCCGAAGCGGAACTCCCTCCCTATTTGGCCTTGCTCCGTGTGGGGTTTGCCCTGCCCGCGACATTGCTGCCGCGGCGGTGCGCTCTTACCGCACCTTTTCACCCTTACCCCGCGCTAGCGGGGCGGTATGTTTTCTGTGGCACTTTCCGTCAACCAGCCTTGACGCTGGCTTCCCGGACGTTATCCGGCACACTGCTCTGTGGAGTTCGGACTTTCCTCCCTCGCCACTTTTGTGGCGAGAGCGGCCGTCCGGTCCAGCTGCTCCAGATTCATTATAGTTGAGCGCGAATTGCGGGCGAAACCTTCCTATGCCCGTCCAGTTCGTTGAATGGCCAGCAGGGTCAAATCATCCAGGGCTTGTCCATCAACGAACGAGTTCAGATCGTCAAGGCACGCCTTGATCGCCTCTGCCGGGTGGGCTGCAGCTTTTTGCCGCAACAGCTGGGTAACTCGTTCGACGCCGTATTCGTCGTCTCCTCGACGGGCCTCGAGCAACCCGTCGGTATAGAGAAAGATCATGTCGCCCTGATCAAGGAGCAAGCCAGTGGCAGAAAAATCGAATTCCGGAAACATCCCGAGGGGCAAACCGGTCGATTCAATGCGCACCAGTCCGCCGCGGGTTAGAACCATCGCTGGCCAATGGCCGGCGTTATGGATTTCTATCTCGCCATTGGCTTTGAGAAGGCCGCATACCAGTGTGGCGTACTGGCCAGCCAGCGCACTCTCGCAGAAAACGCGATTCGCTTGAGCTACCATCTGTCCGAGCGGCAGCCCGAGTCCGGTGAGAGTACGAAACAAGGCATGAAGCTGAGCCATCAACATGGATGCCGCTACCCCCTTGCCGGAAACATCGCCGAGTACAAAGAACAAATGTCCATCGAAGGGAATTAGGTCGCAGTAGTCCCCGCTAACCGGGCCGAACGGAGCGTAGTGATAGCTGGTTTCCCATCCGCCAGCACTCAGTCCCGTCCGAGGCAAGAGATTGCGCTGCACCTGAGCGGCGAGATCTAGGTCGCGCTGCAGCGCCTCCCGCTGAGGTGGGGTGAGGTGGTCCAGGCAGTAACAAACCAGAGGATCGGTGAGCAGCCGGTCCTGCTCAATCGATTCGTGGCACTCGTAGCAAATGCCGTAGGTGCCCTTGGCCATGCGCGCCAACGCGGAATCTACTTCGCGCAGCAACCCAGCCAGACCGGCTTGCTGTGAGGACGAGGCCATCGCCTGTTCCAGGCGCCGTTTCCGCTCCTCCAATTGATTGTGTAAAAAAGCAATTTCGAGCGTCGCCACGGCAAAACCTCGCACGACCAGACTAGCTTTATTCGATTGCTGTTCGCCCCAGAAAGTCGCAGCCTTTCGGCACCCCGTGAAAGGCAGGGTCCGGAGAAGAAGAAGCTTCAGGATTTGCTGAGTTCCTTTGCGAGCGCCTGAACGCGGGGATCACCGCCAGGGTTCTCATACGGTTGGTAAAGGGCAATTCGATCGAGCAATCCGGCGTATTTTTCCCGAAGCTTCTTCCCGATCGTCTCGTAGGTCCCCGAGACCGCTACCTCGTCCAACAGTTCGTCAGGGATCAGCCGTGTCATTTCCTTCCAGTCCCCTTCGAGGGATTTGCGGTGGAGTTCCGGACTGAGCGATTCCCAGCCATGCGCGGCCAGCACAGGTTCGTAGGTTCGGGTGGACGCATAGAATGCGACCTGCTGGCGAACGGCTTCGGCGTTTGCGCTACGCTCTTGCTCGGTCTCACCGATAATGGCGAAGCAGGCTGTCGCGTAACTGAACTCCCCCCCGGACCGGCCCGAGGCTTTCAATCCTTCATTCACCGCCGGACGAACAAACTCGCGCAGATACTTCGTAGTGTGAAATGGATGCACGTGCAGGCCGTCGCAGACCTCTCCCGCGGTGCGGCACATGTAGGCGTTCACCCCGGCGATGTAAGTGGGAATCCGGGGGTGCTCGATCGGGCCCGGGTTGAAGAACGGCGTCATCAGGCTGAAGCTATAGAACCGACCTTCGAACCTGAGCGGGGTTCCGTTCTGCCACGAGTCCCAGATGGCGCGGAGTGCTTGCACCACTTCGCGCAACTTTGGTCCCGGCGATTCGAATTTGGCCGAGAAGCGCCGCTCGATGTGCGCCTTCACCTGCGAGCCGAGGCCTAGAATAAATCGCCCCTGTGAGGCTTTCTGCAAGTCCCATGCCGTATAGGCAATCGTCATCGGACTTCGCGAGAATGCCACAGCAATCGAGGTGCCCAGCTTGATTTTCGAGGTGGCATTTGCCGCCACGGCCAATGCCAGAAATGGGTCGTGTTGCGTCTCTGAAGTCCACAGGCAGTCGTAGCCGCTTGCTTCCGCCTGATGAGCCTGCTCGGCAACTATCTGGAGATCGTAGTCGCGAAGATTGAAATCAAGCTTCATGGGCTTACCGGAAGTTCTTGACGACCTCCACCATGGCCTTTTCGTAGCCTGCAATCAGCTTGTCCAGCCTGGCATTCATTTCCTGATCGATCTTCTTGCGCGACGGATCCGCGTCGAACCAGGCCAGAGACTTTCGGATCCCTTCCGTAAAACTTGTTGTGGCACAGAATCCCGGCACAAAACGCTTGATCTTAGAGTTATCGAAAACCACGCTCACGGATTTATCCCCGATCAGACTGCCTTCCTTCTCGGGCACGCATGCTGAAATCAGGTCCGAGGGAATGTGTACGATCTTCGGTTCGGCTCCAGCCGCTCTTCCGACAACGCGGAAGATCTGGTCCCAGGTCAGCACCTCATCCGAGGTGATGTGAAACGCATGTCCGATCGCCTGTTCGTGGCCGAGCAGGCCAACCAGTCCCTTCGCGAAATCCGTGTTGTGGGTGAGGACCCACAGTGACGTCCCGTCGCCCGGGACGACGACCTTCTGTCCGCGAATCATACGATCGACAGCGGTGTAGGACATCTCCGCCCAACTGTTCATCACGAGCGGCACCAGAGTTTCGCCGTAGGTAAGCGACGGCCGCACAATCGTGAAGGGGAATCCCTCCTCGCGGTACGCTTTCATAAGCCGCTCTTCGCAGGCGATTTTGTTACGCGAGTAGTCCCAATGCGGGTTGGCTAGCGGCGTGGACTCGGTCATCAGATAGTGAGTTTGCGGCTTCTGGTAGACGCTGGCCGAGCTGATGAAGATAAATTGCCGGGTGTGCCCGCCGAACAATCGAATGTCGCGCTCGATTTCCTGAGGCGTGAAGGCAATCCAGTCCACCACAGCGTCGAATTTTTCGTTGGCCAGCTTCGGCGGGAGCGACGGACTGTTGATGTCTTCGTGCAAGGCCCGCACTCCGCGCGGCAACTCCCGGTTGCCTCGCGTGAGCAGAGTCAATGCGATTCCCCGTTCTACAGCCAGCGCCGTGCAAGCGCTACTGATGATCCCTGTTCCACCAATGAAGAGAACTTTCATGGCCAATATTTGTAACAGGAAATCGGGATCAAGGTATCGAGTGGGCCGGCTGTGCTGCTTGTGAAATCCCGGCCCAGGGGATGGGGGCTGCCTCAAGAGGCGCCACTGTTCAGCCGGCGCCTACGGGCCGCGGGCGTTCCGCGTGTAAAATGCAGGACACCATGGCCAGCCAACATTCAGAGATTGTCGCCTCCGTTCATTCCGGAGAAATCGAAAAGATCAAAGCTCTACTGCAAGCCAATCCTTCGCTCGCCTCGGCCAAAGACGAGCGTGGCGTCTCCGCCCTAATGCATGCCTACTATCGCGGCCGCCGGGATATTGCCGAAGTCATTCTGAACTCCCGAACCGAGCTGGATATCTTCGAAGCTGCGGCTTCAGGGAGGGCAGACACGGTCTCCGAGATCCTCGAGCGGGATCAGACGCAAGCCCAGGCCTGGTCTGCCGACGGCTTCACCGCGCTCCATTTCGCTGCCTTCTTCAACCAGCCGATGGTTGCGCGTGAACTTGTGCGCCGCGGAGCCGAGGTTGCCACCGTGTCCATGAATCCCATGGAAGTTACTCCGTTGCACAGTGCCGCCGCCGCTCATGCCACCGAAATTGTTCGCATGCTGGTAGAGAGCGAAGCTCCAGTGAACGCCAAACAACACGGCGGTTGGACTGCGCTGCACGCCGCTGCCGACAATGGCGATCTCGAAATGATCAAGATCCTCCTGCAGAATGGCGCTGATCGTCTCGCCCAAAACGACGACGGCAAAACGCCGGCGCAAATCGCCCAACTCAAAGGCCGAGATCAAGCTCTGCAGCTACTCTCGGTGGCTTAGGGCTTTGTTATCATCGAACTTCATCCCGAACTCGGAGAAATCCCATGCAAGAAGTGCCCAGCATCACCGCGGGATCGCGGCGCGACGAAGACATCGCTCTTGATTTGATGAAGTTCATTGCCATGACCACCGGCTATGGCCGAACGGCCAGCACAGGAGTTGGATTCCAGGGCGGAGGGGCGGCTGCCAAGCCGGAAGAGTACGCAGGACATCTGCTGGAGTTGTATGGAAAGTGCTTGACCGCGATTGCAAAGAAGTAGAGCGTGCGCGGGTTGATTGGGCAAGCAAGGCCGATGGAGTTTTCTAAGCTGCCTGCAGATCGCTCGCCCCATCGGCCGCGCTTTTCTTGCTGGCGGGCGAGTTCGACAGCAGCGGCCATCCTCTGCGCAGCACACATTCGAGCCAAGCGCCCGCGACCTGCGATGTCACCACGGCGGCAACCACCAGAGTGGTGTAAAACTGTGCACTGATAATGCCTGCGTCGAAGGCGACGCTCGCTAGCACGATTCCAGGTCCGCCCCGGGCATTGGTAGTAATCGCCAGGTTCAGCAGATCCAGCCCGCGAAATCCTGCAAATTTTCCCGCCAACGAGACCGACAAAATCTTCACCGCGCAGGTGCCAAGAATGAATCCCACCATCATCCAGAGGGATACGCCCCGGACCAAGTCCAGTTTGAGCCCCACAATTGCGAAGTACACCGGGATGAAGAAGGCAAAAGCCACCTTCCCGATTGCTTCCAGGGCGTCGGCGAATAGGCGGCGCTTTTTGTGTACCACCGCGAATCCTGCGAGGAAGGCGGCAAAAACCAGGCTGACGTTCAGCGCTCCAGCGGCCGCGCAGTAGGCAAGCAGCACTGCAATTGCGTATCCCACAGGAGAGTTCCTGGCCACAATGTTGAATTTTGCTTTATTGATTCGCTTCACGATTCGCGGCACGATCGTGAGCCCAAGGACAAAGAAGCTGATCGTCATCAGCAGATGAAATCCCATGGCCTTGGGATCGAGCGCTGCTTTGCCGGCCATCGAAGTGGCCACTGCCAGGGCAAGCCAGAGAACGATGTCCTCAAGCACCGCCACGCCCAGAATCAAGCGGGCGAAACGCGTGTGCAGAATTTTAAGGTCGGCGAAAATCTTGGACACGACGGGAACTGAGGTCACCGCCACACCGACGGCCAGAATAATGATCAGTGAGACCCGGTTGGAATTTGGACCGGCAAGAGCAGGATGTATCAACCACGGCCCCAGCAGGAGGGCGAGTACGAAGGGAATTCCTGTCCCCACAATCACCAGCCAGCCAACTTCTCGACGCTCTTCGCGGGTAAACAGCTGTTGCGTTTCTGCGCCAGAGAGGAACATCAACAACAACAGTCCCAGCCAATAGACAAAATCGAGGACGTTTCCCTGGTGGCGGGCGGTGTCAAACAGATGAGCCAGAGAAGGAATCCGCCCGAGCAATGCCGGGCCGAGAAGAATTCCGGCAGCAATTTCCCCTACCACCTTGGGCTGGCGCAGCTTGACGAAGAGGTATCCCAGGAATTGGGCGAATCCCACGAGAAGCAAAAGAGACAGCAGTAAGGAAGCCAGAGCGGAGTCGGACATGATTGGCGGCTCAAGCGTAAGATGCTCCACCGCCAAGGTGGTTTGCCTCTCGTCAGGAGACGTTCCTCGGTCGCGCTCAGAAAATTCGGGAGTCCACGGATTGACTCCTCCGAAGTCCCCTCCACCCTAGCCAGGCGGTCACGGCAATCATTCCGATCCAGCCAGCCACCCGCACGATGGCGGCGATTTGCGTGTCGTGCTCGAGCACGCCCAGGCTGCTGAACATCTGAAACCAATCGTGCTCGACGGACTCGGGATTTCCGACCGTGAGTAAGGGCAACTCCTGGGCGCGCGCATCCGCCATGTAAGTCGCGGTCGGCAGGAACTGCTCAAAGAAACAGAAGAGCGAAAACGCGGTTCCGGCAATTTGGCGCTTGAACGAGAACGAGATGGCGAGTGCTAGCGGCACCAGGAGTTGCAGCAGTGTTCCGCCAGCCACCATGAAACCGTGTCCCAGATACCCAAACAGCAGATGGCCGCCTTCGTGGATGGGAATGAACACGAGATCGATCATCGGCAACAAACCCCCGCCTCGCGCCAGCTGAAACAAGAACAGGGCGTAGAAAGCCAGCCATGCCCCCGAGGCCCAGCGTGGCAAAGGCCGCCAAGGCTCATGGAAGCTCTCTAGGAACGGCGCCCGCTCAATCCAGGTTTGGGGAATTTCAAACGGCATAGGGCCAAGGCCATGATTCCGCAAAATGGCCCACTCCTGAAAGAAATCCGGAGATCTTCCGTGACGCCGGTAACCGTGCTGCATCCTGCCTCCTGCCTCTTGACAAGCTTTGCACTGCAAAGTATCATTGCTTTGCATTGTAAAGTGGATATGAACGATCTGCACAAAGCGCTCGGCGACATCAGCAGCATGCGGCGGCAGATGGCCCGTGCGACCGAGTTCAGGGGATATGGTCCGGCGACGCTCGCTGCCACGGCGGTGTTTGCGGTCGGCGCATCTCTGGCCCAAGCACGCTGGGTTAGCCGTCCGCAAGAGCACCTGGGCTCTTACTTGAGCGTGTGGATATGGACTGCCCTCGCTTCCGCCGCCTTAATTGGCATCCAGATGCAGACGCGCTCGCGCCGTCTGCATTCTGGCCTAGCCGACGAGATGATTCGCATGGCGGTCGAGCAATTCCTTCCATCCGCCCTGGCCGGCGCGCTGCTCACCTGGGTTCTCGTGCGTTCCGCGCTGCCAGCTGCATGGATCTTGCCTGGCCTATGGCAGGTGATTTTCAGCCTCGGTGTCTTCTCTTCGTGCCGCTTCCTTCCGCGCCCGATGGTGGCTGCTGGAGCCTGGTACATGGTGACCGGACTGATTTGTCTCTCTTTCGGCGATACCCGTGCTTTCTCGCCTTGGGCTATGGGGATCCCCTACGGGTTCGGGCAGCTGCTGGTTGCGGGCATTCTGTATTTCACCGCAAACGAGGCTCGCAATGAAGACTAAGAATTCTTCCTCCGAGGGTCGGTTCGCCTACGAAGGCCTGGACCGTGTGATCCATGAGCGGGCGCGGTTGAGCGTGTTGACATCGCTGATCGCCAACCCCAAGGGACTGACCTTCAACCATCTCAAGCAACTCTGCTCGCTCACCGATGGAAATTTGAGCCGCCACCTCCGTGTACTGGAGAACGCTGGCCTCATCGAGATCGTCAAGGGCCATGACAAGAAGCGGCCCCTCACCATCTGCCGCATCACTTCCCCTGGGAGAAAACGTTACTTGGATTACCTGACGACGCTTGAGCAAGTGGTCCGCGATGCCGCAAAAGCCGGCAAGGAACACGCTGTCCCCCATCTGGCTGGTAGGCTGGCGATTTCGCCAGTGTGATTTTTTTTGTCCCTTAACTTTGCAATGGAAAGTACTTTGCGGTATGGAGATAAGAAAATGAATGATCTTTCAACCTGGCACTCGGCCCTGCAGTCCAAACTGCGATCTCTGGGCGTAAAGCTTTTCGTGGTTTGCGGCTTGGCACTCCTGATGCTGATTCCCGCGCTGCTGGTCGGCGGCCTAGTGGAGGAGAGGACGACGCGGGAAACGCAGGTGGTGAATGAGATCAGCGCTCATGTTGGAGGACAGCAGACTTTTCTGGGGCCGACCCTCGCCATTCCATTTAGGATTCCACCGCAACCCGGCAAAGATTATGAAGGTCGGGGCACATACCTGGTATTTCCCACTCGTGCTTCGGCCGTTCTGAAGACCGCGACAGAAGAGCGCCGGCGTTCGCTGTTCAAAGTGCCGGTGTTTCAGGTGGAGGCAAAATTCGAGGGAGAATTCGATCTTACCGGCGTGCCGAACGCCATTCCATCGGGCGCTCAACTCGACTGGAGCCGAGCCGAGATTCTCTTGGGAGTGACCGACGCACGCGGAGCCTTGGCCGACGGAACGGTCACCGTCGATGGCAAGACCCTCACATTGGTTCCCGCCGAAGCCGCACAGAACATGTCCTTTGACGCGGAGCCCGGATCCCAGATCCGGCTCGTACTTTTCGGGTCGAAGCTCGAAGGCACTGCCAAGCCAAATGCGCACTTCACCGTGACATCGAACTTGCGATTTTCCGGCGCCCAGCGCATCGCCGTCCTTGCCTACGGAAAAACCACACACCTTACCGCCGAGGGTGCTTGGCCGAGCCCAGGTTTTGATGGTGGATTTCTTCCCATCAATCGAACCGTTTCGCCGAGTGGCTTTACGGCCGAGTGGTCTGTACCGTTCATCGCGCGCGGCGTTCGTGCCGAAGGGGAGAGCGGAACCATCACCGGGCTCGGCACGACGGCACTTGGCGTTTCGTTCATTGAAGTCGCCGACCCCTACCAGTCGGTAAACCGCGCCCTGAAGTATGTGCCGTTGTTCCTCGGCTGGGTCTTCATCTCTTATTTCATCTTCGAAGTGACCACTGGCAAGCGCGTTCATCTCGCCCAGTACGTCTTGATTGGAATTGCGCAAGTGATTTTTTATCTGTTGCTGCTGTCACTCGCCGAGCGCATTAGCTTCGATCTCGGCTTTCTGCTCGCGAGTGCGGCAACGGTCACGCTCCTCGCCTTGAACGCGGCATGGATATTCGCCAGCCGGCTTCAGGGGATGCGTGCGTTTGTCACCTTTGGCTGCCTTTATGGACTGATCTATCTCCTGCTTCGGCTGGAAGACAACGCCCTGCTGGCCGGCGCAATCGCCAGCTTCCTCGCGGTAGCTGCGGTCATGTACTTTACCCGCGGGATCGATTGGTACAGCTCATTGCCACCCGCTGCCTCGAGACCAGCAGTTCCGCCAATCAAGCAGGAAACAGCCATATGAACTCAAAGGCCTCGGCTTCGGCTGGTCGGGCAAAGCGCGAGGCTGTTGCTGAGCCCGCGAATTAAAAAGGGAAAGAACGGAATCATTGAGGTGCTCGCAATGCCCACATGTTCACAGAACGGACTTCACGTCGCCATCATCATGGACGGGAACGGCCGCTGGGCCACTCGCCGTGGCTTGCCGCGAGTTGCCGGCCATCGCGCCGGGGTGGCTTCCGTGCGTGAAGTGATCGAGCACGCACCCGAGTTAGGCATCCGCCGACTGACGTTGTATGCCTTCTCCTCTGACAATTGGAGTCGCCCGGCATCGGAAGTTCAAGGCATCTTCTGGCTGATGCGCGCTTATTTACGGCTCGAAACGGATCGCCTGCGGCAGCGAGGCGTGCATCTGCAGGCCATCGGGCGGCGCGATCGAATTCCGAGGCCTCTGCTGCGAGAACTAGAAAAGGCTGAGTTGGCTACCGCCGCCGGTTCACTGCTCACGGTACGGGTCGCAGTGGACTACTCGTCGCGGGAAGCGATTACCCGCACCGTGGCCGAGGTGAAAAACACCGTCTCAGGCAATCTGGCTGACTCACCGGATTTTTTTCGCGCCGTATTGACGAAGGTTCTGATCGCTGAAAGCGGCAATGTTGATCTTCTCATCCGTACTGGTGGCGAGAAGCGCCTCTCTGACTTTCTGCTTTGGGAGTCCGCCTATGCCGAACTTCATTTCGTCGACCGCATGTGGCCCGACTTCGGCGCCTTCGATCTCGAAGCGGCCATCGGCGAATTCAATCGTCGCCAGCGCCGCTTCGGCGGATTGCCGGAACCGACGGGCCGCCCGGGCGCGGCGGCAGATCGTGCCCGATAATCGCCTCCTGGATCGCGCCCCGAGAAGCTACCTGGTAGGAGGTAGGGGCTTAGGCGAGCGAGCTGATCTCGGTGTGTATCGTCTAGTCTGCCGCTTTGCGGATCACAATCCCCAGTTCCTTCAGCTGCTTCTCACTCGCGGGGCTGGGCGCATCGACCATCAGATCCACTGCGCGTGCAGTTTTCGGGAATGGAATCACTTCGCGTAAACTCTCGGCCCCGGCCAGGATCATGACAATGCGATCTAGGCCTAGGGCGATTCCACCGTGCGGAGGTGTGCCGAACTCCAGCGCTTCGAGGAAGAACCCGAAACGGGCCTTGGCTTCCGCGTCGCTCATTCCCAGCGCTTGGAAAATCTTCTTCTGCACGTCCTGGCGATGAATTCGGATCGACCCGGAACCTAGCTCGGTTCCATTGAGGACCACGTCATAGGCAAGCGCACGAATCTCGCCCAGCGGCGAGGTGGGGTCGAATACCGTATTAATATTCGCATCTAGCTTCGCAAAGTCTTCCTCATGCAGCGTGGTAAACGGATGGTGGGCCGGATTCCAGCGCTTTTCTTCTTTGTCCCATTCGAACATCGGGAAGTCGGAAACCCACAGGAAACGGTAATCCTTCTCGACGTCTCCGGTCCTCTCAAACGCTTTGTGCTTCGAGGCATACTTCTGTGCCAAGTCAAGCCGCAAGAACCCGCACTTTTCACAGAAGTGCTGCACATCCTGACCCATGACCGCCACGTTCTCTGGCTTGTCGGCCGCGCCTGCGAGCAACCACAGGTCCTCTGCCGCAATCTTCGTGAATGCCAGAACCTTTTCCGAGAGCGCTGGATAATCCTTGGCGAATCGCTTCGGATCGGTCATCAGTTGCACAAATGCGGGCCCCTGCACGTGCTGATATGCGCCGTAGGTTCCAATCGTCCGCCGCTCGGTGCCGGAAATGTCTCCCGCCCGAGGGATGCGGATGAGCTGAATCGGAAACTGCTTGCGCATGCGGAATTTCGCCGTCAGGTCTTCGAGTTCCTCGGACGTCAGCGCCGGACGAATGTCAACCATCGCCGGCAGACGCAAATCCGGCTTGTCGTTTCCGTATCGGAGAATCGCCTCGTCGTAGCTCATGCGCGGGAAAGGCGTGTTGATCTCGTGCCCGGCCGCGCGGAAGGCTGCCGTAAGGAAGCCCTCGACCACGCTCCACACGCTTTCCATCTGCGGATAGGTCATTTCCAGATCGATCTGCGTAAATTCCGGCTGCCGGTCAGCCCGCAAGTCTTCATCGCGGAAGCAGCGGACGATCTGGAAATACTTGTCGAATCCCGAGATCATCAGGATCTGCTTAAACATCTGCGGAGACTGCGGCAGGGCGTAGAAGTTTCCCGTCTGCACCCGGCTGGGGACAAGATAGTCGCGTGCCCCCTCCGGGGTCGAGCGCGTCATGAACGGCGTTTCAATCTCAAAGAACCCGCGGGCGGACAAATCATCGCGGATTGCTTTTGACACTTTGTGTCGCATCTCGATATTGAACTGCATCGGGTCTCGCCGCAGATCGAGATAGCGGTATTTGAGCCGCATCTCCTCATTGGGGAGGACGGTGTCGCCCGGCAGAAACGGCAGCTGTTTCGAGTCGTTCAGAATGCGCAGCTCCTGAACGATAAGTTCGACCTCCCCGGTGGCAATATTTTTGTTGACCGTGTCCTGGTCGCGCAGCTTCACGGTCCCGATCACGGCGACGACGTACTCGTTCCTGAGTTGCTCGGCCTTGTCGTGAGCCGCAGCGTTCTCACGGTTGAAGACCACCTGGGTGACACCGGTGCGGTCGCGCAGGTCAATAAAGATGATGCTCCCGAGGTCGCGGCGGCGGTTGACCCATCCCATCAGGACGGCATTCTTCTCCGCGTCGGATGCACGGAGAGCGCCGCACATGTGTGTGCGTTTTAAGTCGCCTAAGAAGTCGAGCAAAGTTTGCCTTTCGGAAAGAGCCCTTCACCATTCGCCGTTAGACATCAGCCAAAAACACTGGTTCACCGTACTGACAGCTGAGAGCTGATGGCTGAGACCTCAGGTGGGCCGAAACAAAGATTATAAACGCGACTGCCCCACCCCGGGGAGAACCATACGGGGTGAGGCAGTTTCGCGTATCGCCAGAGATTTTCCTGCTGCTATTTCTTGGTTGCCTTACCTTCCATGGCAGTCATCCACTGCTTGCCGTCAGGTGAGAGCTCGAATTTCATCGCGTACTCCGTTGGCGAAAGGATTTTCATGGTGAAGCGTCCCTGCATCGTCTTGCCACCCATATGCTCCGTGCTGGTCCAGGTGATGGTGTCGCCTTCCCATTTGCCGGCAGCATCTTCCACCTCGCCAAAACTGCTGAATGACCGATAGGTGTAGACAGCCCTGTCCGGGTCATATCCCATCACCGCCAGGTCCTTGCCCTTGCCCATCGCCCCCAGATCCATCTCGGAACGTTCGACCAGGAAGAAGTTTCCCTCCATCCACTCGGCATGGGTCGTCATGGTCCACCTGCTGGACGCTGCTCCGGGCCCGGGAGTCTGGGTCCCCTCGGCCGCCCAGTCTCCAACGAACATCTCCAGTTTCTTCAGCTCCGCAGCAGGCGTGGGTGGGCCCATCTGGGCCTTCACTGGACTGATTGCGGTAGCAAAAAACAGAAGCGACGCCGTGAACGATAGCAACCGTCTCATGAGCCAATCTCCTTCTGAAACTCAATCTCCGACAGGGGCGAATAATAGGCGAATAAAAATCACGTGTCAACAAAAAAATGGGACCCACTTTTCGCCTTATTGCAGGGAACCGGATCCTCCTACTTTTTTGTCGCTTTTCCCTCCCAGAACACCATCCAGTTGGCCCCTCCATCCGCCGAGACCTCGTACTTGGTCGCGTAGGAGGTCGGCGAACTCATCTTCATCGTCAAACGGCCTTGAATGGTCATCCCGTTGTAGTCGTTTTCCGAAGTCCAGGTCCAGGTGTCACCGCTCAGCGTGCCGGTGCTTTTCTGATGTCGCCCATTGCTATCGAACCGGTCTTCGGTATAGACCTTCTTGTCCGGATCGTAGCCCAGAATGGCCGTCGCACTCCCGCCACCTCCAAGCTCAGCTGGAAGCGTGAACTCATTGTGTCCTAACAGGAAGAAATTGCCTTTCATCCACTCGTCGGTGCCGGTGGCACTGAATTTTCCCCCGCTGCCCCATGGCCCCGGCCCGATCGTCGCGTCGATGGTCCAGGTTCCGTTGAAATAGTCGAGCTTTTTCAATTCAGCGGCAGGGGTTGGTGGACTCATCTGGGCGGAGGCACTCGCTGCGGTGAGAATCAAAATCAAACCAAGAGCAATGGATGTCGATGTTTTCACGGTCTATCTCCTTGCGGTAGCAGTGATGTTACGCATCGTGCAGCGCAGAGAGGATTCCGAACAGTGGGGTTAGTCACGCGCCAGAAGTGACAATTGTCAGACCGAAGCGTCGAAGGGAAGAAGCGTGAAGGGAGAAGAATCGAAAGCCATTGAGGACGAGCAAAGCCCGTCCTCTTCAGTGCAATAGCAGCTACTTCTTTGTCGATTTTGCTTCCATGGCCTGGAACCACTCGTGGCCATCCATCGACAGCTCAAACTTTGTGGTATAGGACGTCGGTGAAAGCACCTTCATTGTGACCCGGCCCTTCATCGTCATTCCACCAAAATGCTCATCCCCCGTCCATGTCCAAGTATCGCCATCCACCTTGCCAAGGGACAACTCCGATTGGCCCATGCTGTTGAAGTTGCGGTAGGTGTACACCTTCTGATCGGGATCGTAGCCCATCACGACGAGCTCTTTCATCTTCCCCATGCCTTCCATGTTGGACTCGTGGTTTTCAACCAGGAAGAAGTTGCCGTCCATCCAGGCGGCGTGGCTGGTGGTCGAAAACTTGGCGGGTGGCGTTCCGGGAGGACCGGGGACGAATGTGCCTTCCGTCGTCCAGTCGCCGGCAAGGAAGTCGAGCCTTTTCAGTTCTGGTGCGGGCGTCGGCGCGCCTTGCGCATCAAGCGGCGGCACTGTGAGAAGGCACGCGAATGCAAACAATACCGCGACTGAGAAACCTCTCATGCTCGGCTCCTGTAGGTGAGTTCCCCGGTGTGGTGATACTAGGTGGAGAGTTCAGTTGCGTCAATGCACCCTGGAAGAACGATTACAGACCATCCCGGATTGCTTCCGCCAACTGATCTCGCTCAATACTCTTCTGTTCTCCCTTGGCGAGGTCCTTCAGCGCGAACACGCCGGTGCTAACCTCGCGTTCTCCGGAAATCAAGGCATACTTCGCGCCCAGCTTGCTTGCTGTCTCTAGTGATTTCTTCAGGCGGAAAGATTCATCCCCGAGTTCCACTACAAGGTTATGCCGGCGCAGTGCGCGCGCCAGGCGTATCGCCTCCTTGTTCATTCCGGGACCAAAAGGCGCGATATAAACGTCGGGCTTGCGAACGACCTCCTCAGCCGGCTTGCCCAGCGACATGATCAAGCGGTCCTCACCGATCGCGAAGCCGATTCCCGGAGCAGGCGGTCCGCCGAGAGATTCGGACAACCCGTCATAACGGCCACCGCCCAGGATGGCATTCTGCGCGCCCAAGGCTCCATGAGTGAACTCAAATGCGGTGCGCGTGTAGTAGTCCAGTCCACGTACCAGGCGGTCATTCAGGGTGAATGGGACTCCGGCTGAGGAAAGAATCTCTCTTACTTGCTCAAAGTGTTTCTGGCAAGGCTCGTCAAGAAACTGGCCGATGCGGGGCAAGGTTTCGATGATCGGCTGGTCTTCGGGCACTTTGCAATCAAACACGCGAAGGGGATTGGTCACAGCCCGCCGCTGGCAATCGGCACACATTTGGCCTTTGACCGGCTCAAGGGCTTGGCGCAGGGCTTCGTTGTAGCGCGCACGATCCGCCGGACAGCCCACGGAGTTTAACTCCAGCCGCCACTCTTGTATTCCCAAGCGATCCAGCAGTGTGGAGAGCATCTCGAGCAGTTCCGCATCCCGTACCGGAGATTCGCTGCCCGAGCTCGCGGGTCCGATCACCTCCGCGCCAATTTGGTAGAACTGTCGATAGCGCCCCTTGGCGGGACGTTCGCGACGAAATTGGGGCCCAATGTAGTAGAGCTTGTTCAGCCCGAGCTTCGAAAGGTCATGTTCGATATAGGCGCGGACAACTCCTGCCGTGTTCTCCGGCCTGAGGGTGAGCGACTGGCCTTTTTCTGACGCAGCCCGAGCTTTGTCGTCCCAGGTGAACATTTCTTTGGAGACGATGTCGGTTTCTTCCCCCACGCCGCGGGCAAATAGTTCTGTACCCTCGATGATCGGCGTGCGAATCTCATGAAAGTTATACGCGCCAAATACTTCGCGCACGGTGCTTTCGGCAAAGTTCCATAGCGCCGTGTCCGGCGGGAGAAGGTCGCGCGTTCCTCGAATAGCTTTGATCATGTTTTTCGTTGGTCGTTAGTCGTCTTAGGGCGCGCCCTGTGACTACACTCAGAGCTCGGCGGATGGAGCACCCTGGGTTTTCACACCATTTCTGTTCCCCACAGGTCGTGCAGGTGGACGATTCCCTGAACATGGTGCTGTCCGTCCACGACGACGAGCGAAGTGATCTTGCGCTCCTCCATTATTGCAAGGGCTGTGGCAGCGAACTCGGAGCCGGAGATGGTTTTGGCTTCGGCTGTCATGCATTCCGCGGCGGTCATGTCGAGTGCGTCTTTGCCGCGGCGTTCAAGCAAACGGCGGAGATCGCCGTCGCTAATAATGCCGAGAAGTTTATCGCCGTCGACAACTGTCGTCACGCCCAGCTTCTTGCGCGACATTTCATAGATCACCTCCGGCATCTTGGTCGTCGGCAAGACACGCGGGATCGCGTCGCCTGTATGCATCAGGGCTTCGGCGCGGGCCAGGCGCTTGCCCAGCTTGCCTCCGGGATGCAAGCTGGCGAAGTCTTCTTCTTTGAATCCTTTGCGTTCGGCAAGAGCGACCGCGACTGCGTCGCCCAGTGCCAACATGGCTGAGGTGGAAGCAGTCGGCGCAAGGCCCAGGCTGCAAGCCTCCTGCGCCACTGCACAGCTGAGCGAAATCTCCGCCGCCGATGCGAGCGTTGATTTTTTGGGGTTTTCCGATCGCGCCGGCGAGGCCGGGCGCGCCCCCGGGGAGACCTCGTCGCAGGTCATCGCGATCAGAGGCACCCGTAGGCGCTTGATGGTCGCTAGCAGTTGCAGGATCTCCTCGGTTTCCCCGCTGGCGGAAAGCGCGATGACCACGTCGCCCTGCGCGAGCATCCCGAGATCTCCGTGCAAGGCTTCCACCGGATGCATGAACAGCGAAGGCGTCCCGGTCGAACTGAGCGTGGCAGCTATCTTTCGGGCAATGATGCCGCTCTTTCCCATACCCGTGACAACGACACGCCCGGCGCAGTTGTAGAGCAGTTCTACGGCGCGGTCAAAGGCGTCGGCCATCGGACCAGCCAGGCGATCGGCGAGGTCTTCCAGCGCCTGAGCCTCGATGCGGACGACGTTTTCGCCGATGTTGTGCATAAGAATTGCGATTTGTCCGATGTTCCCCTCTGAACTACCCGGCAACGGCCACCCGGGAACTCTGGACTCACCCGTTACTGGTCCCGCGCATTTCCTGGGCTCCGCTCCCCGATGTAATCGGTCACCACCTTCTTCCATTTCCCCTGGGCTTTGAGGATGAACTCGATGGCATCGCGCGCGGCTCCGTCCCCGCCACCATGCTTGGTGACGTAGTGTGCATCCCGCTTCACTTCCTCGCGCGCGTTGGCAACAGCGATGGCAAAACCGCAATTCCACATTACTGGCAGGTCGATGACATCATCTCCCACGAAACAGGCTTGTTCCGCGGTGGCATTGGCGGAGGCAAGAATTTCTTTGAAGGCTCCCAATTTGTCCTGAATGCCCTGATACACATACTCGAGTTTTAGATCGCGAGCCCGGAGAGCTACGGTTTCAGAGATCCGCTTGGTGATCAGGCCGGTTTTTAAACCGGCGAGGCGCGCCAGCGAGATCGCGGTGCCGTCGTGGGCGTGGAATCCTTTGGCTTCGATTGTGGTTTGACTGTAGAGCCCGAATCCGCCTTCTCCACCATGCTTTTCGGCATGTGCCCGGGTGGTGAGGGTTGCGCCCTCGGGTTTGGGAAAAAAGAAAAGCTTTCCGTCCGTTAAGACTCCATCGACGTCGAAGAGAATCAGTTTGATTTTCTTGGCGCGGGACTTGGCGTCGGGCATGGGCGGATTCTAGCAGAATCGAGTGATCGGATTAGGTCGTGACAAGGTCAGAGAAGTAGCCGGGAGTCTCCCCGGAGGATCGCTCTGGCTTCAGATCGCCCAAAAGGAATCCATCAAAATCGTGCCCTTCGTTTTGGAGGATCCCTGGCAGGGATGCCCTAGGTGTGTTTTGCCACCCACAGCAAAATTCCGAAGATCACGATCGGGATCAGGGCCATGGCGACATAAAACAGGATTTGGCGGGTGCGGGGTTGCTTGCGGACCTTCCAGTTGGTCAGTTCTTCGCGATCATCAGCCACTCCGACCTGCTCTGGATGTTCGAGATCGTGTGCCAACTCCCGGGCGGATTGGTAACGCTTTGCCGGTTCGCGCTCGATAGCGCGATAGATGATCTCCTGCAACTGCGGGGAGATCGAGGCATCGATCTCCCTCGGCGGCACCGGATTATTCAGCAATCGATCGTTCATGATGATGAAGGCGTTCGCCCCGCCGAACGGCACCTTTCCCGTAAGCATCTCGTACAGCATGATGCCAAGCGCGTAGATGTCGCTGCGGGCATCCCCGCGCTTGCCTTTGACCTGTTCGGGAGAAATGTAGTCCGGTGTCCCCATGGTTTGCGAAAATTTCGCAAAGGTGAGGCGCTTGGAACCGACATTGGCAGCGATGCCGAAATCGATCAGCTTAATGCGATCGTTCGAGTCCACCATGATGTTTTCCGGCTTCAGATCACGGTGGACCACGCCCTGAGAGTGAATGTACTGAAGCGCGACAGCGATCTGCAGGGCAATGTTGACGGTGCGCTCAGGCGAGAACTTCTTCTGCTCATTCAAGATCTGACGGAGCAGCCTGCCATTGACCCACTCCATCGCCATGTAGAGCTGACTGTGGTCTCCATTGGGGAAGACCTTCATCACGTTCGGATGATCGAGCTTGACGCCGATTTCCTGTTCGCGCAAAAAGCGGTCATAGAAAACCGGGTCGGCTTCCATTTCAGGGTGCGGAATCTTGATGGCCACCGTCTCCCCGGTGCGATCATCGGTGGCGCGAAATATCGAAGCCATTCCGCTGCGAGCGGCTACGTTTTTGATCGTATAGTGGTCGAGTTTGTCGCCCAGATGAAGTTCAGTCATGGATGCGAGAACATCCCCCGGCATGCTCTCAAGGATTTCTGTGTCCATGATGCCAGAATGCGCGTAAGGAGTGCGTAAAAACTGTTCGTTCGCCCCGAGCGCTAGTTTGGGCAGCATGGGCCAAGCCAGGTCCGGGTGCCGGTTGACAGCGCAGGAGCGGGGAAAAACTCTAGCGCAGCTTGTAAGGCCGGCCACGGTACATTCCCATGCGCTCGACCGACTGGATGCGAATCAATTGCGCGGTGGTGTTGTCGCTGCCATCTTTTTCGAGCGCCAGCGACACCAGCCGTCGTGCAGCCTCCGCGAGGTTGCCACCCTGCCCGGCAATGGCTGCGATCTCAGACGAGGCCAGCGAGCCATGCAGCCCGTCGCTTGAAAGCAACAGAACATCTCCCGGAAGCACCTGGTGTTCGTCGAGCTCCACGTTGACGAACATGTCCGCACCGAGCGAGCGGCTCAAGATATTCTTGCGGTCAGAATTAGCCGCTTCCTTTTCGCTCAATAGACCCATGCGTACCTGTTCGCCCACCAGACTGTGGTCTTGCGTGAGTCGCTGCGTCTGCCCTCGACGAATCAGGTAGCAGCGAGAATCGCCGACGTGGGCCACGGCAACTCGATCGTAGCGAAGCAGGCAGGCGACGATGGTCGTACACATGTTGCTGCCGGACGGCCCCGTCGAGGTTGCGGCCTCATAGATCTTCAGATTCGCGGCCTGAATCAGGCGTTGCAGGCAAGCCCCGGGACTCTCATTGACGCGGAGCTCGCGAAAGTCGGTCTGCAATGTCTGGATCGCCAGACGAGAAGCGACCTCGCCGCGATCATGTCCACCCACGCCGTCGGCGACGGCAAACAGCCATCCCTGGCTGCGAGCGGCGCCATCGCCCGGCGCAGCGTGACCTAAGAAATCTTCGTTGTGCTCGCGTACCTTGCCTACGTCGGTAAGTTCCGCGAACTCGAGTTCGAGCATGCCGCTCCCCAAAAAGGGTGGGCCGCCAGCGTCTCGACTGGCGGCACCAGAAATTCGTACTTCGACTGATTTGAACATGGCCGCACTTGTGGTGAGGCGAAATTCATTTCGTCTTGAGCCATTCCGAATCCCGATTCCTCGCGCCTCGGAACCTGCTGCCCCGCATTCCTAGATACCGCGTGGAAGCAGCAGGTCCCTCGTTTTCCGTTTTCGCTCTCCCCTCGGAATGGCTCAAGTGGGGGGGAGGACGACTAAGCTGCCCCAGCGCGGCTAGTGATCAGAGTCGTCCGGCCCGTAGCCTTACTAGATCGGAAGAAATAGATGGCGCCGTAGATGCCCCACACAGCTGCAATGCCTAGGGCGAGCAACGGTTCCATTTTGGTGCCGTATCCCAGGAATGGGCCGATGACATAGAACGCCATACACGCAAGATTGGCAAACAGTCCGAACAATGGAATCACCAGGTGTCGGAAGAACTTGAATTTTGGATGCCTATGGAAGCACACAATGCAAGTCAAGCAGCTCAGCATGTAAAGGAGGAACGTGCCGAAGTTCGAAGCTAAGGTGACGGTCAGCAGCGAGTTCGGCAACGCGGCCATTTTGTCATGTGTGCTGTATCCAAAGCTTGACCAAAAGCCGTGGGGAAGAGCGGCAATGGCTGCGTCAGACGGAGCGCCGGCATCGCCAAATGCCATGATTACGGCGAGCGATCCAACGATGGCGGAGATGACAGCCAGCGTCCAGATCGCGCGGTGCGGGGTCAGGTTGGTGGAGTGCAGCGCTCCCATGCTATCTGGAAGCTCCTTGTCCTTGCCCATGGCGTAGGTGACGCGAGCCCCGGTGTTCATGCAAGAGAGCGTCGTGCCCACGATGGCCAGGAACACGGTGAAGGCCTCGATCAGCATGAAGGCTCGGCCATGGCCGTTGAACAATTGGTTGCCGACCAAAACCATCATGTCGCCGATGGGGGCGGCTGACCCGCTGGCGTTCTGCATAGAGTAGCCGCTGTTTAAGAAGTAGTTTGCCGCAAAGTACTCGATCAGGTAGCAGAATGCACCCTGAACCAGCAAGGACGTAATCACAGCGATGGGCACGTCCCGCTTTGCGTTCTTGGCCTCACCGCCCATGGCGGTAACCGATTCGAATCCTACAAGGATCAGAATCGCGACCGTAGCTTGGACGAAGGCCCAACCAAAGTTGTGAATCCCGACAACGGACTTCGCGCTCGTGTGGCTGAGGAAGTTCCCGCTGGCATCGCGTTCAGGATAATCAACGTGATAAGGAACCGGTTTGCCGGAAGCGTCCAGCTTGGGCTGAGGTATGCCATCGCTATCGCGGACGATGGTATCGGTGGCCTGGCCGTTGACGATTTCCGTCTTCGTCAAGAACTCATATTTATAAGCGTTGCCGGAGGCCGAGTCCCACTGGAAGGCTTCCGCACCCGGCTTGTGGTTCAAGCGGTAGCTGAGCGCCATCACCGAGAACACCAAGAGCGCGCTGATCTGGATGATGTTGATGGCGATGTTTACCGAGGTCGAGCCGTTCACCCCGCGATACGCGATGTAGGCGGTCATAAAGGAGAACACAACTGCAATGGCGATCATGAAAGCAGGACCAGGATTGGAGGCGCTCATAAAGTTCGGCCAGAGCGTACCCACCAGGTACCCGCAAAGAATGCCCATGACGCCGACCATCACGCCGGGGTAGATCCAGTAGTAGAGGTGCGAGGCCCATCCCACGATGAACTTGGAGAGGCGAGCGAAGCGCCAGGCAGCATGGTGGTTCAAGAAGGATTGTTCGGCGAAGTAATAAGAGCTTCCGGTTCCGGGATAGAGCTTTGCCATTTCCGCATAACAGACCGCAGTTGCCAGGCAAAGCAGCAGGGCGACGACGATGCCGATCCACATTGCGGGAGCGGTCACGCCGGTCGTCGCCTGAATGAAGAAGGTGAGCCAAAGGAAGGCGCCGGGTGCGATGAGTGCCATAGCATTCATCGTCAAGCCGGTCAAGCCTAACGTCGGTTTCATTTCAACGGATGCGTCGGCCATGTTGATGTTTTTCTCCTCGGGAATTTTGTACGAGTCTTGCGGTCGGAATGTACTGGCGGCATCGACGTGGATGCTCCTTTTGAATTTGCCCGCCGCAGCTGCTCGGGGAGACCGAGGGACTCACCTGCGCCGGGGAAGAACTCAAAAACTGGAGCGGACTGGCTTGAAACCATCGTGGTCATGGCAGGAGGTTGCGCGCTCCAAGCCAGTCCGCATCGAGCGCAGCCGCCGGACCTGGCGGCTGCCCCACGGAAACCTCTAGTGCGACTCGGCCGTCGTAAAGCTGAAGATCAAGCCGAGGCTAGCTGTGTCTTGTTGCTTTGAGAGCGCGCTCGCACCCTTGACAAAAAACGGCTGGCTGGTCGCGTCGTGACGATACTCAAGCCGGCTGATGATGTGGGAAGCGATGTCGCGCTCGAAGGTGAACGTTCCTTCTTGCCAGTGCTGTCCGATGCCGACCGACGGCCCAAGTCCTGTCATGAATCCTTGGGGATCGTTGAAATATTCATATCGGCCAGCCAATGTGTACTTGCTGTTGATCGCGTATTTGACGTAGCCGGCGGCGCCGTACCAGTCCACTGCCGGGGTTATGGCGTCGGTGATCGGACTGATATAGCGATCCCCTCGGCCATAGTCGCCGTTAATCATGAACGTCAGCTTGGCGTTTGGAGACAGAGTGATGACCGTATCCCACAACTGACGGAAGCTTTTGTTGCTTCCGGCGGGATCAACCGTCGACCCGAGAGCCGGCGAGGGCGCTAGCTCTGGTCCGGCCAGAAAGGTCTGGGTGATCCCGAACTTCTTATTGGGATTCCAGGCCAAACTGAAGCCGGCCGTCTTGCCACTGTTGTTGTCGACGATGTTATTCCAGCCGTTGACGAGATAACCGGTTAGAGAAACCTTGTCATTGAACGCATACTTGGCGCGAGCCCCGTAGTGGAAGTAGGGAATCGCATAATAAAAGAGAACGCTGCGGGAATAGTTCCAGTTTCCATTGCTCTCGATTACTTCAGCACCCGCCGGGGTCACAAATTTTCCTACGTCGATCTGCAGGCCTTTTCCGACTGGAGCCAGATAGGAGAAGTAGGCCTCCTTTAGATACTGCGCAAAACCAAGTCCGGCACGTGGTTCACTTGCATTCACGGCATTCATCGCCTGCCCGAAACCCAGGGCAACGTCATAGCCGGTCCGGTTGTCGGCGGTGGGTGATTTAGCCATCACCAGCTCAACCATATTCAGGCCGAACTGGTTGTTGAAAGGAGTAAACGGTTGCGTGCCGTTTACCAGGCTTGAGGGATGGTTCGAGTTGTAACCGTAGTAGGCATCCACAAACCCGCTCAGCGTTGTCGGTCCCAGAATGCTGCCAAGGGTCGGGGTCGTCGGCGCCGGTGTCGCAGCTGGGGTCGCTACGATGGCATTCGCTTGGGCCGGCACCGCAGCTGCCGGCTGCATGGCAGCAAGCTTGGCTTTCACCTCGGCCAGTTGCTGCGAAAGGTCGTCGATTTTTTTCTGCAGGTCGTCTGTCGAGGGCGATTGTGCCCAGCTAGATACGGCCCCAGAGCAAGTAAAGGCCGCAAGAGCGGCGAAAGCAAATAAAGCGCGCCGTAGTTTCAATGACTGCAAAGTGTTCCTCCTGTTGCAGGTGAAGTTGCCCGCGAAGTGATTGCACGTTATTGCGTGCGGGCGGGGGTGTCCAATTGATTGTTTTTTTCGCTGCGATTAGCGGAACTTTGAAAAGAGGAATTTATGGGCGAGATAAGGAATGTTTTTGGATGATGAAAACAAAAGGGGAATTTGGGAGGTCAGGGGTGGTCGACGCGACAACCACGAATGCAAGCGATTTGGTTTGTGAATAGCCGGCGAGTCCTCGGTTGGCGTTTTTTTTGTTTTCTGTGACAAAACTATGACGGAAGCCCCCAGGCGAATGATGAGAGAAGGGGGGTGATGTGGATGTGCACCATAAGATTTCTCCAATCGGTTGCGATTGTCTTCCTGTCGAGCCAGCTCATCAGCGAAATCGTCAAAATTCAGTCATAAGCGAAGATCCTCTTCGCTGAACATAATTGATGCAGAGCCGCCTCTTTTACTGAATCATCGTCGTTGGCAGCGTAAAACGGGTACGGCCTGCGTTTCAACGAAGGTGCCGTTCCGCCCACTACAGTGCCTTGAAGTTGAGAATCAGCCCCTTCCGGCCCAGGCCCAGCCGTGGTGAGCGGCAGCGGAGGCAGAGTTCTCCTGGTGCAATATTTTAATAAGGTTTTGAAATTTAAACCCGATCGCCATTTTGGTGTACAGCTTTATACCGATTGCTTGCCACGAAATGAGCTGTTAGTCTCGGTTACCGAGGACATATGAATGAGCAAGCCTTCAGATCTCGTGCAGGGCACACTGGATATGTTGCTGCTGAAGATTCTGGCGCTTGAGCCAATGAATGGCTTCGCCGTTAGTGAGCGGTTAAAACAAGTGTCGCGCGATGTGTTACAGATGAGTGACGGATCTCTGTATCCAGCTCTGCACAAACTGGAACAGGAGGGCTGGATCACAGCCGAGTGGAAAGTGTCCGAAAAAGGTCGGCGCGCAAAATATTACTCTCTGACGCGGATGGGGCGGCGACAACTCGAAAGAGAAACGGACAATTGGGGTAGGTTGTCCGGTGCGATTTCGCGGGTGGTTAAACTGAAAGAGGCGTAGCCGCGCGAGGCTGACCGGAGATGGCAATACGACTTCAGCGGCGGTTCAAAGAGTCATCATTCTGGTTGCGCTTACTCCTTCACCGCCGAGAGGCTGAGCAAGCGCTCAATGATGAGATCCAGTTCCATCTCGATGCGGCGACTGAACAGAACTTAGCGAAAGGGATGACACAAGAAGCGGCACGACGCGCTGCGCGTATCGAGCTAGGCGGTGTGGAGCAGGTTAAGGAGAAAATTCGTGCAGCTCGCACGGGCGCGTCGCTCGAAACCTTTGTGCAAGATCTCCGATTCGGTCTACGCATGCTTCGCAAGTCCCCGGGGTTCACCATCGTTGCCGTCCTCATCCTTGCTCTGGGTATTGGTGCGAATACCGCGATTTTCAGCATCATTAACGGACTGATGCTGCGTAATCTCCCGGTGCGAGATCCAGGGCGGCTCGTAGAACTACTGCATCAATACCCCGGCGAACCTGCGTTCAACAGTTTCTCGTGGGACGCTTACCAGATTCTGCGCGACGGTAGTCATGCCTTCTCGGATCTGATCGTCGGACCTACTATGAACTTTGGCCCCGTTCGCGTGGATACCCTGCAGCCACACACGGTGTTCGTCGGGAGCGTAGGAGGGAATTTCTTCCAAGCGCTTGGAGTAAGGGCCGCAAAAGGCCGCTTAATCGGCCCCGAAGATGTTCGCATCGGCTATCACGCCCCAGTAGCCGTCGTGAGCTGGTCATTCTGGAAGTCCCGATTCGATCTGGATCCCGGAATCATCGGCAAGAAAATCGTCGTCGGCGACGACGCTCCGCTTACCATCATTGGCGTGACGCAACGTGGGTTTTACGGGCTCAGCGAACAAGCGAAACAAGACGTTTGGTGGCCTGTATCACTTGGCCCTTCCCAGGAATGGGGATTCCCACTCTTAGGCCGACTCAAACCGGGCATTTCGATCGAACAAGCGCGAGCGGAAATGGCAGTACTGTTCCAACGGGTAGTCAACCTTCCTGACGCTGGACCGTTCGTGAAGAAAATGAAATTTCGCATCGAGCCCGCCGGACACGGGGTATCCACGCCGCTGCGCGCGATGCTCTCCACGCCGCTGGTCGTTTTGATGGGCGTGGTAGGCCTGCTGCTTGTTCTGGCATGCACGAATCTTGCCGGACTACTCTTGGCGCGCGCGGCTTCGCGCCAACACGAAATGGCGGTGCGGGCTTGTCTGGGCGCGAGTCGCGCTCGGCTGGTTCGGCAGACGCTAACGGAATCTTTGCTGCTTTCGATGATGGGCAGCGTGTTAGGAATTTTTCTGGCCTATTTTGGAACTCGCGGACTGATACGGATTTTCGCGTCCGGGCGCCAGATCATCGGAGCCCCAGTTCACTTCGATGCTCTCAGCAAACCGGATTGGCATGTCCTGCTGTTTACTGGAGCAATCGCGATCATGACGGCGCTGCTGTTCGGAGCGGTGCCCGCGATCCGTGCTTGTCGTCCGACTTCAATACAGCCACAGGAACCTGCACGAGCTGGGGAATCGAGATCCCAGCGACTGTTCGGGAAGAGTCTGGTGGTATCGCAGGTCGCCCTTTCCCTGATGCTGCTGACTTCCGCCGCGCTATTCGTCGGCTACCTGTCGCAGCTTCGCAACCTCGACCTGGGATTCCGTCGCGACCATCTCCTGCTCATAACTCTGGATACTGCGCACAGCGACTATACAGCCCCGCAATATGGGCGCCTCTCTGAGCAGTTGGTTGCCAGGATAGACGCGATCCCCGGCGTGACATCTGCCACGTTGAGCGATATGAGCCCGATGCAAGGCCCCGGTGCAGGAGCGTCGGCATTTGAGCCGGCTCATCGTGACAGCATGCACAACATTTTGATCAACAATGTTGGCCCCAGCTATTTTGAAACTTACGGCACACCTTTGCTGTCCGGTCGTTACTTCCCCGCCGAAGTTCAGGACAAGCCGCTCGTTGCAATTTTGAATCAGGCCGCAGCTCGCGATTGCTTTGGCAGCGAGAACCCGATTGGGAAACATTTGACCCTTAGCCATATCACGCTAACAAAAGGTGAGATCACGTACGAGGTTGTCGGCGTAGTCGCAGATGCCAAATACAACGAGCTTCAGCAACCAGCGCCGCCGACCATCTATCGTGATCTCGTTCAGGCCGGCTCCATCGGTTCTCAACTTGCAGTTCGCACCAGAATTGCGCCAGATGCTGTGGCTGGTGTGGTCCGGGGAATTGAATCCTCAGTGCTGAAAACGGTGCCCATCGTACGCATCACGACGATGAATGAGCAAATTGATGCGGCGATCGTTCCCGAGCGGCTCGTCGCCGCGCTGAGCGGTTGGTTCGGTGCGCTAGGTGCATTGCTCGCGGCGGTCGGGCTTTACGGGCTGCTGGCGTACACGGTAACGCGGCGCACCCACGAGATCGGTGTGCGCATGGCGCTGGGCGCAACGCGAAGTGAAGTAATACGCATGGTACTGCACGATGCGCTGTGGACGGTTTGCGCAGGAATGGTCCTGGGAGCGCCGCTGGCGTTCTGGGCAAACAGCATGGCCGCCAGTCTAATTCACGGGTTGCCGGCCAAGAGTCCGGGGGCAATCCTGTTCGGCGGCGCGGTCATGATCGTGCTGGGAATGGTCGCTGCGTACACGCCCGCCCGAAAGGCGATGCGCGTCGACCCAATGGTCGCTTTAAGATACGAGTAAAGTCGGGAACCCCTCGATTCAGCCAACGCAGAATCCTTCCATAAGTAATCTCCGAGAGTTGTTACTTCTACAAGGGCAAGATTTTGCGAGACTTACGTAAAATTACCACCGTGGTTCAATTCCCCTTCGGGTAATTGTGAGGGCGGGGTTCGAAACCTATAATGGGGCTAGCTCTGGTAGGCAAGTCTCCTTCAGGATCCGGGTAGGTGCAGAGGTGTAATCGGGTGATCCCGAGAGCTCTGCCAAGTTTCGACCCGGTATGCGCAAACACCTGAAAATCGCCCTGATGGCAGCTGTCGCGATCGCGACCTTGTTTTCTCAAACTCGCTTGGCCGAGGCGGGTTCGGCAGCATCCATTACGCCCACGACCGACGAGTCCGGCCGCAAGATCTACGTGAATGATGCGGTCGCGCCAGCGCCTCGAGGTAACGAGGGCAAAGGCCAAAACAACGTTCCCGCGCAGATCTTCCGTTCCCAGCAAAACCGGCTGGTGTATTGGAGCAGCAAGGAACGCCGGTGGAAAGCTGTGCCCCATGCCAACGTGCAGGCCGCACAATCGGCGGCGGCTGAGGTGAACACCTACTTGGGAAAAGCGCCTAGCGCGCAGAACTCTTCGCCCGGCATCGGGTTTACACCACGAGAGATTGAGGCCGCCATTGAGAAGGCGGCCACGCGCCACAACGTGGATGCGAACTTGGTGCGCGCGTTGGTCCAGGTAGAGTCGAACTTCAATCCCAATGCAGTTTCGCGCAAGGGCGCCATGGGACTGATGCAGCTTATGCCACAAACCGCCCGTCAACTGAATTTGAAGAATCCCTTCGACCCGCAGGAAAACGTGGATGCGGGCGTACGGCATTTGCGGCAATTGCTCGATAACTATAACGGCGACATTCGATTGAGCCTTGCCGCCTACAACGCCGGCAGCGGCGCCGTGGCCAGGAGCCGCGGCATCCCCAGGTATAGCGAGACGCAGAATTACGTCCGCAGAATCACCAACTTGTACGGTGGGAACCTAGGGAGCAACTACTTCTTCGGCGCCTCTCGTGATCCCGTTAAGGTACAAAGGGATGAGCGGGGCGTACTTTACATCAGCAATACTGATTAAAGGCATCTCAGAGTAGGGCGTAACAGAGTCTCTCAGGTGGCAAGTTGAATCGTTCTGTTTACGGCAACGGCTTGAATGTGTGGGGAGCCGCCGGCAGCGGTGTCCGCCTGCGAAATCCGGCTGCGGCGCTGTTATGCGTGTTGATGTTCGGCATGTTCGCGCAAGCCCGCGTGCACCGATCCCAAGCTTGGGCTGAGACTCAATTCAACAAAGCAGAAGGGCAACGCGAAACCCTTAGCGGACGGGCTGAGCAGGCCCGTACGAAACGCGAATATCAAACGGTGATTGCTTCCTATCGCCGAATTGTTCTCGAAGCTCCCGCCTCCAGCAAAGCCGAGGGCAGTGCGTTTCTGGTTGCGCAGCTCACAGCCGAGATGGGCCGCCATTTCAAAGACGAGATGGCGTTATATTCGGCAGTGCGCGAATACAAGTTTTTACGCCGTGAATACCCGGGGAGCAAGCATCGCATCGAGGCACTGCTGGCGATCGGGGAGATATACAAGAACGATCTTGGATTGGAATCGGAGGCAAACGCCGCCTTTGGGGAGCTGATCCGACGTTATCCACGCAGCGAACTCGTAAAGGAAGCAAAGGCTGAACTTCTGGCGGACTCCTCGACAACCGCCCAGGAGGCCGAGCAAGCCGACGATTCTAGCGGCGAGTCATCGATCGAGTCGGACAGCGCCGGCAAATCCGAGATAGCTACTAAACAACCAGAGACGAAGCCCTCCGAGGAAGTTCAGAAATCCGGGCCTAGCCCTGGCGACGACCAGCCGGTACGCGTTCGCGATGTGCAGTACTGGTCCACACCGGAGTACACCCGCATTGCCGTCAAACTCGATCACAGCGTGCAGTTCGAGTCGCAGCGGATCGACCATCCGCAGCGAATCTACTTTGATCTCAAGAACGCGAAGCTCGTGTCCCACTTAATGGGACAGAGCTTCGACGTCGAAGACGGTGTGGTCAAGAAAGTTCGGGTTGCACAGTACAAGCCGGGCCGCGCGCGAGTCGTGGTCGAAACCGAGGATCACGCGAGCTATACCGCATCGGTGGTGCTCAGCCCGCCGCGGCTGGTGATCGACATTCACGGTGAAGACAAGCGCCCCTCGGGCCCTATCACCAGGGCGCCAAAAGCGAGTACCGAAACGGCAAGTGCAAACCAGGAAGATGCCGGGCAAACGGAAACTCCGGATAAGACACAAGTCCTCGCGGCTGCGAAAAAGGTGTCCGACCAACCCAAGAGCTCCCAAGCTGCAGGCGGACCTAAGAAAGTGATCGTTGAAGCAGACGAGGACGAGGCTGAAAGCCCCGACTCCCCCGATCCGGCGGGGGCTACTTCTTCGGCAAAGACTTCAAAGCGCGCGAATGCGGTCCCGGAAAGTTCGGGCAACCGGACGCGCAGGCAGCGTTCGGTTGTTTCGCGAAGCACGCGAGAGGCACAGCCGACATCTGACGGTGATCGGTCCCTGATTCGGACGCTGGGATTGAAGATCGGGAAGATCGTGATCGATCCCGGTCACGGCGGCCACGATACCGGGACCATCGGACCCAACGGCCTGCTCGAAAAAGATCTGGTGCTCGACGTCGGCAAGCGGCTGGGGAAACTGCTGGAGTCTCGGCTCGGTGCCGACGTCGTGTTCACACGCAGCGACGATACATTCATTCCGCTCGAAACGCGTACTTCGATTGCCAACCAGGAGCAGGCGGATCTTTTCGTCTCCGTACATGCCAATTCCAGCCACGATCCGGATGCCCGTGGAGTGGAGACCTATTATCTGAATTTCACTTCTTCGCCGGAAGCGCTCGAGGTCGCCGCCCGCGAGAATGCGGCGTCGGACAAATCAATCCACGAATTGCAGGACCTGGTGAAGAAGATCGCGCTCAAAGAAAAGGTTGAGGAGTCGCACGAATTTGCCTCGGACGTGCAGCAATCGCTGCATGCTGGGCTTTCCTCGAAGAGTCCCGGTGTTCGCGATCGGGGTGTGAAGAAGGCTCCGTTTGTGGTTCTGATTGGTGCGAACATGCCCTCGATCCTCGCGGAGATATCGTTTCTCAGTAACCCCGGGGACGAGCGCCGTCTGAAGACGCCCGATTATCGTCAGCGCATTGCGGAATCTCTTTATCGCGGCATCTCGCGCTACGTGAATGGCCTGGGCGGGGTGAAGGTCGCCAGCAAGATCGAAAAAGCCTCAACCAACTGATGCAGGACCCCTTGGCGGCTGGCTTTCGCCCTCGCCGGAGTGCTGGAAACTTTCTCGCGTACTCGATAGTCTAATGAGTAGGGCTTTTTGTGTCCTTTTCATGAGAATTTCCGAACTTTCCCGTCTCTTACTATTGGTTTTTCTGGCAGCTTGGGGATTGCCCTTCTGGGGGCAGTCGAGTCCAACCGCTCCGCCGACCTCGCAGGAGCACGTTACGCATCTCGCGAATTTGGGGCAGGCGCCAACCTCAACCAAAAACGGCAACGTGCTTCCTGACAGCTTTGGCGGCTGGACCATTCAGGGCTCACCGCAGATCAGCAAAGATCCTGCCGCGGCTGATCCGACCGGTGCTGACCTGCTGAAGGAATACGGATTCACCGATTTCGAGGGCGCGACCTATACACGTGAGGATGGCCGCAAGCTCACGATTAAAGCCGCCAGATTTGAAGATGCCACCGGCGCCTACGGTTCTTTTACTTTCTACAAAAGTCCCGAGATGCTGAATGAAAAGATCGGGGACCAGGGCTATTCGCTCAACAACCGCGTATTGTTCTATCGCGGGAATATTCTGATCGATGCTATTTTTGAGAAACTCACGGCAATGTCGGCGGCGGAGCTGCGAGATCTGGCTGCAGACCTAGTGATTGCGAGGGGCAATGCGGCAAACCTGCCCGCCCTCCCCAAGTACCTCCCCAAAGATTATTACCTCAAGAACAGCTCAAGATACATCGTCGGTCCAATTGCTCTAGAGAAGCTCGAATCTCCCATCTCAGCGCAGTTGGTGAACTTTGGAAAAGGTGCTGAGGTCGAGCAGGCAGAGTACAACATCGCCGGAACGCCGGCGACATTGACACTGATCAACTATCCGACCCCGCAGATCGCTGAAGAACAGTTGAAGCAGATCGAGGCAGCCTCGCAGAACCATCAAATGGGAGCTACACCGATCAGCGCTCGGCGTAGTGGTCCGATCTTGGCAGTGTTGAGCGGAGCCGTCTCCAATAGCGACGCGAGATCACTGCTCGGAAAAATCAACTACGATGCGGATGTGATTTGGAACCAGAATACCTATTTCACCCGCCGGGACAATGCCGCCAACTTGATCGTGGGCGTTATCATGCTGGCCGGGATCATTTGCGGAATCGCAGTCGTGGCAGGCATTGCATTTGGCGGGTTCCGTATCCTCATGAAACGTTTGTTTCCGGACAAAGTCTTTGACCGACCTGAGCAGATGGAGATCATCGCCCTGCATCTCTCTGACCCGGTTCGAAAACAAGGCGATTCAGCCTAAGAAGCAGAAAGCAGAGACTTTCCGGCCGTTCGCGAGGGTATGTGTCTCAAAATGAAGCATTTCCAACAGGCTGGCCGTTCATGTACAAGACATTGAAAACACAAGACTTATTTTCTAAAATGTTTCTTGACACCCCAGTTTTCGACTCATAAGATTTCGCCAGAAAGTTTTGACGGTACAAAGCCTCCGTTGGAACTATTCTCCCTTAAAGAAGAGGCCGCCTATTGCCGGGTGGCCTTTTCGTATTTTGGAACTGTTCGGTTGTCCGTAGCGTATCCTTCTTCAGTTACTCCGGGAGGCAGCAATGTTTTGCGATGGGTGCGGTACACAGTTGCAGACGAACCAGCAGTATTGCAGCGGATGTGGGAAGGCGATCAGCGGGACCATTGTAGGGTATCCGCGGCGAAGCCGACTTCAAGAGCATGTCCGGCTGTTAGCCATTCTTTGGTTCGCCTTCTCCGCTTTTGAGATCGTAGCTGGCCTGGTATTGCTGGTAATGGCAAATACTCTCTTCGTACACATCGCTGAGCAGGCGGCGGCAAATTCTGGCGGCGATGGTTCTCCCCTCGGATTTCTGCACCCCCTCATGACCGTGATCGCCATTTTTGTTCTGGGCAAAGGTTCCGTTGGATTTCTGGCGGGCTGGGGGTTATTGAATCGAGAAGCATGGGGACGAGTGCTGGCTCTAGTGCTCGGATTCATCGCCCTCATTCATGTGCCCGTGGGAACGGCTTTAGGAATTTACACGCTTTGGGTGCTGCTACCTGCCGAGTCCGAAGCCGAGTACGAAAAGTACCAGGCTGCGAACGCCGCTTGACTTTGTAATGTGAAGTGTTCTCTGGGGTGAGCAGTGGCTCACCCCGTTTTCGTGTGCCGAGCATGTTCGACAGCTGGGAGGTGAAAGTCCTCTTCACAACCTGATGGAGGTGAAGTGATAGCGAAGCGCAAGGGCGTCGTCGCGAGGCGGGGTCTGAAAGAAGCGTGGAGCAAAGGCGCGAGCCGATGAACAAGAACCGGATGAGGAGGCCTACGGCAGCGGGCGAGCGAGCGAAAAGTCGCAAAGCCCACGTCCATCAAGGCTGCTGGTGGTAAATCCGGCGGTTGTGCGTCGAAGGTGGTCGAACTTACCTCGGGAGATCTGTGGCGTGTCCCGGAATCGGGGCTGAGGGTGGAGCAATCCATTCTGACCGCGACGCAGAAGTCAGCAGCGGGCGTAGTAGTCGCGCAAGCGATGAAGGCCCAAACGGAAGGGAGCGGCGAGTAGACGGCGGGACTCGATGAGCGACAAGCGGCAGAAGAACCAGCTACAGAGGTTGCTGGCCTTTACTGACGAGGGGAGGAGTGAAGCTCCAAGGACTCGACGGGAAGGGACTGAAGCGCTCACGGCGAAGCGCACGTGCGAAAGTCCGGCTCCGGCAGAGCAGGGGATGGCACTTGTCA